>MDTD01124043.1_pt1 | contig 61598 bp, 46 predicted proteins | sample 811221 | NCBI WGS metagenome assembly MDTD01 (sample SAMN05326646, study PRJNA326480) | marine metagenome | isolation source: seawater | place: Pacific Ocean: South West | collected 2011
GCCGCGGACGGCGATGCCGGCAGGCCCCGCCCGCCGGGTCGCGGTGCCAGGCCGGAAATCGAGCCGGTTCCGGCCCCGTCGGCGTCCCGGACACCGTCGGGGACCGCCGCCGGGGGCGGATCCGCCTGTTCCAGATGTTGCGGCCGGGCCCGCGGGCGCGGCGCCGGGACGGTTTCACGGGCGATCGCCGATGCAGCGGGTGGAACGGTTCCGGGGGCGGCGGCATCCGGTCCGGGGGGATCGGGCGCTGAAGAGGCGGGCGCGGGAGACGGAGACGCCGGGCGGTCGGGCGCGGGGGCCGAAGGGGATGGGGAAGGCGACGGGGATGGGGAAGGCGAAGGGCCCGGGGCAGGCTGCGAAGGGGCGTCCGACGATTCGTCCGCGGTACCGGCGAGCGGCGCCAGGGTGACCGGGCTGCCGCGTCCCAGGATCGCCAGCGAGATCCGCACCCCCTGCTCTCCGGCGGCGGGGGCCGGCAGCAGCGGCAGGTCCCAGGACAGGACCAGCACGACCAGGTGGATGGCGAGGGCCAGGATCCCGGCCGCCAGCCAGCCAGCGGCACCGGACCGATCCGGCAGCACCGCCTCGGCCTGTGCGGCGGCGGGCAGGCTCATCGCCCGCCGCCTGCCGCGGCGGTACGCGTGACCAGCACGACTTCTGTCACCCCGACGATCCGCAGCCGCTCCAGCAGCCGCATCAGGCGGCCGGCATCGGCACCGCCATCGACCCGCAGGCGCAGCACCGCCGGCGGCTTGGGCAGCGCAGCCAGGGCGGCCTCCAGGTCGCGGCCGGATGCGGCGGCGGGGACCGGGGTGCCGTCCAGCGCCATGCGGCCGTCGGCCGCCACCAGCAGTTCCGGGATCTCGGCCTCCGCCAGGGGCGGGGCAACGCCGGGGGGCGGCGATACCGGGAACGGATCGCCGGCACGGATGGCACCCGCCATGACGAAGAAGGCCAGCAGAAGGAAGGCGATATTGACCAGCGACAGGCTCCCTTCGTCGCCAGCGGCCCCGTCGCCCGCTGCCTCCGACGCCTCTATCCCATGCCGCAGCTTTCGCATGGCCCGGCTCAGCGCCGCATCGGGCCGCCGGCCGAAGGCGCCAGCAGGATCTCTGCCGCGCCGGCGGCCTTCAGGTCCTCGAGCATCGCGACCAGGGCTGCCACGCTGGCCCCTTGCTCCGCAGCGACGGAGAAAGTCAGAGCACGTTCGGTCGTACTTTTCTGTAGCGCCGATACCAAGGCGCGCATCTCTTCCGCCGTCACCGGACGTCCGTCGAGCGAAATGCCGTTGTCTGCCAAGAGAATAATGAAAACGACCGATCGATCGTGCTTATCTATGGAGCCGCTCCCGGCCAGTTGCCCTGCACCGCCTTCCGGCGGTCCGAGCGCCAGGGTGAAGCCGTTCCACAGGTCGAAGCGGCTGGCCAGCATGAAGAAGATCAGCAGGATGAAGACGACGTCGATCAGCGGCGTCAGGGCGATCGCCGCCGCGGGCAGCGGGGCGGGCCGGCGCAGCCTCACCGCTCCTGCTCCGGCGGCAGCAGCGCTGCGGCGGTATCCTCCAGCGCCCGCGCGGTCCGTTCGGTGACCGACTGGAACAGGGCCAGGAATGCGGAGGTCGGGATCGCCACCGCCAGGCCGGCGGCGGTGGTCAGCAGTGCCTGCCAGATGCCGCCCGACAGCTGCCCGGGATCGACCTGGCGGCCCGATGCCTCCAGTTCCTGGAACGCCTCGATCATGCCCAGGACGGTGCCGAACAGCCCGAGCAGCGGTGCCGTCGCGGTGACGAAGGCGAGGAGCCGCAGGCCGCCGCGCACCCGGTCGAGCGCCGCCTGCGCCCGCCGCTCTGCGGCCAGATGCAGCTCCGCCGCGCCGACCGGCTGGTCCTGGCCCCGCATCCGGCAGATCCAGGCGGCCAGCGCCGCCGCGGGATGGGGCACGGCCGCCGCAGCCTGGGCGGCATCCTGCCAGCGGCCCCGCGCGGCGAGCGCCACCGCCGGCGCCGCCGGATGACTGCGCCACAGACGCCATGCCGCCAGCTGCCAAAGCTTCACCAGAACCACCGTGAGGGCCAGCACCGACAGGACAGCCAGCACGATGACGACCGGCCCGCCGGCGGAGATCAGCCCCTGCATGGCCATCCTGCCTGGTTTCCGGCTCCGCAGCGGTATCTGAGGATGGCCTTCCATCGGCCACCCTTGCATTGGCGTCCGCGGCGCGCACATGTATTAAGGACAGACACCAGCCCAGATATCCCCTTTGGGAACCGGCTGCCCGACGGCATGCGGCGCATGCGTCCGGCGGACCGGGACGTTTTTGTTTTTGTTTGACCAACCGATAGAGGAGGGAAAATCATGGCTTCCAGCAATCCCGGCCCCGGCTATGCCAAGGACCCGGAGCATAAGGTGGCGCTGTCGCCGAGCAACAAGCGGGTGCGCGCCATGCTCAATGGCCTCACCATCGCCGACACCACCAACGCCCTGGTGATGGAAGAGAGCGGCTACGATCCGGTCTACTACGTCCCGATCGGCGATATCCGGATGGAGCTGGCGACCGAGACCGAGCATCACACCTACTGCCCCTACAAGGGCGAGGCCTCCTACTGGAGCTTCGCTGCAATCGGGGTCAGCGCCGAGAACGCCGCCTGGGGCTACAAGCTGCCCTATGACGAGGTCAGCGCCCTGAAGGGCCATCTGGCATTCTATCCGGCGAAGGTCGACAAGCTCGAGGTTCTCGACGCGGCCGCCTGAGCGGACGCCCACGATCGCAGACCCGTCGCGGCGCCGGCGGCAGTGCGGCGGCCCGGGCCTTTCGCCCGTGGCGCTGCGGTGCCGGTCCGGCGACAGGGCGGGTCCCTGCCCTGCCCGGCGCGCCCCATCAGGGTGCGCCGGGCGGCAGCCGGTCAGTACAGTTCCTCGCGGTAGTTGGTTTCCAGCCGCTCGTTGACCGCCGCCGGATCGGCGGTCTTGTCCTTCATCGCGAACAGCTGGCCCGGTGTCGGCATGTCGCCCTTCGTCACCTGGCTCTCCGCCGCCCAGAGCTTCGAGCGGATCAGCGCCTTGCCGCAATGGATGAAGGCTTCCTCCACGTCCACCAGGGTCACCGTGACCGGCGCCTTGCCCTGCACCGCGAAGCGGCCGCAGAGCTCCGGATCGGTGGTGATCCGCGCCTTGCCGTTCACCCGCAGGGTCTCCCGGTAGCCGGGGATGATGAACAGCAGGCCGATATTCGGGTTCTGCAGCAGGTTCTCCAGCCCGTCCAGCCGGTTGTTGCCCTTGCGGTCGGGAATCGCGAGGGTGTGCTCGTCCAGGATCGCCACGAAGCCCGGCGCATCGCCCTTCGGCGAGACGTCCTGGCGGCCGTCGGCATGGGCGGTGGAGATCACCACGAAGGGTGCCCGCTCGATCATCGTGCGGCAGATCTCGTCGAGCCGGGTCACCACCTTCTCCAGGGCCAGCTTCATCGGCTCGCCGTACAATGCCCGCAGGGCGGCCCTGTCGGTGACCTGGTGATCGTCGGTTCTCGTCTCGCTCTCTGACATGGCGCCTCGCTCGGGGATGGGCCCGCGGCACGGGCCGGCCCCGGTACCGCGCGGCGAAAGTCCGTGCCGGCGGCGGAAACTTGCGTTTCGCCATCCCGGCGGCTGGGGCATAGTAGCGCCATGGCCGACAACGCGACACTCTCCCCCGCAGCGCAGCGCGATGGCGCGACACGCCACCGTCTCTACCTGGTGGATGGTTCCGGATACATCTTCCGGGCCTATCACGCCCTGCCGCCGCTGACCCGCAAGAGCGACGGCGCCCCGGTCGGCGCCGTCTCCGGCTTCTGCAACATGCTGAACAAGCTGTTGGAGGATGCCGCCGCCGACGGCCGGGTCAGCCACCTGGCGGTGATCTTCGACGCCGCGCGCGCCACCTTCCGCAACGACATCTACCCCGACTACAAGGCGAACCGCGACGCGCCGCCGGAGGACCTGGTGCCGCAGTTCGCCATGATCCGGGAGGCCTGCGGCGCCTTCGCCCTGCCGGCGATCGAGATGGAGGGATTCGAGGCCGACGACCTGATCGCCACCTTCGCGAAGCGGGCCCAGGCGGAAGGCGCGGACGTGGTCATCGTCTCCTCCGACAAGGACCTGATGCAGCTGGTGCGCGACGGGGTCTGGCTGCTCGACCCGCTGAAGAACCGGGAACTGCGCGAGAAGGAGGTGCTGGAGAAGTTCGGCGTGGCCCCCGACAAGGTGGTCGACGTGCAGTCGCTGGCCGGCGATTCCACCGACAACGTGCCCGGCGTGCCCGGCATCGGCATCAAGACCGCGGCGCAGTTGATCGGCGAATATGGCGGCCTGGACGCCCTGCTGGAACGGGCGGCGGAGATCAAGCAGCCGAAGCGGCGGGAGAACCTGATCCAGTTCGCCGAGCAGGCGCGGATCAGCCGCGAGCTGGTGCGGCTGCGCGACGACGTGCCGGTGACCGAGGGACTTGACGACTTCGTCATCCGGCCGGTCGACGAGGGACGCCTGATCGGCTTCCTGGACGAGATGGAGTTCCGCACCCTGAAGGCCAGGGTGATCAAGGCGCATGGCCTGGAAGCCGCGCAGCCGGAGGAGGTGGTCGGCCGCGGCGTCGTGCAGGGCGACGGCCATGGCGAGCCGCTGTCCGCGCAGGCGCCGGCGGTGGCAAAGACCGACTACCGCCTGGTGCAGGACATGGCGGCGTTGCAGGACTGGATCCATCGCGCCACCGCCGCCGGCCGGGTGGCGGTGGATACCGAGACGACGGACCTGTCGCCACGGCGCGCCCGGCTGTGCGGGGTTTCCCTGTCGGTGGTGCCGGGAGAGGCCTGCTACATCCCCCTGGGGCATGTCTCCGCCGGCGACCTGGCCGACGACCCGACGCCGCCGAAACAGATCCCGGAGGCGGAGGCCCTGGCCGCGCTGAAGCCGCTGCTGGAGGATCCGGCCGTCCTGAAGGTCGGCCAGAACATCAAGTACGACATGGTGATGTTCCTGAAGGCCGGCATCCGGGTGGCGCCGATCGACGACACCATGCTGCTGTCCTATACCGCCGATCCGGGCCATGGCCACGGCATGGACGAGCTGTCGGAGCTGCATCTGGGCCACAGGCCGATCCCCTATGCGGAGGTCTGCGGCAAGGGCAAGGCGCAGATCACCTTCGACCGGGTCGCCCTGGATGCCGCCTGCGCCTATGCCGCGGAGGATGCCGACATCACCCTGCGGCTGCACCACGTGCTGCGGCCGATGCTGCTGCGGTCCCGCCGGGTCGCGCTCTACGAGACCCTGGACCGGCCGCTGGCCACGGTGATCGCCGACATGGAGTTCGCCGGCATCAAGGTCGATCCCGCGGCGCTGCAGCGGCTGTCGGCCGACTTCGCGGAGCGCATGACTGCGCTGGAGGCGGAGATCCAGGAGCTGGCGGGGGAGCGCTTCAATGTCGGCTCGCCCAAGCAGCTGGGCGAGATCCTGTTCGAGAAGATGAGCCTGCCCGGCGGCCGCAAGGGCAAGAACGGCGCCTGGGGCACCGGCGCCGACGTGCTGGAGCGGCTGTCGGCGGAAGGCCATGACCTGCCGCGGCGGGTGCTGGACTGGCGCCAGCTGGCGAAGCTGAAAAGCACCTATACCGACACCCTGCAGGCGGAGATCAACGCAGAGACGGGGCGGGTGCATACCTCCTTCGCGCTGGCGGCGACCTCCACCGGGCGGCTGTCATCGTCGGAACCGAACCTGCAGAACATCCCGGTCCGCACCGAGGAGGGGCGCAAGATCCGCGCCGCCTTCGTCGCCGAGCCGGGCCACAAGCTGGTGAGCGCCGACTATTCCCAGATCGAGCTGCGGATCCTGGCCGACATCGCCGACATCCCGCAGCTGAAGCAGGCCTTCCACGACGGCATCGACATCCATGCGCTGACCGCATCCGAGGTGTTCGGCGTGCCGATCGAGGGGATGGACCCGATGGTCCGCCGGTCGGCCAAGGCGATCAACTTCGGCATCATCTACGGCATCTCCGCCTTCGGCCTGGCGAACAATCTGGGCATTCCGCAGGGCGAGGCGAAGCGCTTCATCGACGCCTATTTCGAGCGCTATCCGGGCGTGAAGACCTACATGGACGCCAAGCGGCGGGAGGCCCACGAGCAGGGCTTCGTCACCACCCTGTGGGGGCGGCGCTGCGTGCTGCCGGGGATCAATTCCAAGAACCCGGCGGAGCGCGCCTTCAACGAGCGCGCGGCGATCAACGCGCCGATCCAGGGCACCGCCGCCGACATCATCAAGCGCGCGATGGTGGCGCTGCCGCCGGCGATCGCCGCTGCCGGCCTGGCCGCGCGGATGCTGCTGCAGGTGCATGACGAACTGCTGTTCGAGGTGCCGGAGGCGGAGGTCGAGGCCACCAAGGCCCTGGTCGCGAAGGTGATGCAGGGCGCCGCCGACCTCAGCGTGCCGCTGGAGGTGGAGGCCGGCGCCGGCGACAGCTGGGGCCAGGCGCACTGACCCGGCCCGGTGTACTGTTCAGGCCCGATGTACTGATCAGGCCCGGTGTATCGATCAAGCCGGGCGCCGCCCTCGACATTTCCGCAGAACAACCGATCTCCTGGGTGTGGGCAGGCGGCACGGGGCGGCGGGACAGATGACAGACGGGAAGGCCGTGGCACGGGCCGGCGGGGCCGGCGCAGTCGCCGCGGGGCGCACGCTGCCGGACGGCGCGGACGCCGACTTGGCCCGTGCCGAGAGCGCCGGCATGCGCCTGGCGCAGTGGGGGCGCACCGTCGCCATCGGGCTGTTCGCCGTCTATGGCGCCAGCTTCCCGCCCTTTCCGACCAATGCCCTGTTCGTCGGCGCCGCCGTCCTGTTCCTGCTGCCGGGCCTGTGGCACCTGCATTCCCTCTATCGCGGCACGGAGCGGCGCTGGCAGCGCTTCTTCTTCCTGGCCCTGGACGTGACCGCCCTGTCACTGGTCAGCGCCCTGGTGCCGCCGGACCTGGGCGGCGAAGTCCCGTTGATCGTCAACTACCAGGTCCTCGGGATCTATTACGTCTTCCCCTTCATCGCCATCGCCGCCCTGGCCCTGTCCCCGGCCCTGGTGCTGTGGACGGCCGGCATCGGCGTGCTCGGCTGGGTGGCCGGCTGGGCCCACGCCGCCAGCCAGCTGGAGAACCCGCTGCACTGGTCGGACCTGCCGCCCACGCCTTCCGCCGCGGAGTATCTGGCGGTGGTGAAGTCGGTGAACTTCGCCGCCGCGGAAAACCGGGTAACCGAGGCCTTCTTCATCCTGGTCACCGCCGGCATCCTTGCCCTGGCGGTGAAGCGGGCGCGAAAGGTCGTGCGCGACCGTGCCGCGCTGGACCGGGAACGGGCGAACGCGCTGGCGGTGTTCGGCCAGTACGTGCCGTCGGAGATCGCCACCCGGCTGATGCGCGACCCGACGGCGCTGGCACCGCAGACCCGGGAGGCGACGGTGATGTTCGTCGACATCGCCGGCTTCACCCACCTGTCGGAGCGGCTGCCGCCGGCCGAACTGATCGCCCTGCTGAACGGCTATTTCGAACGGGCCACCGCGATGGTGGCCGATGCCGGCGGCGTGGTGGTCGGTTTCGCGGGCGACGGCTTCCTGGCCGCCTTCAACGCGCCGCGCTCGCTGGACCAGCATGCCGCCTGCGCGCTGCGCGCGGCCCGCGACCTGCAGGACCTGGTCCGCGACCATCGCTTCGGCGGCGAGAGGGTGCGCATCCGCATCGGCATTGCCACCGGTCCCGTCGCCGCCGGCATCGTCGGCGGCTCCAGCCACCAGACCTTCACGGTCTACGGCGACACGGTCAACCTGGCACAGCGCCTGGAAAGCATGTGCAAGGCCCATGACACCTACCTGCTGGTGGCGGAAACCAGCTGGTCCGCCGCCGGCCGGCCGCCCGGCCTGCTGGAAATCGGGCCGGTGGAGGTGCGCGGCCGCGACAGCCGGGTTCGCGCCTATGCGGCGGCGCGGCAGGTGGCACAGCAGGAAGTGGTGCAGCCATCCGCGACGCCGGCCGCCGCCGATGGGGGTTCAGCGGACGGGGTTTCGACCGGCCACAGCGGGCTGTGATAGCCTGACCGGGCTTGCCGAGATGGAGACGGGCAGGCGGAAAGACAGGCCGTCGATGCAGCGTGCAGCACAGGATGGAACGGAGATGGGCACCCGGCCGCAAGCGGCGGACGCGGACCTGCTGTTCGACGTGGCGTCAGTCTCCACGCCAGGGCGCCGCGCCGGCGCCTGGGCCGACGCGCTGTGCGAACACTACTATCCGCTGGAACTGGCGACCCGGCCCGGCAACTTCTCCGTCGGCCGCATGTACATCCGGGACATCGCCGCTCTGCGGGTCGGGACCCTGGAATGCGACCCTATGGAGGTCCGCCTCCGGCCGGAACATGTCCGGAAGCAGGTCGACGAGTTCTACATGATCCCGCTGACCGGCCGCAGCCCTCTGACCCTGACCCAGTTCGGCCGGGCCGGCGACCTGCGACCCGGCGACCTGGGCTTCGTCTGCACCGGTGCACCCTATGTCTACAGCCAGCCCGAGCGCGACCGCTTCACCGCATTGCGCATGCCCGCGGGCCCTGTCCGCGACCGGATTCCCTTCGCCGACGACCTGACCGCAAGGGCGTTCGCAGGCGACACGGCGATGGTCGCGATCTTCCTGGACTATGTTCGGTCATGCCTGGCCCACGGCCATGGCCTGGGCCGCGGCCAGCTGTCGGAGCAATCCGGCGTCCTGAAATGCCTGGCGGACCTGCTGGCGCTGGCGATTTCCGCCCCGGCTGCGGCCGACAGCGGCGAGAGCGCCGTCCGCACCGCACACCGGCAGCGCGCGCTGCGCTTCATTGACGCCAATCTGGCCCGGCCGGAGCTGCGCCCCGGGCTGGTAGCCAGCAACCTGGGCCTGTCGCCGCGCTACCTGCAGCGGCTGTTCGCGGAGCAGGGGCTGCAGGTTTCCGGCCTGATCCGCGCGCGCCGGATCGCGGAGGCCCGCCAGCGCCTGGCCGCGATCGGCCCCTGCCGCCCCTCGGTGACCCAGATCGCCTACGATGTCGGCTTCACCGACCCGGCCCATTTCAGCCGCGCCTTCCGGACGGAGACCGGCATGTCGCCAAGCGCCTTCATGGAGGCCGCGCAGAATGCAGCCCGCGACTGAGTGCCCAGGCCCTCAGACCCCCAGCCGGTCGCGCAGGCCGTACCACCAGGCGGCAAGAACCGTCAGCGGCACCCGGAAGCTGCGGCCGCCGGGGAAGGGCATGTTCGGCAGGGAACTCCAGACCGCATAGCGTTCCGCCTCCCCCGCCACGGCCTCCGCCAGGATGCGGCCCAGCAGGTGGGTGGTGGTCACGCCATGGCCGCTGTCGCCGTGCGAGAACCAGGTGCCGTCCGGCAGCCGCCCGACATGCGGGATCCGGCTGAAGGTCAGCGCGAAATTGCCGCTCCAGGCATGCTCGATCCGGACATCGGCCAGGCCGGGAAAGGTCTTCAGCATGTTCGGCCGCAGCAGCCCGACGATGTCGGACGGGTCGCGGCCGCCATAGCCGATGCCGCCGCCATAGAGCAGGCGGTGGTCGGCGGTGCGCCGGTAATAGTCGAGGACATAGTTCGCATCCTCGATGCAATAGTCGGCGGGCAGCAGCGCCTTTGCCCGCGCCTCCCGCAGCGGCTCGGTCGCCATGACGTGGCTGGACACCGGCATCATGTGGCGGCCGATCTCCGGCAGCAGGCTGCCCAGATAGGCATTGCCGCAGACCAGGACATGGCGGCAGCGCACCGTGCCGGCGGCGGTATGGACGGCCGGCGCGGCGCCGCCTTCCACCCGCACCGCGCGGGCGCGTTCGTGGATCGCCGCGCCCAGCCCTTCCGCCGCCGCGGCCTGCCCCAGCACCAGGTTCAGGGGATGGATATGGCCGCCATGGCGGTCGATCATGCCCCCGGCATAGCGGTCGCTCGCCACATAGCGCCCGACATCCGCACGGGCGACCATCTCCAGACCGTCATGGCCATAGGCCTGCCAGGTGGTGCGCACCGCTTCCAGCTCGCGCATCTGTCGCGCGGTGAAGGCGGCGAAGAAGCCGCCGTCGCGCAGGTCGCAGTCGATGCGATAGCGCGCGATGCGGTCGCGGATGATGCGGCCGCCCTCCAGCGACATGGCGGCCAGAGCCGCCGCCTTCTCCTGTCCGTAGCGGCCGGCGATGGTGTCCAGGTCGCGGCTATAGCCGTTAACGATCTGGCCGCCGTTGCGCCCCGACGCGCCGAAGCCGATCCGCTCGCCTTCCAGGACAACCACCCGGAAACCGCGCTCCGCCAGCTCCAGGGCGGCGGAGATGCCGGTGAAGCCGGCGCCGATGACGCAGGCATCCGCCTCGACCTCGCCCTCCAGCGGCGGCCGGACGCGCCGGTCCCGGGCGGAGGCCGCATACCAGGAGGGCGCATGTCCGGGATTGCCGGCGCCGTCCGCCGCAGGGACGGGGTCAGGCGGTGCGGATATAGGCGTCGTATTCGACATCGGTGACCCGGATGGAGAATTCGGCGAGTTCCTGCTCCTTGCAGGCGGTGTAGAGCGACAGATAGTCCATGCCGAAATTGCCCTGCGCGAAGTCGGATTCCGAGAAGCGGCGCAGGGCATAGTCCCAGTTCGTCGGCAGGGGATCGTGCGCCGGGGTGTGGCTGTCGCCGGCGATCGGCGCCCCCGGGTCGGTGCCCTGCGCCATGCCGTCCAGCGCCGCGCCCAGGATCATCGCCAGGACCAGGTAGGGATTGCTGTCCGCACCGGCCACCCGGTGCTCGATGCGGGTCGCCGCGCCGGCGGAGATCACCCGCACCGCGGCGGAGCGGTTGTCATGGCCCCAGGAGGCGAAGGTCGGCGCATGCTCGCTGGGCCGCAGGCGGCGGTAGGAATTCGCATGCGGCGCGAACACGGCGATGCTGTCCGCCATATGCGCCAGCATTCCGCCGACGCTGTGCATCAGTGCCGGCGACGGCCCGCCCTCGCCGACGAAGACGTTGCGGCCGGTCGCGTCCAGCAGCGAGAAATGCACATGCATGCCGCTGCCGGCCTGGATGCCGTAGGGCTTCGCCATGAAGGTGGCGTCCAGGTCGTGGCGGCGGGCGACACCTTTCACGATGCGCTTCAGCAGGACCGCATGGTCGGCCGCCTTCAGCCCGTCCGCGACATGGTTCAGGTTGATCTCGTACTGGCCGGGGCCGTTCTCCCGCAGGGTGGTGTCGGCCGGCACGCCCTGCGCCCGGCAGGCCACGGCGATGTCGTGGAAGACCTCCTCGTAGTCCTGCAGCTCCGCGATGGAGAGCACCTGGGTCTGGCCGCTCTGCCAGCGGCCGTCGCGGGAATTCGGCGGCCGCACCGGGTCCAGCGCGCTGCGTACCGGGTCGATCAGGTAGAATTCCAGCTCCGTCGCCAGCACAGGGGTCAGGCCCTGCGCGGCAAAGCGCGCCAGCACCGCCGCCAGTACGTTGCGCGGGTCGCTGTAGATGCCGCCGCCATGGCCGTCGGTCATCTGCAGCATCACCTGCGCGGTCGGCCGCTGCAGCCAGGTCACCCGCGACAGGGTGCCGGGGATCGGCAGGCAGAGGCCGTCCGGATCGCCGGTGCCCTTTGCCAGGCCGGCCGCCGCGACATCGCGTCCCCAGACGTCGAGGGCATAGACCGAGCGCGGGATCGCCATGCCATCGGTGAGCACGTCCAGCGCCCGTTCCCGCGGGATCCACTTGCCGCGGGGCACGGCATTCACATCGACGACATAGGCTTCCAGCACCTCGACGTCGGGGTTGGCCTCCAGGAACCGGATGGCCTCTTCCTTGTCCGTCATCTGCTGCCTTCCTGCCTTCCGGCTTGGGGCCGCCGCGCGGCCCCCGTTCAGGCCGGAGCGGCCTCGGCGCGCTGCCGGCGCAGCGCCGCCGTGGCCGCCGCATCGATTGACAGGTCATCGTAGCCGCGGCCCGGCTCCAGGACCACGCCATAGACGTCACGCGCGCGCTCCGCCGTCTCATAGCCTTCCAGCACGTCGCGCAGCACCCGTTGCGGGTCGCGCTCCAGCGGCGAGCCATAGCCGCCGCCGCCGGCCTGGTTGCCGCGCACCGCCTCGCCCGGCCGCAGCGTGATCGCCCCGACGCTGGGCAGCTCCTCCTCGTTGCCGTTGGCGGAGACCTTCCAGTGCCGGCACGGCAGGCCGTCCAGCCCGCCGCGCACGCCGCGCGGCGGATAGACCGTGCCGTCGCAGGGCCAGAGCACCTCCATGCTGTCCGCGGTCGGGCCGTAGGCCATCTCCATCGCCGGCGCGCCGCGATGCCGGCCGGCGCCGCCGGTGCCCGTCATGATCCGCAGGTAGCGCACCTGCATCGGATGCTTCAGCTCGTCGATCTCCACCGAGTCGCGCAGCATCAGGCCGGCGGCGACCGGCAGGCCGTAGGTCACCCAGCCGTCGGCCGCCGGCCCGCCCGGGCCGCCGGAATTCGACAGGAAGAGCTGGTTGATGAAGGGCTCGCCGCCGGCGCGGTGGTCGTCGCCGGAAATGACGGCGCAGCCCGCGCCCAGGCCCATGCCGCCTTCCGCCAGGCCATAGCCGTCGCTGATCTGCGCGAAGGCGGACTGCACCATGTTGACCAGGCGGTCGGCCACATTGGTGGTCGCCACCGAACAGGAATGCGGGAATTTCGGCCGTCCGCAGACCGATCCGTCGCGCAGGTGCAGGCGGATGCGCCGGAACGAGCCGGCATTGCGCGGCACCGACCGGTCCAGGGAATTGAAGACGCCGGCGACGACGGAGGAGGAGGTGCAGGCCTCGCTCTCGTTGAAGCCGCAATCGACATTGTCGACATTGTCCGTCAGGTCGACATCGATATAGGCCGTCTCGGGGTCGATGCGCAGTTCGACATTCAGCGGAATGCCGTCGGGCAGCAGGTCGCCGAACGGGTCGTGACGGCCGGTGTTGCGCAGGGTGACGGCAGGCAGCTTGCGGATCGCATTGACCATCCGCTGCTCGGAATAGGCGAACCAATGGCCGACGAACGCCTTGATGGTCTCCGCGCCGTACTTGTCGCACAGCTCCTTCAGCCGCCGCTCGGCGATCCGGGCGGCACCGATGCCGGCCAGGAAGTCGCCATACCACTGTCCCGGCACGCGGATGCGCGACCGGCACATGCGGACCACATCGTCGACCATCTTGTAATCACGCTGGATCCGCACCGCCGGGAAGATCAGCGCGCCCTCCTCGTACTGGTCCTTGGCCCCGGCCATGTAGGTGGTCGGCAGCGCATTGCCGATATCGGCCTGGTGGGCCTTCGCCACCGCCGTGAACAGATGCTCGCCGCCGACGAAGACGGGAACCAGGTAGGTATGGTCGGCGGCATGGGTATTGCCGGAATAGGGGTCGTTGTGCAGGTAGCAGTCGCCCTCGGCGATGTCGGGGTTGAAGTCCGTCATCGCCTGCGTCTGCAGGTGGCTGCCGAAGATGTGGATCGGCAGCCCCTCGGCGGAGAACAGCAGCCGGTTGTCGCCGGTGCAGATCGAGCAGGAGAAGTCGCGCGCGCTGTTGATCACGCCCGATCGCGCGGCGCGCAGCAGGGTGTTGGTCATCTCCCGGATGATTCCCTCGATCCGGTTGGAGATCACGGCGGTCATGAAGGGATCGAATTCGTCGGTACGCTCGGTCGTCATGGCTGCGGCTCCTGCTGGGGCGGCGGATGCATCGCGGCAGGATAGCCGGCGGGGCGCGGCGGGGCTTGCCGGCATGCGACCGAAGCGCTGCCGCATCGCGACATCCGGGGCCGGACGCCGGCCCGGATGCCGCGGCCGCCTCACGCGACCTTGGACGACCCGGTGAGGCGCGCGGCCGGGAAATCGATGTAGAAGGCCGCCCCCTGTCCCAGCTCGCTCTCGATCCGCAGGCCGCCGTCATGCAGTTCGGCGAAGCGCTTCACGATGCTCAACCCCAGGCCGTGGCCGGCGGCACGGCGGGTCTGTTCGGCATGGCGGCCATGGTCGCTGCCGCCCTGGTAGAACGGCTCCACCAGGCTGGGGATCTGATCGGCCGGGATGCCGGCCCCGTCATCGACCACGCCGAGGCAGGCATCGCCGGCCTTGCCTGGGGTCCAGAGGATCAGGATGGTGGCCTCGTCGCCGGCATAATGCTGGGCGTTCGACAGCAGGTTCTCCAGGATCCGGCGGACCGCCAGGGGGTCGCCCTGAAGGATGACAGGCGCGTCGGGCGCCAGGCGCAGCTCCACCCTGTGCTTGCCCAGCCGGGCCTGCCAGCTGGTCGCAATCTCGCGCAGCAGGGCCGGCATGTCGATGTCGGACACCTGCATGCGGTAGTCCTCGGTCTCGATCTTCGCGAGGTCGAGGATGTCGTTGATCATCGCCACCAGCGACTGGCCGCAGTCATGGATATGGCCGACATATTCGCCGTATTTCGGATGCCAGCCGGGCCCGAACACCTCGCGGCGGATCATCTCCGAGAAGCCGATGATGGAGTTCAGGGGCGTGCGCAGGTCATGGCTCATGTTCGCCAGGAAATGCGACTTCGCCGCGCTCGCCCGTTCCGCCGCGATCCGCGACGCCACCGCCTCGTTGCGCGCCGCTTCCAGCAGGCGGCCGGTCCGTGCCTGCGCCAGTTCGGACCGCATCTGCAGCAGCACGACACCCACCGCCAACAGGAACAGGGCACCGGTCAGCCCGCCGATCAACGGGATGTGCCGCGACCAGGATGGCCAGCCGTCGACCGGCACCGCGGCCAGCAGCCATTCGCCGGAGACCAGGGCGATGTTCAGGGTGACGGGGTTCTGCGACAGGACCGCCGCATCCCCCCAGAACGGATCGCCCCCGGCGCCGGTACCGTTGCGCCCCGCCAGCAGCAGCCGGTAGCGGTCCTGCAGGGCGGGCAGGCCGACGCTGTCCAGGAAGGCGGGGAAGTCGATAACGGTGGAGACGATGCCCCAGAGCGGCGGCTCGGCATGGTCACGGTTGGGGCGGCCGGTGATCGAGGCCGGCATGTCGAGGAAGATCGGGAAGCGGCTGATCAGTCCGACCCCGCCCTGCACCAGATCCAGCGGCCCGGCCATCATGACCCGCCGCTCCCGGATCGACTGTTCCACCATCGGCCATTGCGCCGGCACCTTGCGATAGTCCAGGCCCAGCGCTGCCTCGTTGCCGGCGATCGGATAGACATGGCTGATCACCAGGTCGCGGGCGAGACCGATATTGCGGATATGGCTCTGGCCGCTGGCGATCAGGTCGCCGGCCAGCCGTGCGAACTCCTGCTGGTCCAGATCGGGATGCACCTTGATGTAGCTGATCAGCCCGCGGGTCAGCTGCACGTCGGCATTCAGCCGGCTCTCCATCAGGGAGCGGACGCCGCCCAGCTCTGCAATCGCGTCCGCCCGGGCATCCGATGTCGTGGCCCGGTAGGCCATGGTCTCGGCAAAACCGGCGCCGATCAGCGCCAGCAGGGCGATGGCGGCGATCTGCGCCACCGCCTTGAGACGGATGCCCCGGTCGGAGGGTCCTGCATGTCCCTGGCTCTGCTCAGCCATCGAACGCCATCGGTCGGCCCAAGGAAGGAGGAGCCGGGACGGGAAGGCTCCCATGCCCGGCTGCGACGCCATGCCGGCCAGCGAGCCCGCGCCGGCGCACATGCCCGGAAGCGTAGCCGAACGATCCCTCTGTCTGGTTAACATTGCCGTGCATGGCCGGATGCGGCACGGCGGTTCGCGGCATGGCCGTCAGCCGCCGCGCAGGCAGCGGCGTACGAAGGATTCGCAGGCGGCCGGCGCGGGCTCGCCGCCGGCCGCGCGGCCGGCGAAGGCGGCATCGACGACCCGGCCGTCACGCACCAGGAAACGGGCGGAGCAGTTCCTGCGATAGGTCACGCTGGGCGGCGGCGGCAGCGCATCGGAGGCAGAGCCGACGCGGCCCGGCCCTGGATCGGGGCGCGGGATGTCTACCTGGCGGGCACTGCTCATCTCGTAGTGCAGCACCGTGCCGCCGGCCGCGTCCTCGACCGCGGTGGGGGTGCCCGCGCAGGCATTCAAGGTCCGCCGGTCCATGCCGGCGAAGCGGGCGGGCGCCTCCTCGACAAGGCGGGAGCCGCTGCCGCCGCAGGCCGCCGTCAGCAGGCCCAGCGCGACCGCCAGCCCCAATGTCAGGGCCCGGCGCGGGGCGGTCACAGCGGCACCGCCGTGGTGTATTTCAGCCGGCGCAACGTGAAGGCGGATGCCGCCGAAGCGACGACCGGGTTGCCCAGCACATGGTTCATCAGGAACGCCTCGTATGCAGCCACATCCTCGACCCGGACCATCAGCATGTAGTCGTAAGAGCCGGAGACAGCGTAGCATTCCATGATCTCTTCGCGCGACTTGACGAAGGCCTCGAACGCGGCGCGGGTCTCCGCCGCATGGTCGCGGATCGTCAGGCTGGTCAGCACGCAGACCGGGACGCCGACGGTGTCCGGATCGACCAGGGCGACCCGGCCCCGGATCGCGCCGCCCTTCTCCAGCCCCTGAAGGCGTCGCCAGACCGAGGCCTGGCTGAGGCCGACCTCGTCCGCCAGGGCCTGCAGGGTCATCGTCGCGTCCTGCTGCAGCAGGCGCAGGATGGCCCGGTCCTGATCCGTGAGCTTCATGACGATTCTGTTTCAGAAGAAGCCGCTTCGGTGAATTACACTGTTCATATTTCCATGATTTGGCACAAAACGGGATAAGATTTTTCAGCCCTACGGCCCCATATTTCCGGCTATGGACGCACCCACCGGACATCGCCACCGGCCGCATGGCCCTATTGCCGACGACTACACCATCGACCAGGCATGGGAGCGGTACAGCGCGGCCGAACATGCCCGCTGGGACCTGCTTCATGCGCGCCAGGTCCGGACGCTGCGGCATCGCGCCTGCCCCGAATTCCTGCAGGCGCTCGACCGGCTGGCGCTGTCGGACGGCGGCATCCCGCATTTCGGCCGCCTGAGCGACCGACTGGCCGCCCGCACCGGCTGGCAGGTGGTGGCGGTGCCGGACCTGGTGCCCGATGCCGTGTTCTTCGAGCATCTCGCCAACCGCCGGTTCCCGGCCGGCGCCTTCATCCGGGGCGCCGATCAGCTGGACTATTTGCAGGAACCGGACGTCTTCCACGACGTCTTCGGCCATGTGCCGATGCTGGCCGATCCGGTATTCGCCGATTTCATGCAGGCCTATGGCGCGGCCGGCCTGGCCGCCGTGCGCGACGGCCGGATCGACAGGCTGGCACGACTGTACTGGTACACCGTGGAATTCGGGCTGGTCCGCGGTCCCCGGGGGGACGGTCTGCGGATCTTCGGCGCCGGTATCCTGTCGTCGGCACGGGAATCCGTCTACGCGCTGGAAGACCCTGGCCCCCGCCGCATCGGCTTCCGTCCCGACCGGGTGATGCGCACCCGCTACCGCATCGACGACCTGCAGCAGGTCTATTTCGTGATCGACGATTTCGACCAGCTGCTGGACAGCCTGCAGGGCGACCTGGAGCCGCTCTATGCACGGGCGGCCGCCGGCCCCGACCTGTCGCCGGAGGCGGTGGAAACGGATGACGCGCTTCACATCCTCCACCCCCAGGCAGCCGAATAGCCCGCCTGCGCAGCTTCCGCGCGATCGCCTGGCCGACCGCATATCCGCATGTTGCAGGCCAGCCCTGCGCTGCCCGCAAATTGATTCCGAATCGCGAACAGGCCAGAGTTCCGGCCCCGCCCCCGTCCGCCTGAGGCGTCGGCAACCGGCAGGTTGCGGCGTTGCCGGGTCGCGGCAGAGGCGGATCGAGTGCCGGTCTGCGCGCACCGCATCGTGCGACGACGGGATGGCCGACCGGCGGGGAGGACGTGCGGAAGGACGTATCGGTCATGCGCGTGTTGCAGGTGGAGGGGGGCTTCGGCCTCGACAGGCTGGCCTTTGCCGAGCGGCCGGATCCGGAACCGGGCCCCGGCGAGGTCCTGGTGCGGATCCGCGCGGTATCGCTGAATTTCCGTGACCTCCTGATGGTGCAGGGCCAGTACAACCCGCGCCAGAAGCTGCCGATCATCCCGGCCGCCGACGCCGCAGGCGAGGTCGCGGCGGTCGGTCCGGGCGTGACCCGGGTGCGGCCCGGCGACCGCGTCCTTAACGCCTTCCTGCCGAGCTGGGTGTCCGGCCGGCCGAACGCGGAAAAGATGAGCGGCGGCCTGGGCAGCCCGCATGACGGGGTGCTGGCCGAATACCGGCTGTTCCACGAATCCGCCCTGGTCCACACCCCGGAGGAGCTGTCGGACCTGGAGGCGGCGAGCCTGCCCTGTGCCGGCATTACCGCCTGGAGCGCGCTGATCGGCCTGGGCCAGACCCGGCCGGGCGACGTGGTGCTGATCCAGGGGACAGGCGGCGTCGCGCTGTTCGCCCTGCAGTTCGCCAAGCTGGCCGGCGCCACGGTGGTGATCACCTCCTCCAGCGACGAGAAGCTGGAACGGGCGCTGGCGCTGGGCGCCGATCACGGCATCAACTACCGGCAGGAACCGCAATGGGGGAAGGCGGCCACGGCCCTGGTCGGCGCCGACCGCATCGACCATATCGTCGAGCTCGGCGGTGCCGACACCCTCGACCAGTCGATCAAGGCGATCCGCATCGGCGGCATGATCAGCCTGATCGGCGTGCTGGGCGGGCCGAAGCCGGAGATCAACCTGCCGCTGGTGGTGATGCGGCAGGTCCGGCTGCAAGGTGTCACCGTCGGCAGCCGCGAGGATACCGAGGAGATGATCCGCGCGATCCGCGCCGCCGGACTGCGGCCCGTCCTGGACGAGCGCCGCTTCGGCTTCGCGGAGGCGCCGGATGCCTTCGCCCACATGGCCGCGGGCGGCCATTTCGGCAAGGTCGTGATCGCCATCGACTGAAACGGGACAAGAGAACGGACAGGGTGGCCCCGCGGCCCCCGATGCAGGACCCAATGCCATGACCGCAGCCACCGCATCGCTGAACCGGGACATCGTCGTGATGGGCGCCGTCAGCAGCGCGCATTTCCTCAGCCACTTCTTCCAGCTCGCGCTGCCGCCGCTGTTCGTCTTCGTGAGCGCCGGCCTTGGTGTCAGCTATGTCGAGCTCGGCCTGGTGATGACCGGCTTCAACGTCGCCTCCGGCGCCAGCCAGACCGTCGCCGGCTTCCTGGTGGACCGCTTCGGGCCGAAGGTCATGCTGTTCGCCGGCACCGCCCTGCTGTGCATCGCCTCCGGCCTGATGAGCCAGGCGGATGGCTTCCTGGCGCTGCTGCTGCTGTCGGTGCTGGCCGGGATGGGCAATTCCGTCTTCCACCCCGCCGACTATTCCGTCCTCACCGCGACCATCAGCGCCAGCCGCATGGCCCGCGGCTATGCCGTCCACACCTTCGGCGGCTATGCCGGCTATGCGGCGGCGCCGCTGACCATGGTGCTGCTGGCGGAGGCCTATGGCTGGCGGGTGGCGCTGGCGGCGGCCGGGATCGGCGGGCTTGTCGTGCTGCTGGCGGTGATCGCGCTGAGCGGCAGCTTCGTCGACCCCCGCGGCACGGCGGAGGAACGCGCCCGCGGCGAGAACCGCACCGCCGCCGCCAATGACGGCGGCATCATGGGGTCGCTGCGCATGTTCGCGATGCCGCCGGTGCTGCTGTCCTTCTTCTACTTCACCTGCCTGGCGGCGGCCGGTGTCGGCTTCCAGTCCTTCCTGCCGGCGATCCAGCACGGCCTGTTCGACCGGCCGGAGCGGATCAGCGCCGAGGCGCTGACCTGCTTCCTGGTTGCCGTCTCCGTCGGCATCCTGTTCGGCGGCATGCTGGCCGACCGGGTGGTGAAGCATGACCGGATCGTCGCGGCCGGACTGGCCGTGGCGATCGCCGGCGTGCTGCTGGTCGCCAGCGTGCCCTTCGCGGCGATCAGCCTCTATGCCGTCGTCGCCGTGGCCGGCCTGGGCTACGGCGTCACCATCCCGTCGCGCGACATGCTGGTCCGCGCCGCCGCGCCGGAAGGGGCGACGGGCCGCATCTTCGGCTTCGTCTATTCGGGCCTGGATGTCGGCGCGGCGACCGCACCGCTGCTGATCGGCCTGCTGCTGTCGGCCGGCCAGTTCGCCGCCGGGCTGTGGCTGGTCGCCGCCTTCATGGCGCTGGCGGCCAGCGTCGCCCTGGCCGTCCGACTGGCAAGCTTCGCGCGCCGCCGGGCTGCCGAGGCCGGCGGCGCCGCCTAGATCAACTTGCGCTCGGATGGACCCATCCGAGCGGCAATAAGTTGATCGATTTCAACAAGATGCTCTAGGCAGGCGTCTCCGAGTCTCCGGCCCCGCCGGCCGCACGGGCCTGGCGCACCAGCGCGACCAGAGCGGCGCGCGCCGCCGCGGCATCGGCGATCGGGGCGTTGAAGTCGAGCCGCAGGGCAGGTCCCGCGCCGCCTCCGGCACGCATGTCGATGCCCTCCGGATCGCAGCCGGTCATCCGCCAGTCGCCCGGCGCGGCGCCGCACAGGATGGTGGCGTAAAGGGCGATGGCGTCGGCATGGTCGGCGTTCATATGGTCGACGATGCCGGCCTCGGCCGCCGCCAGCGCCGCCGTCGGGCCGGCGAAGCGGTACTCCCCGCCCGTCGCCCAGGCGATCCGGCCGAAGCCCGCGACCAGATGCGCGGCCTCCACCTGCAGGGCCCAGAGACGGAAATCGGCAAAGGCGGCATAGCCCGCCGCCTGCGGGTGGCGGGCCAGGAACCGCCTGCGCAGCGGTTCGTCCGCGCCGGCCGGCCGCGGCACCAGCCGGCCCAGCAGGCTCGTCCGCGGCCCGGCCAGGGGGTCTGCGGCAGGGATGCCGGCGGCCGGCTTCATGCCGCCGGCCACCGAAAGCGCCACCCGGTCGTCGGCCCCCGCATTGGCGCTGTGCTGCGCCAGATCCGACAGCAGCAGCAGCGGTGTCCCGTCGGGCGCCGCCGCCACCAGCACCATCGAGGCATGCGGCCAGCCGGCCATTTCGCCCGATTCGCCGCTGCGGCCGGCTTTCATCAGGGTCGCAAGGGTGCCGGTCGCGGCGTGTCGCAGCAGCCGCCGGGAGAGGGCGCCGGGCGGGATTTCGGCGCCGGCTGCATCGGTCATGCCTGTCTCGCTCATCTCATCGACTTGCCGAAGGTCTTCCTGTAGTCAACACTGCCATATTTCCGGCTGCGCTACGTCTGGTCCCTGGATCCGTATCCCGGATCTTCCGTCCCGGTCCCGCTCCCCGACCGCCACCGCCCGCGCTGCGGCTGCCGGATCGGGATGGCGGACAGAGATGCCGGATGCCACGATCGCGCACCGGCAGGCAAGGCCGCCCCCAGAGCCGCCCCCAGGGCCACCCTGGGGACAGGTTGCGGCCCGCCGGGATGGGGCCGGTGTCACAAGAGGTTACGGTGTGAACGCAAATATCGCCCTCGTCGACGACGACCGCCACATCCTGACATCGGTTTCGATCGCCCTGGAAAGCGAGGGCTATACCGTCAGCACCTATACCGATGGCGCCGACGCCCTGCGCGGCATTGCCGTCCAGCCCGTCGACCTGGTGGTGCTGGACATCAAGATGCCGCGGCTGGACGGCATGGAGACATTGCAGAAGCTGCGGCGCACTTCCAATGTCCCCGTCATCTTCCTGACCTCCAAGGATGACGAGGTGGACGAGGTGCTGGGCCTGAAGATGGGCGCAGACGACTATGTCCGGAAGCCGTTCTCGCAGCGCCTGCTGATCGAGCGCGTGCGCGCCGTCCTGCGTCGCGCCGACGGCAGCCAGAAGGTCACCGAGGATGCCGAGCAGAAGATGATCCGCGGCCAGCTGGTGCTGGACCGCAGCCGTCACCTCTGCACCTGGCGCGGCACCTCTGTCACCCTGACCGTCACGGAGTTCATGCTGCTGCAGGCCCTGGCCCAGCGCCCGGGCCATGTGAAGAGCCGCGACCAGCTGATGGACGCCGCCTATGACGACAATGTCTATGTCGACGACCGCACGATCGACAGCCATATCAAGCGGCTGCGGAAGAAGTTCAAGGTGATCGACCCCGACTTCTCGTCGATCGAGACCCTCTACGGCATCGGCTACCGCTACTCAGAAGTCTAGGCCATGTCCCGGTCCGACGCGGCCGGCACGGCAGCGTCCGGCGGGCGCCCGCCTGGCGGGGACCGTCGCGCGGAAGAGGACGACGCCGCCCCGCGCCGCAGCGCCGCGACGACACCGGCGCGGCGGCTGCTCAGCCGCATCCTTGCGATCAACATGCTGGCGCCGATCCTGCTGGTCGGCGGCCTGCTCTACCTGGACGAATACCGCGACTCGCTGCTGGAACAGAATATCCGCGCGCTGATCGTGCAGGGCGAACTGATCGCCGGCGCGCTGAGCGAGGCCGCCGTCAGCGAGACGGCCGGCAGGGCCCGAATCGGCGCAGAACGGGCCGAAATCCAGCAGCTCCCCTCCGCCGGCGATCCGCTGGACGACCATGGCGCCCCCGGGCTGAATGTCGCGGAGGCGCGGCCGATCGTGCGCCGGATCGCCGCCGCCACAGACATGGACCTGCGCCTGTTCGCGGCAGATGGCGCGCTGGTCGCGGATTCCCGCGCGCTGATCGGCTCCGGCCGCGGCGTCATGGCGCTCGAGCTGCCGCCGCCGGAGGCGGACGATGCCGACGCGGTCGAAGGCATCCTGCAATGGCTCTACGACCAGTACACCCTGATCTTCCCGACCTACGAGAGCCTGCCGCCGCGGGTGCAGAACATCGTCGACGAGGCCTCCGACTACGAGGAGGCGCTCTATGCCCTGGACGGCGAGGTCGCCACCGGCCTGCGCGCCGCGACCGACAACCGACTGGTGATCACGGTGGCGATTCCGGTGCAGGGCCTGCGCCGGATCGTCGGCGCGGTGCTGCTGGAGACCGACAGCCGGGCGATCGACGACACCGTGCGGCAGCAGCGCCTGAACGTGCTGCAGCTGTTCGTGCTGGTGCTGGCGCTGACGGTGCTGCTGTCGGTCTTCCTGGCGCGCACCATCGCCCGCCCGGTGCGGCGCCTGGCGCACGCCGCGGAACAGGTCCATGCCGGCCGCGGCCGGCGGGTGGTGATCCCCGACTTCACCGACCGCGGCGACGAGATCGGCGAGCTGTCGGGCAGCCTGCGCGACATGACCGACGCCCTGTACCGCCGGATCGACGCGATCGAGCGTTTCGCCGCCGATGTCGCGCATGAGCTGCGCAACCCCCTGACCAGCCTGCGCAGCGCGGTGGAGACCCTGGAGCTTGCGAAATCGCCGGAGCAGAAGCAGCGGCTGATGGAAATCGTCTATGCCGATGTCGGCCGCATCGACCGCCTGATCAGCGACATCTCCGATGCCAGCCGCCTGGACGCCGAGCTTGGCCGGGCGGAGGAAGAGGTCGTCGACATCAACGCCATGCTGTCGGCGCTGGCGGAGATCTACCGCGACACCCGGGGCATGGAGGGGCCGGACGGCCGACGGCTCGACCTGCAGCTGCCGGCGGAGCAGCTGCGGGTGCGCGGCATCGAGGGCCGGCTGGGCCAGGTCTTCCGCAACCTGATCGACAATGCCCTGTCGTTCAGCCCGCCGCAGGGGGTGATCGCCGTGCGGGCACAGCGCCGCGACGGCCGGATCGAGGTCAGCGTGCAGGACCAGGGGCCGGGCATCCCGCCGGAGAATATCGGCCGGATCTTCCAGCGCTTCTTCACCGAGCGGCCGCCGCAGGAGACCTTCGGCGAGCATTCCGGCCTGGGCCTGGCGATCTGCAAGCAGATCGTCGAGGCGATGGGCGGCACGATCGAGGCCGGCAATGCAACCGACGCCCGGGGCAATGTCCTGGGCGCGCGCTTCGTGGTCAGCCTGCCGGGCTGAATGCGGCCTCGCCGCGGCCATGCCCGGCGACGATGCCGGCGACCGCCTCCGGCAGGACCGGCCGGCTGACCGCATAGCCCTGCACCTCGTCGCAGCCGCAGCCGCGCAGGAAGTCCAGCATTGCAGGCGTCTCCACCCCCTCGCCGACCGTGCGCAGACCCAGTTCATGGGCCATCCGGACAAGGGTGCGGACGATCACCCGCGCCTCTTCCTGCTGCTCCACCTGGGAGACGAAGGTGCGGTCGATCTTCAGCTCGTTGAACGGCATCTTGTAGAGTTCGACCAGCGACGAATGGCCGGTGCCGAAATCGTCGATCGACAGGCCGAAGCCATTCAGGCGGAACCGGGTCAGCACCTCGGTGGCGGCCACCGCATCCCGGCTGACGGCGCTTTCCGTCACTTCCAGGGTAATGCGTCCGGGCGCCACCCCTTCGTCGCGGGCCATGCCTGCCAGCCGGTCCGGAAGGGCGGTGTCGCCCAGCAGGGCCTGCGACAGGTTGACCGCGACCTGCAGGTGCAGTCCCTCAGCCTGCCACCGCGCCGCCTGGGCCGCGGCAGCACGGAAGACGGCATCGGTCAGCCCGCCGATCAGGGCCGACTGCTCGGCAAGGCCGATGAACCGCGCCGGCGGCACCTCGCCATGCCGTGGATGCTGCCATCGCACCAGCGCCTCGACACCGGCAATACGGTCGGACCCGCCGTCACGGCCCAGCGCCAGTTTCGGCTGATAGCGCAGGAACAGGTCGCCGTCGGCGATCGCGGCGGCCAGGTCGGAACAGGACAGTTCGCCCGCCCCGTCGCCACCCTCCGCCGCCATGACGGGCGGGATCTCCATTGCCGACAGGTCGCAGAGCAGCCCCTCCAGCGACTCGACAGCGAACGGCTTTTCCAGCGCCCCGGCAATCGACAGCCCGCGCGAACGGCCGAACTCACTGGCGGATTTCAGCACCCGGCGGTCCGCCCCGCTGATCAGGATGATCCGCGCCTGACTGTGCTGGCGGTAGAGTTCGTTCAGCAGGGCCAGTCCGTCGCAGCCCGGCAGGTGCAGATCCAGAAGGACGATGGAAGGGGCGAGGTCTACGTAGCTCCGCAGGAAGCTGTCGGGATCGGCGGCCGCCGCGACTTCCAGGCCCAGCCTCTCGGCGATGTCTGCGGCCAGACGGCAGATTGCGGGGTTGTCGTCGACCACCAGCACCCGCATGGCACCGCTGTCGCCGCAGCCGCGATCCGACGCGGCCGCACGCTCGACACCCACCTGCGCCGCCGCCGGGCGGCTGTCGATCGCAGGCGGCTTAAAGGGGACACTCGTCTGGCTTCGGCGCATCCAATCCATGGCGAGGAATCGCTTTCTGTCCGTGTCGGGCACCGGGATCCCCTGCCCCCGGAAGTGGAAAAGAGTCAGGCATTCGGATAGACGCGACGACATCCGCGACGCAGACAGTCGCAAAGCCATTCAACGCCGGAAAATGGCGAAGGTTCCCACTTTCTATTGGCGAGAAATTCAGTCGAATTTTCGTCGATTAATATTTGCCATTGGCAGATATTTGCCGGACCGTCGCCCCGTAAAGGTCTCGGGTCGGGACCGGCCTACCGGACCAGGATGTTGCGGAACTGCCAGGGATCCTCCAGGTCGAGGTCCTCCGGGAACAGCACCGCGCGGCGGTCCAGCGGCGTCCAGTCGGTATAGACGCCGATCACCGGCCCCAGATAGGGCCGCTGCACGTCCAGGCAGCGCCGGAAGTCCATCTCGTCGGTCTCAACGATCCCGGCGGCGGGGTTTTCCAGTGCCCAGACCATGCCGGCGATGACGGCAGAGGTCACCTGCAGCCCGGTGGCGTTCTGGTAGGGGGCCAGCTCCCGCGTCTCCTCGATGGAGAGCTGCGAGCCGTACCAGTAGGCGTTGCGGCCATGGCCGAACAGCAGCACGCCGAGCTCGTCGATGCCGTCGACGATCTCGAACTCGTCCAGGAAGCGGAACTCCGGCTGCTCCAGCCAGCCGCGCCCGGCCATCTCGTCCAGCGACAGGACGGCATCGTCGCAGGGGTGGTAGGCGTAGTGGCAGGTCGGCCGATAGACCACCTTGTCGCCGTCGCGGACGCTGAAATAGTCCGCGATGGAGATCGATTCGTTGTGCGTGACCAGAAAGCCGTTCTGCGCCTGCGCCGTCGGCGTCCAGCTGCGCACCCGGGTGCCGGCGCCCGGCCGCAGCATGTAGATCGCCGACCGGCAGCCGGCCTCATGCTCCTGGCCCAGCGGCGGGAACCATTTCTCGTGCGTGCCCCAGCCCAGCTCCGCCGGCTGCAGCCCCTCTGAGATGAAGCCCGCGATCGACCAGGTATTGACGAAGGTGTTGCGCTGCTTCGGCGTGCGGGCGCGCTGCGTGTCGCGCTCCGCGACATGGATGCCCTTCACGCCGGTCTTCTGCATCAGCGCCGCCCATTCCGCCCGGTCCTGCGGCACTGCGCCGTCGGGATTGCTGCCGGTGTCGCGCGCCACGTCCAGCAGCGCCTGCTTCACGAACCAGGACACCATGCCCGGATTGGCGCCGCAGCAGGACACGGCCGTCGTGCCGCCGGGATTGGCCGCCTTCTCCGCCCGCACCGCTTCGCGCAGGGCGTAGTTGGTGCGCTGCGAGGCGGTCAGCTCGCTGTCGGTGTAGAAGCCGGCCCAGGGCTCCACCACCGTATCGATGTACAGCACGCCCAGCTCCCGGCAGAGCCGGATCATGTCCAGCGACGAGACGTCGACCGACAGGTTGACGCAGAAGCCCTGGCCCTCGCCTTCCGTCAGCAGCGGGGTCAGCAGCTCGCGGTAATTGTCCGGGGTCACCGCCTTCTGGAGGAAGCGCACGCCGCGGGCGTCCAGCAGGGAGCGGCTGGCATCGTCGGGATCGATGACGACGAAGCGGGAAGGATCGTAGTCGAAATGCCGCTGGACCAGCGGCAGGGTGCCCCGGCCGATGGTGCCGAGGCCGATCATCACGACCGGGCCGGAGATCTGGCGCTTGATGGGCCATTCGTTCATGTCGGGTCCACCTTTCGGGTCGGATCGGACAGACGAAGCGTCCGTGCTGCAGGCAATCGAAAGCGGGGCGCCGGCGACACGCTGCCGGCGCCGGGCAACCTATCAGGTTGGGCCGCGAAGAGTCAGGGGGAGGGCGAGGGGCAGCCTGCGGGAGAAGAAAACGAAGACGGGCGGCAGGCCGACACGGCCCGCCGCCCGCCCGATCACGCCATTCAGATGACGTAAGACTGCAGCGGCGGGAAGCCGTTGAAGCCGATCGTGGAATAGGTCGTCGTGTAGGCGCCGCAGGCCTCGATCAGCACCTCGTCGCCGATCGCCAGCGACACGGGAAGCGCGTAGGGCGTCTTCTCGTACAGCACGTCGGCGCTGTCGCAGGTCGGGCCGGCCAGCACGCAGGGCGCGGTCGCGTCGCCGTCGCGCGGGGTGGTGATCGGATAGCGGATCGCCTCCTCCATCGTCTCGGCCAGGCCGCCGAACTTGCCGATGTCCAGATAGACCCAGCGCACCGGATCGTCGTCGGACTTGCGGCTGATCAGCACCACCTCGGCCTTGATCACGCCGGCGCCGCCGACCATGCCGCGGCCGGGCTCGATGATCGTCTCCGGCAGGCGGTTGCCGAAATGGTGGCGGATATAGCCGTAGATCGAGGCGCCATAGGCCTCCGCCGCCGGCACGTCCTTCAGGTAGCGGGCCGGGAAGCCGCCGCCCAGATTGACCATGCGCAGGTGGATGCCGCGCTCCGCCAGGGTGCGGAAGATCGCGGCCGCCTGGCCCAGCGCCTGGTCCCAGGCCGGCATGTTGGTCTGCTGGGAACCGACATGGAAGGAGATGCCGTAGGGCCGCAGGCGCAGGCGCTGCGCGGCCTCCAGCACGTCGATCGCCATCGCGGGCTCGCAGCCGAACTTGCGGGACAGCGGCCATTCCGCGCCCTCGCCGTCGCACAGGATGCGGCAGAACACGCGGGCGCCGGGCGCATGCTCGGCGACCTTCTCGACTTCCGCGACGCAGTCCACGGCGAACAGGTCGACACCCAGCTCATGGGCGGTACCGATGTCGCGCGCCTTCTTGATGGTGTTGCCGAAGGAGATCCGGTCGGCAGTCGCGCCGGCATCCAGCACCAGGCGAATCTCGCCGACGGAGGCGCAGTCGAAGCAGGAGCCGAGCTCGACCAGCATGCGCAGCACCTCAGGCGCCGGGTTCGCCTTCACCGCATAGTAGACGCGGGTGTCCGGCATCGCATGGGCAAAGGCCAGATAGTTGTCGCGGACCACGTCCAGGTCGACGACCAGGCAGGGGCCCTCGGGTCGTCGGTCGCGAAAGAACTGCAGCATACGTTCGGTGGCCATGGCGGCAACTCCCGTTCACAAAAGCTGTTACCGACACGAAGCCTGTTCCTGCCCCGGCTGCCGCGCACAAGGATGGCGCGGCCGCACGACTGGCGGGTTCATGCCTCGACGTTTCGCTCGGTCCCGGAGATGGATCGTCCGCGACCGATGTGCTGCCTTCGCTTTGGATCGGGTGTCCCGGTCCGCACGCCTGGCAATGATGGTGTGCCTCTTCAGTAACCCCGGCCTTTGGAGGGACCGGCAGAGACCAAAAAAGCCCTCACCGTCGTTGCTTTAAGCCGTCCGGGGGAATGTTGCGTGAGATGCGGGGCGAAACCGCCGCATCGTCTCGGACGACCACAGGCACGTGCGACTATTGGGCGAGGCGACACATATGGCCTCGCCGCCCCGGACACAAGAGGATTCGTGGGGGATTCTCAGGATTTTTTGCTGCCGCCGGCGAAACGGCAAAAGTGTTGCCCCATCGCAATAACGCGCGGCAGGGACGACGGCACCGGATACCGCTGCCGACAGGCAATGGCCCCAATTCGTCACAACCGGACACGGGACCATGCGTCAGGCTGTGCTTGCCTGACCCCGGCTCGACCCACAACGAAGACAAGGAACGAATCATGTCAGACCGCCGCCGCCACCGCGTCCACGCGACCCTGCTGGCAGGTCTGCTCCTGCTGGGCGGCGGCACGGCGTTCGAAATCACCTGGTCCTGGCAGCTCGAAGGCGCCGCGGACCTCAAGGCGAGTGTCGGCGCGGGTTCGGCCGCGACGCAGGTCCAGGCCGAATATCCCAGTTCCGATTTTCCCTCCTATGTGGTGACCCTGACGAAAGCCGCGCGGTGAGCGTTCCGCCGCCATCGCTGCCGGTCCGCCTGCGGTCCGGATCGGCTGGCGGTTTTGCGTTGACAGCGTCCGGCTCTGCCCCGACTGTCCCGGCCATGTCCGGTCAGGCTTCAGCCATCCTGCATGCGACCTGCATCGCCATCGGCGAAGCCGGCGTGCTGCTGCGCGGCCCTTCCGGCAGCGGCAAGTCGGACCTGGCCCTGCGCCTGATCGACCAGGGTGCGATGCTGGTGGCGGACGACTTGGTCGCGCTGGCCGCCACGGACGGCGGGCTCCGCGCCGCGCCGCCGGCGCCCCTCGCCGGCCTGCTGGAAGTCCGCGGCATCGGCCCGCTCCGCCTGCCCCATCGGGAGGCCGTCCTGCGCCTGGCGGTCGACCTGGTCCCCGCCGCGGAGGTCGAGCGGGTGCCGCTGCCGGCGGAGCTTGCGCTGCTGGGCGGCCGGCTGCCGCTGCTGCGGATCGACCCGGAAGCCGCCTCCGCGCCGGCCCGTCTGCGCCTGGCAATCGCCTGCCTGGACCAGCTGCCGGGCGCGCATCTCACCCGCGCGGCCGCGGAATGAACATGCCGGCGACGGAAAGCGAAGCGGCCGGGCGGCCGCGGACGGATCCGGGCACCGGCGACGTCCTGGTGGTGACCGGGATGTCGGGCGCCGGCAAGACCACCGCGCTGAAGCTGCTCGAGGATCTGGGCTACGAGGCGGTGGACAACCTGCCGCTGTCGCTGCTGCCGCGGCTGGTGGCGCGGCGGCCCGGCGACAGCCAGCGCCGCTCTCCCAATCTGGGTACCGCGGTCGGGGTGGACACCCGCACCCGCGACTTCGATCCCGAGGGGCTGATCGCCGCGCTGGCGCGCCTGCGGCGCGGCAGTCCCGGCCATCTGCCGGACGGCGCGGCGGAGCGCCGCGACCTGCCGCACCGCCTGCCCACCGGCATCCGCCTGGTGTTCTTCGACTGCGACGATGCGGTGCTGCAGCAGCGCTTCACCGCGACCCGGCGGCGCCATCCCCTGGCGCTGGACCGGCCGGTGGCGGACGGCATCGCGGTGGAGCGGCGGCTGATGACGCCGCTGCGCGACGCCGCGGACGAGACCATCGACACCTCGCTGCTGTCGCTGCCGGACCTGCGGCAGCTGCTGCACGAACGCTTCGGCGCCACCCGGGACACGGCGATGACCGTGATCCTGACCTCCTTCTCCTTCCGCCGCGGCCTGCCGCGGGAGGCGGATCTGGTGTTCGACGTGCGCTTCCTGCGAAACCCCTACTACGACCCCGCCCTGGCGCCGCGGACCGGCGACGATCCGGAGGTCGGCGCCTATATCGCCGAGGACCCGGATTTCCCGGCCTTTTTCGACCAGCTTTCAGGCCTATTGCGCATGCTGCTGCCGCGCTATGCGCAGGAGGGAAAGCAGTACCTGACCATCGCCATCGGCTGCACCGGCGGCCGGCACCGGTCCGTCTACACGGCGCACCGGCTGTCCGACCTGCTTGCCAGCGACGGAATACAGGTTACGCTGCGCCACCGTGACCGCGACCTTTGAATTCAGCCCCGGGCGGGCTGGCCCCGGCCGCGGCCGCATGCGTATGCGCCGGTCCTGCCGGCCGAGCCTCGAAGCGGATCCCGCCCCATGATCGGTCTCGTCCTCGTCACCCACGGGAAGCTGGCCGCCGAATTCCTTGCAGCCCTGCACCATGTCGTCGGCGAACAGAGGGCCGTGGAGGCCGTCTGCATCGGCCCGGATGACGACATGGAGGCACGGCGCAATGACATCCTGGCCGCCGTGGCACGGGTGAATGACGGCAGCGGCGTGGTGGTGCTGACCGACATGTTCGGCGGCACGCCGTCGAACATGGCGATCTCGATCATGGACCAGGCGCCGGTCGAGGTGATCGCCGGCATCAACCTGCCGATGCTGATCCGCCTGGCCACGGTCCGCGAGAAAATGCCCCTGAAGGATGCCGCCCATGCGGCGCAGGAGGCAGGCCGGAAATACATCAACATCGCCTCCGCGCTGCTGGCCGCGGACGGCCCGCACGCCTGAACGGCCACGGCCGATGTCCGTTGGCGGCACGCAGGACGGGGGCGGTCCGGCGGCCGCCGGCATGCCCCTGCGGCGCACCCTGACGATTCTGAACCAGCGCGGCCTGCATGCGCGCGCCGCCGCCAAGTTCGCGCAATGCGCCGGCCGCTATGATGCCGAGATCACCGTCATCCGCGGGCCCTACAGCGTGAACGGCACGTCGATCATGGGCCTGATGATGCTGGGCGCCGCCCAGGGCGTGGAAGTGACTGTCGAGACCGGCGGGCCGCAGGCGGAAGCCGCCATGGAGGCGATCGCCGCCCTGATCGGCGATCGGTTCGGAGAGAGTTGACCCGAACCGATATAATCATATAAAGATCTCTTTATATCACGACTGCACGCCAGTTCCCGGCGTCCCGTCCCGCTGGGCCGACGACGCGCGGCGGCCGCCCTAGCCATGGGCGGACCCGTCGCGCCGTCGGCGCAGCAACATCTGCGAACGAGGAAAGGAACCATCGATGGCGGAATTCACCGACTACAAGGTCAAGGATATCGGTCTGGCCAACTGGGGCCGTCACGAGATCGAGATCGCCGAGACCGAAATGCCGGGCCTGATGTCGCTGCGCGAGGAGTATGGCGCCAGCCAGCCGCTGAAGGGCGCACGCATTTCCGGCTGCCTGCACATGACGATTCAGACCGCGGTGCTGATCGAGACCCTGGTCGCGCTGGGCGCCACCGTGCGCTGGTCGTCCTGCAACATCTTCTCCACCCAGGACCATGCCGCGGCCGCGATCGCCGCGGCCGGGATCCCCGTCTTCGCCTGGAAGGGCATGTCGGAGGAGGAGTTCTGGTGGGCCATCGACCAGACCATCACCGGCCCCGACGGCTGGGAACTGAACATGATCCTGGACGATGGCGGCGACCTGACGCAGGTGATGCACGAGAAGCATGCCGACCTGCTGAAGCGGGCCGTGAAGGGCCTGTCGGAGGAGACCACGACCGGCGTCCACCGGCTCTATGAGATGGAGCGGGCGGGCAAGCTGTTCGTGCCGGCGATCAACGTCAACGACAGCGTGACCAAGTCGAAGTTCGACAATGTCTATGGCTGCCGCGAGAGCCTGGTCGACGCCGTGCGCCGGGCCACCGACGTGATGATGGCCGGCAAGGTCGCCGTGGTCTGCGGCTATGGCGATGTCGGCAAGGGTTCCGCCGACAGCCTGCGCAACGCCGGCTGCCGGGTGAAGGTGACCGAGATCGACCCGATCTGCGCGCTGCAGGCGGCGATGGAAGGCTACGAGGTCGTCACGATGGACCAGGCGGCGTCGACCGCCGACATCTTCGTGACCGCCACCGGCAATGTCGACGTCATCACCGTCGACCATATGCGGCAGATGAAGGACCGTGCCATCGTCTGCAACATCGGCCATTTCGACAGCGAGATCCAGGTCAACGCCCTGCGCAACATGACCTGGAAGAACATCAAGCCGCAGGTCGACGAGATCGAGTTCCCGGACGGCAAGAAGATCATCCTGCTGGCCGAGGGCCGGCTGGTGAACCTGGGCTGCGCCACCGGCCATCCCAGCTTCGTCATGAGCGCCTCCTTCACCAACCAGACCCTGGCCCAGATCGAGCTGTGGAAGAACAGCGAGAAGTACGAGAACAAGGTCTACACCCTGCCGAAGCATCTGGACGAGCGGGTGGCCAGCCTGCACCTGGCCAAGCTGAACGCAGCCCTGACCGAGCTGACCGCCGCGCAGGCCAAGTATATCGGCGTGCCGGAGGCCGGCCCGTTCAAGCCGGACTACTACCGCTACTGAGCGACATTGCCGGACGGCCCCCCGCGGGCCGGGTTCCGAGCCGTGGAAGGGCCGGGCGCCACATGCGCCCGGCCCTTTCCGTTTGCCCTTTCCATGGGACCGAAGCCATGCGCTTCGCCGTCCCGGCGCTTCGCGCTATCCTGTCGGCGAAAGCGGCAGGGGCAAAAGCGGCGGGGGCAAGCGACCGGAATGCGGCAGGGCAAGTGCAGGATGTGAACGCCAGCGGGTCCCCCCGGCAACCGCCCGGCCGGGCCGGCAGGAACCTGGCCTGGCTGGCCCTGCCCGGCCTGCTGCCTGGCCTGCTAACCGGCCTGCTGTCCGCGCTGCCGGGTGGCGCGCGCGCCCAGACCGCCCAGCAGAACGCCATCGCCGGCGGGCCCGAACTGCCCGACCTGATCGGCTGGATGCCGGTGGCCGGCTGGGCCGCGGCGGTCCTCGCCCTCGGCGTCGCGCTGGTGCTGGCACTGCAGCTCGCCCGCAGCCGCGCGACGGAGGCAGCGCTGGCCATCGCCGCCAATGACGAGGCTGCCGCGACGGACCACCTGCAGGCGATCCTGGCAAGCTGCGCACAGGGCTGGCTGACCCTGTCGAACGGGCGTGTGGCCGCCGCCCCCGGCACCGCCGCGATGTTCGACCTGCCGGAGATCTCCGCCCTCGACGATATCGCCACGGCGCTCACCCCGGCCGGCGCAAAGCGGTTCCTGCAGGCGGTCGAGGCGCTGTCCGCCGAGGGGGTGCCCTTCGATCTCACGCTCGCCCATGCCGGCGGCGAGCGGCTGATCGCCGCGGCCGGCCGGGCCTTGCCGGCATCCTCCGCAGGCGGCAGCAGCCTGGTGATCTGGTTCGACGATGTCACCGGGCAGCGGGCCGAGCGGCGGGAGCTGCAGGCCCAGACCCGGCGTGCGGCGGCCGAGGTCGCCCGCCTGAAGGAGCTGCTGGACGCCGCGCCGACTCCGGTCTGGAGCCGCGACGCCACCGGCCGCCTGACCTGGTGCAACCGCCGCTATGCCGAGATCGTCGAGCGGGATGCCGGCGAGGTCATCGCCGCCGGGACGGAGCTGGCCTCCGCCCTGGACCCCGAGCAGCCCCGCCGCCTGGCAGCAAGGGCACGGGAAACCGGCCTGCGGCAGGAGGAGGAGCGCCGCTTCGTGGTCCAGGGGGAGCGGCGCAGCTTCCGCATCGTGGAACAGCCGCCGGGCAATGCCGGCGTGCAGGTCGGCCACGCCCTGGACATCACCGCGGAGGCGGAGGCCCGCAACGAGCTGGAGCGCCACATCACGGCGCATGCCTCGGTGCTGGAGATGATGTCCGACGGCATCGCCATCCTGGGCCCGGACACCCACCTGACCTTCTACAACCATGCCTTCCGCAGCCTGTGGAGCCTGGACGACGCGTTCCTGGCCTCCGGCCCCACCCTGAACGAGATCCTGGACGAGCTGCGGGCGCATCGCCGCCTGCCCGAGCAGTACGACTGGTCCCGCTATCGCGAGCATATGACCGCGATGTTCACCAACCTGCTGGAGCCGGAGGAGGAGATGCTGTTCCTCCCTGACGGCCGCACCTTCCGCAGGGTGACCTCGCCGCATCCCTTCGGCGGCCTGCTGCTGCTCTATACCGACGTCACCGACCGCATGATGCTGGAGCGCGACCGCAACACCCTGCTGGCCGTGCAATCCGCCAGCCTGGACAGCCTGTACGAGGGAATCGTCGTGTTCGGCGCCGACGGCCGGGTGAACCTGCACAACGAGGCCTTCGCGCGGATGTGGCAGATCCCCGGCGCGCTGCTGGAGCAGCGGCCGCATTTCAACGACGTGTTGGACGCGATGCAGCTGATGCTGCCCGACCGGCCCGATGGCGCCGACAACGCGGAAGCGCTGCGGCAGGACCTGCTGGGCTCCTTCAACGACCATTCCGCGCGCCAGGGACAGAGCGTGCGCGAGGATGGCAGCGTGATGGACTATGCCACCGTGCCGCTGCCCGACGGCGCCATGCTGGTGTCCTGCCTGGACGTCACCGCGGCCAAGCGCATCGAGCAGGCGCTGCAGGAACGCAACGCCGCGCTGGAAGAGGCCGACCTGCTGAAATCGGAATTCGTCGCCAACGTATCCTACGAACTGCGCACGCCGCTGAACGCGATCATCGGCTTCAACCAGCTGCTGCAGCAGGAATATTTCGGCCCGATCAACGACAAGCAGCGGGAATATGTCGAGGGCGCGCTGGAGGCATCGCAGACCCTGCTGCAGCTGATCAACGACTTGCTGGACCTGGCCACGATCGAGGCGGGGCAGATGGTGCTGGAGCCGGGCGGCTTCGACATCTGCCGGATGATCGCCGGCATCCACAGCCTGGTGCAGGAGCGGCTGCGGCGGCAGTCGCTGCACATGACCCTCGACACCCCGGAGCAGCCCTGCATGGTCGTCGCCGACGAGAAGCGGATGAAGCAGGTCCTGTTCAACCTGGTCGGCAATGCCATCAAGTTCACCCCGCCCGGCGGCCATATCGAGATCGGCCTGCGGCGCGAGGGCAGCGACATCCGCCTCTGGGTCGGCGATGACGGGATCGGCATCCCGATCGAGGCGCAGGACCGCATCTTCGAGAAGTTCCAGCGCGCCGAGGGCGGCGGCCGGAGTTCCGGCGCCGGCCTCGGCCTGGCCCTGGTGCGGTCCTTCGTCGAACTGCATGGCGGCAGCGTCGTCCTCGAGTCGAGCCCCAGCGAGGGCACCCGGGTGACCTGCCGCATCCCCGGCGTCGTGCAGCAGAGCCTGCCCGGCCCGGCGGCGGCCGGCTGAATGCCCGGCAGGGCATCGCGGCCGTTGCCGGGCCGCGGCCCATTGGCTAGAACCGCCGCCATGATTGCACCCGGACGATCCCTGCCCCCGGACCGTCAGGCCGATGACCGTCAGGCCGATGACCGGCAGCCCGACGACCGGCAGCCCGACGACCGGCAGCCCGACGACCGGGCCGGCGGCGCCCCCGCCCTGCTGGTACGGATCGTCCGCAGGCCGGAGGAAACCGCCGCCTTCGGCGCCGCCCTGGCCGCCCTCGCGCGGCCCGGCGACACGTTCTGCCTGCAGGGCGGCCTGGGCAGCGGCAAGACCGTGCTGGCCCGCGGCTTCATCCGGGCCCTGGCCGGCGCGGCCACCGAGGTGCCGAGCCCGACCTTCAACATCGTCCTGACCTATCCGGCCGCCGCCGCGACCCTGTGGCATTTCGACCTCTACCGGGTGGCCGATGCGGAGGAGCTTTGGGAGCTGGGCCTGGAGGAGGCCTTCGCCGACGGTATCAGCCTGGTGGAATGGCCGGAGCGCCTGGGCGATGCCGCGCCGGCGCAGGCATTGTGGCTGGAGCTGCAGCCGGTGGCCGGGGCCGCCGCGGGATCGCCGCGCGTCGCGCCGGACAGCATGGATGGTGGCGACTTGGAGGGCGACGGCATGGCGGCGGAGCAGAGGCAGATCACCGTCCGCGGCGGGACCGCCTGGGGCACACGCCTGCGCGAGGCCGGCCTTGTCTGAGGCGATGCCGGCACCGCCGCTGTCGGCGACGGGCCGCGTTGCGGCGCGCGGCACGTTCCTGGAACGCGCCGGCTGGGGCGGGGCGGAGATCCGGCCGCTCGCCGGCGATGCCTCCTTCCGCCGCTATGACAGGGTGCGCCTGGGGGCATCGCAGGCGGTGCTGATGGATGCCCCGCCGGATCGCGAGGATATCGCCCCCTTCCTGGCCGTAGACGGCCTGCTGCGCAGTGTCGGCCTGTCGGCGCCGGAGGTGCTGGCGGCGGATCGGGAACTGGGGTTCATCCTGCTGGAGGATCTGGGCGATTCACTGTTCACCCCGCTCGCGCAGGATCGCGGCCGGGAGGCGGAGATCTATGCGGCGGCGGTGGACCTGCTTGCGGCCCTGCATGGCCATACCGCCGCCGGCATGCCTGCCCTGGCGGCGCTGCCGCCGCAGGACCATGCCCTGCTGACCGCAGGTCTGGACACTTTCCTGGACTGGTACTGGCCGGCGGCCTTCGGCCGGGCGGCGGCGGCGGATCTGCGCCGCGACTTCCTGGACCGCTGGGCCCCCCTGCTGGAACTGGTGCGGCCCGGCGACCGGCCGGATCCCGGGCGGGACGTGCTGGTGATGCGCGACTTCCATGCCGACAACCTGATCTGGCTGCCGGAACGCCAGGGAGTCGCCCGGGTCGGCCTGCTGGATTTCCAGGATGCCGTCCTGGGTCATCCGGCCTATGACCTCGTCTCGCTGCTGGATGATGTCCGGCGCGACGTGGCCGCCGACCTGGCAGGGCGGCTGCGCGACCGCTACCTGGCGGCCGCAGGGCTTCATGCGGGCAGCCCGGAACGGTCGCACTTCGAGACCGGATATGCGATCTTCGGCGCGCAGCGAAACATCAGGATCCTGGGGGTCTTCGTGCGGCTCTGGCAACGGGACGGCAAGGCACGCTACCTGGACTATCTGCCGCGCACCTGGGCGATGCTCGACCGCTCCCTGCGACATCCCGCCCTGGCGCCGGTCGCGGACTGGTTCGCCGCGCATCTGCCGCCCGTGGCGCGGCGCCTGGAAGGCGGTGCATCGTGAGCGGCGGGCCGCGGGACGCGGCGCCGGATCAGCGGCTCCCGGTGCCACGCACGGCCATGGTCCTGGCCGCGGGCCTCGGCACCCGGCTGCGGCCGCTCACCGATGCCTGCCCCAAGCCGCTGATCGAGGTCGGCGAGCGCACCCTGCTGGACCGCACCATCGACCGGCTGGCGGAAGCCGGGGTGACCCGCTTCGTCATCAACCTGCATCACCTGGCCGACCAGCTGGAAAGCCATGTCCGCCGCCGTGCCGCAGCCGAGACCGGGCTGCACTTCCTGCTCTCCGACGAACGCGAGCGCCTGCTGGATACCGGCGGCGGGATCCTGCAGGCGCTGCCGCTGCTGGGCGATGCGCCGTTCTTCGCGGCCAACGCCGACATGCTCTGGCTGGATGCCAGCGGCAATTCGCTGCAGGCGATGGCCGCCTGCTGGACCGCCATCGCCGGTGCGGCCGGAGAAGGGCCGGGACCGGAAGCGCTGCTGCTGCTGCACCCCACCGTCTCCGCCCGCGGCTATGCGGGCATGGGCGACTTCACGATGGACGGCGACGGCCGGCTGACCCGCCGCGAGGAACGGGTGGTGGCGCCCTTCCTCTATACCGGCGTCCAGATGCTGCATCCGGGGCTGTTTGCGGATTGCACTCCCGGCCCGTTTTCCCTGAACCGTCTCTACGACCGCGCGATCGAGCGCGGCAGCCTGTTCGGCCTCCGCCACGAGGGCGCCTGGGTCGATGCCGGCCATCCCGACGGCCTGGCCGCCGCGCGGCGCCTGGCCGCCCGCCTGGATCGGCGCGATGTCCGGTCCGCCGCGGCCTGACCGGGCGCGGATGACAGCCGGGCCGCACCCCACCGTCCATTCCTTCCCCCCGGGGGCGCCGTTCGCCGACTGGCTGGCCGCCTTCGTCCTGGAGCGCCACGGCCACGACCCGCTGGCGCTGTCGGACGCGCTGGTCCTGCTGCCCACACGGCGGGCCGTGCGGGCCCTGCAGGACGCCTTCCTGCGCGCCGCGGACGGCCGCCCCACCCTGCTGCCGCAGATGCGCCCGCTGGGCGACCTGGACGACGACGATCCCGGCCTGGCGCCGATCTGGCCGGCGCTGGATGCCGCCCTGCCGCCGGCGATCCCGGCGCTGGACCGCAAGCTGCTGCTGGCCCGGCTGGTGCGGGCGCGAGACGCGGCCGAAGGCAGGACCCTGCCGGCGGGAACCGCCCTGCGCCTGGCCGATGCCCTGGCGCTGCTGCTGGACGAGGCGGCGATCGAGGAACGCGACCTGGCCGGGCTGGACGCCCTGGTGCCGGAGACCCTGGCCGGCCACTGGCAGGAGGTCCTGGCCTTCCTGGACATCCTGCGCAACGCCTGGCCGGCGCTGCTGGAGGAGCGGGGTCAGCTGGACCCGGCCACGCGGCGCAGCGCCGCGCTGCACCGCCTGGCCGGCATCTGGCGCGCCTCGCCGCCGCAGCGCCCGGTCTATGCCGCCGGCTCCACCGGCAGCATCCCGGCCACTGCCGACCTGCTGGCCTGCATCGCCCGGCTGCCACAGGGCGCGGTGATCCTGCCCGGCCTGGACCTGGAAAGCCCCGATCCGGACTGGGATGCGGTCGGGACGGCGCCGACCCATCCGCAGTTCATGCTGCATACCCTGCTGAACAGGCTCGAGGTGACGCGGGACACGGTTCGCGAATGGCGGCCGGCCGGTGGCGCGGGCGTCCACCCGGCCGCCGCGGCGCGGGCGGCGCTGGCGCGGACCGCCCTGGCACCGGCGGACCGCACGGATCTCTGGTCCGGCGCCGCTGCCCCCCCCGCTGCCGCCTTCGACGGGCTGCAGCGCCTGCATGCCGGCACCGCCGCGGAAGAGGCCGGCGCGATCGCGCTCATGATGCGCGAGGCGCTGGAACGACCTGGCCGCACCGTGGCCCTGGTGACCCCGGACCGGACCCTTGCCCGGCGGGTCGCGGCGGCGCTGGAGCGCTGGGAGCTGGCGGTCGACGATTCCGCCGGCATGCCGCTGGCGGCGACGCCGCCGGCGGTCTTCCTGCGACTGGTCGCGGCGACGATGGCGGCCGACCTGACGCCGGTCACCCTGCTGTCGGTGTTGAAGCACCCCCTCGCCCGGCTGGGGCGGGAGCGGCAGGAGCATCTGCGCCTGACTCGCCTGCTGGAGCGCCGCGCGCTGCGCGGCGGCCGCCCCTCGCCCGGCCTCGCCGGCCTGCTGGAAGCGGCCGCCCCCGCCGCCGCGGCGGATGACGGTCTCGCCGCCTGGCTGGAGGACCTCGCCGCCGCGGTCGGAACCGGGACCGCCCTGCAGCGCAACCGCGGTCCGGTCGCGCCGGCCATGCTGCTGGATGCCCATCTGGCGCTCGCCGAGGCGCTGGCGGCGGAGGATGGCGCCGCCCTGCGGGAGGCGCTGTCCGGAGAGCCGCAGCCGGCCGGCGCCCAGCCGCCCGCCTCGCGGATCTGGGCCGGCGAGGCGGGCAATGCGCTGGCGGCGCTGCTGGCCCAGCTGCGCGCAGGCCTGGCGGTGCTGGATGCGATCGCTCCCGGCGACTGGCCGGACCTGCTGGATGCGGTGCTGCAGGGGGAAGTGGTGCGCCCCACCTATGGCCGGCATCCGCGGCTCTTCATCTGGGGGCCGCTGGAGGCGCGCCTGCAATCCGCCGACCTGATGATCCTGGGCGGCCTGAACGAGGGGACCTGGCCGGCGGCCGCGCAGGAGGACCCCTGGATGAGCCGGCCGATGCGCACCGCCTTCGGCCTGCCGGAACCGGAGCGGCGCATCGGCCAGGCGGCACACGACTTCCTGCAGGCCTTCGCCAGCGGCGAGGTTGTGCTGAGCCGGGCGGAGAAGGTCGACGGCACGCCCACCGTACCCTCCCGCTGGCTGCTGCGGCTTTCCGCCCTGCTCGACCGTGTGCCGGCCTGGACGGCGGCCGCGGCGGGTCCCGTGCCGCACTGGCTGCAGGCGCTGGATGCGCCCCGGGCGGGGACCCCCGCCCGGCCGCCGCGCCCCTGCCCGCCGGTGCCGGCCCGGCCGCGGAAGCTGTCCGCCACCCGGGTGGAGACCTGGATCCGCGACCCCTATGCCACCTATGCCCGCTACGTGCTGGGCCTGAAGCCATTGGACCCGCTGGACCTGGACCCCAGCGCGGCCGACAGGGGGATGGTGATCCACGACGCGATGGAGCGGTTCGTCCAGGCGACGATGGATGCCTGGCCCCCCGACCCGGCCGCCCTGCTGGAGCGCATCGGGCGGGAGAGCTTCGGCAGCCTCCTCGAGGTGCCGCATGTCGCGGCCTTCTGGTGGCCGCGGTTCCGGCGACTCGCCGCCTGGTTCCTGGACTTCGAGGTCGAGCGCCGGGCGGCGGGCATCGGCCCGGCGGCGGTGGAGGCGGAGGGCCGCATGCTGATCGACGGGCCGGCCGGGCCGTTCGAGCTGACGGCGCGCGCCGACCGGATCGATGCCGGACCGGCCGGGACCGACGTGCTGGACTACAAGACCGGGCGGCCGCCATCGGCGAAGCAGGTGGCCTCCGGCCTCAGCCCGCAGCTGCCGCTGGAGGGGGCGATCCTCGCCGCCGGCGGCTTCCCGGGTCTGCCGGCGGCACCGCCGGTCGCCTACACCTATGTCCGCCTGAGCGGCGGACGCGAGGCGGGCGCGCGGATCGAGGTCGGCCAGGGCGAGGCGGCGGCGCTGGCCGAGGCGGCGCTGCAGGGTCTGCGCCGGCGCATCGCCGCCTATGACCGGCCGGAGACGCCCTACCTGTCGCGGCCGCGCCCGCAATGGCGGCGGGAACCCGGCGATTACGACCATCTGGCGCGTGCCGCGGAATGGCAGGCGGAGGAGGACGGCGAATGACCGCCCCCCGGACCGGTGCCGGACGCGGAGATGCGGCGGAAGCCGCCCGGGCCGGGCTCGCCGCGCAGCGCAGCGCCGCCGACCCGGGCGCCAGCGCCTGGGTCGCCGCGAATGCCGGTGCCGGCAAGACCCGGGTGCTGACCGACCGGGTGCTGCGCCTGCTTCTGGCCGGGGCACGGCCCGCGTCGATCCTCTGCCTGACCTTCACCAAGGCGGCGGCGGCCGAAATGGCGAACCGCCTGCATGGCCGGTTGAGCGGCTGGACGATGCTGCCGGAGGCGGCGCTTCAGGCACAGCTGCGCGACCTTCTGGGGCGGGACCCCGAGCCGCAGACCGTCCGCGACGCGCGGCGGCTGTTCGCCGGCACCCTGGACGCGCCGGGCGGCCTGCGCATCCAGACCATCCATGCCTTCTGCGAATCCGTCCTGAAGCGCTTCCCGGTGGAGGCCGGCGTGCCGCCGCATTTCGCCATCGCCGACGACCCGACCGCACGGGAGATGCTGGCCGCGGCCACCGCCCGTGTGCTGGCCGCCGCGCCCGGCGACCCGGAACTGGCGCAGGCGCTGGACCTGCTGGCCGACCGGGTGGACGAGGGCGGCTTCGACCGCGCGATCCAGGAACTGATCGGCAATCGCCGGCTGCTGCGGCGGGTCCTGCATCCCGCCGGCCCGGACGGCGCGCAGGCGGCGCTGGAGGGCTTCCTCGGCATCACCCGCGCGATCACCGCCGACGCGCTGCGGCGGGAGTTCCTGGACGAGCTGCCGGCGGCGGCGATGCGGGAAGCTGCGGCGGTGCTGGCGCAATGCGGCAAGCGCGATGGCGAGCGTGCCGCGGCGATGCAGGCCTTCCTGTCGCTGCAGGAAAGCGTCCGCCCGGCGCAGCTGGAGGCGCTCTGGCTGCAGGTCTTCCTGACCAGGACCCTGGCGCCGCGGGCGGAGAGCCACCTGGCCAGCAAGAAGGCGCAGGACATGTCGCCGGACCTGCTGGACGGGATGCTGGCGGAGCAGGCGCGCTGCACCGCCCTGCTCGACCGGCTGCGGGCGATGGCGGTGGCGGAGGCGAGCGCGGCGATGCTGCATCTCGGCGCCGAGATCCTGGCCCATTACGAGCTGGAGAAGAGCCGCCGCGCCGCCCTGGACTATGACGACCTGATCCTGACCGTGCGCGACCTGCTCGCCGCCCCGGGCCGCGCACCCTGGGTGCTGTTCAAGCTGGACGGCGGGATCGACCATGTGCTGGTGGACGAGGCGCAGGACACCTCGCTGGAGCAGTGGGAGATCGTCACCGCGCTGACCGCCGAGTTCTTCGCCGGCGAAGGCCGCCGGTCGGGCACCGAGCCGCCCCGCACCCTGTTCGCCGTCGGCGACGAGAAGCAGTCGATCTTCGGCTTCCAGGGCGCCGCGCCGGCCGCCTTCCAGCACATGCGCCGGCGACTTGCCGCGCAGGCCGGCGACGGCCAGCGCCCCTGGCGCGACGTCGACCTGGCGCTGTCCTTCCGGACAGTGCCGCTGATCCTGGAGGCGGTCGACGCCGTCTTCGGGCAGGACGCGGCGCGCGACGGGGTGGCGGCGGGCGATGTCCGCCATGCGCCGTTCCGCATCGGCGAAGGCGGGGTGATCGAGATCTGGCCGATGACCCGGCCCGCATCCGGCGATGCCGGCGCGGCGGCGGAGGCCGGCGCGTCCGAGGAAGAGACCCCCTGGGATGCGCCGCTCGACTATGTCCCGGCCGACAGCCCGCCCGCCGTCCTGGCGGGCCATATCGCCGCCACGATCCGCGGCTGGCTCGACGGGAAGGAGCTTCTGGAATCGCGCGGCCGGCCGATCGCCGCCGGTGACATCATGATCCTGGTCCGCCGCCGGGACACCCTGTTCCGCGAAATCGTCGCCGCCTGCAAGGCGGAGGGCCTGCCGGTGGCGGGCGAGGACCGGCTGAAGCTGGGCGACAGCCTGGCGGTGCAGGACCTGCTGGCGGTGGCGCGCTTCTGCCTGATGCCGGAGGACGACCTGACCCTGGCCACCGTGCTGCGCGGCCCCTTGTGCGACGTCGACGAGGACAGCCTGATGGCGCTCTGCCTGCCCTGCGCCGGCCGGCCATGGAACGGCCGCCTGTGGCAGCGGTTGCGGGCGGCGGCGGCGGAACGTCCGGAATGGCAGGCCGCCGTCGACATGCTGTCGGCTGCGCTGGCGATCGCCGACTTTGTCACCCCCTACGCCTTCTTCGCCCGCCTGCTGGAGCGCGGCGGCCTGGCGCGCCTGCAGGCGCGGCTGGGCGCGCAGGCCCGCGAGCCGGTCGAGGAACTGGCCAACCTTGCCCTGGCCTATGGCCGCGCGAACGCGGAGAACCTGCAGGGCTTCCTGGCCTGGTTCGAGGCCGGCGCCGCGGAGATCAAGCGCGACCTGGAGCAGGCCGGCAACGAGATCCGGGTGCTGACCGTCCATGCCGCAAAGGGGCTGGAGGCACCGATCGTCTTCCTGCCCGACACCGCCGGCCGGCCGGACGGCCGCTTCGACCCGCCTGTGCTCTGGCCCGAAGGGCCGCCGCCGGCCCTGGTCTGGGCGCCGCGGGCAGCGGATGACGACGGCGCCACGGCACAGGAGCGGGACCGCCACCGGCAGGGGCAGCTGGCGGAATATCGCCGCCTGCTCTATGTCGCCATGACCCGGGCCCGCGACCGGCTCTATGTCTGCGGCTGGACCAACCGGCAGGCGCCGGCCGGCTGCTGGTACGACCTGATCGCCGCGGGCCTGGAGGCGCTGGACGGTGCTGCGGAGGCCGCGCTGCCCTGGGGGGAGACCGCGCGCCGCTGGCAGAGCCGCCAGGTCGAACCCGCCGCCGGCGAGGCACCTGCCGGCGATCGGCCGCCGGAGAGCCCCGGCCTGCCGGCCTGGGCCGGCCGGCCTGCGCCGGAGGAGCCGGAGCCGCCGCGGCCGCTGGCGCCGTCGCGCCCGGCGGAACCGCCGGCGGCGATCTCGCCGCGCACCGCACCGGGACGCGAGGCGCTGGCCCGCGGCCGGCTGATCCACAGCCTGCTGCAGCTGCTGCCCGACCTGGACCCGGCCGACCGCGCCCCTGCCGGCGCCGGCCTTCTGCGCCGCAGCGTCCCGGACATCGACCCGGCCGCCGCGCAGGACCTGCTGGACGAGGTGCTCCGCGTCCTCGACGAGCCGGGCTTCGCGCCCGCCTTCGCCCCCGGCAGCCGCGCCGAGGTGGCGCTGGCCGGCCGCGCGGGGCGGGCCGTCGTTTCCGGCCGGATCGACCGTCTCGCGGTGGCCGCCGACCGGGTCCTGGTGATCGACTACAAGACCCAGGAGGCGCCGCCGGACCGGGCCGCGGCGACGCCGGCGCAGCATCTGCGCCAGCTGGCGCTGTATCGCGACCTGCTGCGGCAGATCTACCCGGACCGCCCCGTGCATTGCGCGATTCTGTGGACCGCCCGGCCGGAACTGATGGCCCTGCCCGACGCGCTGCTGGACACCGCCCTGGCGCCTGAGGCAGACGGATAGCGGCCGCGCCATCCCCCTCCCCGCGGCCCACGGGGCAGGTGCTTGACCGGCACGCCGGCGGTTCATACATCTGGACGTCATGGTGGCATGCCAAACGGCATGCCCCACCCACATACCGCCGGCAGCCCGACTGCCGGCTGTGATCCGCACCACCCGATACCCGCTGCCCGAGATGGATCGGGCGGCGGCGGAGCGGGACAGTGGGGATCGGGACGGCAGGGGCGGGCGCATCGATGACTGCCCGAGACAGCGAGGACCAGATGGCGACGACCAAGATCACCGACGACAGTTTCGAGTCCGACGTCCTGAAGGCACCCGGCCCCGTGCTGGTCGACTTCTGGGCGGAATGGTGCGGCCCGTGCAAGCAGATCGGCCCCAGCCTGGAGGAGATCTCCAAGGAGATGGAAGGCCGCCTGACGGTGGCGAAGATCAACATCGACGACAATCCCCGGACGCCGACCCAGTACGGCGTGCGCGGCATTCCCACGATGATGATCTTCAAGGACGGCAAGCCGGCGGCGACCAAGGTGGGCGCCGTGCCGAAGAGCCAGATCGTCAACTGGATCGAAAGCGCGATCTGACCCGCCTGCCGCAGCCCGGCGACACCATGCGCGGCGGCGCCCCCCCGGCTTTCGGCCTGGCGGGGGCGCCGCCGCTGCCGTTTCCGGCACCGCATCGCCGGGCCTGCCGCCGCTCCCTGGATCGCCGCTCCCTGGATCGCCGCCCCCTGGATCGCCGCCGGTGAAGCTCGACGCCTACCTGCGGGCAAGCGGCCTCAGCCTGTCCGCCTTCGCGCAGCAGGTCGGCCTCAGCGAGGCGGCCATCAGCCGGTACCTGTCGGGCAAGCGGACACCGCGCGCCGACGCCATCCGCCGGATCGTGCGGGCGACCCGCGGCCGGGTGCAGCCGGAGGACCTGCTGCCGGTCCTGTCGGCACAGGATGGCGGCCCGCCCGCCCCGAAGCGGCGCGACCCGGACCTGCACGAGCCGGATCCGCCTGCGGGAGCGGCCACGGCCGGCACATCGCGCACCGGCAGGTCGCGCGCCGACGGTGCCGGGCTGGAGGGCATCGACCTGATCCTGCCGGACCTGATGGCGGTGGAGCGCGGCAAGCGCGTTCCCGCCCGGGACCTGCCCGGTATCCGCGCCCGCGGCATCCGGCTGCCGGAATCCATGTTCTCCCTCGACGCGATGGGGCGGAACGTGTTCGGCACCGGCATCGTGATGGAGAGCGGCGACGAGGACCGGCCGGTGCTGCCGGTGGACGGCCAGCTGATCCCGGCCCCCTGGAGCGACGGCCGGCGCGCCGTGATGCTGATGACCATGCGGCAGGAGGATGGCAGCCCGCATTTCGCCGATCCCCGCACCGCACTCACCCGGGTGGTCGACCGGCTGGCCGCCGACCGGCTGGCGGCGAGCTGCGCGGTGGAACTGGAGTTCTACCTGCTGTCGCCGGACCGCGACGGCGCCGGCCGGCCGCGGCCCGCCGGCCTGCCCCGGGCCGTGGCCGAAAGCGCGGCCGGCGAGGAGGCGCTGTCGACGCAGATCCAGGTGGCGGCCCTGCAGCGGCTGGACGCCTTCGATCCGGTGCTGTCGGAGATCGCGCGCGGCTGCGACGCGATGGACATGGTGGTGGAATCGCTCTGCGCCGAATACGCGCCCGGACAGTTCGAGGTGAACCTGCGCTACGTCACCGACCCGCTGCGGGCGGCCGACGAGGCGGTGCTGTTCCGCCACCTTGTGCGGCAGACCGCACGCCGGCACGGCCTGCAGGCCACCTTCATGTCGAAGCCCTTCGCCGCGCTGTCGGGCAGCGGCATGCATGTCCATGCCAATCTGGTGGACGGCAGGGGCCGGAACCTCTTCGCCCGCGGCGATGCCCGCGCCAACCGGCCGCTGCTCCAGGCGATCGCCGGTGCAGCGGAGACCATGGCCGAGGGCATGGCCATCTTCGCCGCCACCGCCAATGCCTTCCGCCGCTTCGGGCCGGGCTCCTACGCGCCGGTCTCCGCCGGTTGGGGCATCGACAACCGCACCGTTGCGCTGCGCATCCCCGGCGGGCCGGCGCGGGCCAGACGCATCGAGCACCGGGTCGCCGGGGCGGAAGCCAATCCCTATCTGGTCGTGGCGGCGGTCCTGGCAGGCATCCATCATGGCATCGAGGCCCGCCTGGAGCCGCCGCCGCAATCCCGCGGCGACGTCGCCGACGGGCGGCCGGCGCAGGACGGCGCCCCCGTCCTGCCGACGGACTGGCCCTCTGCCCTTGCCGCCCATGACGCGGCACGGATCCTGCCGGACTATCTGGGCCGCGATTTCTGGCGCTTGTACGGCCATGTCCGCCGGGCAGAGATGGTCCGCGCGCAGGCGATGATCCCGGACACCGACTACCAGCTCTATCTCGACGGCATGTGATACCGTCCGGACGGTCGCCGCCTGCAAGGCGGGCAGCGCCGAGCCGTGACTTCGATGTCACGCCACCTGCGAAACTGCAACACATGCTGCCGCCGGCCCCGTTCTTCCATCGCCGGAGCGAACCGGGGCCGTATAATCCTGTGATTCGGTTGAGGGTTTGGTTTCGGAATCGATGATGGCAGCGCCAGCCAGCAGGGTCGGGACGGTCAACGTCACGGTTCTGGCCTGTCTTCTGGCTGGCGGTCTTGGCCTGGCCGCCGGCGCCCACGCCGAGGATCCGCCCGAACGGTCGGTCGCCGCGAAGACCTGCCTGGATGCCGCTCTTTCCCGCGCCGCACGGCTGTCTGCCTGCGACCGCGCGATCGCCGAAGCACCCGCCCCCGATACCAGCGCCGTCGCCCTGTACATGGAACGGGCCGCCCTGCACCTGTCGGAGCAGGACCTGGCTGCCGCGCTGGCGGACTATGACCGGGTGATCGCCGCCCTGCCCGGTTTCGCCCAGGCCTACAACAACCGCGCCCTGGCCTACGGCATGACCGGCCGCGACCGCGACGCCCTGACCGACCTGGACCGCGCCGTCGAGCTGGCGCCCCGCAATGCCGACTACCTGTTCAATCGCGGCCAGGTGCTGCGCCGGCTGGGCGAGCCGGCGCGGGCCATCGCCGATTTCGACAGCGCCCTGGACCTGGCCCCCGACGATGCGTCGATCATGCTGCAGCGGGGCAATGCGCGGCGCGATGCCGGGGCGCTGGACGCGGCCCTGGCGGACTATGCGCGGGCAGAGCAGGCCGGCGCGGATGCGGCGCGCATCGCCTACAACCGCGGCCTCGCCTTGGCCCTGGCCGGCGCCTATGACGCCGCCTGGCGTTCGCTGACCGCGGCACTGGAGCTACGGCCCGACCATCCCCGCGCGGCCTATAACCGCGGCATCGTGGAAAGCTATCGCGGCAATTATGCGGAGGCGGTGACCGACCTGACCCGGCACCTGCGCATCCGGCCGGGCAGCGTCGATGCCCTTTATGCGCGCGGCCTGGCACAGGCTGCGCTGGGGCGCGACGAGGCGGCGGAGGAGGATTTCGACACCGTCATCACAATCCAGCCGGAGCGGACCGAAGCCTTCTTCCAGCGAGGCCTGGCCCGGCTGCGCCAGGACAAGGCGGATGCCGCCATCGTCGATTTCTTTACCGTTCTGCAGCGGCAGCCCGACGACCCCGAGGCCTATCTGCATCGCGGCCTGGCACAGGCGTCGCGCGGGGCGCACGAACTGGCGATCGCCGACTACAGCGCGGCCCTGGAACGCCGGCCGGAGATGCCCCGCGCGCTGTCCGCGCGCGGCGACAGCCTGGCGGCCCGCGGCGAATGGCAGAAGGCACTGGCCGACTACCGCAAGGCGGTGGAACTGTCGCCGGCGAACCTGGCCACGGTGCGCCGGCTCGCCCTTGCCGAACTGGAGACCGGCGACCCGCAGCGGGCGCTGTCCCTGCTGCAGCCGGCACTGGCGGACGCACCCGACAATCCGGACCTGCAGCTGACCAGGGCCACGGCGCGCCTGCGCACCGGCGATCTCGAAGGTGCGCTCGCCGATGCCGAGGCGGTGCTGGCGGCACGACCGCTGAACCTGCAGGCCCTGCGCCTGCGGGGCGCCGCGCGCAAGCTGCTGGGCGAGCCGGCGGCGGCGGTCGAGGACCTGACCGCCGTGCTCGAGCGCCTGCCCGACGACAGCGATTCCCGCCTGCAACGGGCCCGCGCCCTGCTGGAGCTGGGGCGTCACGGGGCCGCGGTCTCGGACTATGACAGGCTGCTGAGCGGCCGGCCGGGCGATGCGGAACTCTACAATGCCCGTGGCCTGGCGCTGGCCGCGGCCGGCGAGCATGCCCGGGCGATCGCCGATTTCGACCAGGCGCTGCAGCTGGATCCCAGCCATGCCGGCGCCTTCAACAACCGGGCCCTGTCGCACCTGAGGACCGGCCAGCTGGACCTGGCGCTGGCCGACTATGACCGCGCGCTCGGGATCGCGCCGGAGGAAGCCGGCATCCGGCGCAACCGGGCCCTGGCGCTGGCGGCCCGCGGCGACTACGAGGCCGCCATCGCCGACCTCGACCAGGTGATCGCGGCCAACCCGGACGGCGCCCAGGCCTATCTGAGCCGGGGCGCGATCTCGGCCCGGCTGAACCGGCGGGACGCGGCGATGCGCGACCTCGATCGCGCCATCGCCCTGGCTCCGGAGGATGCCCGCGGCTTTGCGGAGCGCGGCCGGCTGCACCTGGCACAGGGCGATGTGGCCGCCGCCCTGTCGGACTTCGACGCCGCCCTGGCCCGCGCCCCGGGCGATGTCGCGTTGCGCACCGAACGGGCGGCCCTGCGCCTTGCCGACCGCGATGCGGCAGGCGCGATCGACGATTATTCGGCGCTTGTCGATGCCGCCCCGACCGATGCCGGCGCCCTGAAGCGCCGGGCGCTGGCCCATGCCATGCTCGGGGCCTACGGCGCCGCCGCCCGGGATGCCGGCCGCGCCCTGGACCTCGACCCGATCGACCGCGAGACGGTGATCCAGCGGGCGCTCTACCTGGCGGCGCAGGGCGATCACGAGGCGGCGATCGCCGCCCTGGACCGCGCCGTGGCGCTGGACCCGGACGACCCGGTGGCCCTGCTGCGCCGCGGCCAGGCCAAGTTCCTGGCGGGGCGCATGGATGCCGCCGCCACCGACCTGTACCGCGCGCACGAGAAGGCGCCGGACATCCCGGAAGCGGCGATCTGGCACTATCTGGCCACCGCGCGGGCGGGACGCTCCGACGGCAGGGTCCTGCTGCAGCGGATCGAGGCGCCGGCGGACAGCTGGCAGGCACCGATCATCGGGATGCTTCTGGGCCGGCGCATGCCGGGCAGCCTCTACGAGGCCGACGGCCCCGCGCCGCTATCGCCCCACCGCTGGGCCTGCGACCGGGCGTTCTTCGTCGGCGAGCATTTCCTGGCCGAGGGGCAGCCCGACGATGCCCGGCCCTACCTGCAGGATGCGGAAGCCGCCTGCGGCCGGGAGAGCCTGCCCTATCTGGCGGCCGCCGCCGACCTGGCACGGATCGGCACGGCCACCGATTCCGCCAGCACCGCGCCGACCAGGTAGAGCGAACCGCAGATCACCACCCTGGCATCCGGCGCGGTGGCGGCAAGCCGCGCCAGCGCCTCGGCCACCCCGTCGGCCGGCTGCGCCGCGGCGAAGCCCTGGGTCAGGGCGGTGCCGGCGAGGTCCTGCGGCGGCCAGCAGCTTTCGCCCGGGATCGGCACGGCCAGAAGGCCTGCGGCCCGGGCGGCCAGCGGCGCCAGATAGGCACCGGCATCCTTGTTCGGCTTCATCCCGACGACCAGCCAGAGCGGCCGGCCATCGGCCGGCATGGCCGCCAGCGCATCGGCCAGCACGACGCCGGCCGCTGGATTGTGGCCGCCGTCCAGCCAGACCTCCGCCGCCGGCAGGGCCGGACAATCCACACGCTGCATGCGGCCGGGCCAGTCCGCCGCGGCAAGGCCGGCGGCGATCGCCGCGGGCGCGAAACGGGGCAGGTCGCGCGGCGCCGCCACCGGATCGCGCCCGGTTCCGTCCAGCCGCCGCGGCCCGCGGCCGAAGGCGCGGGCGGCGGCGACGGCGACGCCGGCATTGACCGCCTGGTGCGGACCGGTCAGTGCGGGCAGGGGCAGGGTCAGGCTGGCGCCGTCGACCCGGTCCCGCCAGAGCAGGCCATCCCCCTGCCGCGCCACCTCCCAGTCGCGCCCGCCGCATTCGGCCTGGATGCCCAGCGCATCCGCCCGGGCGTCGATCACCGCCTGCACCTCCGGCACCTGCGGCGCGCAGATCGCGGCGGCGCCGGGCTTCAGGATCGCCGCCTTCTCCGCCGCGATGCCGGCCAGGTCGCTGCCCAGGAAATCCTGATGGTCGAGGGAGATCGAGGTCAGCACGGCGACCGCCGGGTCCGGCACGACATTGGTCGCGTCCAGCCGGCCGCCCAGGCCGGTCTCGAGGATCAGCAGGTCGGCCGGCACCTCCGAGAAGGCCAGGAAGGCGGCAGCGGTGGTGGCCTCGAAGAAAGTGACCGGCGCGCCCTCATTGGCCGCTTCCGTCCGCTGCAGCACATCCAGCAGGGCCGCATCGTCGATCGGGCTGCCACGCAGCACGATGCGCTCGTTGAAGCGGACCAGGTGCGGCGAGACATAGGCATGGGCGGCCAGGCCCTGTGCGGCCGCCATCGCGGACAGATTGGCCAGCACCGAGCCCTTGCCATTGGTGCCGGCGATGTGGATCACGGGCGGCAGGGCCAGGTGCGGACGGCCCAGGGCGTCCAGCAGGCGCTCCATGCGCCCCAGCGACAGGTCGATCAGCTTCGGGTGCAGCCGGGTGAAGGCCGCCAGCATCCGGTCGATGCTCACTCCTTGCGGTCTTCCTTCCCGGCGGCCCGGCCGCCATTGCCCTTCGGCGCCTCGCCGCCCTCCGGCGGTCCGCCCTCGGCCGGCCTGTCCTTCGGCACCGCCTTCCTGGCCGCCGGTGCGCCATCTGCGCCTGCCGGCGCCCCGCTGCCCTCTGCCGGCAGCGCCGGGATGTCGAGTTCCGCGTCGGCGGGCTGCGACCGCTCCCCGGCCAGCCCGACCACGGTCATGGCCTGATCGGCCTCGACCGTCTGCAGGCCGGCCTTCTCCTTTTTCGCCGGGCCGGCGGCCGCCTTGCCTTTCGGCGCGGGCGCCTTGCCGGCCTTCGCCGGTGCGGGCGCATCCTCCGCCGGCCGCTCCGGCTGGCACAGATGGTCGAGCAGCAGCGCCAGCCGCTCCTTCAGCGCGTGGCGATGCACGACCATGTCGACCATGCCGTGGTCCAGCAGGAACTCCGCCCGCTGGAAGCCTTCGGGCAGGTCCTCGCGGATGGTCTGCTGGATCACCCGTGCCCCGGCAAAACCGATCAGGGCGCCGGGCTCGGCGATGTTCACGTCGCCCAGCATCGCGAAGGAGGCGGTGACCCCGCCGGTCGTCGGATCGGTCAGGACCACCAGATAGGGCAGGCCCGCCTCCCGCACCTGCTGCACGGCCAGCACCGTGCGCGGCATCTGGATCAGCGACAGGATGCTTTCCTGCATGCGGGCGCCGCCCGCCGCCGGAAAGACGATCAGCGGCGCGCGGATCGCCACCGCCCGGTCGGCCGCGGTCAGCAGGGCCTGGCCGACGGCGCGGCCCATGGAGCCTGCCATGAAGGCGAAGTTCTGCACCGCCACGATGCAGGTGCGGCCGCCGATCCGGCCCTCCGCCACCACCATCGCCTCCGGCTCGCCGGTATTGTTCCGGGCGTCGCGGATGCGGTCGACATAGCGGCGGGTATCGCGCCAGCGCAACGGATCCTCGGAGAAGGCCGGCAGGTCAAGCTTCCGCCAGCCGCCGTCGTCGAACAGCCCTGCGAACCGCTGCTGCGGGGCCAGCCGCAGATGGTGGCCGCAATTGCCGCAGACGTACTGCTGCTCCTCCAGGTCGTTGTTGTAGAGCAGCGCACCGCAGGAGGTGCACTTCTGCCAGAGATTCTCCGTCGACTCCCGCTTGATCCCCAGGGAGCGGATCTTCGGCAGGACGCTGCGTGTCCACCAGCTCATTCCGCTGCACCCTGGACGGCTGCGCCTTCGGTCCGGGCCGATCGCACAGCACCGGCAAGCTCCCGCACCTTGTCCAGTACCATGGCGACGGGATCGCCGCCTGTATCGAGCGCAATGCGCACCGCATCCACCAGCGCGGAGCCCACCACCGCGGCATCGGCGGCGCGCGCCACGGCGGCGGCCTGCGCCGGCTCGCGGATGCCGAAGCCGACCGCGATCGGCAGCTCGGTGTGCTGCCGCAGGCGCCGCACGGCAGCCGCCACGGCGCTGTGGTCCGGTGCCCGCGTGCCGGTGATGCCGGCGATCGAGACATAGTAGAGGAAGCCGCTGGTGCGCTGCAGGATCGCCGGCAGCCGCGCATCGTCGGTGGTCGGCGTGGCCAGGCGGATCGGGTCGATGCCCGCTTCGAAGGCCGGGATGTTGATCATCGCGTCCTCTTCCGTGGGGGTGTCGACGATGATCAGCCCGTCCACGCCGGCCGCGCTGGCATCCCGGACGAAGGCCGGCACGCCATAGCTGAACACGGGATTGGCATAGCCCATCAGGACGATCGGCGTGTCGCCGTCGCCTTCCCGGAAGCGGGCGACCATCTCCAGGGTGCGCTTCAGGCTGGCGCCGGCGGCCAGGGCCCGCAGGTTGGCCGCCTGCACCGCCGGCCCGTCGGCCATCGGATCGGTGAAGGGCATGCCCAGTTCGATAATGTCGGCGCCGGCGCCGGGCAGGCCGCGCAGGATCTCCGCCGAGCGGTCGAGGTCGGGATCGCCGGCCGTGACATAGGCGACGAAGCCGGCGCGGCCCTCCGCCTTCAGCGCGGCGAACCGGCGGGCCAGCCGGCGGTCCTGCGGCGCCGGGCTCACAGGTCCACCCCCAGGCGCTCCGCCACCGCAAAGACGTCCTTGTCGCCGCGGCCGCACATGTTCATCACGATGATCTTCTCGCGGTCCCAGTTCGGCGCCTCGCGCAGCACATGGGCCAGCGCATGGGCCGGCTCCAGGGCCGGAATGATGCCTTCCAGCCGGCTGCAGACCTGGAACGCGTCCAGGGCCTCCTGGTCGGTGGCCGAGACATACTTCACCCGGCCGATATCGTGCAGCCAGGAATGCTCCGGACCGATCCCGGGATAGTCCAGGCCGGCGGAGATCGAATGCGCCTCCTCGATCTGGCCGTCCTCGTCCTGCAGCAGGTAGGTGATGTTGCCGTGCAGGATGCCCGGCCGCCCCGCGGTCAGGGAGGCGGCATGGCGCCCGGTCTCGATCCCCTCGCCCGCCGCCTCGACGGCATGCATCGCCACGGATTCATCGTCCAGGAAGGGATGGAACAGCCCCAGCGCGTTCGAGCCGCCGCCGATGCAGGCCACCAGCAGGTCCGGCAGCCGGCCTTCGCGCTCCTGCAGCTGGGCCTTCGCCTCCTGCCCGATGATCGACTGGAAGTCGCGCACCAGTTCCGGATAGGGATGCGGCCCGGCCGCGGTGCCGATGATGTAGAAGGTGTCCTCGACATTGGCGACCCAGTCGCGCAATGCCTCGTTCATCGCGTCCTTCAGGGTCTGCGAGCCGGAGGTGACGCCGCGCACCTCGGCGCCCAGCAGCCGCATCCGGAAGACGTTGGGCTTCTGCCGCTCGATGTCGGTGGCGCCCATATAGACCGTGCAGGGCAGGCCGAAGCGTGCCGCCACCGTCGCCGCCGCCACCCCGTGCTGGCCGGCGCCGGTCTCGGCGATGATGCGGGTCTTGCCCATCCGCTTCGCCAGCAGGATCTGGCCCAGGCAGTTGTTGATCTTGTGCGAGCCGGTGTGGTTCAGCTCGTCGCGCTTGAAGAAGATCCGCGGGCCGCGGCCCGGCCCGGCCGTCTCCCGGATATGGTCGGTCAGCCGCTCCGCGTAGTAGAGCGGGCTGGGCCGGCCGACATAGTCGCGCTGGAAGGCCTCGATCTCCGCCGCGAAGGCGGGATCGGCCTTTGCCGCGCGATAGGCCGTCTCCAGCTCCAGGATCAGCGGCATCAGGGTTTCGGCCACGAAGCGGCCGCCATAGTCGCCGAAACGGCCGCGTTCGTCCGGCCCGCCGCGAAAGGTGTTCAGGCCCGTGGATGCACTCTGTGCTGTCATGTCCGTCATGCGTTTCGCTTGCCGATGCGGGGTGTATCTCGCATCTCCGCGACCGAAAGGCAACGGCCGGCCCCGGACAGGGTGACCGCCCGGCCGGCTGGCGGGCTGCCCGGGGCGGCCGCGCTCAAAGTCGGGCGCAGGCGTCGAGGAAGGCGGCGATCCGGGCCGGATCCTTTACCCCGGGGCGGCTCTCCACGCCCGAGGACACATCGACCCCGGGCGCCCCGCTGGCGGCCACCGCCGCCGCGACATTCTCCGCCGTCAGGCCGCCGGACAGGAGCCAGGGGCGGCCGAAGCGGCGTCCCGCCAGCAACGGCCAGTCGAACGGCTCGCCATTGCCGCCGGGCAGCGCGCCGTCGCGGCTGGGCGGCCAGGCGTCGAACAGCAGATGGTCCACCACCGGCTCATAGGCGGCAGCGCCGTCCAGGTCGGCTTCATCCTTCACCTTCACCGCCTTCATCACCCGGCGCCCGGTGCGCGCCGCGATCTCCGCCGCCCGCGCCGGGGTCTCCCTGCCATGCAGCTGCAGGATCTCCACCGGTGTCCGGGCGACCAGGTCGTCCAGCAGCGCATCGTCGGGATCGACCAGGACCGCCACCCGGTCGACCCCTGCCGGTACCCGCGCCATCAGCGCGGCCGCCGGCGCAACCGGCAGGGAGCGCGGGCTGGGCGGAAAGAACACGAAGCCGACCATGCCGGCGCCGCCGGCCAGCGCCGCATCCAGCGATGCCGCATCTGTCAGGCCGCAGATCTTCGCCGTCACCTTCATGCGGCCGCGCCGACCTCCGCCAGGATGGCCCGGGCGGTGGCTTCCGGATCCGCGGCCTGGGTGATCGGCCGGCCGATGACCAGGTCGTCGGCCCCGGCGGCGATCGCCCGGGCCGGGGTCATCACCCGCTTCTGGTCGTCCGCGGGGCTGTCCGACAGCCTTATGCCCGGCACCACCAGCCGCGCCTTCGGGGCGGCGGAGCGCAGTTCCGCCACCTCGTGCGGGGCGCAGACGATGCCGCCGCAGCCCGACGCCAGGGCCAGGTCGGCAAGCCGCCGCACCTGCGGCCCGACCTCGCCCACCACGCCGATCTGCAGCAGGTCACCGGCATCCAGCGAGGTCAGCACGGTCACCGCCAGGATCATCGCGTCGCCGGGGGATTCGGCGGCGGCGGAGGCGGCCGCCTCCAGCATGGCACCGCCGCCGGCGGCATGCACCGTCATCACCCGCGGCCGCATCGACCGGCAGGCCGCCCGCACCGCCTGCGCCACGGTGTTGGGGATGTCGTGGTACTTCATGTCCAGGAACAGCGGCACATCGTCGGGGCAGAGCTTCCGCACCGCCGCCGGCCCATGGGCCGAAAGGAAGGCCGAGCCCAGCTTCACGCCGCAGCCCGCCCGCGCCAGGGCGCCCGCCAGCCGCTCGCCCTCGTCCAGGTCGAGGGTGTCGATGGCGCCATAGATGATGTGCTCGCTCATGGGCGCGGTTATAGCACCCCGTCGCACGCGAGAAAGGCCCGGATCCGAAAATTCCGGGGCCGCGCCGGGCGCCCTTCTCAGCCCTCCGTCATGCCGCGCCGCAGGGCGGACCGGAACGGGTCCAGCAGATAGTCCAGCATGGTGCGCGGCCTGGTGATGATGGCCGCCTCCACCGGCATGCCGGCGCGCAGCTCGGCCGCCGGCCCCAGCGCCGCGGCGGCATCGCCGATGTCGATCTGCACCGTGTAGAAGGCGGCACCGCTCTCCGGGTCGGTGGACCGGTCGGCACCGACCTCCGTCACCCGGCCGGTCAGCCGGTGCTGCGCCCGCTGCGAGAAGGCGAGCATCTGAAGTTCCGCCTCGGCACCGCCGCGGATCTCGTCGATATCGGTCGTGGCGACCCGGGCACGAGCCACCAGGGCCTCGTTCTCCGGCACCACCTGCATCAGCGCATCGCCCGGCGCCACGGTGCCGCCGACGGTATGCACCTGCCGGTCCAGCACATGGCCGGCCACCGGCGCCCGCACCACCAGCCGCGCCATCGCATCGCTGCGCGCCGACAGGCGGTGGGCAGTGCGGCCCAGGTCGCGCAGCGCCTGCAGCAGGTCGCGCTGCACCGCCTCGGTCCATTCCTGTTCCAGCCGGTCGCGCTCGGCCTCGACCTCCTCGCCCTCCACCCGGGCCTGGGCGATCTGCGCCTCCGCCGCGTCGCGTTCCGCCATCAGATCCAGCACCGTGCGCTCGATCTCCCAGCCGCGCTGCTTCGGCGCGACGCTGCGCTTCACCAGGGCGCGCACGCTGTCGGCCTCCTTCTCCAGGCTGGCGATCTGGCGGTCCAGATAGTCGCGCTGCCGCTCGCTGCCGGCGATCCGGGCGGAAACCGCGTCGACACGGGCCCGCAGCACCGCCCGCTGGCTGTCGCGCACCGCCCGCCGGCGGTCCAGCGCGGCCAGCTCCGCCGCCCAGAACTGGTCCGCCACCGGATCGCTGCCGGCGGCGGGAAAGCCCGCCGGCCGTGCCGGCGCGGGGGCATCGTCGCGCGCTGCCTGCAGATGGGCGATGCGGGCCTGCAGGGCCAGGCTGTCCTCCTGCAGTTCGCGATATTCCGCCTCGATATCCGGCGCCCGCAGGGTGACCAGCGGCGCGCCGGCCTCCACCCGGTCGCCGTCGGCGACATGCAGGACGGCGACGATGCCGCCCTCGCGATGCTGCACCGTCCGGCGCTGGCCTGCCGGCGCCAGTTCGCCGCTGGCCACCACCGCGCCGGTCAGCGGCACGCTGGCCAGCAGGCCGGTCAGGCCGGCCGCCGCCAGCGCCACCGCCAGGCCCAGCCGCGCCGCGCGCCGGCGCAGGCCATGCTCCAGCCCCGCCAGGGGCGCCTCTCCGTCCCGTCCGCTCATTCCGCCGCAATCCTCGTCGCTGCCACCTCCGGTGGCGCCGGCTTCGCCGGCTTCCTGTTCGACGCGCCTGCCCCTTGCCCTCGGTCCGCGATCCGGCTGGCACCCCGCATCTCGACCTGCGCGCGGTCCCGCAGCAGCCGGACCTCCGCGGTGGCTTCCAGCGGAACGCTGGCCGGATCGGCCGCGGCGAACACCAGCACATGGCTGCCGTTGCGCGGCCGCAGGAGCTCCGCCACCCGGGCGGCGGTACCGGGATCCAGCGCCGCGCAGGGTTCGTCCGCCACCAGCAGCAGCGGTTGCGCGGCAACGGCACGCACCAGGCCGGCCAGCCGGGCGATCCCGTCCGGCAGGGGGCCGCCCTGGCTGTCGATCTCCGTCTCCCAGCCCTGCGGCAGGCAGCGCACATAGTCGGCCAGGCCGATCTGCTGAGCCGCCGCCTCCGCCAGGCCGCGGGCCTCGGCATCCTCGCCCGCCAGCGACCACAGCAGCGGTCCGGGCAGGAATTGCGGCCGCTGGGGCGCGAAGGCGATGCCGCCCAGCGGCAGGCGCGCGGCAGCCTCCGCGGTCAGCCCGCCCAGCCGCACGGCACCGCCATCGGGTTTCTGCAGGCCGGCCAGGATGCGGCAGACCGCGCTCTTGCCCGATCCGACCGGCCCGCCGACATGGACGATCGCGCCCATCGGCAGGCTGGCATGCAGCCGCAGGGTCCGCCCGCGGGCGGCGAGCGGGTCGCGCAGCACCGCATTGTCCAGGGTCAGGGCGGCAAAGCGGTCCATCGGCGGCAGTGCCGCGGCGGCACCGCCAGCGGTCTCCGTATCCAGCGACCGGATCTCCGGCTCTCGCAGGCGGCGGAGTTCCGGTGCCGCGGCCCGCAGGGTCAGGGCCGCGCGCAGGCCCTGCTCGGTCAGCGACAGGCAGCGCCCCATCAGGATGGTGGCGGCGATGATCGCCCCGGCGGTGACCTGGTCCTGGATCGTCAGCCAGGCGGCGAGGCCGAGGCTGCCGCTCTGCGCCAGCATCCGGACCAGGGTCGCGCCGCCGCGCAGCGACTGGCCGAGCGCCAGGCGCCCGGTGCCGCCCTCGACCTCCTCCGCCCGCAGGCGGCCATAGCGGGCCAGGGCACGGACGGCCATCGCCCCCTGGCCGGCGAGCGCCGGCATCGCCTGCAGGGCGGACAGCAGGCCCTCCGACCCGCGGCCCTCCAGCCGGCCGCTGCCGGTGCGCCCCTCCAGCACGATCAGACCGGCGAGCAGGACGACGGTGCAGAGGGCCAGCAGCGCCAGCAGCGGGTGGATCGCCCAGAGCGCGACCAGGAACACCAGCAGCCAGGGCGCATCGGCCAGCCGGGTCAGGGTGGTCGGCGCCAGCGCCGCCCGCACCGCCGGCCACCCCGCAGCCGATCCACCGCCGGCGCCGCCCTGCCGCAGGCGGGCCGCCCCCAGCAGGCTCTCGCAGAGATGGCCCAGCCGCGCCGCCTGGCCGCCGCGCAGGGCATCGAGCAGGGCATAGGCCGCCAGCGCCGCCGCCAGGATCAGGCTGAGCAGCAGCAGGGTCTCGCCATGGCCTGTGCGCAGCACCCGGTCGAAGACCTGCATCGAATAGATCGGTGCCGCCAGCGCCAGCAGGTTGATGCCGGCGCTGACCAGCAGCAGGGCGGCCAGCGGCATTGCCAGCCGGGCCCTGCTGCCGGTCGCACCGCCTGCGCGGGGCTTATCGGCCATGACGGTACCTGTCCCGCGCATGACGGATCAGGCCGCCATGTCGTCGGACTGGTCGCCGCCGGAATCGTCGCCGGCATCCAGCGGATCCCCGTCGTCGCCCGGCTGCCCGCCCGCGAAGGCGAGGCCGGCATCGGCGTCCGCCTCAAGCGCGGCGACGGTCAGGGCCGCTTCCGCCTCGGGCGCGTCGAACTCCACGCCGGCATAGTAGATCCAGTGGTAGGGCGAGGTGCTGTCCACATAGCCCTGCACCAGGTCCTCCGCCGGCGGATGTTCGTAGCCGCCATAGACCGACATGTACTGCCGCAGGCTGGTGCCGTACTCGTCGGCACTCTCGATGCCGTTCAGCAGGAACGACGCGGTCGACCAGGCGCCGACCAGGTGCGAGGCGGCCAGCAGGCCGGTGATCGTCACCACGTCGGTATTGGCGTCCGGCCAGGTGACGTTCGGGATCTCCTGGCCCAGCACATCGTCCAGCGAACTGCCGGCGGCCTGCAGCAGGCCGTCCATCACCTTCAGGTTCATGCCGAAGGCTTCCTGGATCGCCGTCTCCTGGATGTCGCTCTTAAAATCCTCGTAGGAGGTGACGCCGTTCTTGCCGGTCCAGCTCCCCAGCCATTCGTTGGTGGCGGCGCCGTTCAGGTAGTAGGTGTCCGCCTCGTAATAGCCGAGGTCGATCAGCAGCGCCTCGCCGAACTGGTAACGGCCGGTGAAGCCGTACGAGTTGACGGAGTGGTAGGACATGTCCCGCCAGCCGATCTCGCCCGCCTCCCAGGCCTGCCAGACATCGTCGCCCACCCAGCCGCGGATCTGCGCCTCGGTGATGTCGCCGGACAGGTAGCGGTCGTAGTCGACGCCGGATTCATAGTTGCCCAGCTCCGTCAGGAAGGCGGCGAAGCTGTTGCCCCCATCGCTGCCGCTGTCCGGGCCCTCGCCGCCTGTACCGGGGCCGGTATCGGGATCGGGGTCCGGCGTGGGATCCGGATCCGGCTCGCCGCCGGTGCCGGGTTCCGCAGCCGCCAGGATGCCGGCCGCCTTTGCCGCCGATGCCGGGTCCAGGAAGCTGAAGTTCGACATCGCCAGCTCGTCGAGGCCGACCCCGGCCAGGGTGACCGACTGCTGGTTCGACGGGATCGCGAAGACCGTGCTGCCGCCGCTCTCGCTCAGGGTGAAATGGTCCGGCGCGAACCAGCCGATCGCCAGCCGGTCGGTGGCCGGATCGAAATCGTCGATCACCCGCTGCTCGCCCCAGGCCCAGGTGACATTGTGCACCTGGGCCTCGCCGGAGCCGGTGTCCGGATCGGGATCGGGCTCCGGATCGGGCTCGGGATCGGGCTCGGGGTCCGGCTGGGGATCGGGATCGGGCTGCGCCCCGCCATCCGCTTCATCCAGCACATCGGCGAGGTAGCTGCCGGCGCTGGCCGCCTTCCAGGTGAAGTTGGCCAGGCCCAGGCTGGCCAGGGAGACGCCCAGCAGGGTGTAGCTCTGCTGCATGCTCGGAATGCGCAGCACCGCATTGCCGTCCTCTTCGGTCAGCTGCAGGTCTTCGCCGTTGAACCAGTCCAATGCCAGGACGTCGGTCGCCGGGTCGAAATCGGAGAAAGTCCGGCTTTCTGCCCAGGTCCAGGTGATGGCGATCACATTGCCTGCGGGCACGGGTTCGCCTTCGCCGCCGGTATCGCCGCCGCCGGTGTCACCCCCGCCGGAATCACCGCCATCGCCCATGCCGCCGTCATCGCCCATGCCGCCATCGCCATGGTCGCCATGATCGTCGTGATTGTGGCCGTTCTCGCTGCCGGGGCTGGTCTGGTGGCCGTCCGTGATCTCGCCCGCCGGCGCCTCCGGGGTCAGCAGCTCCGCCCGGCTGACCATCGTCACCTGCTCGACCGTGAAGCCGAACACCGCCTCCAGCTGGTCCTCCACGATCTGGTCGTCGTGGAACTCCAGGTTCGCCGGCACCAGGTCCGCCTTCGCCACACCGGACAGCAGCAGGCTCTGCCCGGACGGCTGCACCGA
>MDTD01051334.1_pt1 | contig 61555 bp, 57 predicted proteins | sample 811221 | NCBI WGS metagenome assembly MDTD01 (sample SAMN05326646, study PRJNA326480) | marine metagenome | isolation source: seawater | place: Pacific Ocean: South West | collected 2011
CGGTGGTGGTGGCTTGCGCGGGCGCCGGTACTCAGTGTAGCGCGGAAAACACGACGCGCAGAGGTAAACCGGGGCGTCCGCGTGTGAGTCCAGAGCGATACGACTCGTGAGACGTTTGCACGAGATGCAGGGGTAAATCCAACCGGCGGGGTTGCACTCAGCGTACAATTTTTTCACCGCGGTGATCCGCAACCCGTTTCGTCGAGCGATCGATTCTACACTGCAATTTGAATCGTTTTCTTCACACTCCGTATCCGCCAGCATTTTCAATGTACCTTAGATTTTTTTTTTTCCACTCGCGTTTGAAATTCCGACACACTACGTTTGCCGACTTGCTTTTTTTTTACCTCCCCCCAAACAAACAACGCACCATGAGCAAGCGCAAGGGCGAAGACGTAAGCTTTTTTGACACCGCGGATGCCGCGGAATCCATTAAAAAACCACGTGAGACACGCGGCCCTCTCCCGTGGATCCGCTACAACACCGACACACAGGCCTACGAAGTGAACGAGGAGGCGTGCACCTTTCTTGAAAGTTTGAACGGGCCACTTTCCGTCTGCAGTGTGGTGGGAAACTACCGAACGGGAAAATCGTACCTTCTCAACAGAATCTGCGGAGGCGACGCGAGCGCAGGAAATTTCATGGTGAGCGGCACTACGCAGTCGTGCACCAAGGGACTCTGGATTATGCGCCGCACCCTCACCGCAGACGACGGTACGAACGTGCTGATCGTGGACACGGAAGGGCTGGGGTCCATGTCTGCCTCCGAGACGCACGATTTGAGGGTGTTCTCGCTCGCCCTGCTGCTCTCCAGCACGTTCTTGTACAATAGTACGGGCGCTATCACGGAAGCGACGTTGAGCAATCTCAGCCTTGTGAGCAGCTTGACAGAGCATGTTCGCGTGACAGCCGAGGAGACGTGCGACGAGGAGGCTCTCGGGGAGTGTTTCCCTCATTTCATCTACGTCGCCAGAGACTTTAGCTTGCAGCTGGTCGGCGAGTCGGGCGAGGAGGTGGACAGTACCACGTACCTGAATCAGTCTCTGCGCGTTCGCGGGGATCCCGAGTCGTCGAAAAACAAAGTGAGGCGAGCCATCAACAAGCTTTTCCCTCAGGGTAAGCGGTCGTGCACGTGCATGGTTCGCCCGTGCAACAACGAGAACGACCTGCAGAATCTGCCCAGCATGCGCGACGAAGATTTGCGCCCAGAGTTTCTGCAAGCAATCGAAAATCTCCGTCGTCAGATCGCGTCCACGCCTCCCGCGTCTCACGACGGCATGAGCGTGACGGGTCCCATGCTCGCGCGTCTGGCAAGGCTCTACGTGGACGCGATCAACGGCGGCGCCATTCCGGCCATTCGCGACAGTTGGACGCTTCTCTCCGAGGGTGAATGCCGTGCAAGTATGGACGCGGCTCGGGCGTACTTTGACAACGTGCACGCGTCCCAGTCCAAGGAAATTAGCGTGGTGGCTGCGCGCAAGGTTCTCCGCGACGCGCTCGAGGAGGCACTTCGCATGTACGACACAAAGGCCGTAGGACCGGTCGCGAGCGAGTTGCGTGTCGCGCTCGCCGCAGACATGGAGGGTCGCGTGCGTTCGGCGCTCTCCGAGGTGCAGTCTCGGGCCGCCGCGGCCATGCGCGAGCGTCTGAGCCGCGTGGAGAGCGAAGTTTCGCGCGAGTCGACCAGCATTTCTGATGTCATCGCCGCGTACGAGACGCACAAAGGCAATATGGTGGAGACGTGCGGCGAGGAAAGTCTGGCCGTCTGGTGGCCCGAGGCGTTTCCGAGTCTCTGTCGCTCCGTGCACAGTTTCAGCTTTCGCGCCGAAAAGAAACGGCACGAATTGCAGGTGCGCGTCGACACGGCGGAACTTGAAATCTCCAAAGCCAAGGCCGAGGCCGAAAGCGAGAGCAACCGTCTGAAACGCGATCTCGAGACTGCCGTGCAAAAATCCTCCGGGTTTGAGGAGAGGGCCAACGCGGCGGAGCGCCGAGTCGATGACATGCAGCGCCAGTTCGACCTCCAGACGTCCGAGCATCAAAGTGTGGTCTCGTCCTACGAGGAAAAATTGACCGCGCTTCGGCAAGAAGCTGCAGAGGCGAAGACACAGCAAGCGCACGAGGCCGCCGGCGCCTCCGAGGAGCAGACTCAGCAGTTGGCTGCGCTCAACCAACAGCTCACCGCAGCGAGGGTGGATCTGGACGAGAGGGACGACAGAATCGCCGCCTACGAACGTCGCACGACCGAGTTGGAGGAGCAGGCTGCCAGCATGGAACAAATCGCCAAAGAAGCGGCCGCCCTGCGGTCCGAACTCGAAACGGCGGAAAGTCGCGCGGCCGAGTTCCAAGCCACCGAGAAAGCGCTGCGCGCCGATCTCGACAGCATGCAGCAGCGCCACGACGAAGAAAGCGCCACCGTGCAGCAGGAGGCGCTCGAAACGGTAGACGCCATCAAAAAGGTGTTGCAGCGCGAGCGCGACAGGTCCAAGGTCGAGAGAGAGAAGCACGACGCGACGCTGAAGAGCGCGCGCGACAGCGCGGCGGAGCGGGCGGCGGCGTACGAGGAGAAAATTCGCCAAATGGAACTCGCCACCGTCGAGCGGGAGGCGCACGTGCGCGAGGCCAAGAGGCTGTCCGAACAAGAGTGCACGAGCCTGCGGGGTGAAATCGAACGCTTTCAGCAACTGTTTCAGCAACAGCGCGAAAGCCAAGAGTCAAACCGCAGAGAGTGGCTGCAACAGATTCAGGATATGCGATCGGCCAGCTCGAACGCTATGACCGACCACAAGGACGCGCTTAAGGAGCATCAGGACGCCATACGCGAGCTCGAGTCGAAAGTCGCCACGCACAAGGCCAACAACGACGCGCTGGAAAGACGGCGCAAAACTCTCGAGGAGGAACTTTCAAGAAGCCGGCAAATGCTGTCTCAGTCCAAAAACAGCGGACTCGAAATGGCTCGGATGTCCACCGAGTTGAACGCGCTGCGAGATTCCAAAGATCGTTTGGAATCCGAAGCGCGCATGTGCCGATCTGCACTGGAAGCGGCCAAGAAAGCAGAGCAGGACGCCAAGCGCACGGCAAGCTCGGAAATCACACGCATGCGCATGAAGTACGAGCGACAGATTTCTGTGCTAGAGAGCAGGTTGTTGGACTAGGTTCGTGGGCACCATCGTGGGCTTTTGTTCACGCACACGCAAGAAGCGCGACACTCTCAACAGCAGAAACCACCCCCACCCGTCCGCCGCGCGACGAGAAATCCCATGCACCGCGAAGATTGCCGGATTTGCTAGTTATACGTTCCATAGACACACACCGCGACCTGCGATGGTGCGAGAACCAACACTCTTCCAATTTTTTTTTCTCCTCCCCACAAACAAAAAAGAAAATGAGTTTCACTACCAAGTTTACTTTAGAACAACGACTACAAGAGTCGAACCGCATCCGAGAGAAATACCCAACCAGAGTCCCCTGCATCATCCAACGTGCCGAGGCCACAAAAAAGACCATCCCGGATCTGGAAAAGCACAAATTTTTGGTGCCGCGCGATCTTCAGATGAGTGCAGTCATGCAAATCATCCGCAAGCGAATGGGCGGAAAACTGAAAGCGGAGGAAAGCCTGTACATGTTCGTGCGCCATCCGGACAAGAAGAAAACCATCATCGCCCCCATCACCTCGTCCCTGTCCGCACTCGACGACAAATACAAACACGCGGACGGTTTCGTATACATTGATTTTGCAGGAGAGTCCACTTTCGGATAATCTTTCTAGTCGCCAGTTGCATACATGGCATTCAATGTCCCGTCCCGCAAGAACAACCCCGTATCCATCGAGTACATTTTTTTTAGTTCCGCGTTCAAATGCGCAGATGACGAGTCTCGATTTATGGCCCGAAACACTTTTTCGGCGTCGCGGTCGGAAATAAGACCATTGTCGTGCAAACACGACGTCTCAAACAGCAGTTGACGATTGGCTATGTAATTGATGTATTCACATTTCCAATGAAACACGAGATCCGCAATCGTGTCTAGGCAGTATACCGTAAGCACCGTAAAGACTCTTGTTTTCGTCGACACACTCCAGAAAAAATCCTCCAGTGATTTCAAATCGTACAGCCTTCCCGGTGCGAGAAACGAAAGCGAACACCCTTGCTTATCGCACGGCCCGCCCTTTCCGACAATTTTTGATACCGACACACACAACTCCTCACTACCCGTGCAAACTACCAAAGGAAAACGACACACCAGCCCCGTCAGAGTGCACCGACATTGATCCACTATTTCTTTTGCGTAAGAGCTTTTCAACCAACTCTCGAATTCGGGATAGTACATGTCCCACCACCCCAAACGCCGCACGTAGTCTATGAGATATTCACTAACGCTCTCCAGCGTACATTCCGCAAGCGTTTCCGCGTACAAAAACAGCGCGTTCACCATCTGTTCGCAGCAAACATAATCAGACAACACCGTCCCAAGTCGAACCAACATGCGTGCTCGCTGCAAAGCCGCTTTTTTTTCGTCCCACACTCGATTGGGATTCTCGCGGAATCTCGGCGCCCCGAACACTTCGTTGAAAAAAATGAAGCGCCGTTTGCGCAGTATGGCTCGCACAGCGGTAGCGATGGAGCGAAGAAGCTCCCTGTCCTCTTCGTCCGTCTGCTCGACCTGCATTGTATGTATATATGTGCGTGCGTGTGTATTGTGTTGTGTAGTAGAGTCCGAATTCTCAACAAAAAAAAATACTAAAAATGAGCGCGCGACTTTTTGAAAACTCAGAGATCAAAGGTAGTCATGTGCTGCGCGTGCACTTTGGTGTCGAACGAGTGTCCCGAACCCTCGCTGGCAAACAGAAGAGGGTCTGAAATGTCCTCCTCCTCCTCGGTCTGGCGCACAAAGTGCGATAGAGGGTCTTCTTCCGGGCGCACGTTCCCGACCAACATGGATGTCACGGTAAAGCTGCAGGAAAAGTGTTGTTCGCCAATGTACAATCCGTCGAAGCGCACAATCGGAGTCACGTAGCTTCCCGGCTCCACATCGTGAATGTCGATACTGTCGCAGTCATCTTCTCCTTTTAGCTTCCACGTGTCGACGTATTCCGCGCACTTAACCGCAACTACGTCGCGCGAGAGGACGCTCGCAATCATGCGTCGTGTGTCCTGCAAGTCCATTGCTTTCCCAAACCACTCTAACGAGTGTTTGTGCACAATGACCGCCATTTCGGCTTCCTTGTCGCACACCCAACTTAAAATATCATCGTCTAAAATTTGAATGTTGGCCGCCTTGCTACGACCCACTTCCACAATCCCGCGAAACACGCAACTCATTTCACGTTTGTTTAACGACGCGGCGTCGCCAAGTTGAATGTGCGTTTTATCAATAGAAATCGCCGACATGGATTTTCCGTCTCGGTTCTGACGCGGGGGGCGCAACGAAAAACTCCCCGCCGGCAGGTTGCTGTATACCACCGCTTTTTTTTGCGACATGTTGTTTGATTTTTTTGTTGTTGTTTTATTTTTGGTGTAATTTTTTTTCCCGTGGTTCTCGAACGAAGAAAACGTTTGCGCGCGCACAGTAGCGTGTTAGGATATACCGACAAACACGTGCGATTGCTGCGAATCGTATTCCACTACGAGAAATATACCACGGAACACGACGGGATTGTCCTTGGTCAGGCGTGCCAGACTCAACTTTTTAGTGGTGCGCACCGTGGCCCCGCCGTGTTCCAGATGCACCCGGACGCGCAAGGGTTGGTGTGTTTCTGTCACGACCGTGTCCACCGGGAGAATGTTGTGCAGTGCGCGCATGGGTTGAGCAAGTACTGTTTGCGTGCAGCACGCGAGAACTGCGTCGCATGTTGTGGGATCGGATATCACGTCGCGGAGCAAACGGTGGAAAATCTTACCGTTCTTTACGGGCACACAGCAGGAATTATTCTCCTGAATTTGCAAATCAATGCGCGGCGTGTCCACTTCTACTTGTTTTTCGACCTCCTGTCCGACGAGCTGCATGTCGTGGATGAATTCGTCTCTGTCCACGGCGGTCCACGAAGTTTCCTCGCGGGTTTCGGGGAGTATCATACCCATGGTCGCGTACTGCATGTTTTGTACTGTGAACAATAAAAAATCCGCTGTAATTTATAAAAAAAAAAAAAGATATTTAAATTTTTTTTTTTCGTATGATCTTTGATTTAATTTCCATCCGTCGCGGCATTGTTGTTGTTGAACCCGACCCGCGAGTAGGATCGAAAATTGATCTGCCCGTGGTCGCACAGCAGCGTGCCGTTGCGTGGACCGGTGACATTGGTGGCTTTGAGACGCACGACTCCCTCCGGCGTGTGGCCGTTGGGCGAAGTAGAAAACTCGACGTACTCGCCGGTGTACAGTGTGGGGTTGTGCGTGAACTTGGGGTTCAAATCGCGAATGTGCACAAACACGTCTGTCAGCTCGGGTTCGATCACTTTGATAAACCCGTACCCCTTTTGGTCGTCAAACCATTTCACACACCCGAGGTAAACTTGTGCCGGCGTGTCATCCGGGACAGAGGCCGAGGCCGCCGGAACTGCGAACGCGTCAGTGGTGGGGGTATCTTCTTCTTCGTTGCTCATGATGAGAGAGTTGGAGATGTGCACAGGTGCGCGTGAAAAGTTGACTTTTTTTGAGTGGGTGACTTAAAATTTCAATTTGCGCCGCAACGCACACAATTGAAAATGTTTATCCCCCCCCCCAAACAAAAAAAAACTTGCGACCATGCTACGGGTGTACACGGATGGCAGTACAAGCAACAACGGACAGGCGGGAGCACAAGGCGGCGTGGGCGTGTACTTTGGTCCGGGGGATTCGAGAAACGTGAGCGAACCGTTTCCCGACGACGACCCCACCAACCAAAAATGCGAACTGCTGGCGATTGTGCGGGCGCTCGAGGTGCTGAGCGCAACGCAACCAACGCGACCGGCCGTCGTTGTGACCGATTCCAAATACGCTATCGGTTGCCTCACACAGTGGTGCAAAAAGTGGCGCACAAACGGATTCAAAACGTCGGGAGGCGACCCAGTAAAGAACGAAGCGCTGATACGCAGAGGACTGGCGCTGCTGGACACGGCGCGCGTGACGCTCGACTACACCAAAGGGCACTCAACGTCGAGCGACCCGGACAGCGTGGGAAACCGCGAGGCGGATCGTCTGGCCAATGAGGGACGTGCGCGAGGGGCGGCGACGGCGCGGGAGGGTGCGGAAAAGCAGCAAGCGCATGCCACAGAGTCTCCTCCGCCCCCCAAGAAGAAACGAAAAACGGCGGCGGCGCCCAAAACAGCGCCTCTCGATTTGGAACAGGCGCATTGGTCCGACAGCACATTCGTGATTGGCGTGGACGAGGTGGGGCGCGGATGCTTGGCCGGTGATCTCACCGTCTGCGCAATCGCACTCCCACTTCACTCGGAGGGCATGGAGGGCGTGCGCGATTCCAAGCGCCTGACGGCCAAATCGCGCGAAAGGCTGGCTAAAGCGATTCGAGAGCGAGCCGTCGCGATGCACGTCGCCTCGAAAAGCCCCGCCGAAATCGACGACCGAGGTATTTTGCACGCTACCCTCGACGCGATGCGCGAAGCCGTGCAGAGCTGCCATTACCAACTGCTGCAGATGGGCCACAACGACGTGCACGTCCTCGTGGACGGCAACGTGAGTATCCCCGATCTGGGCTTGCCCCAGCAGACGCTCGACAAGGGAGACGCCAAAAGCCAGACGATCGCCGCGGCCAGCATTGTGGCCAAGGTGGACAGAGACGCACGCATGTGCGCGCTGACCGAAGAGCCCTACGGGAAGTACAAATTCGACAAACACAAGGGATACGGCACGAAAGCGCACTACGACGCGCTGCACGCCTACGGACCGTGCGACTTGCACCGGACGTCATTTCGCCTGAGCGGCGGATGGAAACGTTGAGCTGATATATTTATATATACATTTAGTTATGTATTTCTTGTTGCTGTCAAACTCGTAAAGTGTCGTTGTGCACGGCGTGCCATGGGACCGCCGGGTCGCCACAGCCAACGCAACACCACCCGTTGAAACTTGGCCACGTTCAAAACGAGCCACAGCGCGTTCTTGCACCGCTGCACGTTTCGAAGGTGGCGCTGGTACTTGTGCAATTTTCGGTGCTGTTGTCGGATGTGATTTTGAAATACATACCGCGTAGCAACTGTAGGATGTTCGCCCGTCGCCATGTGGTGCTGTCTCCCCTGCTCGTACAATTCGCCCACGAGGCGCGACACCCGCGAGGAGATCGGAACTCGCCCGGGTTCGATATGAAATCCCCACGCCATGAGACTGTTGGTGGCACGCTTTTGAAGCCGACGCAAATGTCGGCGCTGATCTGCCCTCCTCTGTCGGGAGTGCCTTCGAAGGCGGCGTAGCTCGCGTAGTATCTTGGTCATTATCCAGCAACAACAAAGAAAAAATAAGTGGCAGGATGTCTTTCTTTCTTTTTTTTTGGAGCAAAAATGAGCGCGCGACTTTTTTCACTCGTATTTTTTTCACTCGTGAATCATTTTCCGTCGTCGCGATGACGAATGTTGTCCATGTCTCGGACTCGCGTTTTCATGTAGTCGTAAAAGCACCAAAAATCAATGTACTCGCTGTCCTTGGGCTTGAGCACGGTCATGAACTCGGCCGACTTGCCGGCCGGGTTGAGCGTCCTGAGACGATCGACTTCGGCGGTCAGCCGGTTCACCTCGCGACGATTCTGTTCTTGGAGAGCGGTCTTTTTCTGCACGAAATCCGCACGGATGTCGTCGATGCGCGCGTTTTCCTCGCGCTGAAGGCGCGCCAGATCGGTTTCGAGCTGCTGCGACTTGAACGTTTGCTGATCCGCGAGGTGACGAATGCGGTTTTGCACGTGCAGCTCCGCAACGTCTTGGAGCTCGGCGATGCACACGCCCAAATTGGAATCGGCATCCAAACGATCGAACAGGCGGCAGATTTTGCGAAAATCCTCGGGGTTGCCGTCGGCCGGGCATTGGAGGACGGTGCTGGGAGGGGTGCTGATTTTGGAAGACCGGCAGCCCATAGGAAAGTGTATTGTGGGCACGTGCGAGTGCGCGTGTGCGCGGGTGTGTGTTTTTTTTTTGATCAAACCTGTGTCAAAATGTTGCCCGCCAGCGGGAACGGTGCCATTCAAAATGACATTTTTTTCCCTCCCAACAACCAAAAAAAACCACCCGCCCGCGATATGACGACGACCGTGTGGGTGGTGGACAACCGCGTAAAACGCCGCGGCGCCAAGGCGTCCATGACAAGAAGACTGATTGAAACGCTGCAAGCCTTCTCGGAGGATGTCCGCGTCGTATCGACGGTCAACGATGCGCGTCGTATTCGTTACGGCGTTGTCGTCTTGTCCGGAAGCTCGCTGTCGATCGCGAGAGGAGACGTCCAGCGTGCTCATGTTTCCATCACGGCCGTGACGGTCGCGCTGACCAAAGGCATTCCCGTGCTCGGCATCTGTTTTGGGTTTCAGCTGCTCGCGTTTATGCACGGGATGCGCGTGGCGCGTCTCCCCGCCGTGGTTCGCGGCGAAAAGCGAGTCGAAGACTGCGGCGTCGTGTACTTTCACCACCAAGACGCCGTGAAAATCGGCGACGCGCCGCAAGACGTGCTGTGCGGCAAAGTGTTTGTGGAATGTCCGCGCGTGCAGGGTGTGCAGTTTCACCCCGAGGCGACGCCCGAGGGAAACGCGTGGCTGTATGGGTGGTTGCGAGAGGCGCACGCGGCGTCGCGGGCGACGACTCGGTGAGAGACATAACCTCTTTTTACTCCCACGCGAACGGGGGCAACACGTGCCGCGCGCCCGTAGCCTTCCACAGGTGCTCCTCGAAAGTGGCGCGGGCCAGCGCCGCGCGCCGCGCGTCTCCCGTGCGCCGTGCCGCGTCGTGCTCCTCGATCAGCTGCGTGACCATGGGCACAAGACCCACGACAGGCGGCGAAGTGGCGGCGGTGGGCGAGACGACGGCCCCCGCCGCGAGCGGTGGCTCCGGCGACGGAGAAGAACAAGTCGCCGAAGAACGAGTCGCGGCGGAGAGCTCCGCGGCGTGTTCGGCCTGCAGGCCCACCCACACGTCGTGAAGACCTTGCAGCGAGGGGCTCTCCTTGGAGAGCGCGTCCAGCACGACGCGCATGCCCTCCATGCCCGCGCGCGCCTTGGTTTCGGCGTGCGGTGCGACCGACAGGACGCGCGACGCGATGTGCTCGAGCTGACCGCCGGCACGAAGCCGCGTCGTGGCGGTCTGCACTTGGTTCTCGGCATTTGTGATTTGTGTGCTCATGGCGGCCACTATGTCACCCAATTGTTGTTCCAACTCGGTTTGCACGGCCTCCACCACGGTTTGCTCGGCCTCGGCCACCCTTTGGTCGGCCTCGGCCACTTTTTGGGCCACCTGTTGGGCCACCTGTTGGGCCACCTGCTGCTGCTGCGTGTTAAGCTGGTTTTGCAGGTCGCGGACGGTCGACTTTAGCTGCGCCACCTCTTCGCTCGTCTTCGAGGATTCCCCCTCACCCCCGACGAAGCGCGACGTCGGGTCGTTGGCGAGATTCGCGAGATCGTCCCCTCCGGATATTTTGCGCGATCTTGTGCGGTGCGCGACTTCTTCGTACACTTGGTCAAACGTCGTCGCGGCCATCTTTCCTCGCGACCTTTTTTTTTTTGGTTCATCCCACAGAAAATTATTCGGGAATTTGAAATTTCCTCCGACCGTACTCCGCTTCAGAATTTAAAATTTCACACCATCCACCGGAATCGCATGTCGTTAAGTACACTGAAAATAATTTTGCCTTTGCTCTATCAAACATGGACCCGACACCTACGGCGGCGGTACCCATAAGAAATCCTATGCAAATAGCGACACCTTTACCTCTGACAATGATGCTCAACGGGCTCGCCGTGGGCCTCGTGCTCGGCAAGGAGGGCACGGGAGACGACATGGCGTTTCAGTGCAACGGCACGCGCGTCGTCGGGGAAGAAAATTTCGTACGCGCCGTGCTCCAAAACATGAACCGATATCCTACCCGTCTTGCTGTCCAGAGATCCATCCGAGAACTCCGGTGCACGCACGAGCACGTGGGGTGGACCAACATCATGTGGGACAGTGTGAAACGCCAGCGATGGGTCGACAACGAGGTGTGGATTCATATGGACGTGGTGACTGAGCGCGCAGACGACGACGGCAACGACGACGACGGCGGGGGAGACACGGACATTCTGTTGACCGACTCGGACGACGACGACATGATGGACGACATCGAATACGCCACCGGCATATTTTCCTCGGACGACGACGCCGGAGACGACGACGACGACGATGACGACGAGGAGGTGCTGTTCGATGCGGCGGCCGACGCGGCCGGTCCTCCTCCGATCCCCCCGCCGCCCATCCGCGTCACCCTGCGACGGAGGCGAAGAAGACAGGTAGGACACGGCGACACGGTTCTACTTCCGCCACCGCCCGACGGACCTCCTCCGGGACCGCCCCCGCCGCTCGAGTGCTCGATCTGCATGACGCCCATGACCGGTCGCCCCACCCTGCTCAAACATCTGAACACGAGCGCCGCGCCCGACCAACACGTCACGCCCGCGTGCGGGCACGGCGACCACGCGGTGTGCCTCGGGTGCCTGCAGCGCCACGCCACCAACTGGTCCCACCACTCGATCGGTCCCATGAACCACAGCGGCGTGCTCTGCCCGCACGAGGGATGCCGCGCGCAGTACCCCGTCGTCGACTTTGCCCCCGTCCTGAGCGCGGCCGACCAGACCAAACTCGCCGAGCGGCAGCAGCGGTTCTCGCGGTCGGGGGCGGCGCAGTGCATGGGGTGCGGCAACACAATGCACTACAACACGGCCCACCTGCGCGACGCCCAAAGCGGATCGGTCGCCCAAGCCTGCCCGACGTGCGCGCGCGTGCAGTGCTACCACTGCCAGCGGCCCGTGCACCCGGCGCGGTTCGCCGTGGCCAGCCGCGTCGGCATGCACCCGTGCCCGTGCCAAGAGCACATGCCCCCCGAGCCGGGGCACTTCAACCGCTGGTTTGTCGCGCCCCCGAACGCGGTCGGCCCGCTCGCGCGCAACCACGAACTGACCGTCTCCGAGTGCGTCCGCCAACTCCAAGCTCTCTGCGCGTCCGACGAGGTGCACGTGCCCTGCGCGCACTGCGGCGCGCAGTTGCACCGCGCGTCCAAATGCATGGAGCTCACGCACTGCGGCATCAAGCGCTGCAACGTGTGCGGGATTTCGGGCCTCGAGCACGAGAGCGTGCTGTTCGACCACTGGGACGGCCACGGGATCCACGGGTGCCCGCGCTGGGCCACCGACCCGTTCTGGGACCACGTGATCCCGCAGCAAATTCCGCGGTGCCGCGAGGGCGTGTGCCACTCGGACACGCACGACTGCACCGACCCGGCGCACCAACCCTACAGAGAGGCCGTGCGCGAAGTGCGCCGCATGCGCATGCTGAACACCGCGCTGCGCACGCTGCCCGCGCGAAAGCGCCAGCGCGTGATGCGCGGGCTCACGGGCAAAGCCGCCGACGTGCTGCTGCGCATTCGTCTCGCCACGACCCACGGCGGGTTGATTTAATTTTAAATATTATAAAACCAACATTCACCTTTTTTTTTTTTAGAGGGCGCGGCGGGCAGCGTTCGGGATTTTTTTTTGTTAATTTTTTTTTTGTTGGGCCACTGACAAAAACATCGACCACTCACAATGTCCGCACTTCGCGCACTGAAAAAACTTCGCGCCGGCGCCGGTCAGGATATGGACGACGCCGAACGCGACAAGCTCGTGAAAGAACTGAAAGATGCCCGCGACAAACTCAGGGAAGGCAAGCTCGCCAAGAGCGAGATGATCGTGAAATCGTGCCGTCAGGCCGGGCTTCACACCCTGCCCGAGTCCAACGGCATTCTCGACGCCATTCTGGCCAAGGGGTCGCACAAAAACATGGTGCGCACCGTCGCATACGACCCGGTCAGCAAGCAGCTCAAGACGTGCGTCACCAAGGACACGTACGACGCGGCCAACGAGTTCATCCAGAAGGGAGGCATCGAGGCCTTCCGCAGCGCCTCGGGGGATCTCATGTCGGTGTTGCTGGACTTTAACACGGTCTGGAACGAGACCGAAAAGCTCATCAAACCCTACGTGGTCGGCACGCACTACAAGAAGGCCGAGGCCTTAAAGTACGAGGAGGGCGCAAAGAAGGGTCAGACGATCATGGTCAAGGGCGCCGACGGCAACGAGCACCCCATCAACTCGTGCAAGGCTTCGGCCACCGAGCAGGAGTGCTACGCCCGGCGCACTTCGCTGGCCGGCAAAGCCGGAGACGCCTGCGTCTGGATGCCCAATTTTGCGCATCTCGACGATCAGATTGTAAACTCCGGTGTTGTACTCGAAAGAGACTGGCGGAAGCTGCAAAGCGACGTGTGCGTGCACCAAGGCGACATGCCGCTGCCGATGCGCGACGCCACCCAAGTGGACCAAACCGCGCTGCGGTCGGGCCGCCAGCTCAAGGTAGACTCGACTCGCGCCATGGGCTCCAGCGGCCGCATGCTCAAGCTCAACGCCAAGGCCTACGAAAAGCCTCGCAAGTTGCCGACGAAGGGTTCCAACCCAGCCAACGCGGAATACTCAACCATCGTGCCCGACAACGTCTTCCAGCTGCGCTACCCGCAGTTCTCGATCGTCACGCCGTTCGGCACGACCAAAAAGATGCCCTACGTGTTCAAGCGGGTCAAGGGCCAAAACAAAAAAGTGGAAAAGATCACAACGACTAACGACAAGGCCGAAAAAAGCGCCTCAAGAATGCAAAAAGCGGTTCGGGCGCGACTATTGCAGAAAAAGGACAAATTGCCGCAGAGCGTGAAAAACAAATTGCGAAAAGTCCAAGAGCGCAGCGCCGAGATCCGCGTAGCGACCAAGGAGCAGCTGCAGTACCAGTACAGCGACAAACGTGAGTTTAGCAAGGCCGTCGAAGAGGCACTGGAGAAGAACCCAAAGTATGTGTCGCAGACTGACCAAGAGGACTACGCCGTGTACCACTTGGCCAAAGCCGGTGCCTTTTCTCAGGCTGACGTGAACGCGCTCATGTCCACCGCGCAAAATCTGGGTGATCGGGGCACGATTGCCGTGGCCACGGACGATGTCAGCGTCTCGCAGGCGTGGACCGGGTTGTTTAACAACACAAACAGCGGACTCAGTTCGGAAGAGTTGGATTTGCTTAAGGAGCGCTTGGCAAACCCGTACGGAGGGGACCGCCGAACGGAACTAAACAAATTGGATAGTGCACAAAATCTCGACGCGGACAGCGGCGTGAAGAACAGCAACGACGTGTACTACGCGACGCAGAAAAACGACGCCAACAAACTGGGCAAACTGGCGGACTTTTTGTCTGGCGGCGGCGACACGAGCGGCAAAATGCTGCCCGTGCAGATGCCTCCGCGCCACTCGGCCGCCAACGACCGGATGTTCGTGACGTTCAACCACGGGCCCATGGATCTGTTCGGCGGTGGGTTGATGAAGGACAGCGCCCCCGGGGCGCACGTCGGCGAGGACAAGGCCTACCCCAAGGACTTTGAGAGAATTAAGGCGACCGAGGCAAACAATGGAAAAATCACCGTTCCCGCCGCCGGCAGCACCAACAACCCCCAGCTGTTTTTCCTCACCCGTTACGCGCTGCTCCTGCTCAAGGCCAACACGGCCAAGTACGCCCCCATGCTGCACAACTACTACGCCGGACTAAGGGCGAAAAATACCACAAACGCCGCGGCCGCGACCCGCGGCACCGACCTCGGCGATCTGGACGCCGACACGGTAGCGTGGATGCGGGCGTTTGGCTCATTGAAGACGGGAGACGGATTTTACGGAGAATCCGACCCCGCCAAACAGGCGGACGCGTACAAGCTCTTCATCAAGGAGAAACTGGACGACACCGACCTCGACAACACCTCCAAGGCCATCAACCTTCTGCTGAACACCCCGGCCGGGGCCCAGCGCAACGCGTACGACGAGGCAAATGACAACGACTTTGCCCTGAATACGACAACGGGGGTAAAGACACGTGAAACGGATAAAATGCGAAAGTACACTTACGACTTCCCGGTGGGACTCGCCAACATCCAATTGCTGGAGGCGCTGTCGCTCCGGCGCGCCGGTGATGACAACGACGAGTCGCTGCTCGTGTATCTCTTTGGCAAGCAAGCATACACCACGTACGACAAGGCCCCCGAGTTCATCGCATGGGCCCGGAAGCAGTTCGCCAAGGGCAACGGCGCGCCGGTGGCCATGTCCGTGCAGGGTGGCGGCACCAAGTACGACGGAACCAACGCCGACGCCGCGACCGCTCTGCCAGCCTTTGTGTCTACACCACCATTCGAGTTCCCGTGCGAGTACGCGAACGCGCGTGCGCTCAACGCGCTGGACAAACCGGGGGATTACGATACCAAACAGTTTAAGAACGACGGTGCGGTGGGCGATGCGCAGGATCCGGGCCAAACCATGGCGAATATTGGCAGCGGCCAAGCCGCGGCCAATATTGTCGCCGGCACCGCCAAGGAATCGGACCGGTACGCCGCGTACAAACAGTGGGCCGCGTACAACAAGACGCAGATGCAGGACATTAAGACCATCGCCGGTCTGCTATCCAAGCACGTGTCGCTGCAAGCGCACCGCGCGCAGGCGTTTGCCGTAATCAAAGCGGTACCATTTGTCAGAGTAAATTGCCCCCCTTAAATGGGTGAAAAAAAAAATGTCGTGTTCACCGTGCAGAAAATTTTTTATTTTTTTTATTGTTGCTTACACAAAAGAGATTTTGCCCGCGACCTCTCGCATTCGACACGACACACACACCATGATGCAAGGCGGCGAAAACAATGTAGACGTAGCCCTCGGAAGACAACTTCAGGGCATTCAGCGCGAGCGTTCGGCGCGCAAAAAGCGCTCCGAGGCGCTTCAGACGGCCTTCGAGCAGCGCATTCAGGAGAGCGAGCGCAAGGAGGCGCAGTTTTACGACCTCGACGTGCGGGTGGAGGAGAGTCAGATCACCAACCCGTTCGGCCGCGACGCACGCGGCGACGAGAACTTTGTCTTTTACGGGGCCGAGTTTGACAGCGACACGTCCAAGGGCTACGACCCGACGTGGGTGGCGGTCACGAACGGCGTCTTTGACGAGATGATGCTGTCCAAGAAGGACGCCAAGGCGCGCAACTCGATCAACGGCAAGAACGTGCGCGGCGTCGGCCCGGGCGGCCGCCGCGTCTTTCTCGTGCGCGCGGCCGAGCTCCGCGCCTTTCTGCACAAGGAGGAGAGCGACGACGAGGCCGTCGTGATGATGCGCGATTTGGTCAACGATCTCAAGCGCAAAATCAAAAACGTGTGGCACGACGTGCGCGAAAAGAACCAGCTCGCCAACGCCTATCTGCAGGCCAACCCTGAGCAGGCCGAGCGGCTCAAGCGCATGATCGAGGTCCGCAACTCGGAGCTGGGCCCCAAGAGCACCTACAAGCCTCCCGCCGGCAAGGGCTGCGACATGCACTCGGACGGTGTACCGCGCATGGGGGCGGACTGGGAAAAGCAAAATCACGGCACGCCCAAGTCGCCCATCCCGATCGACGATTTCCCCGAACGCCGCGAGAAGAAGGACGGCAAGTACCACAAGGCTTTCATGGTGCTCGACAAGGACCTCAAGGCCACGTGCGTCTCCCCGGAGACGATGGGCCGCAGCGGCCGCTCCTTTGCGGAGGAGATGGCGCCGAACACGTACCACCACGTCACGGACGTGGTCAAGCTGCAGCGCAAAAAGCCGCTCACGGGACTGGACGGCGAGGAGATGTCCGAGGAGAAGATCTGGGGAGACATGGTGGCCTGCGCCCAGTACGGGGGCGACGACGCGGACAAGTGCGGTTCCGCCGAGGCAAGGCAGTACCCGCTGTCCGATGACATGGCCACGCCCTCCGCGCTGTGCAAGTTTGTGGAGGACACGGGCAACGACTCGACGCCGAGCGTCTGCGCGCCCAAGTGGCTGGACAACAAGGACACGCCCAAGGAGTGGAAGGATCTCTACTACGGTCCCAACGGCGTGTGGCTCCGCGAGGTGCAGTACGTCGAAGAGGAGATGAAGCGCAAGGTGGCCGGGCTCTCGGGCCTGACGGCCAAGCAGCGCGTCAAGGCGCGCCGCATGGCCAAGACCGGCCGCGTGTCCAAGGACGCCTTTGCCAAGACGCGCTACGTCAAGGTGCCGGCGGCGCGGCGCAGCAAGTAAATACACACACACACAACACAACACTAGATATTTTTTTTTCTTTTTCGTATGTATGTGCTGTCTTTCTACATGTCGTCGGGCTCCTGCATCTTAGGGGCCAACACCAAGCGCATGTAGGACTGGTCGGACCCGAGACTCTGGTGCAGGATGAGCGGGCCCGCCTCGCCGTCCTTTTGCGCCAGCGACATGAAGACCTCGCCGCGGTCAAAACTCTTCAGGAAATCCGTAATGTACGAGGCCTGAAACTCGGCGAGGTACTCGGTTTTGGCCTGCTCGGCCATTCTGTAGACCGCGTCCTTGGTCACGCCTCCCGACCCGTCGCACACGATTTGCTGGCCGTTGCGCGCCTCGGAGCTCTTGGTCTCGCTGTGGTAGGTGAACTTGGCCTTTTCGATGACGCCGTCGTGGCAGCTCATGGCGAAAAAGGCGTGCGTCGTGCCGTCCGTCGCCTTAAAGTTGGACACCTCCATGCGCACCGTCTCGGACCCGAAATCGACCGAGCGCCGCGTGAAATCTTTGAGCGCGACGCACGGCATCTGAATCGTGAACTGCGTCGTGATGTCGAACAGGCGCTCCTCGGCCTCCTCCATGACGATGGTGGGAAGGTTAAATGTGCGCATCGGAATGTGGTTGGCGCACTCAAAGGTCAGGTGGTCGTTGTTTTTGTACCGCACAATGTCGACGGCTCCCTCCACGGCTTTCATGATGGGTTTCATCTCCTTCACGTTGACCGAAAAGCCCGTTTTGTTCCCAATATTCTCAGAGAGCGTCACCGTGCAGGCGAGTTTGGCCTTGACCATGCAGCACAGGTCGGGACTGGTCGCGTCGACGCGAATCCCGCTAAAGTTGCTCGTTTTGGTGATGTTGAAGGTCACCTCGGTCAAGAGCGCCTCTAGGGTGTTGACCATTTTGGTCAGGTTGCTCGACGGAGACACGGTGACGCGAAAGTCGCAGGGCGGCATTTCCTTGTACCGCTTGGCCGACTGCCGCGCGGCCACGCTCGCCGCGACCTGACTCACGTCGATCTCGGCGTCAAACTTGCGCTTGGCGGAGCTCGCCGAGGAGCTCGATGATGAAGAGGAATCGGCGAGAGAACTCATGCTGGGTAGTAGTAGTAGTGTATTTTAGTTGTCGTGCGTGCAAAATGTGGTGTTGAATTTGAAAGTTTTTGTTGTTGTTGTTGAATTTCTGCCCGTTCGTCGGCGGCAAAAAAAATCTTCCTCTCCCAAAAAAAAACGCATCATCAAAAAAAAAAACCACGCAATGTTTGAAAAGTTGAGGACGAGCACGTTCCGCGCCGGGCTTATTTCCACAGTGCTGTGGATGCTGTGCGATTTCAAGTCTGCGTTTCTCGCGGGAACGTCGGCCTTGCTGTACGACGCCGCGACCGACCCCGCGATACAGTTGTCGTGGCGCATCGCGGTGCAAATCATCAAACACCGCGCGTCGCCGCCCGTCTCGCGCACGCAGCAGCATAAAGCCCGGGGTACCATGCGCGGGCCGATGAAAACGTCGCTGAGCAGCAAGTTGGCTATGGCGACGCCGCCGCGGCCGAGTCCTGCGAGGAGTCCGTCGAGCAACGGCGAATTTGGCGGCAAGAAAAACGTAGACGAATTGTAAAATGGGTTCAAAAACCAAAAAAAAAAATATGGCGAGTTCGCTCGCTCGGAAAGTTTTAGTTTTTTTTTTCGAGAGGCCTGAATAAAACAACAAAACGACGATGATGATGATGGACCCTCCGCGCGGCGAGTCGAGCATTTTTCGTTCGACCGAAATGCCGACCGCCTCTCTCGACCACCGCGGGGCGGCGGCCAGAATCGCCTTGCCTCCCACTGCGACGCCTCCCACGGACGACGACGTTGTACGCACGCCGATCGCAGACCGGAAAAAAGAGACGCCTCCGGTGGCGCTGCACCGCCAAACAGCTTCCGCGGCCGACGCGAATGTGGGACCTGTTCGCGAAACCATTTCGACGTGCAAGCGGGCCTGCCAAGGCGCAGCGTACGACCTGAAACACTGGAAGGTGTTGCCCGCGAAAACTTTTGCGGGTAAGGCTAAGATCGTGGCCACGCGCGGCGGTCGCCTGCCCTACCTCGTTCTCACCGTAGCCATTGCGTTTTTGGTGTTCTTTGCGGTCATTCACTGCGTGCGGTGGGCGGGCGGGCGTGGACGTGCGCGCGGCCCTACCGTTTACTCGTACACGAACGTGCCCGCCAACGTGCCCGCCAACGTGCCCGCCAACGTGCCCGCTGCCAACACTGTCACGGGGGGCGCGCTTCCACCTGCTCCCATCGGCGGGGCATTTTCATCGGGTATTCGCGTCGGTCCCGCACACGTCGTTTGAAGCGGCACAACGTTAAGCTTATATGTCGTCCTGCAGTCGAGTTTGCACTTGCATGGACACGTTGTGCAGCTCATTCACGAGCCACCCGTCGATTTCGCCGTTTCGCTCGTCAAACTCCACCTGCATGGCCGGGCTCGAAATCACTGCTCGTATTTCGCGAATCGCGTCGCGGACAATCTCGACGTGATGGTGAGCGGTCACGGCCCACGACGCCTTGAAATCTTCTTTGGGTGCCGTGTGCACGAGAGTGCGCAGCGCGCAAAAACGATCCAATCCCACCATCATTTCGTCGAACGACATCGGAAGTTGATTTCGAAATTCCTTCATGCACTCGACGAGCCAATAAACTTCCGACTCGGCGTACAAATCGGGATATCGATCCTTGTCGGGTTCCGTTTTTCCGCCGCCGCCGCCAGCGCGGTCCCCGCCGCCGCCTTTCTGCCCCGCTTCGCTGGCGTCGTCCGCTTTTTTGCTGGCTTTCTTGGACGAAGCAAACTGCACAAGAACACCCACACCGGCACCGACACCCGCCCCCACCGCGGCACCGGTCAACGACTTTCGGACAGTAGCTTGAACGAATTCTGTGGCCGAGGACATTTTTTTTTTTTCAGGGAACGGCAGAGTAAATTCTTCGTCTTGCCGAACGCGTATTTCGTCGGTGCAGCGACTCGCGGAAATATATTTCTCTGACCCTCAAAAAAACAAGACGGGAAAACACGTGGGGGGGGAAACCACGGGAAGGGTCAGAAACACAATGAGAAACTTGTTCCATGTGCTTTGTTCCAGCGACGAAGATGATGAGAATTACAGCCGTGTGACGCGAATCCGTTCGCGGACCCAATCGCGGCAATCCAGTTCGGAGCCACCGGAGCAGACCGAGCCACAGCCTTCTCACTCGGAGCACCACGACCGAGCAGCAACCTGCATCCAAAAAATCGTGCGGGGTTTTTTACACACACGGCGATTCCGGGCAAAGATGTTACAAGTAGAACTCGAAAATACAGCACGCCTGCAAATCGACGTGGCCACCGCACCCGAAAAACGCACGGCGGAGGAGAAAGATCCATTAGACGAATCCGAGGCAATATCCTACGCGCCGGGGCACATGTTTGTCGATATGGGCGACGAACCTCCGGTTTTTGCGGCCTCCAAGGCGTACCTGTTCAACAGTCAGAAATTTTCGCAGATTCAATTTTTCGGAAGGTGCTTTCTATGCGCCTACGCCGGTCATAGTCAACGGTACTGTGCGTTGAAGTACTGCGTGAGTTGCGACACGTTTGGTCACTCTGCAGTCTGTTGCGGGAAACAAAACTTTCAAATTCAAAACCATCGCCGACAAAGTCTAAAAAGATTCAAACGCGCGGCGGCGTCGTACCGCAAAGCGTCGTCGGTGTCTTCTTCAAACTAATCCACCGCACCCACAAAGCAAACCAAAAAAAAAAGCACGAAACGCGCTTTCCCATGTCCGTGCGCGCCGCCAGCGATCCAGCTGTCAAAGCGTTTCAGAACACGCGATGCCGTGTGGTTCGCGTACTCTGCGACGAGTTGGGGGGCAACACTGCACTTGCTCGGCAACACGAAGCGGCCGTGTACGCACGCGCACACAGTTCGCCCGAGTTGTACATGGACACGTGTGTCGGTTTTTTGCGCAGACACCGCGCCGGATCGGAACCGTGGCCGTGTGCTCCCGTGAACAACGCGTCTTCTTCGGACGGCGAGAACAGGTCGAGGAGAGTGGCCGTGTCCAATGCGGATCTGTCCGCAATGTTTAAAATAGAGTGGGGAGACATTATCAATGAGGAGGCCCGTTTTGCATTGGCTCAGTGTCCGAAATGCCGCAGTCGAGAAATTTACACGACGACCGCGCAGCTTCGGAGTGCCGATGAGGGGATGAGTGTGCTGGCAACCTGCGAGCGATGTGGCGAACAGTGGACCCAGCATTGACGAGCATACGTTCGAGCGGCATGGTCACGGTCCATCGAAACACACACGCGCGCAGCAAACTATGGACGACGGTGCACAGTAAATATCCGTACACTGCGACCTGAAACATGATTAAAAAGGATTGGAATTTTTTTTCCAGAAGGTCTCGGCACTCGTCGATATGATTTCTCCAGAATGCAGCGGGGTTGGAGGTTATTTCCGCGCAGATATCGTCATGCGCCTTTCCCTGCCATCCCCCGAACCACGTTGGACCTTTGTAAAACAACGCGCGCAGGGGTGTAGTGATGCAGATATCGAACACCTGAGCGACGAAGAATCGCATTGGTTTTTTTTTTTAACCTAAGCATGCGAAACTTTGACCATGTTTTTTTTTTTCGTCGTCGTTCGAACGCGGGTCGATCAAAACAATCTCGAGTTCGCGTTCACAAACGCACCGAATAAAATAAACATTCCCGAAGAAAGAAAAAAAAACCCACACACACCATGTCGTCCGAAGATTTGAAGTCTCAGACACTCGACGGCTTTATTTCGATGATGGGGCAGTTCTTGGATGCGTGCAGTGAGGTGTGGCCGGAGGACGACGCGCTGAAAACGTACCTGCTGGCGTTTCAACTTGTGAAAAACCCGAGCATGCAGAGTGCGCGCGAGTCGTTCATCAACGAGTACCACGAAAGCATGAAACCCTTTTTCGAACGCTGCAACCAGCGCGATGTCACTCTGTTTACCGAGGAGTGTATTGATATGTTGCGCGAGGTTAACATGAGGGCCAAGTGGCTCGACGACTCTATCGACGACGAGACGCGAGACGTCATTTGGCAATACGTGTTGGAGCTCAACAAACTCGCGCAAATGTACGTTGGACTTTTTTCCAAAATTCCGTCCACGACGCTGGACCGCATTCAGCAAACGGCAGTCACTCTCGCCGGAAAAATTTCGGCGGGCGAAATGACGCCCGGAGATCTAAATCTGGCATCTATCGGGCAAGAAGTCGTAGACGGGTTGTCCGAGGAGGAGATTAGTGCGTTTACCGAAAATTTGCTATCGGACCCCAGTGCGCTGGCCAATCTCGCGTCCGGGTTCGCGGCAAGTTCTGGCATCGACCCGATGCAAATGGCGCAGAGCATGATGAGTGGTCAGGGCGATGGTGTCGAGGCGAGTGCGATGGCCATGGCGATGCAAATGCTGCAGCAGCAGGGCGGTTCCGGCGGCCAATAATGATAAACGTGAAAAAAAAAACAAAATGAATTTTTTTTTTTTACGTTTGTACTTTGATTTTTTTTTTTGCCCTGCACTTACCAAAACGATCAAACTGTCACAATGCCACCCAAGGTACTGAATGTGGACGTTCGATCGATAGACCGAGATACGAATCGGTATCCCAGCGCGTCTGATTTCTCGATCGATCTTGGCAGAGAATTTCCCAACGTCAGCAACCTCAAGCTCGGTTCGCTGGAAGTACCCAACACGCGATATTCGGTAGAAGATTCCGAAAACTGCCTTTACATGTCCGAGGGCTTTGCCGTAGGCACCCAAGACATGAACCTCGACTACAACCGATTGACCCTGAACGGAGAGGCTCTTGTCGTTCCGGCGACTCTCATGCCCATAACTGATTTCGACGGAACCCAAATTACCACAAAGCAAGCGCATGGGTTGCAAAAGTACATCGAGTGGAGTCTGCAAGACGACACGCGCCCCAAAGCGCTGTTCGTGGGTGCCGAGCCCGCGCCCTTGGCCAAGAAGAGCATGCGGGCTGGTATTTACCTGCACACGTTTGCCAACGACATCCAATATCCCGACGCGACCCGGCTTGTCATTCCGGAAAACATCGTGAGGTCTTTCGGGGTCGGATCTTCTTCCACCGGGTACATTCACGTGCCCACCCTTCATTTTAACGAGATGCTATCGTTGCTGAATTATATCAGCACCAAGAACCGCATTCGTTTTGACGACGGACGCCTGCATTTCGACCAGTACACGACGTGCGACTTTCCGCGTTCTCCCGAAGGACTTGTTGTCTCGCTTGGAGAGTTGCTCGGTCTTCGCAACGGTGGCGTGCACGACTACGCACCCCTTATCCCGTATCTGCCCAAAGTAAGAATCCCTCCCGGGTTTTACGCCAATCCACCCAGTCTTATTGCGAATTCGGTAGAAGAAGCGATTATGAATCGTGGATTGATTACGGTCGGCGGCAACTTCAAAATTACCCAGATGGACGCGTTGTTCAGCGAGACGGTCACGATCAACGAGGGTCTGTACACACCCGAACTACTGCAGGACACAATGCAGCAGTTAATCTCGTCGGACACGTCTATTATCGTAGAGCACGTGGACGACTCCGGCACCCCACGGGATGGTTGGGTTCGCTGGACTATTCGAAGCGAGGAAGGTTTCCCGTTCGAGCTGGATTTCAGCGGCACAAACTCCGCCGGTGTAGCGCGCGTGCTGGGCTTTCGGCAGCGCCGATACAGTGGACACGTGTCCTACTCTGGGAACGCCTTTTCCGTGTCGGCCACTCGGAACGTTCTCCCAGCACCCCCACCGTCCCAGACCAGTGGTACGTCGCGCGGCAGCATTCGTCGCACCGTCGAAGACGTGTACCGCTACAATATCGGCGTGTACACAATAACGGGTACGAGCCCTTCGCAGCAGAGATTTACCCTATTTACCGAGCCGAGCCAGAGTTTCGCCGTTCCAAACACGGGTTTCAAACGCAATTTTTACGAGTCGGCGTTCGGTTTAGGACTTATCGATATCACCACCTCGGGCATGGCTTCCCCTCAGAGTTATGGGTTTCGTAGAGGCGATGTCGTGCGCCTGACGGGTGTTTCCGAAGAAACAGTTCCCACCATTGCGGTCGTCAACACCGGCATTAAACCGACTCAAATCGCAGGCGCCGACGTGCAGGTGGGCGTCGTGGGCGTGCTAGCGGAGCTAGGAGGTTCGAACTACGACGCTCAGATGCCCCCCACCATTTCGGTTCTGACGCCGACTCGCTCCGGGCAACACCCCACCATTACACCCCACATTGTCGACGGGAATATTATAACATGCTCTCTTCAGGACCATTCATCGGGTCCCGCCGAGTACAACACGCCGCCGATGTTTTCCGTGTCTCCACCTCCGTCGTGGTCCGTGAAAAGCGTGACGGTCGAACTTCTCCACTCTCCCGAGAGAAAGCGCGCCCGCATGGTCGTGTCGGGGCAAACCATCGTGGGCGTGTTCGCGGGGCGTGCGGCGATCGTGACGAACATGTCCGGAGAGACTAAAAAGAGGCTTTATCGCGTGGTCAGCGTGCAGGCGCAGGGCGACGATTTTGAGGTTTTGGTCGAGACCGAAGCGCTGGACGCGACCCCGCTTGAACCGGCCCACTTTGCGGGCAGCGTGTTGCGGTTTGGAATTTCCGACGCTGTGTTGATCAACACGGTCGAGGGAAACAAGCGCGTCACACTCGTCTCGGACATACCCTCGGCCACGCCGGGACGCGGCGTCTTGTTGTCCAACGTCGCGTACGCCAACGTCGTGGGCATTGCAATCACCATCTCTATCTCCGGCACGACCGCTACCGTGACGCACAATAACCTGCTGACCGCACCCATCGTCGCGGGCTCGCGCATCGTTTTGAGAAACGCGAATCACTTTGACGGTGCGTGGATCGTCACCGCCACTGGCACCGGGGGCGGAGCGAATTTGCAGGCCAACCAATTCACGTTTACGGTCGACACGTCCAACGGCACGCCCGCCGATTTCAACGGCGCGGCGACACTGGGCGCCATGAACTGCAGTACGTGTGCGTCTTTGACCACTGTCGTTGTCGGCACGCCGCAGCAACGACCGACCCTTACGTTTGACGCGGTCGACATTCCGTACGCCAATTTTACGGGTGTGGGCGGCATGTGTGCGTACGCACCCGAACCCGTGGATGCCACCCTGAGCCCCGTTATCGTGGACAACGCGTTGGACACGGTGCGACCCTGCATTTCGGGCTTTCTCCAAACGGCGTTCAGTACCGCCAACTTAAACGCGGAGGGGGCGCCGATGGTGTCGTTCAGCGGCGGGAGAACCGTGTCAGACGTCTTCAACTCCGCGATCAACGCCACCGCCGCGAGTTCGGTGGTGGGCGGAGACCTCGTCGTTCCCGACGATGTGGCGTACGTGCAGCTGGGAAGCGGCGAGCGGTCCAACGTGCTCGTGGGTCGCTTCACAAACGTGGAAGTTACGTTTACCGGGGACGCGTCGAACGCGCTGGTGGTCGGCACGGCGTACAAAATTACCCACGCGGGGACCGCGCAAACAGTGTGGTCTCACGTAGGTGCCGCGTCCAACACCGTGGGCACCGTGTTTATCGCCACCGGAACGAACGCCGGAAACGACAGCGGCAGGGCTGTGCGCGTAAGAAACTACTCTGGCACGGGAAACAACGCCAAAGCGCCTTTGGTGGTCGGCATGCCCGTCACGCAGTCTGGTACCAACGCGGTCGGCACCATCGCCGTCGCCGAGAACGGCAGTGCCGCAAGTTCCGTCATTGTAAAACCGATTTCCGGATTGTTCAGCGCGAACGCACCGATCGTGATCAAGGCAAGCACTGCAGAAAACGCTGCGACGGTGGATAACATCGCATCTGGAGACATCTTTGCTGCCAACAGCCTTTTGCGTCTCACATTGGACAACGCAATCGCCCCCACCATGACCGGCGCGGGACTTATTCTCAGCAACTTTTACTTTGACGGGACCTTTGTTTCCAAAACAGTCAACACGTCTGCCGCAGATTGGGAGTCTGTGTTGGACGGAAGCGAACTCATTGCTGGCCGGCGAGAACTCGTTCTGCGCGTGCAAACACTCGCGAGTATTCGTTTGAGCATGAACGGAGACTTGTACCCGATCAACCCGGTCACAACTGAGTATATCTACCCAAGTATGTTTCACGTTCAGTGGGGCGGGCAATACACGGACGCTTCAGGGGTCGCTACGGATATAGGTGTGAGCAACGATGTAAGCACACGCACGGGAATTGTCACGTATGCGCGCTTTGAGAACTCGGCGTTTCGATACCTGATCGAGTACAACCATCGCGGGCTGAGGAACGGGCGTGGATTCGAGGATGCGGTCCCTAATAACGGCAACATTGTGCTGACGTTTTCGCGCATTGCCGAACCTCGTTCCGAATACTTTGGGGAATCGTCGAGCGCGTTGGCCCGGCACGACCCAGAAATGTCTCGCAAGGTCAGTGCATTCACGGAGCAGATTATTCTGCGGCGCTTGGGCGTTATCCGAGACGTGTTCGCGAAAAGCCAACACTTGGCCTCGTCGCAGTGGTATTTGGAAGGCCAACCGTATCGCATTCTCCAGTTCTTCGACGAGCAGGGAAACAAATTGGGTGAAACTTCACACACGCACACCATGAGTCGGCAGCACGAAACAGACATTTTTGGCAAGCTAATCATTCCGGCAGCCTACAATACTGTCCGATTTCAGGCGTTGGAATTATCCTTTACGCGCCCCAAGACCCTGCGTGTCATTCGCATCAAACTATTAGGGTACGACGAAATGCCCTATCCACTCCATGGGAGAGAACTCACGTTTAGTTTGCTACTGACGTGCAATATGGAACTGCAATAAATAAAATACGACGGTCGCAAATAGAGACGATGGCGCCGCAAAAAAAATCTTGTCCAGTAACATAAAAGCAAAACACTTGTCGCGATGTCATGCACTTTTCACGAATGCTCGGGTGACAAGCCCACCTCTGATCCCGTGGTTCTCGACCTTTTCAAGGGCAATAATGCTCGGTTTTACCGGTACCAGACGAACGTACTTCGGTACGACCGCGTGAAGGACCGTCAAAAGGCCGTGCAGGAGTGCCACAGCGGAGATGCCGCGTGCCCTATAGGGGCAAAACAGGCCCAGCCGATCGAACAAGTCTTGTCGGTCCAACCTACCTACGACAGTACCGGCAGAGAGACCAACAGCATGCTCAAGGTTCCAGAGCGGAACCGATTCGACTACGCTGCGTTCTACCCCGAGGGACAAATCAAAGAGGCGACCGACCGTGTTGAATTTCTCCACACCAAACAGCGCCACCCGCGCCAGTGCAGCCTCTACGGCAACCTTTGCGGCGACACCTCTATCATCGGAGAACGCACAGTGCCCAGCGGCACCGCACTCGACCCGGCACAAGCCGATCGCCCGGGCAAGGGCTTTAATGTGCAGTTCGCCAACATGTAAAAAAAAAAACCACACCCATTCTTCATTTTTTTTGTGTGTGTTAAGTAAAAAACACAGAAAACCTCGCGAACAAAATGTCTACACTGTCCAATCCTCTGTTTGTCCGGGGCCAATACAAAAATCTCAAAGTGCCGATTCCCTCCATGGCCGGAATCGTAAGCACGCGCAAGGAGCCGTTCTCGCTCGCCATTTCCATTGCCGAAGCCGAAAAGGACTTTAACAGCCGCGAAAACGTGCACCGCGAAGTTCTCTTCGAGTGCAAGGGTGCGGAGCGCGCCCGTGCCGGAGTTCATGCGATCGCTGCCACCTCGGAGGGGGTCGTGCATCCGGATGAGGGGTTGTGTGACGCTGTGGAGCCGCTGACACACCCGGGAGAAAAGGACGAGTGGGCCAACGCCGGTGTGGAAATCGATTCGTACGGCAAGACCGGCGACAGACAACCTCACTTTCGCACCATCATTCCCCGCCAAACGGGCGGCGACGATCGGGACACGGCGTATTTGAGCATCCCCAACCGCACCGCCGAAGTCCGGCTCTCCGACAGAATGGTTGGTAGGGCCATCGGGGATATTGCCTTGCAGAATTTCCGCATGGAAGGCATGCGAGACGAACGCTTGTGCCACCTGTACAACTATCGTTGCGGCACAGGGGTTCAGGGACCCAGCGACGAGGCTCGGAACAACGCGTACCTTAACAAATAAACGAAGACGCACCTTTCTTTATAGTCGGTTTTTTTTTCTTCCCGTATCTACAAACCTAACAAATATGATGCTCATGAATGCGACCTACGACCAGACACCACCGTTCGCACTCGAAGCATGCGCCGCAAAAGTCGTCGACGTGTACGACGCCGACACGATCACGGTCGCCATCGAAGTCCTGCCGGGACAAATTTCGAGATGGAGCGTTCGCATTGTCGGTGTGGACGCGCCCGAAATACGCCCCAAACGGGACAACCCCCACCGAGCGCTGGAGAAGAGGGCCGCGATTCGATGCCGCGATGCGCTCATTGAACGTCTTGTTGGGTTTCCCGTGCGCCGCGGACTGACACGTTCGCGTATCCGCGCACTCTTCGCCGCGTCCGAAAAGTTGGTACGCCTCGAGCCAATCGGTTTCGACAAGTACGGCAGAATTCTGGGCGACATCAAATTGCCCGACACGGGGGCGTCCGCAAAAACCCAGCTGATCGGGGGCGGGTTTGCACGCGACTACGGCGGCGGGTCAAGAGCACGGTGGACCGAGGAAGATCTTCTACGAATTTTGGGAGAGGAGGATGCAAATGTCACAGATCGCCCAGTCACATGAGGCGCAGTAGCCGACCGCGGATTTTTTTGCCAAGGTGCGACGACAAACGTCGCAGTGCCACGCGTCGGCCGCTGCGGCGTCCGAGCCGTCGGCGTCGTCGGTCAAACGAGAGACGAGAGTGTGCCGCGACGGGCATGTACTACTTCCGCGCACTGGCACCACGCTCTTTGTCGTGGCAATCACACCAAAGTCCAGCGCGGCACACACGCCGGCAATCTCCAACCCCCACAGAAACCACGTGCTTGGATCAAACGCCACGTACAACACGACCGCGGAACCCCCCACCACCACCATCGCGCTCACCCACCACGCACCCCCACAACACTTGGGCCGGCAGTACTTTTTTTGCAGACGATGACTCTCCGCACGCAGGCTGTGCACGGCGTTCAAATTGTACCCTTCGTCCTCTGCGGTCGGGTACACCCACAAGAGCAACCCCAGCAGTCGCGTGACCCACGCTGCGTGATCGTCCCGGTGCAAATGCCCACCGGGTCGAAGAGTTCCGAGTTTCTCCAAATCACCCAGACCGTTGGCCGCGTACACGGCTACTGCGCGCGTCACCATAAACATCCTTTCCCGGCGAACCTTGCCGTAATTCAGCTTTCCGATTTCACGGAGTACCAAGGCCCTCTGGAGTTGGCGCAGCGCATACACGCGATACTCGGGCGGTTTCCAGTCTGCAGGCATCCATCCCACGCCGTGCACCGCCACTTGAACTCCGGTCATGACCCGGACACGGTGTTCCCGAGAGTGTACCACCGAGTGGTCGTGCAAACGCAGCGGGGCTTCGATTTCGTGGAGGCCCGTGACGAATGCCACGATGTGCATAATGCTCATGACCACGGTGCAAAGGGCGAGGGAAATCAACAAGTCGAACTCGGCGTCCAACACCACCCACGCCATGTCACACGCACCGTACACTGCCACGGGCATGCACGCGCACATGCGAAGCGTAAACATGCACTCCGCCGCGCGCCGGAGTTTTGCACCGCACCGCTTGTCGCGGTGCCCGATGTGCTGATCTTGTGCGGGCGTGTACACCAGCAGCGGAGACGCGATAGCCTCCAGAAACAGATGCGCGGCCGCCACGCGGTATAGCGGCGCGTCAAAGTCGGCCAGCGACTGCGCGGAGAACGCGGCGACAACGGTCAACACAAAGACGTGTGCGCACATGGCACACTTGGGGTACCGTGCACTTATTTTGTGCACGTTTTGCACGACGACAGTCAGAACGGTGACTACAATACCCAGCACGACGGCCACGGCCACGCATCGTTTCAACACACTCGTCACCGACACTGGATCGTAGTACACGAACGGGTCCTTCAACAGCTGCCACGTCGCGTTGCTGGCGTTGCCACGCCACCACACCTGCACGGGTCTTTCGAAAAGCATGGCACGCAAAATGTCGGTGCCGGGTGGAGGAGTCAGCGGGCACACGAGACCGTCGCAGCACGAGTATGTGGGTGCTTCTTGCACAGACCAATCCCGCACCACCGATCCCGGCACGACGCATGGAAATGTCGTTCTCCCAGTATCGTGTTCGGGGAGCGGGCGATCGTACGGAAACCACAGTGTACCAAAGAACAAGGCTTGCGCGGGCAAAGACGTGTGCACGAATACCGGCGCGTGCTCAAGCTTGTCCGTGTACGAGACTTGGGCACGGAGGGGGGCGACAAACATGATTTTGTTTCTCGTCTAAATTGTGTGCATCGAAATTTCGTTTCGGGGTCTCTTTGTTCTTTTGAAATTCAAGCCCACGCGTCCCATGGGAAACTCTACTTGGGAAACGAAACAACATGAGGCGAGCACTTTGGAACGCACAACCGGCGGGACTGGGAGAACAATCGGCGAAGCCGGCGGAGCCTGCAGCACTGCTCCACAACGCCTCGCTCGTGAACCGCATGGTAGAGGCGTCGTACGACGAGGCCTTTCGCATGGCCATGACCAACGCCGAGTGTCTGGCTTTTGTGCGCGACGGGTACTACTTGCGTCTTCGAACGGTGCGCGACTGGAACCAAGAGGATGAACCCACCGTCATTGTTGACCGAGCAAAACGCATGTACGAGCGACTGCGAAGCGCGTGCGAAGAGCAGATGGCATTCAAGCCAGAAGAACGCAGAGCCAATGGACTGCGCGGATATCACGTAATCCTCGACGTCGACGATGAGACCGCTCGGCGAATTCTCACCCAACACCGCGACGTGGCAGCAGATATTTGTCGCACCGCCCCACCGTTCGCACCACCCGGTATGCGACGGTGGTTTTATTACAGCGTGCTAGAGTCACCGTGGGTCTTCTACTCGGATCGTGGCATGGCACGCAAGATTATTCAACAGATGAAAGATGAGGACATGGCCGTGGGCCGTGCCATCATGAATTTTTTCCCGCGCCTGCTGTTCGAGACCCGCCCCGACTTGTGGGACAAACTTATTGCACGTGACCGAAAACTTTTTCGCATGGTGAACCACCACATGGACATTGCCGAGCGCACGTTGCACCAGAAAGACGCGTATGGAAGACCGATACACCGCATCGCGGATTTCTCGCACAGTCTACTTCACGACTCCTCGTTCATGCTTCGGGTTCTCACCATGTACCCCGACAGGTACAACGTGACCGGTTTGAAGGACGACATGTCCTTTTTGGTCCAGTTGCTCGAACAACTCTGGGACCGAAAACGACAGTCTACTCCACGCTGCCACGTTCACGAGTACTGGGATATCGTGAATCACGCGATGTGCTTGGACGCGAATTTTATGCTGAAACGGTTTTACGACGTTGTTCGAATCTATTTCAGAAGGAACTGCGGCAGCTTCTTTTCCTTTCAAAACCTCCAAAAGTTGGTCAAAACCCCCCAGAAGTACAGAGAATTGTTTTTCCGTGCCGTTTCGTGGAATTGGGATGCGTTCAAGCACATACCACACGCGTTAAAAACCGACTGGGATTTTGTGTCTGAGTTGTTGGACGACGCGAGAAAAAACGTCACGATTGGAATACGAACGGAGAGACACACGAGAAATACACGCTGGTGTGAGAAGATGTGTAGCTTGTTCGGACTTGCACTGCAAATCAATAAGACCAAGGTGATCCAAAGACACATCGATCTGTTTTGTGAAGTAATATCCACGCTCTGCCAAACCATGGAAAGACACCCCGTCTCGTCGAATTCCCTCGCGACTCATGAATCGAAAATAAGCACTCTGTTAGGGTACTATTACGACGATGATTTATCGACTACGAAGCGCATTCTGATGCGCGAACCCAAAGCCATTTACTATCTGCCCGAAGAGTTTCAATCGAACGAAACCTTTTTGCTGGAGATGCTCGGACACAACCGCAGCATATACTATCACATACCCGCAGCCCGAAAAAGCTATTCTCTGTTGAAATGGGGCGTGGAGGATCGAAATATCGACATGCGCGACGCGTTTAAACGCTGGGGGGCCGATGAAGACTACTTTACGTTCTTTTATACGACACACCGGCGCATTTTGTGGGAGATTCTCGGTTCGACAGTGTGCCAAATTTCGTCGCCCAACCCAGAATATACGCGCTCGCTGCCGCCCGAATTGGCACGTCACATAATATCCTTTCTATGCGGGGATCCATCGTCATCCTACTTTGCACGAAATGAATCCGTACAGGTGTACGTGCCGTCCCATGTGTACGAGGACACGTGGATTTCGGGAAAAATACGAAAGTTAAAACATCCCAAGTATGTCGTACGTTTGAACACGTCTCACCCAGAGCTGGAAGGAAAGATCACGGCGTACTGTTTTGACATTCGAAGACTCGAACCGCGAAAACTGTCTGAGAAAAGGCTTGTGGAGATTTCCACATTTTTTGAGAAAAACAACGCGAAAAAAAAATAGTATGCTTCCTTTAAAAAAACACGCGCAACGCACACACACGCATGTCCACCGACGACGCTCTCGCCAATCAGCTCCACGCCACTGCCAAAGACTGGATCGACGGCCACGAGAAACCCGGTCCCGCCAACATCATCGCCTTTGCCACCGCTCTGATGCTGGCTGCTCAAAAACTGGTCGGAAAAGGCCGTGGCCAATACAAAAAGGATCTGGTACTGACAATTATGGCACGTGTTATTGAAGACGAAGTACAATTCACAACCGAGGCCGACAAAATCGCCGTGCTCGGATTGCTCGAAACACTGGTTCCACCGGCCATCGACGCCATCGTGGGGGCAGGAAAGGAATTGTTTTCGCCTGAAAACATGAGCAAATGTGCATCATGTTTTGGATGCAAATGAATTTCCAAAAAAAAAAAAACATTGCGTAGGTACAAAAAGTAAAAAGTTAATGTTTTTGTGCGAGTGCAATGTATGGATCGACTGCTCGTTTGTGGGTCGAAGTTGGGATACGTACACGGGTACCAACACGTTGATTTGGTCGGACTGTCCGAAACGATGCAAAAAAATATGCAGCGAGTCCCCTGTTCCCACGTTTCGTGGGTGGACTTACTATAACGATTTATTGGTTACAAACCCGACGCGATTCCAACCCACCAACGCACAAATAGAGGCCATACCCATGAATTGGAGTGCCGTATCCAGTAACACAGCTAGCATCGGCACCGTCTCCGACAACGCCATACGTTGGCACCGATAAATCCATTCATTTTTTTTTGTTGCACGCTACAATTGAAAGGATATATAATACGGCCACCGCGAAAAAGGCGAGCGCAGTGGACAGCCCAACGGTATCGGTCGGCGATACAGGACCGGATCGCAGAGCGCCGCCTGTATGGTTCGATTGATTTCCCCCGATATGATTCATAGCCATGGGTTTCAATTTGAATCACACAAACGGAAAAAAAATCACGACCGGATCATCTTCGCGAGGAGCGAGACGAACTATTGATCACATACGATACACCAATCTCCCCGACGGTCACCCCGAAAGCGGGTATGAGCGCATTCGCAATCGCAATATCATTTTGCTCATCAAACTCACACAAGCGCAGCGTCGAGTACAGCGTACGCGTTTCGGCCAGCGTCATGTTGTCCATGCGATCGATGACCGCTTCCGTATGTCGGGTGGTGGCGGTGGACATTTTGGTTTTTCTCAACGAACTCTTTTTTTTTCCAGTTGCCCGGAACGATGTATCTTAAAAAAATGAGCGCGCGATTTAACAAAAAATCGTGGGCACTTTTGAGGAAAAAAAATTTTTTGAAAAAAATAAAATTTCTAAAAAATCGTCGTATAAACCAGAATTGGCGCGCACGAATTCTATAAACCAGAATTGGCGCGCACGAATTTCAGACCTCAAGGTAACCCTAACCTTGAAAAGTTTTTGGACAATTTTTTCTTTGGCTTCCAAATATTTTTGTCTGCGTTTGACCACCACTCTTTTTTTTGCAGCCCAACACGAAAATCCAACAACATTTCGACAATGAGTGCTCAACCCTCTCAAAGGCCCACTATGAAGGGTCCCACATCAACGTCATCGTCGGACGCACTTATGCAAAAAATAAACACGGCGCAGGCACGCAAAGCGGACCCCAAAATCACGGCCTTGCCTCGCGTGCGCTACCCCACGAATATCAGTGTTGTCGCCGAGGCCGTGCGCAAGGCGTTTCTCAAACACGCGACGCAGCCGACTTTTCGGGTGCTGTCCACAAAACCCAACGTATGGCACGTGGACGGTTTCCATTTTCCAGAAGAAGAGCGCATGACGTTTCGCGAGTTCACGCCGAGCGTACGCTCCATGAAGTTGAAAAATCGCATGTACTGGGACGCCACGTTTGCCAACGTGCGGCTCGTGTGCAATGCTATGCTGGCGGCGGTGCTCGACGAGTTCATTGTGCGGCGGCGGTCCAATCCTGACCACGAGGAGATCGTGTACGACGCCACGACGTCGTGCAAGACGCACGTCTTTCTCGCACCCTGCTCCGACCCGACGCGTTGGAACCGAGAGGTGAAACTCGTGTGCGAAGACGAGACACAGCCTCTGGACAACGGGAAGGGCGTACATCTCACGGTGTGGCTGTATTTGAACGGAGGAGGATGGGTGGAGGTGGACGCCACCGTCATGCACGGGGTCATGATTGAAAAACACACAGAGGCGCCTAATAGCGCGGTGCGCATGCTCGCTGAGACGGGTTTGGCGCAATCTCGGCTTGCCATGGAAAAACGTAACGAAGCCGGTTCTCTCGAGGCTGCGTTGTCGGACGCGGCGGTGTACTTGGAAGAAGAACAAGAAAAAATGAAGAAGGAACGCCAGCGTGAGCGCCGGAGACGTCAGAATAAGCGACGCAAGGAGAAACGTCGTCTAGCCCGGGCAGCGGGAAGCGCCGAAGACGTCAAAAACACAGCCTGATGCAGCTCCCTGCAACACGGCGTGGCCGCACGTGAAGCGATGGGCTTGCTGCAACCCGTCCCATACGCGTCGGAGTTCGTCTTTGCTCTGAATGTCCCCGAATACGATGCGACATCCGGGTTCGCGCACAAGGGTACCGTCGTATTTTACAAGACTCGTATTCGCAGTCACGCTGCACGCTACACCCATGCGCGCCAACGTCTCGACGATATCTTTGCAACGAAGATTTTGTTTTGACACGGAGAGCGTTGCGGTCAGCATGTTTCATAGTCAAAAAGGATTTTTTTTTCACAAAGAGGTGTATCTGTGTACCGAACGAGTAAAAGGGAAAAATCGATTGAAATTCGAGCTCAGAACCAAAAAAAAATCCAGATAATATGACTGCACTTTCCGATCTTTTATCAAAGGTATCGCGGCGCGGTGGACCTGCCTCCGTGCAGGAAGCCTTCGCGGCGTCGTGGGAAACGTTTCGTGCGTGTTTTTACGAATGGCTGACCACGGTCCATGCTTCTGCGAGGCCTTCCGAAACCGGAAAGTCGGCGGGGTTTATGACCAAGGCGAGTATTCAGCAAATTCTCAAATATTTAAAATTATTAACACATGCGCAACGATTTGAGATTCGCAGAGGTTCGGGGATCTTTTTCAATTTTATGGAACTTAATTACGGCGGAGAACGCTTGACGATGGACCACGATTTGGTCTCTGTGTACGCGTGCGCGGCAGACTGCGTGACCAGATACGACCTTCGAAAAGACTACTGGCAATTATTGCACCCCATCAACAAGCTAAACTTATTTAAGAAATATTTGGAGGGAAAGGGAGTTGTGTTCCGGCACGCGTTTCGGGATTGTCACAAGCGAAAGCGAAGTTCTGAAGGTACCCCTTCGCGCAAAAGACGTAAAGCGACAAGAAGGCCAAGTCGTACCGCGCTTAAAACCGAGTGGAATGCCGTAAAAAAACACGTTCAGGAAATATCGTCGTCTGCGGTCTTGTCGGCGGAAGAGCGACGGTTGAGCCAACGTCGGATTATCAACCGTTCCCGCAAAGGGCAGGGTACGTTTCGAAAGGGACTGATCGACGAATGCGATGGCCGTTGCCCTGTCACGTGTGTCGACGATGCAGTGTTTTTAGAGGCCGCTCATCTCGTGCCGTGGAGCACGGCCAAGAATCAGGAACTCGACAACGGAATACTACTGTACGCAACCGTGCATATCGCCATGGACCGTGGGTATGTAACATTCGACGAGCACGGGCGACTGTGGCGCCGTCGAGACGCTGACATCTGTCACCTCCACATTCGCTGCGCCCAGCTCCCGGAAGAGCTGTTGACACCCAAACGCCGCGCGTGGCTTAAGAAGGCACACGCGCAATGGCTCGGGGCGCACCGGATGACGCAGACTGATTTGTGTGAAGTTGTCGTGGAAGAAGAGAACTCGGAGTCGGTGGACGAGGAAGAAGAACAGGAAGAAGAACAGGAAGACCAGAACGACACTGAGGCCGAGGAGGAGGACACTGCCACCGAGGACACTGCCACCGAGGACACTGCCACCGAGGACACCGAGGACACTGTCGCCGCCGAACAAGACCTGAACGACACCGAACAGGAGGAGGGTACCACCGTGGGTGTCAGTTCTTCTTGGCAAGAACGGCGTGCCACGAATTGGGAGCGCTTGCAAATAATGTCGGCGAACGCGCCATCCGCCTACGAACGCGCTCGACTTCAACGAATCAAAGACAACAACACCGAGCTTGTGCGCCTCGGGTTGTCGCCGATTCGATTTGCATGAATTTAATCGCGCGCTCATTTTTTTAAAAAATTTCTGTCGAAGACTTTCCCTGCGCCTTCTCGTGCGTCACACCGACTCGGTATAAATTTGCATACAACTAGCCCCATGGACAACTTCACACCGACGACGCCCCCCGCCGCCGCCCCGGCGGTGTCCCCGGCGGCGGCCCCGACACCACCTCCGAGCGCAGAGGTGCCCCCGGAGGCGAACACAGCGGCGAACACAGCGGCGAACACTGCGGAGAACACGGCGGCGGCGGCCCCGGCACTCTCCGAACCCGACGGCGAGTCCAAGGAACCGTCGCCGTCTTTCAAGGAACCGTCCAAGGAACCGCCCACATTTGTCGAAACGAGGATGGCACACCCCACCGCCGCCCTCCGCTTCCGGGTGGGCGACAACAGGTGGGCCCTGCAGTTGCCCCCGCAGTTTCATTGCGAGGAGGGGGACACGCTGGAGGACACGCTCGTGCTCCTTTGGTTCGATCGCTCCGGGAGCATGGGCCATTGGACCGGCTACTTGCAGTCGGCGGCCGCCGACGGCTTTATCGAGTATTCCCGTCTCAATCTCGTGACCTTCGACAGCGTCTCGGAAAAGCATGAGGACCTGACTCTCGGTCAGTTTCGCGCTCTTTCTCTGGGGTCGCGCGGGTGCACGTACATGCAGAAGTCGTTTCCCGACGTCGAAAGAATTCTGGCACGGGCCACGCCCACGCAGCAGGTGGTGCTCGTCGTCGCCAGCGACGGTGACATTCACGATCCAGCCGAGCTTTCGGGAAATCTCGAGGCTATGGCTTCCCGTCTCGGGAACGACAACATTGCTGTCTGCGGCATTCGCGTGGGCGATTCTGGAGACACGCGGACCATCGCGACGGTCGTCGAAAAGCTCGGTCACACGTCGGACCTGCAGACCGTGCTGCATCCGAGTCCGGACAGCCTGCACAAGGCGATTCGCGAATCCATGGCGGCGGTCGGGGCAAACCCGAGTGGGGTCGCGAGCAAGCTCACGCACAACGGGGCCGTGCGGCGCGATCCCTTCGCAACGTCCTTTTCCGGGGCGGTGCGGCCCGGAGAGATCGTCTTTGTGGACAGCGTGGGGACGAGCATTTCGATCAACGGCGACTCTGTTCCCATCGTGGACGTGGATCGGGTGCCCCCCAAGCTCATTCTAGACGCGGTGAGCGCTGCACTTGTGAGGGTGGCCAACGCCGTCGTATCGCGCTCCGTGACGCCCGAAGAGGCGAGCCGACGGCTTACGATGCTCGAACAGATGGTCACAACCTCGCCCGTGCAGGTAGACACTGGCAACGGTTTTCGCGTCGCACGCGCGTCGCAGATCGTGTGCAACGGGTGGTCGGCCCCGCGCGACGAGCGCAAGGACATTGCGTCCATGGCCATGCGAATCGCGCAGATGCGCAACGAGATTCGCACCGTGGGCACTATGAACGCGGCCGAGTGCGCTGAGTTTATTGCAAGCAGCTCGCAGAAGAATGCGTGGGCAAAGCGCGTGAGCAAGCAGCCGGCCGCCGAAGCGGCCGAGCTGGCGACGCGCGTGGCGACCGCGGTCCGCGCCGCCGAAGCCGTCGACGACGAAGGCGCCGCGGAGATTGGCTTCGTGACGCAGACAACCACGTTCGAGTGGCTGTCCGACTTTGCACAGGCCCCGCCGGCCGCCACCATCGACATGGACGCGCTGCTGCGCGCGTTTGGTGTCGTCGGCATTGCGATCCGCGCCGACAAGGGCCAGCCCGTGCAGGCCGACGCGTGGAACCTTCGGGCCACGTGTATCCGCGAGGTCTACGCGAGCTTCGTCAACAGCGGAGCGCTCGCGCAGGCCGGGTCGTTCGTGGTCGAAGATCCGGGCACGCGTCGGGAGATTACGGCGTGCGTCCCCGTCGTGACGTGCGCTCGTGATCGCGTCATGCTGCCACACCTGCGAGCTCTTCTCGACTTGCAGGCAGCCCACTTTTTCCACGGGGTGTCGATGGCCGTTCCGAACCAGACCGAAGCGCTTCTCGCGTGCACCGTTCTCGGCTATCTTCGCCAGCTGCCCGACACGTGGGATACCTGCAGCGAAAAGCAGCAGACGACTATGCGTCAGCTCTGCGAGACGTTCCAGCTCCTGTGCCGCAACGACGCCGAGTTTGTGGAGCACTGCCGCACGGCGCCGCTGCTCAGCGGCAGCTCGGAGCGCCATCCGAACAAGAAGGCGTTTTCCGTCACGCCACTGCGCGTGCTTACCTATCTCGTCGCCGCCAAGGTCACGGGGCAGACGCCGATCGGCGAGGTAGGCGATATCACGGCCAAGCTCTACGCGCTTCAGCTCTACCGCGTGACCAAGCGTCTGGCGGGAGACGACGTGGTGGATCGGGACACTTTGCTTACTGAGATGCTCGTCGGCGACCCGAGCCACATGCTGGTGGGTCCGCTCGAGTACGTCACACGACCCTTTGCTCGTGGTCCCACGGATGTGACCGAGGCCATGCTGCAGCCTCCGCAGCCGTCGGTTCTCGGCATGCCGGCCGAGTGGACCCGTCGGGAGAGTCTGGTTCGCGCCGACATCAACCGCGTCCGTGTGTTTCTGGGCGTGGCCCCCATGGCGTCCGACTTTCGCACCACGATCGTGGCGCTTGGGTCCAAGTGCGAGGAAGACCGCCCGGTCGATACCCCGACGTTTGTCGTGGATCTTCGGCTGCGGATCGCGCAGACGTGGTTCGACAGGCAGCTGAAGACACAGGCGATTGCCGAAAAGTACGACAAGCACATGGCACTTGTCGACGTGCTTGTGGGCGCCCCCACGATGGAGGCCTTTTACAACACGCTGGTGCATCGCGACAGTGGTGAATCCAAGGCCGACGTCGACGATCGCGTCGCCAAGGGACTGCGCAAGCGCGAAGTGCTTGTCACACGGCCCGAAGACGGCGAAATCGTCAGCGTGTTCAGCGTTCTGGTGGAACGTTTGTTCGACATTCATAGGAATGGCTCTGACTCCGATTTTCGCAAGTCGTTGGCGCGCCGCAAGTTGATTCTTCTCATCGCCGGCCGACCTCTCGACGAATTCGATCTGGAAGAGCCGGCCTCGCCGTGTTTCGGAGGCTCTCCCTTCGTGGCGATGTTCGACGGTTATCTGAGCAAGTTGGTAACCAAGGACATGGTGACCAAGGCCATGTCCTTCGTCAAGGTCATGCGGTACCGCGAAACGGGAGGAGCAAACCGGCACGGACATAGCAACGAGTTCCCATCGTACTTTGCGCTCGACGGCGGCATTCCTGCGGGCGACGACTACAAGGAGCACCCCGAAAAGTACAGCGCTCAGCAGCTGTGGGACTGGAAGCCGCGCGTGGACAAGCGCACGTTTGCCAAGTACGTGTACGAGCATCATCTGGTGGGAAGCAGCGGTCTCCAGCACGTGGACGAAAAGGGTCTCATCGTGAACAAGGCGGTGGACAAGGATCTTGCCATTCTCGTACTGGCGGTCAAGAACGGCGAGATGACGCTCGAGGAGATGCTCGACGCAGTCTAGTGTTTGGGGGAAAAAGGAGACGGTTGGTACTCCTACATCAAAGCCCAGCGTAAAAAAAAATGATGTATTTTGTGTATTTATTGTGAAAAGGAAAAAAAAATTACTTTTTTCTTTCCCGCGTGTAGGATTCGAACCCACGCCCTTATGGTTATGTGCCATACGCGCTACCGAACTGCGCTAACGCGGATCTTTTTTTTTGGGTAAAAAACTGCTAGTTAAGAGATTCGAACTCTTGCATACGAATATAATGTGGCTTGAACACACCGCCTTAGACCGCTCGGCCAAACTAGCTGTGTGACACAACATCATCCCTGAGATGATCAAACTATCGAGTCGTTGCAGTAGGATACTTCTTTACATATTTAAACCATTGTTAAAAATCATTATTTTATTGCAATAGTATAAACTAGCATACAGGCGACGAAGAAATTCATCCAACCCATGACGAATTCAACATACCAGCAACGAAGAGAAACTTGGGAAAAATACCAGCAAATGCACAAAAATCAAAAAGAGAGGGCACTAGCGCAAGAAAAGATGTTAGGGTTCAAGCCTCGAAAGGCCGATGGGTCGTGCCACAGCGGTTTTAAACCCGTCGATAGAGTTTACGGCATGGGGCCTGCGTGCGCACCCTACAGAGGCTCCTGCGCGAACGGTATACTTAAGCCGCAAGCGCAGCGCACTCAAGACGATGACTGTTGGATTTGCTATCGCGGTTTCAAACTCGTCAACAATACCTGCAAACCCAAATACGAGGGCTCCTGCGCGAACGGCACACTCAAACCTGTGGCGCAGCGCACTCGCGACGATGACTGCGGGTCGTGCAACAGCGGTTTCGAACTAAGAGGGTGGCGAGGCCCTGCAAGATGTGGGAAGATCTACGGAGGCTCATGCGCGAACGGTATACTTAAGCATCGATGGCTGCGAACGCAGGAGGACCACTGCGGATCCTGCAACAGTGGCTTCAAACTCGTCAACAATGCGTGCCAACCCAACTACGGAGGCTCTTGCGCGAATGGTTCATTGAAGCCTGTGGCGCAGCGCACCAGAGAGAACGACTGTGGATCGTGCAACAGCGGTTACAATCTCGTCAACAATGCGTGCCAACCCATTTACGGAGGCTCTTGCGCGAATGGTTCATTGAAGCCTGTGGCGCAGCGAACCCGAAACAACCACTGTGGATCGTGCAAAAGTGGTTACAGGCTCAGCAACTTTACTTGCATCGAGATCTCGTCGAAATGCTCCGGAAGCACTCCGGCGTACGATTGGAAGAGCAAACAGTGCCGTGCGCTCAAGGGGGAGGAGTACACGGAAACAACATCTCTAACTTGTACAGGCAGGCGCTGGTGGTGGTACAACTATTGGTGCGGAAGGCAAACTCACCCGGCATGCGTGCGGGGTTGGAGACGCTGGTATTGTAAAGCTGGGCCACCGAAAACGACGCGAAAGGTGACGTTTGTAGGCGAGGAGGCTATCGACAAAGGCACGACGATAAAGAAGCCCCAACAAGTCGGCGGCGGGTACAGGAGAGGCTGGGGCACGCGCACCATTCCTCTTGCCGTCGGCGTGTTTCCCGCACCCACTACAATTTCAAAAGTATCCATCTCCGCACAAATGAAAGATCAGGGGTACGGTACGGTGACGAATCGAGTATGCGCCAAGGGACTCAAAGACGGCAAAAAAGTGTTCACGGAATGTGCCTACCAACCTAGGGGATCGTGGTCCCGACGAAGATCCTACAACACAACGTCCGTGGAAAAGAACGTGTCGCCTCCCGCCGAAATCGATTCTCTTGAGGTTTACCAATGGGGATACCATGGTGCCGGGCATAAACTGTGGATGCGAAATGCGCAAGTCAAAATCGAGTAAACATGTGTATAAAACAGGTTATGATTTTGACAGTGTGGAAAAGGCCAACGCAAAATGTCAACAACAAGGATTTCAGCTGTGTGGAAAAGAAGATGTCATTGCGGGAGCGAAGCAGAACTCAAGCCTTCAGAACGTGTGCAAAACCGGTTGGACCGCCGGTGGTGATGTGGGATGGTACTCTGTAACCGGAAGAAGGTGGTGTGGTAGAAACAATAGGTGGAATACTTGGAGACCCAGAAGCGGCAAAGCGTCCGCGCACTGTTGCTCCAGCAAACAGCAGATATGCGTACTTTAGGAGACCATGCGCGAAAGTTTTCGATCCGAAAAAAAAAGAACAATTTTTTTTATTGTTTTGCTGTATGCGCAAAACCTTACTGAAATGTTTTCCATTCACACAGATAAGAGCTGCATGTTTCTTCTGTTGTGTAAAGATTGCACTCGGTGAATTTGTTGGCACAATTGTCATCGTTTCTTGGGACACATGCACTTCCTCCGTTCACGTGAGCCTGCATCTTCACTCCTTCCACTGGTATGCAAGCAAAAAAATTATCATGTCCGTCACGAAGGAAGCGCCTGACTGCTGTCCCCGCTGCTGCGCCCGCTGCTGCACCCAGTACATGCGTTCTGCCATTTGCGGACACAGTGTCAATCGATCAAACTGAATCGTTGTTTTGAGTAGCGACGTGTTGCACCCATTTCCAATCGATCGGGCCACGGTCTGGCCCTGCACTCCACGCCGCGGCCATGCGACGTTTGCGGACGCGGTCCGATGCATCGCGGATATCGCTGAGCGTCGGCAAAGATCCGCCCGCCGCAATCGTCCGGAGGAAGCATGTGTTCAGTGGGTTGACGTTCCGACTGCAGTGTTCGCACAAAAGGTGTCCTGCCGCGATTGGGGCTCCGCACACGGAATCCACGATGCCCAAATCTCGCGGGAGGAGACCATGCTCGGGCACCGACTGGCCTTTGCATCTGAGCACACTGTCGTCTCCGCCACCGCGCATCGGTGGAGGGTGGTCCACGTCAAAGGAAGGCGCGGAGACGTCGTGGGTGCTTGCAAACAGAATACGAGACCTCCCCTCCGCTTCGCGGCGCACGCGCTTTGCGTCAAAGAAATCGGACGAAACCCCCCTGTCCAAAGCGAGCGCGTACGCTCGACGGAGTGTGTTCCTGTGCTTGTCGGACTGCAGAATCCACTCGAGCGCCTCTCCGACGACTCTTACACTTTGATTCGTATTGGACACTGGGGGAAGGCCCATCCACGCCAACATTTTCCGCGTCGCTTTTTGCCGGTCGTGCAGTAATAGGAGCAGCCGATACCACGTGGTGGAGGGCATGTGAACGTTGCGGGCATTTCCATTTTTCACAAGTGTGGTCATGCTCTCTTTTTTTTCGAAGGAGAAACAAAAAAAAATCCTCAACAAAAAATCGCGCGCTCATTTTTGGAGCGAATCTTTGAAATTTCAAACCACATGTTTCGAGAATCTCAGAAAGCAGAACCGTCTGTCTACCTTTTCGTGGTGAGAACATGGTCAAAGCTGCCGCTACCACCACCACCACGTCGTCACTGGCGCACGCAACGCAGGAACAACACCCTGTGCGCAAAAAGCGAAAGTACGACTCGGAGGGAGCGCGTCGCACGCGCATCGAGAACCGCCGGCGCGCATTGCTCGGCTTACCCAAATTAAAACGGCAGCGTGTTACGAACCGTCCTTACCGGTTCAGTGGCAAGTACAGAGGCAAAAATGGAGTCGAAAAGAGAAAATACAAAAAACGTTTTTTGGATGACGCGGAAACGTTGGGCAAGACGAGCGAAAAAAAAAATGTCTCGGCAAATAAAAGCGATGCCAAGGCGCAGGCGCCGAAAACTCAATCTGGGTCGATCTTTGGAAAAGTACCGACAACGACTCGGCGAATGGCCCCCGTCGAGGTTTGAGGATCTTCGGGGTGCATACCTGTCCACTTACGAGGTATACAGTACAGTCGAGAATGTCGAAGATGGGAATACGTGTTTCGATTGTTTTGCTACGGCGTTGATGCGCGTCGCTCGTGAAAAGGGAATCGACGTCAAAGGTGTCACTTCGGAGCGAAAAACGGGCGGGGAATATCTCGTAAGGGAGATTGCGGGTGTGCCGAGAGCGTCTGTTAGGTGTGTGTATGTGGGGAAATACAGTTATTTTGGAAATCGTGAGGCGAGCGTATTTGCGCCGGACAAAACAGATTGTGTATATGACGAAAGCTGAACAAAAAAAAACCTTTAACCTTTTTTTTTTTCTTTGCCTCCTTGGAGGCCCGTATGGTGTTGCTTCACAAAAACATATCACCGCCTTCGTCGCCCGGAAGCCGACCTATTTTCACATTCACGGCGATCCGACGAATGTGCACAAACATATCGAGAACAGATCCGTTCCACTGTCGCCGTTTGGTCGATTTCAAAAGGGCGTGGGTTAGATCAGAGTGTTTTGTGCTGCCCTCTGCGCGGTCCGGAATCAATTCCCCCACCGTGGAACCTGATATGCACATGCGCACCCTCTCCTTGCCACCACCACCGCGCATTTTAGAGTGCGATGGCATGACAAAGTCACCTCCAAAGCAACAGTCTGCAAGAAGCAGCAGATGTTTGCCTCCCCACGACCTGCTCCACGCTTTCAGAAAATCCGCCGTGATTTTATCCGAAAGATCTTCTGGGTTGTTGTTTGCGTCTTGCGGAAGAAAGGACGCACCGTTTCTTCCGGACACGCCGTGACCGTGCAACGAGACGACGACTGTCTCGCAGGTATGTGGAACACTCGAGAGAGTGCGCATGATTGTGCGAAACGTCGCGTTTTGGCCCAGCAACAAGACGACTTCGAATTTTCGTGCCTGAAAACACGCCGAGACGGAGGTGGCGTCTTGCTCGGGACACTGCAACCAGTCCCAGTGCGCGTATTGGTTGATGCCGACCACGATGGCACGCTTGGTGCCGATTTCGATTCCGTCAGAACGTATGAATTTTCGTCCTCCTTTTCCCCGGACGACGATGGGCGTCATTGGGCTCGTCGATGCATCCGACATGATTCTGTTTCGAAAGTGTCGTTGCAAGGGGTGGGGACTTGGACGCCGCCGGTAGTATTGCAGCGGCGAGCGTGTCAATTCGCGGCGATTTGCATCTTTGTGCACGGCGCGAAGGTGCTCAGGTGAGATCTTTACCGAAAGGGAACATCCCATGCAGCATTTCTGTTGTGTTGTTTGGTTTTTCTTTGTTCTCTTATGTTTTTTTGACGTCGTTCGCGTCGGTGCTTGGAACGCGCGACGAGGACGATGGTGGATTCACACCGAGACCGAGCGCCGCGAACGGTCGAATGTTGCTCACGGTCATATTGTATATTTGCAACAATGTGACAGAACAATCGGACGATCGCGTGACCTGATTGGCGTCCTGTTCCAGCACTTTAAACACGTGTTCGTCCGGAACAGATTGCTCTGAGGGCAGCGCTACGCTGCGTGTCCCTTCTATCCAGCCGTGCCATCTGCTGCACTTGTATTTGTACGTGTGCACTTGAAACGTTGTTGTTTCACTTTGTTTTTTTCTCTGGCGAAACAAGTTTCGAAACCATAGTTCGCGTGGCATGCTTTGCCTGTTTCGTTTGTTTGTTTGAAAAAAAAAAGAATAGCGCTATAATAATCCCAAATCAACGCGCACGCTTGCCGTTTCTCGAAAACGTTCTGGCCGCGGCGGCGGTCACTATGGGTTGCGTGACTACGAGTGTGGGGGTCGGAACGCCGGACACGACGGTTGTGGTGGTGTTCTGTGTCGCTGCCAGCTCGCGCCGCAACTGCAAGACCACACTTTCGTGCAAGTCTTCGCGCAGTTGGCGTTCTATTTCCTGTTTTTCCAACGCAATGTCTTCTCGCATTTGCTCGCGACACTCGGCCGCAACTGTGTCCCACACCTCTTCTTTGATTTCCTCCTGCATGCGTGCCATCAAGTCGTCGCGAAACTCGACGCGAAGACACTCTTTGACTTCCTCTGTGAGTTCGGTGCGAAGTTCAGCGCGAACGACGGGCATCAGCTCTTCCTTGAGTTTGTCGCGGACCTCTTCTCGCATTTGACTGCGGAGATCATCCATAACGGTCGACATGTCTTCGGACGCTTTACTCGTTTTTTTCGGTTTTCGCTTTTTCGCGGCGGCGCTCGTTGTGCTACGCGTTGAACGCGTAGTTCTTTTGGAGCGGCGCTTTGGTTTGACTTCTTCGTCCGCAACAATCACATCGACTTGGTCGGTGGTGGCGGCAGCACTCATTGTTTTTAATGCAAAATTAGACAAAAAAAGAAGAGGTCAGGTGAACGAACGATCGAAACCTAGTCGCGTGTACGAAACATGTGCCTCAAATCTCGAATGTCCGACTCGTTTCCATTTGTCGGGGGTCGAATGTTCGAGGGTGTGCGAAGACTGGGCGAGAACGTTTCCTTGGTCTCTGGGTTGATGTCGGGCGTTTCGTTCTCCATCACAAACCCCTGCGAGAATGGTCCGCTCGGAACGTCCTCCATGTACGGGTCGCCGCGCGGCAAAATGTTGCGAAATCGTCCTTCCAACGAGTGGTTGAGCGCCATGCTGTCCCACCCCCCCGGTCGAACAGTCGTCTCCTCGGTGGGCACACCAATCTTGTGCCGACCCTCGGTCGGTTTTACGAATTTTAATGTGCCCTGCACGTCGGCGACATCTTCCACGATCCGAGTATTTTGCACAGAAGCGTCCGTGTGGCGCTCCGCGCGTGTCAGCGTAGCCCCCCTTGTCGAATCCCCGAGCGAAGCCATGCCTACGAGTTGAGCGTTTCCCGCCGCCTGAATGCCCACGACGTGAGTTTGGTCGATCGATCTCTCGCTGCCCTTTACGGTGGGGCGAGAGAGTTCAAGGTCCATGATGCCATCCGATTCCCTCGCGGCGGTCCTTCGGGCCTGTGCCGAGTTGGAAATCTCCGCCGAGTTGTCTTGGCGAAACCGAGCCACATACGAGCTTTCGGTCGTCGTGCGGTTTTCCGGAAGATTCGTTTGTTGGTTGGGCATGCGCTCCTTGTACTCAAACGCATGTTCGTTTTCCACGTTGGTGGCCGTGCCTTCCTTGTCCATGCGCAGATTCGTAAACTTGTCGGAGCGCGCGTTGGCGCCTTCGCTGGCCCACGCCTCGTTGCGCGCCAGACGCGTTGCGACAGTGCCCTGCGCCGAGTGGTGCACGATCTTATTGTCTTGGTACGGTCGCGCGACGTCACGCCGGGCGAACTCGTCCGAAGACTGCTGCGCGGCTTGCACGGATTTTTCTCCGCGATCCACGAGATTCGGATGCCGATTCTTTCGAGCAAACTCTGCGTTCTTGGCAAGTCTCGCGCGCAGGCCCTGCTGTGGGAGAACGTTGTTGCGTTCGTCGTCGTCCCCGAGCTCTTCGCGGCGCTTGAACTGCCCCTTGGATCCGTGTTGGAGCGCGTGTGTCTTCACGACCAGACCATCGTTGTTGAGACGGTTGATCATGAGACCGGGCACCGTGTTCAGACGACGAAGACGCACCACGGACTTCTGCTGGCCCGCAAACGGTCTTTTCATTCGAGATCCTCGCTCGGTGCGCCGCCCCATGTCCGAAGTCGTGATGGACCGCGGCATCTGGGAAACCTGCACAGGCAATTCTTTCCGGCGCTTGAGCGTTCTGTCCGACTGCTGAAAGTCCGTGACGTTGAACATCACATGTTTTCCGCCCTCGTTTGGCATTCGGCGTAATTGCACCCGATCTCCTTGAACGCGCGCCGCGCTGTCCACGTTGGTGTGTTTCTCGATGCCCCCGCGCATTCGAAAGGCGTCGGGCCGCGCGGCGTGTTTCGTACCGGGCACCTCGTTGCGCGTATCGCGGTGCACCGGGTTGGATCTCACGCGCATGGCCGTGTCCACGTCTGCCGCGGCGCGGTTGAATGTCGTGTTGCCCGGCGCGTACGCGCGTGCAGGGTTTCGCCCAATGTGCGAGCGCGTATTATTTTTCAAGGGCGCGTGCGGGTCGGCGCTCAGCCGCTGTGCCTTGACGGACTGGTCGCCGCCGCGATTCAGAATTCGTGTCAGCACAGAAGAACGAGTGTGCATGTCGATTCCGGAATCCATCGCTGGGTTTTGATTCTTCCACGAAGCGGAGCCGTTTCGCGTCTGAAAACCGTCGCGAATAATTCTGCTGGCCTGACGGCATGTAATATCTGCCTTTTCCATCGTCGGCGGTGCGTGCGTGTACCCGCCGGTCTGTCCGTACGTCGACTCCATGGCAGCTTGGTATTTTTGTCTGGACTGTCGAGATACGATTCCTTCGACGTCTTTTGCGGCTTCCGCCGCGTTGCTCTGCATGTGTTCCAGAAGCGTGTTGGTCGTGCTGCCGCGAGTGTAGGTTTTTGTCGCTCCGCGCGAGGTGGCGTCGTAGTCGAAGAAAGAACCGTCGGCCGCATCGTAGCTGACGTCCACGTTGATTTTCGTACCCTCGGACAAATTCAGTTGATTCCATTTGGACGACTCGCCCGCGGCATTCCAAATAAGACCCGGCTGCAGCATCAGATACCCCGTATTGTTCTTTTCGTCCAGCCAGTGGATGGTCGCCATCGCGGTCACTGTCTCCGTGCCAATTTTTTGCACGGAAATCTTTTGCCCTTCCTTGAACAGACTTTTGCCTCCCGCCAACCACAATTCGGCGTCAATGCGAGTTTCTTTGTTTAGTGGCAGGTCGATCTTCACAGCTTTTTTAACTTTGACGTGCATATTGCTTAATCCCATCGAGTTGGAACTCTGACTATCCCCTCGCTTGTCGGGTTGAAAGTTGGTGTCCCCCGCGAACATCAAATCTTTGACGTTGCCGTTGTCGGGTTCCTCTTCCTTGACTGTGTTCAGCAAAACCGACGCACCACCGTAGCCTGTGGAACTCACATTGTGCATGGCGGCGGCGACGATGGCATGCTTCTTCTGTTCTCGCGTCATCTGTACGGCAGCCGACGGTTGACGCTGTCGCTGGTGTTGCTGTTGCTGATTGAGCATTACGGGGGGTTTTTCCACCACAGTTGCCTCCTCCGTGTGCTTGATGATCGGATCGCCGCGAATAACGAATTCCGAAGCGTCCCATTCTTCCGAATCTGATGATTTTTGAGACGAATACCACGACACCGCAAATGGGGCAAGAACCGCCAGAGCACCGGCTCCTAGTAGAGATGCCATGATCGAGTGTCGTTTTTTGTTTCTGTAAGCTAGATTTTTTTTTCCGGCGCTGAACGACTTTTAGAAGAAAAAAAAACAATTCAAATTCACCACCACCACACACATCCACGCACACATACATGCACTTGCATATACGCAAAAGTGAAGTAAAAAAAAAAACCCACCATGAGCGATGCGTCGAGCACTACGTGCTCGTGTGCGGTGCACTGTGTCGCGATGATGCACGTGGATTCCTCATACCGTTTCTCCGAAGCGCACGTATACGGCTTAGTGGCAGAACCCGATAACCCGCACGACCCGCACGCGATCAAAGTGGTGTGTACCAACCAAGACGATAGACACGTAGGTTACCTAGGGTCGGAATTCGCTCGACACGTCAAACCCATTCTTGAACACGGCAATCTGATTTCCATCACGTACAGCGCGAAGAAAAGTAACGCTTACCGACATATCTTGCATTTGGAGTATGAGTCACCGGCACTCGTCGCGGAACGCCTCCGCGTAGCAACGCTCGAACGGCAACTGGCCGAATCCATTCGATTCAGCAAAGAGCCTTCGAGTGTCGCGTCGCCCAAGAGAAAACGACGTAGAGTCACTTTTTCCAATCGACCACCCGAGATCATCGAGCACGAGGGGAGCAGCATTGATGACGAAGAAGGTGGCGAGTGACGGTAAACATCGCGTTCACGGCACCATTCACGTTAAGAAAGCACGGCCAAACCAGAACAAGTTGAGAGCGCAAATGCTACCCATCAGCCCACACGTAGTCCACGAAGCGTGCCCCATCGTGTACGAAAAGCATATTGTGTTCAGGCACACGCGCGTTAGGAAAAACGTACCACCAAAGACATAAACACAATACTTTCGGCACGGGTTGGTTTTCGCCATGAGAGCCTTGGTAGACAGAAACACAGTCGAGGCCTCGTTCGCGAGCACGCACATGCCGACAGCGTGAGGGCCGCACAGCGCGTTGTGCAAACATCCCGCCGCCGTTAGTACATGGTGTACTCGGTAGGCTCGGCTCAGTTTCCGCCAGTGCACCCACGAATCAAAGAGTATGTACATGAAAAAGAGTGCCATGCACGAGTGATAATGTTCAGGTTCTTGTATTTGTTTCCCATTCCACATCCATCCTACCGCGTGCCACGCGTACGGGACCGCGTAGTACGTCTGCACACTAGCGTGTACCAAGGACAATGCATAACTCCATGCCGGAAAGACCACCATTTTCTCAACCTCAAAAAAAAAAGAGAGCAGAGTGGCAACGCGTCTTCCCCAATCAATTAGCGCCCCCCGATACTAAGCGCCATCCAGAGTGGTGAGTCGGTCAACCATGCTTGTGTCTTTTTTTTCACGGGGTCCTGCGGCGTGTGCGGGTCCATGATGGCGTATTGATCTTCACCCTCTCGTCGCAGCAGCAAATAGGAGCAAATTCCGTTGTCGAGAATGACCGGGCCGCGTGCGAGTGCCGCGTGCACGTATTGCAACCACTCTGGCGCGCGGTGCAGCTTTACGTCGGCGTCCGCCCACCGTGTGCGCATCATGCGGTTGGCCGCGAGGTCGACATCCTTTCCGAAAATGGCGAGTTCGGTACGTTCCGGGATGAGAAGTTTGCCATCCAAGGGTTCAATCCACATGGCGCGAGGATTGTCTCTCCGGAATCGCACGCCGAGCCGTTGCATCATATCCGGCAGCGTCAGAACGGGGTGACCGCGGCGACTCTGAAAAGATTGGACGCAGCGATACACGCAACCCCATCCCCAATCTGAAATGTCGTCGCACCCGTAAAAATACAAATGGTCGTCCATTTTTTTTTTTTAGTCCACCCCAAAGAAAAAAAAACAGATGCCGATGTTTCACACATGCTCCGTCCCCATTGTGTTGGCCTACTTGTCCGCCGGGTACATTATTGCTTCCGTTTCCTATATATTATTCACGTGCAACATGGGCACACCGTTCAAGAATTCACTCACACCGCAGCAGCGTGAGCTCAAAAAGAAGTCCTCTTCGCGCAGGGGCACTGTGTTCGGCGTGTCGTTCGCGGTCGCAATTGTCATTCTGGTACTGTGTCGCCCGTTTCGGGCCTGTGCCTCGGCAGCCGCCGAGTGTAAGAATGCGAGTGTGACTTCGGCTTAAAAAGTCGCGCGCTCATTTTTCATTTTTTTTTAGTTTTGTTTTTTGAAATCCCCAACCACGTGAATATATATATACACCCCTACATTTTTCAAAACACGACCATGTCCGCCGTTGCTGCTACCAACCAACAAAAGTGCAAGGTGGCCGACCTCCAACCCGGCGACAAACTCAGTCGCATCTCGTATCTCACGGTGCGCAGTGTACGCGGGAACAACGTAGAGGTTGTCAATGAGGCCGGTAACTCGTGGAGCATCGGCAAATCCATCGTGGAAGATGAATGCTTCACTGCTACACAGTCCGATGAAGAAGAAAAGGTGTCCCGCACCAAACTGGTGGAAATTCTCCAGCACGCCGGGGACACGCTGTTCCGCGCCAAGTTTAAAAAGAAAAACGGCGAAGAGCGTGTGCTCATCGGCCGCCGCGTGCCCGGGTCGGACGACACGTGCTTTGGGCGCACGAACGCACTCGAGTCGCTGGATGGGCGCCCTCCGCAAAAGCGGCAGATCGACCACCGCACGCTCGAGGAGGTCACGATTCGAAACAAGCGCTTCAAGCTCAAGTAGATTGCTCAAGTAATTTTCTTGGACACTTCGGGGCGCACCTCGATGACGACAACGTCCGGGGGTGTGTCAAAGTAGCGTCGCTCTTTCTCTGCGGGTTCGCGGAGATCGGTTTCGCTGCCGCAACACCTTTCCGACGTGGCACACTGCACGATGTAGGAGCGAGAGACGGCCACTCCCATCTTTACATTAAAAAAAAATATTTTTTTTTTTCTGGGTGTTTTAGCTACAATCGCGTATGATGCTTTCGGCAGACCGATATGTACATGTCCTTGGCCCCCACTTGCTCCACGCTCTCTCCTCCTGCAATGCGCTTGGAAAAACTCGCCAACGTCCCATCCTTGCACACGGCGCAGTAGGCGCGCTTCCACACCACTTCGTCGGCGAACGAAATCAATTGTAAAATCGAGCCAAAGGGTTCCCCTCTATAATCCCCATTCAACCCCGACAAAAGAACGTGCACCCCGCGATTCACCCATTCCTTGACGACTACGACCAAATCCGCGAAAAACTGCGCCTCGTCGATGGCCACGACGCTTCCGGGAGGAATGGGTTGCCTGACGTCCTGCAAATGATAGGATTTCACGGCCTGTCCGGTTTGCCCCGAATGGCTACGCACCTCTGCACTCCCGCATCGCGTGTCCTTTGTACTGTTGATGACGGTGACCTGCCAGTCGATCGCGCGGTAACGTGCTACCCTACGCATCATTTCGGTAGTCTTGCCGCTGTACATTGCACCAAGAATCATGACGAGGCTCATGTTTTTTTTTTGGTGGAGTGGCGTGAAAAAAAAAAAGAATATTGAATCGTTCCGACAACGAACTTCAAAAATAATAAAGATGATAACAAAATATGCGCGGGACGTGTGAATTTCAAAACTGCGGATGCACGCGGTTTTGCAAAGGCCAACACATTAGCCGCTGTGACGGGTGTGGGCACGGTGACGTGTGGCATCGACGAGTGCATTCCAAAGGCAACCCGTTTGTCAGCCCGCGCGATTTTGCGCGCACACCAGTGTACGTGCACGCGACCGTGCACATACCCGTAGCGGTGTTTGTGCCGGAAGCACGAACGGTGGCGCGCACGGCAATGCCGTTGGTGCACACACTACCATCGGTGCCTCCGCTTCCGTTTTGCCCCGCGTGGGAAACGCTGCCGGTGTAAAAGGGAAAAAAAATTCCAATTTTTTTTTAAAGTACTTTAAGCGTTGTCGGCGGCGAGACACTTTTCGAATTTCTCATTGAGTCTTTCTTGGGGATACATACCGGCCGCACAGCGTTTGCCGTTGATAGCAAAGGTAGGGTAGCCATCGGCCAGCGCGCAAGTTGTCTTGTTGCCGGCTTCATCGCAGTCGATTCTCTCATAATGGTAAGCGTCGGTGTCGCTCAATTTCCATGCACTTTGGGTGTGCGGGCACCAGCCTTTGCCGATGACTTGCACGGTTGTTTTTGATGACATAATTGAGTGGAATGAAGTGTTGTGTTTAATTCCTATGCAACATTTTTTTGTTGCACTTTCTCGTCGTTAATAGAAGGTGGCAAAATCCACCCACTCCTGTACGTTGGGCGTCCCAAGCCCTGTCACGGGATTCCACCGGCTATGTGCGCCCGTTGAGTATCCGTCGTCGCAGCAACTCTGCTCGGTGCAGTTGCTCCAGCCACGTTCGAACACGTCGCCAAAGCAGTCTTCGCATCCGTCGGACATTGCGTACAGAAAAGGTCCGCCCAACCCAATAGGCTTGCCCAGTGCACTCACGACGTGAGCCAAGGCGGCCGCCACGAGCGGGGCACTTGCCGACGTGCCGCCCACCGCCATGGCGCCGCCGTCGGCGACAACGTAGTAATCTTGACCCATGGCCGTAACGTCGGGGTACCCGCGCCCTCCGCGGTTGAAGTTCGCGGAGGGTTTGTGCGCCGTTTCATCCTTGAGGTACCCTTCAACGACGGCACGCTGCCAACACGGCGAACTCGCGACGGTGGAAAACCCCGAGCCTCCGGTAAACCCACACCCGTCGGCAAACCCGCAGTTGGTTTCGGGGTGCCCTCCTTCAAAGCACCCCTGCGTCTCGCAGAGCGGTGCGCCGACGCGGGACGTGGGAGGAGGAATTTGGTAAAACGTCGCACCGACTGCCACGACGTACGGACTCGCGGCCGGAAACGCCGGATTGAGCAAATCGGGCGTCGTGGTGCAGTCTTCGTTGGTGCGGCCCGGCGCCCCGGCATCGCCCGCAGAAGCGACGAGCGTCACTCCGCGGACAGCAAGTTTCAGAAACTCCGTGTTGGTGCGCGCGACGTACTCTTGACTGGTCGTGTTTAGACTGCATGCGGTCTGGTCCACGTCGCATTGCTTGGTTTCGCTCCACCCCCACGACATGGACAGCACCAAGCCGCTTTCGGGAAGATCGGTGTAGTGGAAGACTTCGGACGCCCAGTGCAACATCCAGTGCTCGGTCGTCCAGTGCCACATGTCGGACATCCAAGGCGCTGCTCCGACGATCGTGTCGACGTCCAGACTCGCCTCCACGTCCGCGCTCGAATTGTCCCACGGGCCGACAATGTGCGGAGGCCAACCTCGGGGCAGCGTCGTGTTGGTCTGCTGGGCAAAGGTGCTTACGTCGCTCCACCACACCGCTTGGTCGGCCAAAAACTCGACGGCTCCGACCGACACGTTGCCGCCCGAAAATTCATCCAACTCTTCTTTCGGAAAGTGATACTGCGCTTTCAGCGTCGCCGGCACCACGAACGGGGAGTCGGCTGGAGCAGACGAAGAATTTCGACGCCGGCGACGACCGGGATGGGTGTGTGGGGCGTCCACGAGGACAAGTTCCGACGGGCCGCGATCGGGACACATGGTTTCCGTAGGATACTCGCAGACCACCCAATCGCGTCCGGACGCGTCGCAGTCGGTAGCGCCGATTCGCTCGGCGTACTCCAGCACGGCTCGGGTGCTTGCGGGGTCCACGGTCAGATCTAAGATAGCTTCTTTGCTGAGAGGTCGCGTGTCGTCAAACTCGGGGTCGTAAGGGTCAGACATGGTAACGGCGTAGTTCTCGAGTAAATCGAGATTTCGATGTGGCACGGCAAAGCGCACGATACCGCCCAGCGCGCAGGGTGCCAACAGGCATGCGAGTAGATATATTAATAGAAACATAAGTAGATACGATTACGTGAACAATGAAGGGTTTTTTTTTTTAATGTCGTGTCGTTTATTTTTTTGCATGTTGTCGCCAACGGAGAGAACAAAAAAAACCCCGCGTTTCGGTTTAAAAAAGGAGTTCGTTCACAGACCAATCCTCAAAGCGTCCGTCGGGCAAGTACCGTCGCACAATGATAGGGATTTTTTTGTCTAGGAGCTCGCGACTTGCAATTTTCAAGGGGTCAGTCTCTCCGGCGAGTTCGACCAACGGCGAAGCGCCATGGCTCAGTTGTAACGCACGCGTCCCAATAATGCGCGTGCTTTCGTATTTCGTCATGTATTTCGACGTGGTACGCTCTTGCACGGGCACCGCGCGCGCGGATGATGCGTCGTGTTGTGAGCCCTCGACGAAGAATTGGGTAGACGACATGGTGGGTCGATTCGCGACCGATTTGCGACCGATTCGCGGATGCGTAATTTCAAACTATGAACCACGGGTGAACCACGGCCCTGAAATATATTTATTCCTCCTGCCCACGCTTGTACGCCAACGTCGCCTGTTGAAACGCATCCGACAGTGCCTGTGCGCTGTGGCGCGCACGTTCCACGCTGCGGACCAACACGCGGTGCGGCGGTGTGTCGCCCTTGCAGTCTACGGTCAGCAGAATACCACCCGCCTCGACCTTGAGCCCCGCATAACGCACGTCGGGATCGTCGAGTGCCGCCGTGCGCAGCACCGACCCGGCTGTGTAATCTTGTTTTTCGAAACGAAAGGAGGCCGACGAAGCCGGTGGGGTGCGCGTGCTGTCGGCTCCCGCGGCGGCGGCACCGAGTCGGCTTGTGGGATTCGCAAGGCTGGCCATGAGGCACCCTGTTGGCAAATATATGTTTAAAAATGAGCGCGCGACTTTTCAAAGAAAGCTTTTCAGGTGTCCAGTGGAGTCGGTGTGTCCTCTCCCCACCACCAGTCCCGTTTGGTGCGCAAGTCGTCCATGAAAGACACGTTGATGCGGGCCGGTGCGCGGGCCGTTCGAACCGTATCGTACACCTTATCCGCCGCTTCTTTTTCGTCCGCCACGTCCACGCTGTCCTTCTCGTTCAACAGGGTAAGACACGCGACGCACACGCTGCGACTTGCTCCCATGAGACAGTGCACCAAAACGTTACCGCCCGCACTGCGCACCCGCTGGATACGGTGCACCGCATCGCGAACCGTCGTAGCGTACTCTCGAAAAGACACGCCCGGTCCGTCTTCGATGGGCACGCGAGCGTACTGCGGAGCCCCATCCTCACCCTCGAAAAAGTTGGGAATGTCGGGGGTACAGTTGACTACGAGTTTAATGTTGAGCTGTGCGAGCGTCGTGGCCGACGCCGCATCGGCCGCGCTGCCCACGTACAGGTGTTTGGCCACCTCGGATGCGCCCGTGTGCCAAAAATCTTTCCATTTTTGGACGACGCCGGGCACTCCCCGCACCGGAGATTCGATGCGTTCGGGTTGATTGGACCCCCCCTCGGCGATGCGCTTCCACAATTTGTGCAGCGCGAGCTGCACGTAGGCGCGGTAATCGGTAAAGCGAGTTGCGTTTTCCATGGTCTCTTAGTTTTTTTTTTTACTACGGGAACAAGAAAAAATCAGGAAAAATCGGTCGCGGTTTAATCCACTTCTGGAAATTTGATGCCCTGCAGCACCCCGGATTCTCCCGACACCACCCCCATATAAGCGTTCTCGCGAGGTGCGTTGGAGGGGGCACGATGCGACAGCGTAACGTCGCCCCAGCGATCCCCCGCGTTCAGAACGATCGAATATGATGCGGCGATGCGTCGACGAATGGTTCGCTTGAAGCGTGCTCCGGCGTCGTTGTCTCCGTCGTACGCGCTCGAGACCATGTAGATTTTGCGCACGTTGCCCTTTAAAACGTAACCTAGCGCCCGCAGTTGCTTTTTGGCGAACGCAAACGCGTCGGGGCTTTTGCGACGAGCAGTCAGCAGGAAAATGGCCACGTTGTTTTTCGCGGCCCATTCAAACATCTTTTTGCCCGCCGGTTGCACCGTCACGCGGTCGTCCGATCTGTTTCGGAGTAACGTCTCGTCTATATCAAACACGGCGCACGGAGGCAGGCGCGTGCCCAAATTCAACGCGTGTTGCGCGCTTGCAATCGCCACCATTGCGGCGTTTTGAGGATTTTCGGAAATCCAGACGATTTCGGCCATTTTTGCGCGGGATTTTTTTTTGTATATGTGGAGGAAAAAAAAATATGCAAGGTTCGGAGGACAACAACTCACACGACACTCGACAAGACGAACCGAGCAATCCGGGCGAAACCGCCACCACACCCCTACCGCGACTTCCGGCGCACAACCCGTACATCGGTACGTTGTACCACGGAATGCTGTTTCCCCCGCTGCACACCTACTCGTACTACGCATTGCACAGCCCTCACGTACCTTTTCTACGCCACGCGGCTCCCACCGCGCCGATCTGCAAAATCATTCACGACATGATGGCGGCCGAACAGACCAAGCGCGAACAGTGCGGGGAAGACGATTGGGTCTTCGTCGAAAAGGAGTGACGGGTTTCGTTAAGGCTGGCGAACGCATTTTTTTTTCAAAGACCATAAATCAAAACGCAACCCTTTGGTGCTTGCAAAAAAAAAATGTTTGCCTATGTCCTTCTTGGAGCTATCGCGGTCGTCGTGCTTTTCGTTCGACCCAACCCACCCACCGAAGAATTGGGATTGGAGCAGTGGGATTTCAAAACTGATGGTCGCACGGGTATTGTGCGGAAAAAACAATATGTGTCCGGCAGCGACGAGAGCGACGACGCGTCCGACAGTGACGACAGGTACAACAGCGACGAAGACCGCGCGGCGCAGTCCATCCAGCGGCACTGGCATCGGTACTGGCAGCGGCGGTACTTTTGCCGCAAGCGTGCCGCAAAGGTGCTGCAGCGGTGGTGGCGCACGTGCACCACGGCCACCTCTACGGTCCCCGAAACGCTCTCGGAGGAGTCGTACGACATGATCGACTCGGTCGAAAACTCAGAGGCCGACGACGACGTCACCGACGACGTCACCGACGACGTCGCCGACGACGAGACCAGTGACGACGAGACTGGCGCCGACGACAGTGGGAGCGAAACCGCGCCCGCCACGCCCGCCGACACATCAAACGAGGCAAGCGACGACGAAACGTCGGAGAACGCCGAAGAAAAGTATCCCGACACGAGCGACGAAGCGAAAGACGCCGAGTGGACCACGCGCCGCGGCAAGGGTCTGCGACGGTTGTGGAAAGACATTCGGCAGGGGTTGGACGACGACGAGCGGGCGGTCGGGAAAGTCGTGTACCGCGCGGCCAAGGACGCCATGGGACGCTCCACACTGCGCAACGCGTGGCACGCGCTGGCCGGACGCGGAAGGTCGCCGCCCGACGTGCTGGACCCGGACTTTTGCCCGGAACGGGTGCGCGCGAGATGGTATGCGCCGCACATTTGGGTGACCGGTGAAGAGGATTTCGCACCCGCCGAAGTCGAGTGGGTGCGCAGTCTGCGCAAGTGGGTCGAAAAAAGATAAAAGAAAAAGAAGGAAAAAAAAACCCATTTGGCCCCAACACCGGATGTTCGTCCCGCCGCGCTTTTTTTTTCTCTGACTTGGGTAAAAACTCCACAGACGCTCAAATGTCCAAGAACCAAACCACCAGTTCCGGTCAAAAGCGTGTCGCCGGCGGGTACCACATCAAAGACCCCGATGCGTTGATTGACGCGTACGACCAAGCTATCGAGTTACTCGAGAAAAAGCGCCCCGAATCAGACGTGCGCGGGGCCATGATTCTTGCCAGCTGTGCGAGAGCGGATGCCGGGGAGCCGCTTGCCCCCTGTATCGCCGCCAAGGGAGAATGCCCCCAGAATATTGAACAGCTCGCTTCGGCCACCTTTGGCAACATTATGGCCTACACGGGCGACAAGGACCACCCGATCGCGCGCTGCGTGCCCGTCGCCATGGTCAACAAGAACGACAACGAAAAGCTGTCGCTTCACGCCGAGCTCATGCAGCTGCTTCTCAAGCTCAAGACCGAGGTCGGGCCGCAGCTCGACAACCTCATGCTCTTCCACCAAATGGTCACGGACTGCAGCGTCTTTCGCACCGAGGACACGTGCGCCCAGCCCGTCGTCGGCGACGCCCGTCGCTGCCTGTGGGATCCAAAGGGCAGCGGCAATTGCACCGACTCGGCCGCGTGGTCTACCAGCAAGCTGCGTCTCGCCGCCGACAAGCTCAAGACGCTCCGCGCGCAGCTCGCCGCCACCATCGCGCAGCTGTCGGCGCCCGAGTACGACGAGTTCACCGAAGACTCGCCCGCACCCTTTGACGCCGGGCGCGCCCACCACTGGCGCACGTACAAACACCTGACCACCCGCCGCCAATGGCTCGAGGCGCAGATCACCACGTACGAAGACGCCTCCAACCTCGCCATCAGCATCATCAGCAACTCGTTCGACGATTTTGCCTCGGAAAAGGGTAAGGAGGCCATGTGCGCCAGCGCCTACGACACGATCGGGGCGTGCAGCGGTGACGATCGGTGCCAAGTCGTTGTCGTCGGCAAGGGCGAAGGGCCCTACGACGAACAGAAAGCGGCCAAACCCGAGAACACCAACAAGCGCATCAACAACTCCACCACCATGTGTCTGAGCAAGGGAGGTCAGGAAGTGGGCCGCTGGCGCTGGGACAAGGAGACGGGCAAGGTGCTTTTGCTCAACGCCGACGGGTCGCCCGACAAGGTGATGCACGACAAGTGGTACAAAACCGGATCGACGGCCTTTACCCGCAAAATCGCCGCATGGTGGGCCGGGAAAAGCGTGGCCCAAACCCACGCCGAACTGGCCGACAAGGTGCTCGACGCCGCGTTTGACAGCGACGACAACGGTGTCGCGCTCGGCGGGGCCGCCAAGGCGCGCTCGCTGCAGCGCCGCATCGTGCTTCTCGACGCCTCGATTCGTCCGTACTTGAAGGATGACTCGACCGCCATCGGGGTGTACGCACCCGACGCCAGCGGCGAAATTAAGTGCAAAAGTGGGTTGCTTTCGGGAGTCTTGAAGAATCTGGCCACCGACGATCTCATAAAGGCCGACAACTACTTGAACCCCAAGAACAAGGATGAGAAATCGCTGGCCGCGCTCAAGACCGCCGCCGAGGCGTACACCAAGGCGTGCACAGACTACCAGCTGCTGTTGCAGGAACTCGAGGAGGAAAATCCCGATCAAGTGACAGAAATCGCCGGCGTGACGCTGAGCGGCAAGTTTACCGGTGCGCAACAGGCGCTCGCGGGCGGTCGGGACAAAGCCATCGCAGCCCGACAAAAGCTTTACTTTCTCCTCAACTGCGCGGCCTACAGCTACAGCGCGAACGAAGAGGCCAACTACTACTGGGGCGAGGACCGCCGTACCATGGACGTGTTGGGGCAGGCGGCCGAGGCCGACTTTCGCCAACAATCGGGCAGAACCCAAGGAGTGGTCAAGGTTACCGTGAAGGCCGAGAAAGATTTCCACGACGAAACCACCACCACGGGTAGGTGGCCTTCGCGTGACAAGCGTCTTGTGCTGGTTAAACTCGGAAAAAAGACATACAAAGTCGACGCGCTGTACCTGCGCAAGCGGTACACCAACATGACGGTGGGCGAGTACGTGAAGGGAGCCACGGGCACCCCACTCAACCCTGCAACCACCTCGCACGACTCGAGCCAAAACGGAAAATTCGCGGGATTGACGGGACAGGCCGATCCTACTACTGGCGCATTCGGCGACAAGGACCAGCGGTCTCTTCCGGTAGTGAGAATCGGCAACAAATGGAGCATCGATAAATTCATGAGCGAGACCAACTTTCCCGGGAAACAGTTGTACAGAGA
>MDTD01160017.1_pt1 | contig 61427 bp, 52 predicted proteins | sample 811221 | NCBI WGS metagenome assembly MDTD01 (sample SAMN05326646, study PRJNA326480) | marine metagenome | isolation source: seawater | place: Pacific Ocean: South West | collected 2011
CCAACACCCGATGACGCTTGAAGAAATTGGAGAAACCTTTGACTTGACTCGCGAGCGTGTTCGTCAAATCAAAGAAAAGGCAATCCGTCGATTAAAACATACGTCTCGAAGTAAAATACTGAAAACCTACCTCGGGTAATGAGTGACAAAAAGCTGATTGCGCCTTCTATGCTTGCTGCTGACTTTAGCAATCTAGCGCATGATATTGCATTGGTAAATCAAAGTGATGCAGACTGGTTTCACCTAGACGTTATGGATGGGGTTTTTGTGCCAAATATCTCCTTTGGTATGCCAGTGATCAAATCGATGGCAAAGCATACAACAAAACCGCTTGACGTCCATCTGATGATTGTTGAACCCGATCGCTATATCCAAACCTTTGCCGATTTGGGAGCCGATGTGCTGACCGTTCACGTTGAGGCCTGTACGCACTTACACAGGAGCTTACAGTCGATCAAAGCGAAAGGAATGAAAGCTGGTGTCGCGCTCAACCCTCACACGCCAGTTGCGTCTTTATCACACATCATTGCAGATATCGATTTGGTGTGTTTGATGAGCGTAAACCCAGGTTTTGGTGGCCAATCGTTTATAGAAGCGACCTACGAAAAAGTTCGTGAACTAAAAACGCTGATCAATGAGAACAAGGCAAGCACGCTTATCGAAATCGATGGGGGTGTTACCAATCAAAATGCAAGTCAGTTGGTAGCCGCAGGTGCCGATGTTTTGATCGCGGGAAGCTATGTATTTTCAGCATCAGACCCAACAGCTACCATCGCAAACTTATCTGCTCAGGTCAATTCGTAATACAATGTCTGTTGTTCTAGGACTGATGAGTGGCACTTCTTTGGATGGGCTCGATCTTTGCTGTGTTCGCTTTGCTAAAAACTACAAAGACTTTCAAATTCTTGCTGCCCAAACCATTCCTTACCCTCTTGCATGGAAGTCTAAACTCGAAAACGCATTCTTTGGTACGACAACTGAAATCGATGCGCTTGACATAGAATATGGCATTTTTTTAGCAGAGCAAATTACCGACTTTACCAACACGCATTCACTTCCCCATATTGATTTGATTGCTTCCCACGGACACACTGTTTTTCATAAACCCGAAGGAGGGGTCACTAAACAAATTGGATCAGGAGAAGAAATTGCCAAACTCACCGGAATTCAAGTGATTTATGATTATAGGACGCAAGACGTCGCATTGGGCGGACAGGGAGCTCCCTTGGTTCCTATTGGGGATCGCATCCTTTTTAACGACTATGATGCCTGTTTGAATATGGGTGGGTTTGCCAACGTGTCTTTTGATAAGCAAAACAAACGTATTGCCTATGATATCGGAGCATGTAATCTCATCCTCAATCATTTTGCCCAAAAACTCGGATATGAATACGATGATCAGGGGTTGATTGCTCGAAGGGGAACTTGCGATAAATCTTTGCTTAAAGAGCTCAACAATATTGACTACTATGACTTCAATCCCCCCAAATCTTTAGCGAGAGAGTTTGCAGAGTCTAAACTTCTACCTTTGCTCTCAACCTATGATGAAAAAACAGTGCTACACACCTACACAAAACACATTGGCTTTCAAATTGGGGTGTCGCTGACAAAAAGCAAAGCAACCAAGTGTTTGGTTACTGGTGGTGGGGTTTATAATTGTTTTCTCATGGATCAAGTCCAAAAGCATACCGGCTGTTTTCTGGAAATCCCTAACCACACAATCGTTGAATACAAAGAGGCACTGGTTTTTGCACTTTTAGGGCTTTTGCGGAATGAAAATAAAATCAATGTCCTAAGCAGTGTAACAGGAGCAACTCGAGACCATAGCTCTGGCCGTATTGCAAAACCGTAATCATTACTTAAAAAATTGTAAATTCAAAGTCGAATTCAAATAAACCTATCTATGAAACTTTATCAAACTTTAATCGCATTTGCACTCGTCTTTTTTTCGTGTAACACCCCAAGCCCAACAGATCAACTCCATCAACTGATGGACGATTACCATCAGGAAGCATTACAACTCTATCCGCTGAGTGCTACTTACCAAGGTGATAAAAGATACAACGACTACCTGCCCAATTCACTTTCGGATGAATTCATGGCACAAGAAAAAAAATTCTACTCCTCCACCTTAGAAAAACTCAATTCACTGGATGAACAAAGTTTAAGTGAAAGTGATCTGTTGAGCAAAAAGGTACTTGCTTGGGAATGTGACATCAACTTAAAACGATTGGGATTCCCAACCCATCACTTGCCAATCAATCAAATGTGGACTCTACAACTTACCATTGGGCAATTGGCAGGAGGAAGCAGTGCGCAACCCTTTACATCAGTAGAAGATTATGAGAATTGGCTCAAGCGCGTCGATGATTACTTGGTTTGGCTCAATACGGCTGAACAGCGAATGAAAGAGGGAGTCGAAAAAGAGATTGTCCTGCCAAAATCACTGATCAAAAAAGTTGTTCCCCAACTTGCTAGCATTGCGCTTACAGATTTAGAGGATCATTTATTTTACGGTCCAATTCGCCAACTTCCTGAAACCTTTTCAGAAGAAGACAAGATGCGGTTGACTGCAGCGTACACCTCCATGATAGAAGACAAAGTAAAGCCAGCATATCAGCAAATCCATGACTTTATGAAAGGGGAATACATGGAAGCAGGCCGATTGAGTAGTGGGTTTGATGCTTACCCTTTTGGTGAAGATTATTACGACTATGCCATCCAGCTCTACACAACAACCTCAATGAGTGCTGATGAAATCCATGAGTTGGGCTTGCGTGAAGTTGCTCGTTTGCGCTCAGAGATGGAAAAGGTGAAAAAACAGGTAGGTTTTTCAGGAGATTTAAATGCCTTTTTCGATCATGTGAGAACCCTACCGCAACTTGTACCCTTTGACGACCCGCAACAAGTGATAGACAACTTCAATGCAATTCATGACAAGATGAAAGCCAATGTTGATCGCCTGTTTTCACTCCAACCAAAAACAGCTTTTGAAGTCCGTCGAACTGAGGCGTTCCGTGAGAAATCAGCAAGTGCAGAATATAGCCCAGGGTCACTAGACGGCACAAGACCAGGGATTTTTTATGTACCAATTCCCGATGTAACCAAATACAATATCTTTTCAGACGAAGACTTGTTTTTACACGAAGCGATTCCGGGGCATCATTTCCAAATCGCCTTACAGCAGGAAAACACTGGCTTACCTGATTTTAGAAAAACACTGTGGTACAGCTCCTATGGTGAGGGCTGGGCACTATACTGCGAATCCCTTGGAAAGGAACTTGGATTGTATGATGACCCTTATCAATATTTTGGCATGCTCAGTGCTGAAATGCACCGCGCAATCCGACTCGTTGTTGATACGGGACTACACACAAAAGGATGGACAAGAGAAGACGCTATAGCTTATTCCTTGGCAAATGAAGCAGAGCCAGAAGCAGCCATCATTTCTGAAATAGAAAGATATATGGCCAACCCGGGGCAGGCATTATCCTATAAGATCGGGCAGCTAAAAATCCTTGAATTAAGAGGAAATGCCAGTCAAAAACTAGCTGATCATTTTTCAATCAGTACTTTCCATGAAAAAGTCCTTGAAACGGGATGTATTCCATTGGCATTGTTGGAAGAAAAGATACAAAGCTGGACAACAAAGTCCTTTAACTAAAAGGAGCTTAAATATTTTTAACAAAAAATTTGAAAATCTGACATAGATTATCATGTAGACACTATGATTACTTGATTTGATAGGGATTAAAAAAGTATAAAATAAAGGATACAATATTCATGTTCAATAACAACAAGCTGTGTTATCACCCTTTGATTCCGCAAAGTTCAGCCTTAAAATTATACAAACAAATCTATAGTACTTTTCATACCCTTAAAATATTATTCATCGTTTTTTAAGTTACATTTTTACTTAAACAAGTGTTTAAAACATTTTTAAAGTTATATGACCATTTATAAAACATTTAATTATATAAAATCTGCCATTTTTAGAAAAATTTTAAAATGAAAACTCTATGTTATCAATTCATTTTGTTAGTTTTTACTTACACAAGCTTTGTAACTGCTCAACAGAAAACTGATAATAAATTTTCCAAAAGACCAAATATTCTATTTTTTTTAGTAGATGATCAGCCATTTGATGCAATAGGTTATACTAAACGCTACCCATTTCTGAAAACACCAAATATGGATAGGTTGTACAAAGAGGGAGCTGTAATTAATAATTTTTTTGTGACTCAATCCATTTGCTCTCCCTCACGTGCTAGTTTTTTAACAGGAACTTATCCACATATTCATGGAGTAAATCAAAACAACCGATATGTGGATCCAAATTGGGATGAGTTTGCTCCTTATAATACCCATTTAAAAAATTCAGGATATCAAACGGCACATGTTGGTAAAATTCATATGGCTCACTTCAAAGGCAAAGATCATATAAGACCAGGTTTTGATTATTGGTTCAGTTTCGTAGGTCAAGGAGATTATTTTGATCCGTTTGTTAACGATAACGGAGAAGAATACCAAATCAGTGGGTACATGACAGACATTTTGACTAATAAAGCTATTGAATGGTTAAAAGAAAAAAGAAATCCTGAAAAACCATTTAGTTTAAACATTTGGCACAAGGGAGTTCATCAACCTCATTTACCTGCTCCAAGACATAAAGATTTATTTGTAGGACTTGAACTCCCAAAACCTCCATTTGACACACACAAAGAAACCTTTGAGGGTAAACCTGAGTGGCAAAGAAAAAAAACATTTGGTTTCGATTGGAAGAAACATGTCCCAATACCTAAAAAGCTCCCCGAACTTGAGTGGCCTATCAACTATGATCGTAGCATGCAATTGTTGAGATGTCTGATTGCAATTGATGAGTCGCTTGGAAAAGTTATAAATACTTTGGAAGATATGGGAGAATTGGATAATACGTTGATTATTTATTCAAGTGATAATGGTTATTTTATGGGTGAACATACCTATTTAGATAAACGTTTAGCTTATGAAAATTCAATGCGTGTTCCATTGCTTATAAGGTATCCTAAACTTATAAAAAAAGGTACAGAAATAGATGAACAATGTTTGAATATTGACATTGCCCCAACAATATTAGACATAGCTGATGTTGAAATACCTAAATATATGCAAGGAGAATCTATGAAGAAACTGCTAAAGGGTAAACATCAAAAAAAATGGAGGAAAGAAATTTTGTTCGAATACTATCTTGACACATATTGGCCATATGCTGGACCAAATCAGATCGCAGTTAGGACTAATAAATATAAGCTAATCGATAATTTCCTAAAAAATGATATTGACGAATTATATGATTTAGAAAATGACCCTGGAGAAATGGTTAATTTGATAAACAGCCCTAAACACCAAAGTATTCAAAAAAAATTAAGAGATACAGCTGAAGATTTAAAAAAGAAATACAAATACAATCCTGATAGAGATTGGTGGCTCCGCAAAGTTATCAAAATAAACAAATCTAAAATTCCTATAAAGTAGACTTTAAACTAGCTCAGTTTGAATCTCTTACATAAAAAATGTATTTTGAGGACGAAATGAAATAATGATTCAACGTTTTCAAAGCTGTTTACTAGCTGTATTATTATTATTTATATCATCTCAACTTATTGCTCAGCAAATTTCTAATCTGGGATCATATGATGGGATTGACAATGGGGCTGTTCGCACTTTTGCCAAAGACAGTATGGGCTATATGTGGATTGGTACTTCAATGGGCCTTAGCAGATTTTCTGGGTCTTTATTTAAATCATATAAATTTTCGGAACATAATGAAGGAATAGTAGATTTATTGTCTGACTTGAATGGTTTTTATGCACTTGAATCTTCTGGTAATATTTTAAAATATGATTATGAGAAAGATCGGATAAACAAGTTAAAAAAAATTATCCATGCTCCAGCTTTATCATTTGATTTTATTGACGAAGAAACACTAATTATAGGTTTACAGCAGGGTTTAATAATATTTAATACAAAGTTTCTCGAATTTAGTGATATTCTAAGTCCAGAAAGCTTATTTAACAGAAAGGTTTTAGTTAAGGATAGTAAATTGTATGTTGCATCAACAAATGGCATTGATGTTTATGGCTTAAACAAATCCAAACCAACAATTATTCATGAGACTACGTATTTAAACGGCATTGAGGTTCTAGATATTGCACTTGACAGTGAAAAACGTATATGGGCAGGAACCAATCAAAATGGATTATATATTGTTGACGGGGATAATTCTGAAAAAATTAGTTTACTAAAAAACGAAGTCAATCTACAAACAATTCGTTCAATAGCATTTGACAATAATAATTTAGCAATAATTGCTAGTGAAGGAGATGGCTTGATAATTATTGATGAGAGTTTAAAACTTATAAAAAAAATATCCCACGAGCCAAATAACAAAAACTCTCTAAAACAAAATAGCATTTATGAAATTTATGTTGACCCAGAAAATATTTATTGGTTGGGCCTACGAGAGCTTGGGGTCGATATAGTCTACCCTTTGGATAATCCATTTATTCATGTAAACTATGTGCCTTTTTCTCAAAACAGCATTTCAAATAATTACATCCGTTCAATTTATTTTGATAATGATAACCGAGTTTGGTTTGGTACTGAAAATGGAATAAGTGCGCTTTTACCATCTGGTAATTGGATAAACTATAATTCAGATCCCCTTATTTCCAATAGAGCCATTTTGACAATCGACGAATATAATTCTCAACTACTTTTAAGTGTTTATGGGGTTGGATTGGTAGCTTTTAATCCCAATACTGGAAGAGCAAATCAAATTGAACTTAAAGAAAATCAAAAAAAATCAAAAATGATATTCACAACGTTAATAGATGAAGATGAATTGTGGATAGGTGGTTTTGATGGTCCAGTAAAGCATTATAAAAATGATGTTTTGGTCAAAAATTATGTTACAGGGAATGCGAGAAAGATTGTGAAAGGGCCCAGAGACAAAATTTATGTTGGCTCACCAAATGGTTTTTTTGAAATTAATAAAACTAGAGAATCTATAAATAGAATTGACATAAATAGATTGGGCGACCTAAATCAAGTGTATTCATTGCTTTATGATGAAAAAAATAATTGCATTTGGATTGGGAACAAAAGAGGGCTTCTTAAGTATAATATAGAATCCCAAAAAGTTAATTCTATTCAAAAGTCAATTGAAAATAGATTAGGAACGATTTATTCAATCCAAAAAGATAAAAACGAAAATCTGTGGTTGAGTACATACAATGGACTATGGAAATACAACACTATTTCGGATCAACTTCTAAAATATGGAGTTGATGAAGGTTTGTCAATTTCTACATTTGGATTTGGAGCATCAGCTAATTCAAAAAATGATTTTCTAGCTTTTGGTGGACCTTCTGGGGCTGTAATTTTTGATCAAAAAAGATTAACTGAAGAATTAAATATTTCAAAATTATACATTTCTAACTTTCAAATTAATGGACTTGAGGCTGAAGAATTAATAAATCAAAACAATATTAATTTTGTAGATCAAATTTCTTTAAAATACAATCAAAATTCGTTTAGTTTTGATTTTGAAGTTCCAACGTTTCATGGCTCTAAAGAGCATACATATCATTGGCAATTAATTGGATTTGATAAATTTCCCCTTACATCAAATAATCCAAAAAAAATAATTTACCCCAAGCTTCCCTATGGGAAATATCTTCTAAAAGCATATGCAATTAACAAAGCAGGGACATCGTCAACAAGCCCCTTAGAAATTAGCATTTTGGTCCAGAAACCATTTTGGTTAAGTAAGTGGGCTATTTTAGGTTATATTTTTTCTATTTTATTTTTAACTGTAATCTCAATTGGAGTAAATAAAATTAAAACCAACCAGCGGTTGAATGAAGATAAAATCAAATTTTTTACTGAAGTAGCTCACGATATTCGTACTCCTGTCTCATTAATTAAACTTTTGACTTCTAATTTGATTACAAAAAATCCTGAACTAAAAAATGACGTAAAACTTATTCAGAAAAATAGCGAAAATTTAAACGAATATGTCACGCAACTTTTAGATTTTCAAAAAGCAGAGCGTAATCAATTAAAATTAAAAGTTTCAAAAGTTGATGTGAAAGACATTCTCAGAAAGGTAATTAATCAAGTTCAGCCCTTAATTGATCAAAAGTCAATTGATATTACACTATCAATGCAAAAAACAACGCTTTGGATTGACAAAGATAAAATGACAAGAATCTTTAATAATTTAATTTCAAATGCTATCAAATATAGTGCAGAAGGAGGGGAAATAATTATAAAAGCAAAAAATGAATCTGATTTAATTAAAATTGACTTTATCGACAATGGATTTGGTATACCATCAAAAGATCAAAAAATGATTTTTTCAAGGTTCACAAGAGGAACAAATATTAATGATAAACATATATCAGGTTCAGGACTAGGATTAATGATTTCAAAAAAGATAATTGAACTACACGGCGGCAAAATTGAACTTGTGAGTAAAGAAAATATTGGATCTACTTTTTCAGTATTGTTAAAAAAGGGAAGTGAACATTATAATGATGAAGATTTATTGGTTGAATTGGAAAATGATTTAGAACAAATCAATATTAAGAATAACAAAAATTTTGAAAAGTTAATTTTACTAGTTGATGATAATGAAGATTTACGGTATTCTTTAAAAAAACAACTTGAGCAGTTAAATTTTAAGGTTATTTTGGCAAAAAACGGCAAAGAGGGTCTTCTCATTGCCCTATCAAAAAATCCAGATTTGATTATTACTGATGTAATTATGCCAATGATGGACGGTAAAGATTTTTGCAAAATCATAAAATCTAATTTTGAAACGAGTCACATCCCTGTGATTATGATAACTGCCCTTGGAGAAATTAATGATAAAATTGAGGGAATTAAAATAGGTGCAGACGCATATTTGGAGAAACCATTTAATATGAAAGTATTGAATGCTTACATTCAAAATCTTTTAAACTCAAGAGAAATATTAAAAAAAGTAACCCTTAATAAATCAAATAATAAATTTGACTCCCCAGACGAAAAGTTACTTTCAGATATGATGAAAATAGTTGAACAAAATATGACAAATTATAACTTTTCAATTGAATTTCTTGCAGAAAAAATTGGATTAAGTAGGTCTAATTTGTTTAGAAAAGTTAAGGGGCTAACAGGTTTATCACCCAGCGAGTTTATTACTCAAATAAAAATGAATCATGCTGCAGAATTATTGAAAAATAATAAAGGAATTAGAATCAGTAGTGTTGCTTTTGAATCTGGATACAATGATCCAAGGTATTTCAGCACTACTTTTAAAAAGTTTTTTGGTAAGTCCCCAAAAGATTATTTAAAGTAAATTGGTTAGTTGTTTTGATTTTTATTTTAACACAATTGGTTGAAATTTAAACTACAATGTAGGTGTGTTTTTTTAAATTAGACACTATGAAAAATACTCTTCTCATAATTATATTTCCAATTTTTCTTTTTAGTCAAGATATACTTATGACTGGTTTAGTTGTTGATGATGATAACAACCAGCCCATTCCAGGAGTAAATGTTACGATAAAAAACACTACTGTAGGAACTACAACTAATTTTGATGGTATTTTTGAATTAAATGCACTTATCGGAGATACCCTTGTATTCTCATTTATTGGAATGAAAAATAAAGAAATAACTTCTTTATCATCCCCTATTACCGTTCGCTTGGAGAGTGAAGTTAGCAAGTTAGATGAAGTTGTAGTAAGTGTTGGTTACTTTGATGTAAATAAAAAAGACCTTTCTGGTTCAATAGTTCAAATTGAGTCAGAGCAATTAGAAAAAAATAGAAACAACTCGATTGAAAGTCTTCTACAGGGACAAGTTGCTGGTATTGTAGTCAGTGAAAGCTCTGAGCCTGGTGGTGGAATTGGTATTTCTATACGTGGTGTTAACTCAATGCTGGGAGGTACACAGCCTTTATATGTTGTTGATGGAATACCAACAAGCCCAATATCGGATGCCCAAGGGAATACTGGCACTGGCCAGCAGCATAGTAATTTAGGATTTTTAAATCCAAACGATATTGAAAAAATTGAGGTGTTAAAAGACGCAGCAGCTACTGCTATTTATGGTGCTCGTGGAGCAAACGGTGTGGTAGTTATTACAACAAAAACCGCAGACAGTGCAAATGGGGTTGATAAGATTTCTCTAACATTTGACACCTCTATTTCAGAAGTAACAAAATATTTAGATGTTTTAGATGGTGCAGGATTTGAAAATTATATAAACCAAAGGTATTTAAATCAACTTTACCAAGATATCACAAATCCATACCGACTGGGCGGTACATTTGATGGAACTCAAGAGATCACAATAGAAAATTACCCGGAGTTAAGTGATTTTCGCAACCCATACCCTGATGCAGTTCCATTTTCAAATAATCAAACAACAAATATCAACACTGATTGGCAAGACATAACTTACAGACTTGCTCACAATAATTCTCTAAATCTAAATTACAGAGGAGGTAATTTTCAAAAAAACTTATCCATGAGCCTTAGTTTAATTGATCAGGAGGGAATAATCATAAATTCAGATAATAGAAGAATAAACTACAATATGAATGCAAAACGAAAAGCATTTAACAATAAGGTTGACTTTTTCTCAAAAACAAATATTTCATTCAAAAAAGGAAATGCATCTTCAGTTGGAAATGGTGAGATTTTCTCCCAGCGAGGAGTTGTATCACAAACTCTTCAATTTCAACCTATCTTCTCGCTCTTAAGCCCTGGAGAAGAGGATGATATTTATGCCGATCTTAACGAAGGGAATATTGTATCAAATCCATACACACTCGCTGTAAATGTAACAGATTTAAAAAAATCAACTTCGTTTCGCCAGGTTTTTTCAATAGTTAGTAAGATTTCTCCAAAACTCACTGCAACAATTAAAGGTTCATATGATTATGTAAGAAGCACGCGTGACAATTATTACCCAGTAAATACCACACGAGGAAGAAGAAATAATGGAGAGGCTTCTCAAGGGTATTTAGAAAATAATAAAATTTACGGTGAAGCTAATTTACGTTACAGAAACAGATTTGGAGCTCACCGACTTGATGCCATTTTGATTGGGACTTATGAAAAGAATATTTTCCGTTCATTATTTAATAAAGCTATAGGATATGGAAGCGACAATACATCGTTTTATAACTTTTCCTCAGCAACAGAAATATTTGTCCCCATATCGGAATTTAGAGAGGCTGGACTGTTGTCCTCTTTATTTCGAGTTGGATATAACTACAAGCGAAAATATTTTATCGATTTTAACGCACGAATTGATGCTTCATCAAAATTTGCAGTTAATAATCAAAGTGCAATTTTTCCCTCTGTCGCTTTATCTTGGTTAATATCAGAAGAAAAAAAAAATAAGGCAATTAGATGAGGTTTCTCAACTTAAACTACGTTTTTCGGTAGGTCAAACAGGAAGTAACCCAATATCTCCATATCAATCACTTTCTCTACTATCACCAATTAGATACAATTTTGAAAATGAATTGGCAATTGGATATTTTGAATCAAATCTTGCTAACAATAATTTAACTTGGGAAAAAACAGATCAATTTAATGTTGGGCTTGACTTAAGTCTTTTTGACAGTTCGATCAACTTAACAATTGATGCTTATAACAAAATAACCAAAGATCTTTTGCAAAATGTAAGACTGCCAGTTTCAAATGGATACACATCACGAATTGATAATTTTGGGAAAGTTGAAAATAAGGGCATTGAATTTAGCTTAAGTACCCGTATTACAGAAACTTCTGAATTTAGTTGGGGCTTCTTAGCTAATCTAAGTTTTAATAGAAACAAATTACTTGCACTGAACTCCAATTTAGATTACCAAATCGGACCATCAGTGGGATTTAGAAATACAAACCCAATATTATTTAAGGTAGGTGAACCTTTAGGCATTTTTTGGGGTGCTCAAACAGATGGAATTTATTCAACATGGGAAGAAGCAATTCAAAGTGGGATTGAGGGTGCAGCACCTGGAGAAATTAAATATATAAACAACTCTTTAGATCTTGACGAAGGTGGTATTCCTTTGGAATCACAACAAATTAATTTTGATGACTATGTCCAAATTGGGGATCCTAACCCTGATTATAATTTTTCTTTTTCGAATAACTTTGTTTTTAAGAACTGGGATTTGAGCATTTTGTTTACTGGCCAAAAGGGGGGGGATCTTTTTTGGGTTGATTCATGGCAACTTAGTGGACTGCAAAAAACAACTAATGTTTTAAGTAACTCATATCTCTCGTCCTGGAAAGCACCTCTAGAAGTAGTTAACGATCAGGTTATTTATAACCCATCATATGGTAATTTATTTGGAGCTAGTAATCCAGCTGCTATAATTGATAATGGGCCAAGAGCAATTGCATCAGACCGTCAAGTATTTGATGGATCATTTATACGACTTAAGAATATTAATCTAGGATATACTTTATCGATTTCTAACAATCGATCATTGAGATTATATGCTAGTGGACAAAATCTTCTTACAATTACCGATTACCCTGGCTATGATCCAGAGATTAAGACTTATTCTAAAAACCCTCAGAAAAGAGGAGTTGATTTTGGAACATATCCCGGGACAAAAACATATCTGCTTGGACTTAAACTTACATATTGACATGAGTAATTTCATCTACCATATTTTAAATAAAATACGAAGGCCATATCTTTTTTTGCTAGTCATTATTCCTTTGTCATGTGAAATTTTGGAAGAGAATCCTCAAACCCAAATTAGTACTGAGAATTTTTATCAAAATGAAAGTGATGCATTTCAATCTTTAAATGCTGCGTATGCTAGATTAAAAAGTAACAATGGATACTACAAGCAACTTTTTTTAACAGCCCTTTTTGCTTCATCAGACCAGGGTCTATCAACGTATTTATGGAAAGATTTTAAAACTGGTAACGTGGTTAATACCAATTCAAACTTATTTCCAATTTGGCGAGATATTTACATAGGTATTCGTGATGCAAATAATGTAATTGCTAATATTGAAAACATCAATATTGATAGTGAACTTAAACTTCGAATTATTGGTGAAGCAAGGTTTTTAAGAGCACTTCACTATTTTAATTTAGTCCGTTGTTTTGGCGAAATTCCACTTAGAACTAGCCCAGCTAAGGATGGAGAGGATAACGGGCTAGAATTATCTAATATAAATGAAGTTTACGAGGTTATAATCGACGATTTAAACCATGCTTCTGAGAATTGTTGGTCAAAAAATGAAACTAGAAATGGATATACAAACGAATTGGGTCGTGTGACCAAAACAGCTGCACATGCATTACTAACTAAGGTTTATTTACGAATTGCATCATCAAAAAGAACTGCATCTGAAGGCGTAGAAGGGAATAATAGTTATCTAGAGTTTAGTGAGAATCCTGTCTTTTATTATCAGTTGGCAAAATCTCATGCTGATCATGCAATAGCTGGGGACGGATTTTCATTGTCATCAAACCTGAATGAATACACGAAAATATTTAGTCCTGACAATGGGAACAGTCCTGAAATGATTTTTGAAGTACAAGGATCTTCAATAATAGGTCAAGGAACTGCTGTTTCTAATCTCTTTTCACCCAAAGACTCTGGTCTTTGTGGAACAGGTTTTGGTGGTACAAATAAATTGAAAGGCAAGTTTATCAATCTACGTATTAATAAAAATGACAACCGATTTCAGAACACCATTATCAAAGAATACCAAAATAACACAAGGAGTTTTCAAATAACCCCAAACAACGTTGGTTATATACCTAGGGATCTCGTAACTGGAGACCAAAAAGGGACTTTATGGCAAATTTGGACAGCAAAATATATCGATACTGAAGCAACTACTGAATACACTAGCAGACAAAATTGGCATATTATACGGCTTGCAGATGTTTATCTTATGCGTGCGGAGGCTTTGGCTGAAATTTCTCAAAATCCAAGTTTAGCTAATGATGACATAAATATTTTAAGAAGTCGAGTTGAAATGAATGATTTTGATGCAAGCGGTTTAAGTATGGACCAGTTTAGAACTAGACTTTTACAGGAAAGAGGAGTAGAACTTTATATGGAGGGCCATAGATTTTTTGATTTAACTAGAATGGGCGTTTATGATGAATATTGTAAAACAATATATGGAGAGTTAGAGGGTCAAAGACAGGCTGAGGATTATTTTTGGCCGATTCCTGTAGAGGAAACTACTGCTAATAACAATATCTACTGATAGCTGTTTTTTCAATCTTCATGAATTTTAAAATTATTTTTCTTTTTTCACTCTTGGTAATGTCATTAAATTGTAGTGGCCAAATCAATACTGAAAACTATAGTGAAATCTCACCAAACTTTATACTAGTCCTTACAGATGACCAAGGTTGGAATGGAACTTCAGTATCAATGTCAGACAATCAGCCATTATCCAAAAGTGATTATCATAAAACCCCTAATCTTGAACTTCTAGCTAGAAATGGAATGCGTTTTTCATCTGCTTATGCCAGCGCCCCTGTATGTTCCCCATCCAGATATTCAATCCAGTTTGGCCAAACGCCAGCAAGATTAAGAATGATTCGGGTTGGGATGAATACAGATCATATTGATCATGAAACACCAATTACAATTCCAAAAATATTACAAACAATCAATCCAAATTATAGAACTGCTCACTTTGGCAAATGGGGAATCGACGTTGATCCTAGTAATCTTGGCTATGATGAAAGTGACGGAATCACTGGGAATAAAGACGGGGGTTTTGATTTTAGGAATAATAAAAACCAATGGCAAAATACAACAAGTGAAGATCCGAAAAAGATTTTTAGTGTTACGCAGAGAGCAGTTGAATTTATTGAAAAACAAGCCTCAACCAAAACCCCGTTTTTTTTGCAAGTATCTCATTATGCGGTTCATTCTGATATTATGATGCGTAAAGAAACGTTGAAAAAATATCAATCCCTTTCTGCAGGAACGCGTCATCGACATGCTGGATTTGCTGCAATGACTGAAGACTTAGATTCAGGTCTAGGCATCCTACTTGAAAAAGTTAAGGAGTTTGGCATTGATAAAAATACCTATATTATATATACATCTGATAATGGAGCAGTTCCAATTATGCCCCCGAGATCAAAATATAAATTTGGTACAAATACTCCTTTAAGTCGTGGCAAATGGGATGCAATGGAAGGAGGAATCCGTGTACCTTTTATAATTTCGGGACCAAACATTAAATCTGGTATTGAATCTAAAGTACCAATTTCATTTTCAGATATTTTACCTACCATTATTGATATTGCTGGAAAAAAAATACCACTTCATGATGAATTGGATGGGGGTAGTTTTAAAAAAGTAGCTTTTGAGAATGGAAAAGGAGAAGTAAAGCGCAATGAAATTGGAATTGTATTTCATGTGCCATATGAAAATGGTATTGCTCTTAAAAGAGCGCATTCCGCCATTATTCAGGATAATTTTAAGTTGATTAAATTTTATGATACAAATGAAGTTAAATTATTTTCGATTATCAATGATATTGGGGAAAAGAATGATTTGTCAAAAATGTTAACAGAGAAGACGAATTTATTAGAGCTAGCCCTAGATGAATATCTAACTTTAGTTAAAGCACCAAAATGGAAACCTGGGATTACTTGGAAAAATAAATCCATATATGAAATTGACTCATTCCATTAATAATACACTAATAATTATTTTTTGATTTTTAATTGACCAAATAGAGAAATTACATTTTGGTTAGTTTATATAACAATATGGGTGTTTTTTAAACATTTTACTCATTTTTTATCTATATGTTTAATTATTATTTAAAAATAATGGTTAAAAATTACATTATCGTATTATTTGTTTTAGCTTTTTCTTCATCAAGTTTATCTCAAAATTTAGAGGAGTCTCAAGCAAAAGATATTACTGACCAAATGGCTTTGGCTTTATCTCTCACTGAAATCGAAAAAGAAAAAGTGTATCAAATCCATTTAAAACGTTTTCAAGACGTGAATCAAATTAGAAAGCAATATTTGGATAAACCTAAAATGCTAAACGCTGAACTAAAAAAGGTTTTTAACAGATTGTATGGAAAATTAAAAGAAGCTCTTGGTGAAGAAAAAATGAGACAATGGGCTATTTACAAACAAAATAATTAAAACTACTTTTTATGAATAGAATATTTACTTTTTTTATGCTGATTGTATTTACATTTTCATTATCAGCTCAAACTATAACTACAGCAGATACGTCGTTTTTTGATGATGGTCCAAACGCAACATGGACATCTGTATACGTTGCGGCGACATCAAATGACGGAAATACTGGTGAAGCGCAAAACATGGTATTTTATGTTACTGAGTTGCCAGAGGGTGGCGCAAATTATCGAATAGCTAAATCAACACAAAATGGCCAAAATTTCTTTGGTAACGTTACAGCTTTAACTTTAGGTAAAAATACAATTAATGTTGGTGCTGTTACTTTTAGTAGATACGTAAAAGTTCAATTTTCGAGTGACGCTATTAAACTATCTGCAATAATAAGAAATAACCAAGCCGTCTTTAATGATATGATCTATAATTCAAATCTTTTTGATGATATTCAAAATAATGCAAATTGGGCATACGTTTACACATGTACTACAGCAAATGGTGATGGAGCAGCAAGTCAAGCTCAACAGGTGTTAAAGGTTACTGTAGCCAGTATGCCTGATGAAGGTGCTAATTATAGAGTTTACAAAACTACTGCTAATGGCGGTGACTTCTTTAGTGGTGCAAGTGCTCTATCACTTGGTGAAAATACAATTACTGTAGCAGCAGTAACTTTTAATAGAACCGTTAAAGTACAATTTTCAAGTGGTGATATAGCTGTTTCTAAAATTGTTTTGAATGGAACAACAACACTTAATATTGATGAAATTAATAGTGGATCTTTCACTATTTATCCAAATCCAGTTTATGATAAATTATCTGTTAATGGAATAGAGAATATTAATTCTGTTAAAATATTCAACTCCCTAGGAGCTTTAGTTAAGCACTCTAATAGCGCAAATGATATTGATGTTTCAGATCTCTCAAAAGGAATTCACTTTATACAGGTAGACAACGGAAATATCATAACTAAGAAATTTTTAAAAAAATAAATAGAGTATTGTAAACAATCAAAGCTGATAGAGTCATATTTTGATTTTATCAGCTTTTTTTTGAATAGAAAATTCAAAAGTCATTTTATAAAGACCAAAATCTTTTTTTAATGAAAAATTATTTCATTTTATTTTTTATGATCATTGGGGTATCTGTTTTATCTCAAGAAAATAGGCCAAACATTCTTTTCATTATGTCTGATGATCATGCATATCAAGCCATTAGTGCCTACAGTGATAAACTAATCCAAACGCCTAATATTGATAAAATTGCAGAGGAGGGTATTCTTTTTTCAAACGCCTGTGTGACAAATTCTATTTGTGCTCCCTCTAGGGCAACTATTTTAACTGGAAAGTTTAGCCATTTGAATGGCAAGGTTGATAATATTTTTCCATTTGATACAACGCAAATGACTTTTCCTCAGTTGTTTCAAAAGGCAGGATATCAAACAGCAATGTTTGGAAAACTTCACTTTGGGAATAACCCTAAAGGTTTTGATGACTTTTTAATATTACCAGGCCAGGGACATTATATTAACCCTAAATTTATTGGAAAAGAAAAAGACACAATTATCTCAGGATATGTCACAGACATAATCACAGATCTTACACTGAATTGGTTCAAAAAGAAAAGAAATAAAGATAAACCTTTTTTAATGATGTATTTGCACAAAGCGCCACACCGCGCATGGTGGCCAAGCCCTGAAAAGTTTGCAGAATTTTATGAAAAAGAATTCCCTTTACCAGAAACACTTTTTGATGACTATAGCAATAGATCCTCTGCCTCATCATCAGCAGAAATGAATATTTTTAAACATATGCAACTTATGCAAGACAATAAAGTTTACCCTCAAACTATACAAGAAATGGGTGAAATGGTAAAGGATATTACTTATACTGGCGAGAACAGGGAAATTAGAAAGGCTGGTGCTTGGGAATTTAATTATCCTTTCAAGCGTGCGAATAAAGATCAAGAAGAAAAATACAGGAAAACTTTAGACAAAATTAGTTTTGACTTTAAAAGTAAATGGCCTCATATGTCTGATCAAGAGAAAACAATTTGGAAATACCAAAGATATATGCAAGATTATCTAGCCACTATTTCGTCAGTAGACGATAATGTTGGAAGAGTTTTAGATTATTTAAAAGATAATGGCCTGGAAAACAACACAATAGTTATTTACACATCAGACCAAGGATTTTATTTAGGAGAGCATGGGTGGTTTGACAAGCGGTTTATTTATAATGAATCATTTAAAATTCCATTACTTATAAGATGGCCCAATAAAATAGTCCCTGGAATTACAAATGATGAAATGGTTCAAAATCTTGATTTTGCACAAACATTTTTGGAAGCTGCAAAAATAAAATCACCTAAAGATATGCAAGGTAAGAGTTTGATTCCATTACTTCTTGGAGAGAATAGAAAATGGAAAAGAGATGCTGTCTATTACCATTATTATGAATTTCCGTCTGTTCATATGGTAAAACGTCATTATGGAATTGTTTCAAAAGAATACAAATTAGTGCATTACTATTATGATATAAATGAATGGGAGTTTTTTGACAGAAAAACTGATCCCAATGAATTAGTAAACGTTTACAATGAACCTAAATATCAGATAGCTTTAAGTAAAATGAAAAAGAAACTAGTAAAGCTTCGTAAAATATATAAAGATTCTGATGAGCTTTCTCAAAAGTATATTTACTGATTAAAAAAATAAATATTAATCGATATGTTCACACAGCGGTGCAATTTGATTAAAATTAATTTAAAAAGATACTATTATCTGCTAATAGTATTTTCTCTAAATCTATATACACAAGACTATGTTTGGACGGGAAATGGAACAGATAGTAATTTTTTTAATGAAGAAAATTGGGTTGACGTAACTACTTCTCAGCCTCCATCTGTGGGGAGTCTTGAACCATCGCAAGTCATTTACAAGGACCTATCAATTTCCTGCATTGTTAATGCAGAAACGTCGAATGAAACAGACATTGCCTCTCAAACACCAGCGATTTTTGATAATTCCCAAAGTCAAACATGGCCCTATGTGATTTCAGTTGCCACTGCTAACGATGGTATAATTAGTCAACTTACACAATCAGTTGAAATCAATGTTACATTTTTACCTTCCCTTGGTGAAACTTACCGAGTGGTCAAAACCTTTGCGAATGGTAACTGGTATAATGACCAGCCTGAAGCTCTTCAACTTGGAGTAAATACGATTATAGTTTCAGCAGTTAACTTTGATAGAAACGTAAAAATTCAATTCAGTAGTGGAGATATTAAATTTGATATGTTGAGGGTCAATGGTAAAAACATATTTTCATCTGTTCAAGAACCAATTATATTGGGTTCTACAAATGTGCTTGAAATAATCGACGGTGAGCTCGAAGCGGAGAGTTTGATTGGTGGAAAAATTATACTTGATGAAAACGCATATCTACATTTGAGCGGAAATGACCCAATACAAAGTGATGCTAAAATTGAGTTTATAGATAATTTAACATGGTTAAAATTAAGTGATGTTAAACCCCAAACAGCCCATGATTTATATACAACACAGTTGTTTTTTAATGGATCAAATGTGGTATATCCATCATCAATTCGGTTTGATAATTATTATCAAAATGGAACTGTTATCAGACCGGACGACAATCAATTGACTCCATTAATTGTTTATGATGGAGAATCATTAAACGGTTCTTCAGCTAATATTTTGATTAATGAGATAAAAAGTGGTCAAACAATTCCTAATCAATTAAACGATAATTTAAGTTCATTTCTTCTAAAAAGAGGGTATATGGCTACTTTAGCTGTGAACGAGGATGGAACAGGAAATAGTAAAGTTTTTATTGCATCTGAAGAAGACCTGGCAGTACATTCATTGCCTATTGAACTAGATAATGATGTTTCTTTCATTAGAGTAATACCATGGAATTGGGTGTCAAAGAAAGGTACTGGGGGCGATATAACAGGGATGAACAACAGCTGGTTCTACAGGTGGAATAATACGGGAACGTCTGATATTCAAAGAGAATGTGTACCCATGTCATGGGGAAAAGGTGGTGCCGATGACGAAAATGATATTTTAAACTATAGGTCTAAGTATAAAGCTACTCATATTTTAGGCTTTAATGAACCTGATGATTGTAATGGTCAGTCTGGGCAATATAATAACATGTGTGATCCAGAGGTCGCAATTGGATATTACGAGAACCTTATGAAAACAGGATTACGAATGGTATCCCCTGCTGGCAGACAGGATGCTGCTTTGAACTGGATCAATACCTTTAACAATCTCGGAGTTCAAAATGAAGTTAGAATAGACGTAATAGCGGTACATTGGTATGATTGGTACTCAGATCCTCAAAACTCTCCAAATGCTGACCCAAATGCAATTTTTGAAAGATTTAAAAACTATTTATCAAATGTATATGAATTATATAGCCTTCCAATATGGATTACTGAATTCAATGCTAACAAATATCGAACCAGCGATGTTAATGAGGCGTTTATGAGGTTGGCAATTCCATACTTGGAAAACACTAGCTATATTGAAAGATATGCCTGGTTTGAACCTGTCCCTGTTAATAATAATAATATTGGAAATGGTGAATTTTTTGATATTAATGGAAATTTATCTTCAATGGGACTGTTTTATAAAAACTATGAATCTACTTCTTCAATCCCAGAAAATTTTTATGCGAACATAAATAACCTCAGCGATGCTACACAAAACAACGATTATATATTTACATGCTATCCCTCGAATTTACTTAATATTGAACAAGAATTACAAATGGCAAACAAAACATTTAAATTTTTTCCAAACCCCGCCAAAAACCAGATTCAATTCCAATCAAATGAGACAATAGAATATATATATATTTACAACATTAAAGGATATTTAATATCTAAAATCAAAACAAATAACTTAATTGACATTTCCACACTCAAACCCGGTATATATATAATGATGGTAAACAATAATAGCACAAAACTTATCAAAAAATAGAACTTATCATCAAACTCAAAGAGCTCGTATGAATTTATTTAAATTATTTTTTTTAATTACAATATCTCTTCTAACAATAGGTTCTAAATCTGTTCGAACATCAAAAAAACTTAATGTCTTATTTATAATTGCAGATGATTTAAATTGTGCTATCGGCGCTTATGGAGATCCTCTTGCTAAAACCCCAAACATTGATAAACTAGCAAAAAATGGTTTCATATTTACCAATGCACACGTTCAATATCCATTGTGTGGGCCGTCAAGGGTTTCTATGATGACAAGCCTGTATCCAGATCAAACAAAATCAAAAAAGCTTCGTTTATATGTTCGGCAAACAATTCCAGATGTAATAACAATTGGTCAAAAATTAAGAATGGAAAAATATCATTCAGTTCGAGTTGGTAAGATTTATCACTACCACAATCCAAGAGATATTGGAACTGCTGGTCAAGATGACTCTTTTACTTGGGACCAGACAGTAAACCCATACGGAAGAGATAAGCTTGATCAACATATGATTAAAGCTTTAAAACAAAATTGGGATGGAGCTACTCTAAGCTGGTTAGAGGCAAATGGTTCAGATTTGGAACAAACTGATGGTATAGGTGCAACTGAAACAATATCTTTTTTAGATGAATTTGCAAAGAGTGGGGAAAATTTCTTTTTAGCTTATGGCCTTTATCGTCCTCACGTTCCGTTTGTTGCGCCAAAATATTATTTTGATTTACATAAAAAAAGTAATTTTTCTGTTCCTGAAAGTGATGACTCGTATCTTAAAACCATACCCAAACCTGCTGCATTGTCAATTAGAAGCCGTAAGGAACAAATTGATATTGAAATTGAAAAAGCAACCTATATCAAAAGAGCATACTATGCAACAACCAGTTTTATAGATGCTCAAATCGGAAGGGTATTAAGAAAGCTTGAAGAAACAGGGTTACATAAAAATACAATTGTTGTATTCACGTCTGATCACGGCTATCACTTAGGAGAAAATGGGCACTGGCAAAAACAAACATTGTTTGATTCCGCAACTAGAGTTCCATTGATTATCTCAGTTCCTGGGGTAAAAAGGGGTCTAAACAATATTGATGCTCCGGTAGAATTAATCGATATTTACCCTACTATCATGGATTTACTTGAAATAGAGTCACCAAGGTTTATTCAAGGAAAAAGCCTAAAGCCTTTTCTGGAAGGTTCACACGAGTCTATTCGTAAAAGTTCACTTACAGAATTACAAATAAATACTCCAGAAGGTATTGCGCAAGGTTATTCAATAAAAACAAACCGTTTCCGGTTAAGCCAATGGAAATTAAATGATAAGGTTTCATACGAGCTGTATGATCACAAATTTGACTCTTCTGAAATAAATAATATTTCAAGCAATACAGATTATGTTGTTGTTAGGGACTCATTAATTAAGGTACTAAATGATAGAATTAATAGAGCTAAAAAATACCCCCCCGGACTTGGACGTCAACTTAACAATGCTAAACCACACAGAGATCCAAAAAAATTACACTAATAAATATTCTAACTATTTTTTACTTTTTAAAAATGAAAAGTTATTTCCTAATTATTATTCTTATCTCAGTTGGTTGTCAACATAGCCCTAAGAAATTTCAAGACAATGGTCTCAGATGTACTCCGACTGAAAGTCGTTTTAATTCATCATTTTCTACAATTTCAGATCATAATACAAAATTCAATACACAAGGTATGGTGCTGATACCTGGTGGGGCTTTTTCTATGGGTGGTGACGATAATAAGGGTTGGCGTGATGAGTATCCAAAACATGAAGTTATAGTTGATTCTTTTTGGATGGATATTCATGAAGTAACCAATAAACAGTTTGCTGATTTTGTTAAAGCCACAGGCTATGTGACCACTGCAGAAAAAACTCTTGATTGGGAAGAAATTAAAAAAGGATTACCTCCTGGTACTCCAAAACCTGAAGCTAGCAGGTTGGCTCCAGCATCTCTTGTTTTTGTACCCACAAATAATCCTGTACCTCTGCGAGATATGAGCCTTTGGTGGGAATGGCGCTATGGCGCCAATTGGAAACATCCTAAAGGTGAAGGTAGTAGTATTGTCGGAAAAGAAAATCATCCTGTTGTGCATGTGAGTTGGTTTGATGCAATGGCCTATTGTAAATGGGCAGGCAAACGACTCCCAACTGAAGCTGAATGGGAGTACGCCAGTAGAGGCGGGTTAAATAATGCATTATATGCTTGGGGTAATGAAGACTTAATGTCTGGAAAACCTAAAGCCAACACTTGGGAAGGCAGCTTTCCATATAAAAACAAAGAAAACGATGGTTTTTATTATACAGCCCCTGTGCAAAGCTATCAGCCAAATGGCTATGGCTTATATGACATGGCAGGTAACGTATGGGAATGGTGTGCCGATTTATATAACGAGGACTATTACAAATCTTTAGAAGGCAAAATATCCCACAATCCAAAAGGGCCCGAATCAAGCTATGACTCTAACGAACCTTATGCATTAAAGAGAGTTAGTAGAGGAGGAAGTTATTTATGCCATGCTAGTTATTGTAGTGGCTACAGAAATAGTATGCGGATGAAAAATACTCCTGACACTGGAAGTATGCATACTGGGTTTAGAACTGTCGTATCTATCTACTGATTATTCAAAATGTTTGATTTATAAAATTTTTCTGTTTATAAAATTTGATATTCTTTTGGATATGTATAAAACCTAAAAGAAGAACTAATTCGTGATTAATAACTCTCCAATTTAGTGACCCAGGGAGGATTCGAACCCCCAACCCTCAGAGCCGAAATCTGATATTCTATCCAGTTGAACTACTGGGCCTTTGAATCTGCGAATGTACTAACTTTAGTCAGAATATAAACAAAGTTAACTCAAGCGTTTTTTTACAATCTCAGCGATTATTTTACCATCCGCCTTTCCTGCCATTTTTTTATTTGCCATACCCATGACCTTACCCATGTCTTTCATAGTTGTGGCACCTACCGACTGGATGACCTCGTCAATAACCTTCTCAACTTCCTCCGGAGAAAGTTGCTCAGGTAAAAACTGGCTGATAATCGAAATTTGCGCTTCCTCAGGCTCTGCTAAATCTACTCGGCCCTGCTCCCTATAAATCAAGGCACTTTCCTTGCGTTGCTTCACGAGTTTTTGCAATAGCTTTGTGATTTCATTGTCATCAGGAGTTTCTTTTGCACCTGACTGTGTTTGTAACAATAATATGGCTGATTTGATCGCACGTAATGACTCTAAAGCAACCTTATTTTTTTCACGCATGGCCGATTTGAGTTTAGAATTTAATTGGTCTTGAAAGTTCATATTTAATCTACGTTATCGTGTAAAAAAGAGTTGTTTGTCCGTATTCGCATCTCATCATTGGAATCTGTATCAACAGAAAGTCGAGATAGATCTTGCTCTGCATTCATATCAACTTGAGCCCTTTTATAAGCTGGTTCTTTTTCGAGCTCATCGATTCGATTTGTCATAAATTTATGATTGAATGTCTTGAGTTTCTTTCGCCTTTCTTCTGCACGCTGTGCCAGTCCTTGGGTAATCGTGCTGTTCAGCGGAGTTAATTCTTCCTTTTCAGGAAAAGTCTCAGTTTTTACTTCTACTTTTTCAGTTGACTCAGCCGTCTTTTGAATCCCCTTCTGATCGGCAACTGGCTCTAAAAAATCCTCTAGGTTATACTTTTTTACCGCTGGTGTTTCTATTTCTTCCTGCACTTCTACGGATGCAGAGATCGGTTTACTTTCTTGAGGTGATTGTGCTTGTGGTTGCTCTTCCAAATGAAAAAGAACTGGAACCTCATTTTCTAGGGGCTCCTCCATTTGTTTGGTCTCTTCTATCGGACTATCAAATGGTTTTTTCTCAACCACAATTTCCTGATGATCAACAACATCAATCTCATTGACTTTACTTGGCAATTCATGGATAATAAACTCTTCGCCATCTGGAAGTGGCTCGTGAGTTGGTTCGGAAATCTCTTCATGAAAACACTCAATAGATCGAATCACATCTGTTGTTTCTATAAGTTCTTCCGCTTGCTGCTTGTCCTCAGCTTTTGGAGATAATCCCGAAAATAAATCTGCCTCTGTCCCATCGCTCTCAAGGGTGTGTACGACTGTTTGTTCATCATTTAGAGTGTGAATGATTTTTTTAGGGTCAGCATGAACAATCTCTTCTTGCTGTTCGATATCGAATCCAGTTGCAATAACCGTTACTGCAATATCCTCACCCAAGGATGGGTCTTCGCCGATTCCCATTATGATATTCGCACCATGACCTGCCTCGCGTTGGATATGTTCGTTAATAATACCAATTTCATCTATGGTCACCTCATCCCCACCAGAAACTACAAGTAATAAGACATTTTTAGCTCCGATGATTTTATTATCATTCAGCAGTGGTGAGTCAAGTGCTTTCGCAACTGCTTCCTCCCCACGGTTTGAACCAGACGAAGTCGCCGATCCCATAATTGCTGTACCGCTATCAGCCAATACTGTTTTGGCATCACGAAGGTCTATGTTTTGAGTATAGTGATGCGTAATCACCTCGGCAATTCCTCGGGACGCATTTGCCAGCACCTCATCAGCTTTTGCAAACCCTTGTTTGAATCCAAGGTCACCATACACTTCTCGAAGTTTGTTATTATTAATCACAATAATTGAATCGACAAATTTTCTGAGTTTAGCCAAGCCCACTTCCGCTTGATCGTTGCGCGTCTTTCCTTCAAACTGGAAAGGCATCGTGACGATTCCAACTGTAAGAATTCCCATATCGCGTGCCATCTTGGCGATTACTGGCGCAGCACCCGTACCAGTTCCTCCACCCATTCCAGCAGTAATAAAAATCATCTTGGTGTTGGTAGCAAGCATTCTGGATAACTCATCTACACTTTCAATCGCAGAACGCTCTCCAATTTCAGGATTCGCACCTGCTCCAAGCCCTTCAGTAAGCGATACCCCAAGCTGAATCTTATTGGGCAACGGACTGTTTTGTAAAGCTTGCGCATCGGTATTGCAAGCCACAAAATCAACCCCCTTGATTCCCAGGTGGTACATGTAGTTTACCGCATTACTACCACCGCCGCCTACGCCAATGACTTTTATGACATTGCTTTGGTTTTTCGGTAAATCAAAATCTATTTTCTGATAATCTAATTCCATAGGTGCTTATTTATTCTGCGTTATCTAAAAATTCTCGTATTCCCTCTGTAAAGCGATCAAAAATGGATCTCCGCTTTTTTACTTCTTGTTGATCTGCAGATTCATTCGTGGACAGATCTTCTGCTTCATGCTCCTCTTCCGTTAACTCTTCATATGCGCTCATTTGTTCGACCGCTTTCATAACCAAACCAACAGCGGTTGAAAACATCGGGCTTGCAGTTGACTCTGCATGTTCATCTCCTGCCAAATGTTCATTTGGAAAACCAATTCGAGTATCCATGCCCGTTATATATTCAACAAGTTGTTTGAGGTGTTTCAGTTGACTCCCCCCACCTGTTAAAACGATTCCTGCAATCAACTTTTTCTTTTGTTCCTCGTGTCCGTAGTTTTTGATTTCGACATAAACGCTTTCAATGATTTCGGTCACACGCGCATGAATAATTTTTGAAAGGTTTTTTAGTGTAATTTCTTTCGGGTCTCGACCGCGTAACCCTGGAATGGAAACAATTTCATTATCTTTATTCTCCCCTGGCCATGCAGACCCGAATTTTGTTTTGAGTAGTTCTGCCTGCTTTTCAATAATCGAACAGCCCTCTTTGATGTCTTCAGTTATGATATTTCCGCCAAAGGGAATAACCGAGGTGTGACGAATTATCCCATCCTTAAAAATGGCAAGATCTGTTGTGCCGCCCCCAATATCGATAAGGGCTACGCCAGCTTCTTTCTCTTCTTTGCTCAATACCGCAGAGGATGATGCCAAAGGCTCCAATGTAATCCCACCAAACTCCAAGCCAGCTGATTTTACGCATCGTGCAATATTGCGAATCGATGACATTTGACCAACAACGACATGAAAGTTGGCTTCCAGACGTGCCCCATACATCCCGATAGGCTCTTTGATTTCTGACTGTCCATCGACTTTGAACTCTTGCGGAAGGACATGGATAATCTCTTCCCCTGGAAGCATCACAAGTTTATAAACTTGATTAATCAACTCTTCCACATCCGATTCTTGAATGACCTCCTCTGGATTTGGCCTTGTGATATAATCACTGTGTTGAAGACTGCGAATGTGCTGGCCAGCAATCCCAACAACCACCTCACGGATAGTCTCACCAGAAGCCGCTTCTGCTTCTTGTACGGCAGATTGAATGGATTGAATCGTTTGGGTGATATTATTAACGACCCCTCTGTGAACGCCTAAACTTTCGGATTTTCCAGCTCCAATGATTTTGAGTTTTCCATACTCGTTTTTACGCCCAAGCATGGCCACAATTTTAGTGGTTCCAATATCGAGTCCTACCCCTTTGTTTTCTAGCTTCATAACGTATTTCTTTTACAAATGATTTGGTTGCTATAATGTAACGTGACTTCCCTGTAGTCCCCTATCAAACCTTGATCCGTAGCTACAGCATAAAAAGCTTTGTATTTTTTAAATTTTGTTTGAATATCATCAACCGACTTAATCTTGATCTGGTATTTCTGATCAATCACATACATAGACACCTCGTCTCCATGATCTCGGATGTCTCCAATATGCGATGCCAAAAAACGGTCTTGTGCAATCGCAATGGAAAGGGCAGATAGTGCCTCGAATCGATCGACATCGGGATCGTTAACAATCGTTGGAACATCAGCCTCATGGTTGGGGGAAAGCGGAATCGGCCTACCCTCGGCATCAAGATAAAATTCTGATTTACCTTTTACACGGGCCACTGGAATCCTCGGTAGGACTTTTATGTGAAGAACATTATCCAACGTTAAAAATGCTTCTGTTTTTTTGATTAAATCGTTTTGAGCGAGTTGCAACTCAAGACGCTTTAAATGTATTTCAGATTTTTGTTTACTCGTCGAATCTTTGAAAACAAGTTTCAACATATTATCAACGGAATCTTTTGAAATCATTTGCGGGTAATGTTCATCAATGTGTACATGAAATCCTTGGACCGATCTTGCAGAATTTCGATGTAAAGACAGCACAATCATACCGATTGAGAGCAAAATCCAAAAAGAAAATGAAATCACTCTAACCCACATAAGACGTCCGTTTTAGATGTTCTACAATTGGTTGAACCTCATCTGCAATATCACCTGCGCCCATAACAACAACAACATCTGCACCAGCATCAGCTACCTTTTCTGGTAATTGGCTTTTGGAAACAATTTCAACCGACCCATTCATCATTTTAAGAATAGATTGACTGCTAACTCCTGGTATCGGTAGCTCACGTGCTGGATAGATATCGAGCAATATGGTATGGTCGAATTGGGACAAACTCTCCGCAAATTCCTTGCAAAAATCCCTCGTCCTGCTAAACAAGTGAGGTTGAAACACTGCGATTCGTTTGGCAGAGGGGTAAAACTGTTTGACTGCATCTGCCATTGTATTGATTTCCGTTGGATGATGAGCATAGTCGTCGATTACTACCGAGGGTTCCTCTATTCGAATACTGAATCGGCGGTCAACTCCTCGAAAATGCTGCAAGGCCGTCGAAATTGACTGCGGATCACAACCGACAGACAAAGCCATCACGATGGCTACTGTGGCATTCATCAAATTATGCTTCCCAGGAAGACGAAGCTGAAGATTTTTTAAGATTTGATCTTTACTGTGAAAATCAAAAACGTAATGACCATTTTCGATTCTGACACGATCGACCCGAACCTCAGCGTGTTTGCTCGTGCCAAATGTAACCCCTGAAACATCAAGCCCTTCTCGAACTAAGCGGTGATTTGGATTTGAAACCAAAGCGGCAAAGGATTGAAAACTATCTTCGAGATTCTCCGCATTCTGGTAAATGTCCAAATGGTCTGCATCCATTGATGTGATACAAAGAAGATCAGGATGAAGCGTTAAGAAGGAACGATCAAATTCATCAGCCTCTACTACCATATATTCGTTGCCTTCACTGATAAAATTAGAACCAAAATTAGATGAAATTCCACCCAAAAAAGCCGTAATCTTTTTTCCACTTTCTCGTAGTAGATGTGCTAGAATTGATGATGTTGTGGTTTTGCCATGAGTTCCTCCTACAGCCAAACAGTATAGGTCTTTGCTCAATTCGCCAAGAACTTGGGAACGCTTAAAAACATCAAATTCATTTGCTTTGAAAAACTTGAGTTGTGGAAAGTCTTGTGGGATTGCAGGGGTGAATACAACAGTGGTGTTGGCTTTGTTCTTACACACTGATGGGATTCGATCAACACGCTCATCTGTATGTACTTTTACACCGATTTGAATAAGCTTGTCGGTAATCTCTGTTTCGATTCTGTCATACCCATATACATCATGCCCTTGCTGAATAAAATACTGTGCCAAGGCAGACATTCCGATTCCACCAATTCCCAAGAAATACAGCTGTTGCTTAATCATTGACTAGGGATTTGATTTGTTTGACAATCGATTGAGTGGCATCAGGTTTTGCCAAGTTTTTAATGTTTCTCCCCAGAGTTTCTCTCTTCTTTTTGTCGGAGAGAAGAACATCTATTTGGGTTTGGAATTTTTGATCCAGTTCATTTTCTTCGATAACGAATGCTGCATCCTTTTTTGCTATAGCAAGTGCATTTTTATATTGATGGTTTTCTGCCACATTGGGTGATGGGATAAATAAAACCGCTTTGCCGACCTGACAAAGCTCCGAAACGGCAAGCGCCCCAGCTCGGGAAATAATCACATCCGCCGCCGCATAAGCCATTGCCATATCATCAATAAATGGTGTGATGTGAACGTATGATGTTTGAAGTGGAACAAATTCTTTTTCATATAGAGAACCGCATTGCCACACAATTTGAACTCCCATTTCAGAAAGTCTACCATGATGATTGGCCATCAACTGATTTATTTGTTTTGCGCCGAGACTTCCACCAACAACAAGAAGAGTTGTTTTCGTTTGTGATAAGCCCATTTTCTTTTTTGCTTCTGCAGGGCTGATGTTCATATCAATCAACTCGGATCGCAAAGGGTTTCCTGTAAGTTCTGTTTTATGCTTTGGAAAAAATCTTTCTGCTTCCGCATGAGCGATACAGATTCGTTGCACATATTTGCCAAGCAGTCGATTGGTTATCCCAGGTAAAGCATTTTGCTCTTGAATGAGTGATGGGATTTTCATTCGGGTCGCCATATATAACAATGGGCCGCTTGCAAAGCCTCCAGTGCCAATAACAACCTTTGGCTGAAATCGCTTTAAAATAAAGTAGGAACGCCATAAACTCACGATTAACTTGAAAGGAAACAATAGGTTTTGAACTGAAAGCTTACGCTGAATCCCTGATATCCAAAGCCCTTTGATTTGAAAACCAGCTTTGGGAACACGTTTCATTTCCATACGTCGACTTGCACCAACAAATAAAATCTCAGCAGAGCCATTGTCGCTTTTAATCGCATTTGCAATCGCTAGTGCAGGGAAGATATGCCCCCCTGTTCCCCCGCCAGACAATATGGTTTTAAACTGCTTCACTCAAAATTGCTAAAGGGTTTTTTTCGTCGTTTCCTGCCATGCGGCCTGCAGTCACACTCTGCACAATACCGAGTGCCAGAAATGTCATCCATATGGAAGTTCCGCCACTGCTAATCAATGGTAAAGGTTGCCCCGTTACGGGAAATATCGAAACAGCAACACCCATATTCACCAAAGACTGCAAGATGATTGGAAGTCCAACTCCTACGATCAGAAGTTGACCAAAAAAGTGTTCTGTTTTATATACACTCATGAAAATACGGAACAGAAGCAGCAGATATAAAAACAATAAACTCAAACCGCCAGCCATACCATACTCCTCAGTGATAATAGCATAAATAAAATCAGATGTGCTTTGGGGTAATAAGTTTTTCATCACACTTTTACCAGCTCCTTTTCCAAGGAAACCACCAGTAGCAATTGCTGTTTTTGCACGTTTAACTTGATAGTTGGTATTTGCATCTCCATCTCCCGTAAAACTTTCAATTCGACTCATCCATGTATCGACGCGGTTGGGAAAAGCATCTGGATATGCTTTTGCTGTCATAATAAATAATGTCAGAAAGACCCCAGCAGTACCCAACATCAATATCAGATATTTTTTAGGATAGCCCCCAATAAATGCCAATACAAACACCAAAGCAATCAATAAAGCTGCCGTTGACAGGTTTGCGGGTAAGATGGTCGCAATCACTAACAAGACAGGTAGCCATAGAACGAGCAAACTCCGTAAAAAATGAATGTCTTTATCTTTATTGATTGAGAGGTAACGAGCCACATACACCATCAGCACAACCGAAGCTAATGTTGATGTTTGAAAAGACAAGCCAATGATCGGAATTTTGATCCAACGACTTGCATTTGCTCCATCTATCATATTTCCTTGCAGGGCCGTGTAAACCAACAGTACCCAAACAATAGGTAGTGCAATGACAGACAAACCGCTAAAGTATTTGAATGGAATACGGTGCGTCGCATACATAATGCTGATTCCAATCAAAACAATTACAACATGCTTAATTAAATGGCCAGTCACAGAGCCGATTCCTAAAACATATACCAAGTTAGAACTTGCGCTATAAACGGGTAAAAACGAAAACACAGACAACAGGGCTACAATAGCCCATATGGCGCGATCTCCGTGGATATGTTTTGTGATAAAACGCATAAATTACAGTTGACGAACGAGTTGTTTAAATTGATCTCCCCGATCTTCATAACTTTCAAAAAGATCAAAACTTGCACAGGCTGGTGACAGCAATACGGCATCTCCTTGCTTTGCCAAGTCATAGGATGCCTGTACAGCTTCAGACATGGACCCTGCCTCCACCAGAAGGTCTACAACTGGGGAAAAACAATCGATGATTTTTTCATTGTCAAGCCCAAGGCAAATAATGGCTTTTACATTTTTACGAACCAATGGCATGAGTTTAGCGTAGTCGTTCCCTTTGTCAACTCCGCCTACAATCCAAATTGTTGGGCGTGTCATACTGTTGAGTGCGTAGTATGTTGCATTGACATTTGTTGCTTTGGAGTCATTTATATAATCTACTTTTAGAATACGGAGCACCTTCTCCAATCGGTGTGGAGCCCCTTGAAAGGTTCTCAAACTCTCCCGTATGGTTTGTTTGCGAATGTTGACCAATTGGGCAATGGTAGCTGCTGCCATTGCATTTTTGGCATTGTGAATTCCCTCCAGCGAGGGGTTGTCAATTTGGATCATATCGGTTGTATTAAATCGTTCGTGTTTTATTGTTTTATCTGTATAGGGTATGCATTGCGATTTGGGTTTGTGTTTTTCGATTGCCAGCTTGATTTCATCATCTGTATCATCATAGATGAAATAGTCTTTATTCGTTTGGTTTTTTAGCATGCAAAACTTGGCGTCAACATATCGCTCAAAGCTGTTGTCATAGCGATCTAAATGGTCGGGGGTGAGATTGGTCATCACAGCATATCGCGGGTGGAAGGAATCGATGTCCTCCAATTGAAAACTACTGAGTTCAAGTACCCAGTAATCGGGCGAACTTGTCTTTACTGCTTTGGCAAAGCTTGATCCAATATTCCCAGCAAGCGCGACAGACTTTCCTGCCGATGCTAGCAAGTGGTGCGTAAGCATTGCTGTAGTCGTTTTTCCATTTGTCCCTGTAATTCCGATCAACTCCGCATCTGTGTGAAGTGAAGCAAATTCAATTTCTGAAAGCAATAGAGTCTTAGCAGACCTAATTTTTTCGATGATTGACACATTTGGGGGAATCCCTGGGCTTTTTACAACCAAATCGGCATTAATAATCCGTTCGGAAGAGTGTTTCCCTTGCTCCCATTCAATATGATGATCATCCAATTCTTTTTGGTAGGACTCACCTATTGCCCCTTTATCGCTCAAAAAGACATGATAGCCAAGATGCTGACCAAGAAGTGCAGCGCCAACTCCACTTTCCCCTCCACCCAATACAATCATATTCTTTGCCATTACTTATCTGATCTTTAGGGTTACAAGTGAAATGATTGCAAGAGCGATAGTGATAATCCAAAATCGAGTGACGATTTTACTCTCATGATATCCTTGCTTTTGGAAGTGATGATGAACAGGTGCCATCAAGAAAATTCGTTTTCCAACGCCTGTTTTCTTTTTGGTGTACTTGAAATACCCTACTTGAAGGATGACTGACAAGCTTTCAATAAAAAAGACCCCACACAGAACAGGAATGAGTAATTCTTTTCGAACCGAAAGAGCGAGAACAGCAATTATCCCTCCGATAGTTAAGCTTCCTGTATCACCCATAAATACCTGCGCTGGATAGGTGTTGTACCATAAAAATCCGACCAGGCCTCCTGCAAATGCAGCGATAAAAATCACGAGTTCACTCACATCAGGGATGTACATGACGTTGAGGTAATCTGAGAAAATAATGTTGCCCGAAACCCAAGCAAAGACCCCCAAAACCAGCACGATTAGTGTTGCTGTTCCTGCGGCCAGTCCATCTATACCATCGGTTAGGTTTGCCCCATTTGAAACCGCTGTCACAATAAAAATCACAAACGGAATAAAAACCAACCAAGCATATACAGACCAAGATTCATCAATCCAAGTAATCACCTCTGCATAATCAAATTCATTATTCTTCAGTAATGGAATTGTGGTTTTTGTCGACTTTTCATTGAAAACAATCTCTTGTCCTAGCGTAGCATTTTCTCTTATGGTCACATCGGGATGGAAATAAAGCGTAATCCCGACAATAAGACCCAAACCAACTTGGCCAATGATTTTAAACCTTCCTTTAAGACCTTCTTTATTTTTTCGCTTAATCTTGATATAATCATCAATAAATCCGATGCTTCCCATCCAAATCGTTGTGATAATCAGAAGAAGGATATAGATGTTATCGAGTTTGGCAAACAACAATACGGGCACTAGGGTAGCCAGAATGATTATTAGACCTCCCATAGTCGGCGTACCAGCTTTTTCTTTTTGACCTTCTAAGCCCAGATCACGGATACTCTCTCCCATTTGATTACGGTGGAGGAGCCGTATAATTTGTTTCCCAAAAATCAAAGAAACAAGTAGCGAAAAAATGATTGCTATGGAAGCTCGAAAACTGATGAACTGAAATAAACTAGCTCCAGGAAGCTGGAATTCTTGTTCTAAATATTCAAACAGATAGTATAACATTAGTTCTTATTTTGTAAATATTGTTTTAACTCCTTAGCGTCGTCAAACTCCAAACGCTCCCCTTTGATGTCTTGATAGGTTTCATGACCTTTGCCTGCCACCAATATGATATCTCCATTGTGGGCAAGCTGACAAGCCGTTTTTATCGCTTGTAATCGGTTTGAGATACTGATGTATTTATTAAAATGTTCTGCCGGTACTCCCGATTCGATCTGCTCAATAATTTTTTCAGGGTCTTCATTACGCGGGTTGTCAGAAGTAATAATCACCTTGTCGCTTAATGTTGAAGCTATCCGCCCCATGAGTGGACGCTTTGCCATATCCCGATCTCCACCACAACCAAAGACAGTAATCAGCATCTCATTTCCAGTCCTGATTTTGTTGATCGTCTCCAATACGTGGTTTAATGCGTCTGGGGTATGCGCATAGTCAACAATTGCTCGTACTGGATGCCCTCCACTGACAACATTAAACCGTCCTGATACGGGCTCTACCGCACTCAAAGCACTTAGGCTCTTGTCTGCGTTTTCTCCCAGTAACTTCGTGCATGCATACACCGCCAACAAATTCGAAGCATTGAAGTCTCCGACCAATGCCACCCATGTTTCTTTGCCGTCTATCCGAAGTTGCATTCCCGAAAAGTCATGTTCAATAATTTTTGCTTTAAATTCAGCTGTGTTCTTTAACGCATAAGAATGCTTCTTTGCAGCACAGTTTTGCAACATATACTCGCCATTCTTATCGTCATGATTGCTCAATGAAAAAGCAGTGGCTGGCAGTTTGTCAAAAAACTTCTTTTTAGTATCTCTGTAACTTTCAAAAGTCTTGTGGTAATCGAGGTGATCATGCGTAAGGTTGGTGAAGATCCCACCTGTAAAATGAAGCCCATCTATACGGTGCTGGTCGATCCCATGGGAAGAAACTTCCATAAAGCAGTGCGACACACCCGCTTCGACCATTTTTGCCAAAAAGGAATTAATATCCATTGGGTCGGGTGTTGTGTGTGTTGCTGGGTAGTGATGCTCGTTAATGGTGTTGGCAATGGTGGATAACTTCCCAACTGAAAACCCTAAGTGCTGGAATACTTCAAACAACAATTGAACAGTCGATGTTTTACCGTTGGTTCCTGTCACACCAATAAGACTGAGATTGGCAGAAGGTCGATTGTGAAAATTAGAAGCGACCACAGCATAGGCACTTCGGGATTGTAAGGTTTGCACATAGGTAATTCCTTCAACTTGGTTTTTGGGTAACTCTTCGCAAAGGATTGCGACAGCTCCCCTCTTTACAGCATCGCCAATGTGGCTGTGCCCGTCGTGAAACTCACCACGAATGGCGACAAACAATGCATTGGGATCTACCTGACGAGAGTCTGCCGTCACGTGGTCAATCAAAACAGATGTAGTCCCAAAAACAGACTCTATGGATACGCCAAAAAGTAATTCTTTGAGTTGCATCAGGACTTCTTTTGTGTTTTAGTGAGTTTGACATCGACTTTGACGACGCTTTGGTTGGTCTCGTTCTTATTACCCGTGATTTCCAAATAGCGATCTCGGCTGAGTTTGGTTTCTCTTGGAATTGAGCTGTATAGCTTGTGCGCAATTGTTTGGAAAACTGGAGCAGCAACTTGGTTTCCGAAATAACCTTTTTCTTTATCAGGGCGGTGAATAACGACTATGCATGAATATTTGGGTTGGTCTGAAGGAAAATATCCTACAAAGCTCGCCACGTATTGTACCTCCTCTGTATTGTAGTCTAGCTGACAGGTTCCTGTTTTTCCGGAGATCGCAAAATTTGGGTCGTAAATATTATGTGCCGTACCCCAAGGTTTATCCACAACTCCTTTCAACATACTTTTGACTTTGCCAATCGTCTCCTTGGAACAAATGGACGGGTTGATGATTTCGACTTCAGACTGTTTTTTGATTTGGCTCCTCGTGTTTTGAGTACCTTCAATAAATCTAGGCCTCACCATGACGCCGTCATTAGCAATGGCGTTATAAAAAGTGAGCGTCTGCATGGGTGTCATTAGCACTCCATATCCATAAGCCATCCATGGGAGAGATATCCCACTCCACCCTTTTTTATCTGGATGTGGTATGACTGGTTTTGCCTCCCCTACTATTGGCAATCCCAGGGGTTCGCTGAGCCCCATATTCATCAGACGATTTACAAATTGCTCTGGTTTTTTGTTGTATTCATTATATATTGCCTGTACCATTCCTGTATTTGAGGAACGCTCAAAAATTTCAGTAATTGGAATTTTGCCATAGCCTCCTTTGCGAGAATCACGTACTTTGTATTTGCCATAAAAAGTCAGCTCTCCATTTTGCGTATCAAAAACTGTCGTCGTATCAACAACTTGATCTTCAAGAGCAGCTACGAGTGCCATAAGCTTAAAGGTCGATCCAGGTTCGTGGGACTCCCCAATTGCGTAGTTGAGTTTTTCGTAATACTTGCCCTCTTTAGTACGACCCAAATTTGCCACAGCACGAATCGCTCCTGTTTCGGTTTCCATCACGATAGCTGTTCCGTGATCGGCTTCGAAATTTTCAAGAGCTTCAAGCAAGGCATGGTGAGTGATATCTTGGGTGTTTACATCAAGTGTTGTTTGTAAATCATACCCATCTTGTGGTTCTTGTAGATATGAATCGCTTAAGGGTTTCCACTCTCCATTTGCGATTTTTTGACGTAGCTGTAAGCCTGGAACCCCGCGTAATTCATCTCCAAAAGCACCTTCAAGGCCAACGCGCAGGTAGCTCCCATTTGGCTGCTTTTTTTCATAGCCAATAGTTCGTTCAGCGATTTTACCTAACGGTCTTTCACGTACGGTCTTTCGCTCCACAACCAAGCCTCCTCGAACGCCCCCGAATCGAAACAATGGAAAAGTTCGCAAACGAGTCATTTGCCCATAACTCAGATCCTTTGCAATACGTTTATAACGATGCTGTTTTTTATGTGCATCAAGGAGTAGATTATGATAATAATTGGGTGTATTTCCCAATAGAGAAGCAAGTGAATCTGCAAGCGCATCCACATGACTCTCAAAACGACTAGCATTCACTGTCGCAGCATCAAAATGAATGGTGTATCTGGGCACTGAAGTGGCTAGAAGACTGCCGTCATGCGCATATATATTTCCGCGAATCGGTTGAATTTCAAAATTTTGTACCGTTGTTTTTTCAGCCAGAAGTTTGTAAGATTCTCCTTCAACAAGCTGGATGTGAATGATTTTATATCCAATCCCAATGCCCAGCAGAAAAAGCCCAATCACCACAAATGAAAATCTTGAAATCAGTCTTTTTTGCTTTTCCATTTGCCTTATTCAATGATAATTTTTGTTGGTGGAGTGACAGAGGATACAAATCCACGATTGGACAATTTGCTTTTTACTTCTGTTTCCAGGCGCATGTACATCGCTTGGGTTCTCGTTTCTGCAAACTGACTTTTTAACGCTTGGATTTCGGCGTTTAAGGATGAAATCTGCATTACCTTTTGGTCGATATTGTGGGAGGATGAAATCATAACACCTGCCAGAAAAAAGAAAAATAATATGAGTCGCCAGTTCCGCAAGGCACCTTGCTGCACCAAGAAAGAACCTCGAAGAATTTCTAACATACTTTGTCTCATATTTTCTCAGCTATTCGCAGTTTGGCACTGCGTGCACGTTTGTTGTTTTGAATTTCTTTACTAGAGGGCAGTGTCATCTCGCCCACCTTTTTAAATGGCTTGTATGAGCGTCCAAACTCATCTTTCTCCGGCTCGTTTTCAAAGCAGCCATACTGAATAAATCGCTTAACAAGACGATCTTCTAAAGAGTGATAACTGATCACGCAAAGTCTACCATTGCGGTTGAGGATTTCTGCGCTTTGCTCGAGAAGCGATTTTAAAGCTTTCAACTCTTGATTGACCTCAATACGAAGAGCCTGAAAAATTTGAGCCAATACTTTATGTTGGATCTTTACAGGAATAAGAGGACGAAGCAAGTCAGCTAATTCCAAAGTTGTGTCGATGGGCTTTTTAGACCTTTTCTCAACGATAACAGACGCGATTTTGCGTGCATTCTTCAATTCTCCATATTGATAAAAAATATCTCTCAGCTGCTCTTTTGTAAAGGTGTTTATCACCTCTTTTGCCGATGTACCCTCCAACAAACTCATTCGCATGTCAAGTGGACCGTCGAATCGTGTAGAAAACCCACGAGTTGGTGTGTCAATTTGGTGGGAGGAAACACCCAAATCTGCAAGAATCCCATCGACTTTAGCAATCTTATGAAATCGTAAAAAGCGTTGTAAATAGGTGAAATTTTGATGGATGAAAATCAAGCGCTCATCCTCCCATGTATTTTCTATCGCATCTTCGTCCTGATCAAAAGCAATCACCCTACCTTGACTTCCCAGCGCATCTAAAATGGCTTTGGTGTGTCCACCTCCACCGAAAGTAACGTCGACATAAGTGCCTGATTCCTTGAGAGCTAACCCCTCAAGGCAAGCTTCCAATAAAACAGGATTATGATACATCTTCGTCATGATTTCCCATCACCTCTTCTGCCAATTCCGCAAAGTCAAGAGCAGCATCGTCAATGGCTTGTTCATACAATTCCTTATCCCATATTTCAATCATGTTGATTGCCGATGAGAGCACAAGTGACCTGTCTAAAGAGGCAATTCCAAGCAAGTCCTTAGGGATCAATATCCGTGTTGCAGCATCTAGATCGATCATTTTCACCCCAGCAGTAAACCGGCGAATAAAATCGTTATTCTTCTTTCTAAATCGATTGAGCTTATTCACCTTTTCCATCATAGCTGACCACTCTTCCAAGGTGTAAAGCTCCAAGCACTTTTGAAACACCGAACGCTTGAGCACAAAGGTTTCCACACCCTTGAGTTGCTTGACCAAAGACACAGGTAGTTTTACCCTGCCCTTGGGGTCTAATTTGCATTCATACGTACCAACTACGTGCATTATACAGATTGAATTGAGTCAAATATATCAATAAAATACCACTTTTTACCACTTTTTACCACTTTGTTGATAAATTCAACCACTTAGGATTTAAAAGTGACTTAAATCATTTACTATGAGTATGTTGTCATTTCATGAAACAAACTTGTTTGATATTGTGAATTCTAAAGCATTTGCTATCACTTTATGTCAAATGAATAAGGCAACTGACTTGAATTAGTTATATTTGCGCACTATTTGGCTTCGATAAATGAAACAAACAATTATAACATCAGGGAAATTTAAATTCCTTGAGGTAGGCACTGGAAAGCCAATCGTAATTCTTCATGGTCTTATGGGGGGTTTGAGTAACTTTCAAGGGGTTACTGAATATTTTCCTAACAAAGGGTATCGGGTTATAATTCCCATGTTACCCATTTACGACCTCCCCTTGCTCAAAACAAATGTCAAGGAATTTGCCAATTATGTCAACCAATTTATTTCCCATCTGAACTTATCAGAAGTTACTTTGCTTGGAAACTCACTTGGGGGCCATATCGGTCTGCTAGTTTCTCTATTGTATCCCAAGAACATCAAAGGACTTATCATTACTGGTAGTTCTGGGCTATATGAAAACTCTATGGGTGAAAGCTATCCTAAAAGAGAAGATAAAGACTATATGACACGGAAATGTCAAGAGGTTTTTTATAATCCTGAAGTCGCCACAAATGAGATTATAGATGAGGTATTTGAAACCGTGAATGATCGGAAAAAATTGGTTAAGATTCTCGCTATTGCCAAAAGTGCAATTCGACACAATATGGCTAAAGACTTGCCTAAAATTCAAATTCCAACCGCTATAATATGGGGAGAAAACGACATTGTAACGCCACCTGAAGTTGGACATGACTTCAATCGTTTACTGCCAAATTCTTCTTTATTTTGGATTGAAAAATGTGGACATGCCCCTATGATGGAACATCCGGATCTTTTCAATATGCATATGGAAACTTGGCTAAACTCTTATTCAAATTGAGTTGCCATGATTCATTCTGCCCGTTTTTTGGTAAGCAACTCTGCTGTTGATCATTGTCCAAAGTCCTCCTTCCCTGAATACGCTTTTATCGGTCGTTCTAATGTTGGAAAGTCATCACTAATCAATGCCATGGCCAACAACAAAAAACTTGCTAAGACCTCAGGGACACCTGGAAAAACAAAGCTGATCAATCACTTTTTAATCAATGATGCTTGGTGTATGGTTGATTTGCCTGGTTACGGCTATGCCAAAATATCTAAGAAAGAAAGAAACGAACTCAAAAAACTAATCAATGGTTACTTTGCCAAACGAAAACAATTGGTTAATACTTTTATTCTGATTGACAGTCGGCACAAACCACAAGACATCGATATTGATTTTATAAATACTATGGGGGCCCAAAAGCATCCGTTCTCTATCGTTTTTACCAAGATTGATAAACTCTCCCATGGGCAACGTCAAAACAATATATCTGTCTATAAATCTCAGCTTTTGGAGCGAGGCTGGGAATGTATTCCCCCATTATTTGAATCTTCCGCTAAAACTGGAGAAGGAAAAAAAGAGATTCTCAGCTATATCGAATCAATCAATTCGAATCTTTAGTTTTTTGTGCCTTGCCTAATTTGTGTTCGCTTGAAAAATAGTCGCAGAACTGCTGAAAAGCCTCGCCCATTTCAACATCTTGTGTGGCTTTCATATACGAGTTGCGAATCCCAACAAGCGTTTGATGAACAAACACACGCATTTGGTCAACAGGCATCTCCTTAGTCCACAGGTCAATACGAGCACTTTCCTGAGCTTGTTTGTCCCAGGTACTTAAGAACATGGCATGAGTTTCTTGCTTATCAATTCCACCATCTGGAGCAGACCAACTCAACTGATCTGGCACATGGTTTTTATCAAGGGTAACATCTATAGTGATTCTCGTCTTTTTCATCATCTCCGAGGTTTATATTTTGATTTTTCAAATAACTCTCTGTAAGGAGTATTGAGAAGCTCCACAATGGATTTTCGTTCTTTCTTTTGATAGGCCTTAACAATTTGGAGACCTAGCCATTGACCTATTTGACCTGGAGAGTCAACGTCGATATTCAAATAAAATTTTGAAAAAGGAGCTGGCGAGATAAAGCGTTTTATCAACTCTGTGTCTGTACTATAAAGCAATTCCTTGGAAACAAAAAAGTTCCAAATTTCTTTTTCATTAGTCATTACCCAATCTAGCTGATCAGGCGTATATCCCATTATTTTATCCTCTGAATAATCGGATAAGATCGATTGCTTCAAGAATTGGATTTTACCAGAATAAATCATTTGCGCTAAAAAAGTACGATCTTCGGGCAAAGCAATATGATTTTTTGCAAAAGATTCTGCCAGCTCTTTCGACAGCTGTTTCAATTCCATTTCCTGGCGTAAATACAAGGAAATTCCCTCATACATATGATGGTCTACACCTAAGAAGTTGTCAATGGCGATCAATACCATACTGTCGTTGAGAATGACTTTATTGTTGTAATCAACGTCAGAAGTGATTGTAATTACTTTTTTGGGTACTCGAGCATTTTTAAAGACTCGCTGAAGACCTTGCATAAAAGGAGACAATTGATTGTGGATTTCTGAATTCGAAATCAATTTGGTTTGTTCATACAGGGCCAGCTGCAAACTGTCTGTACGACGATTAACCCATACTGAAAAGGGATAGCTTTTAGGAAAAAAATAAGGAAACTCTTGCTCCACTTCGCCTAGAGAGTCTGGATGAGCACTAAAAAAAATACTTTCAAATCGAATGAGTTCATAGGACGGTGTGGCACCCTCGGATGCTTTTCGGTTCGAGCAACTCCAAAAAAATACAGGCAAAGTCAATAAAATTAAAATAGACCATAAGCTGTTTTTGAATACGTCCATAAATAGTACCTTTGAAAGTAAAATTAGAATTTACGAAACTACTATTTTTTTGGTTGATAATTCAGTTGTGTTATGAAAACTAAACATGTTGCAGATCATATTATAAATTGGTTAAACACTTATGTAGAAAAGTCAAATCTTGACGGTTTTGTAATTGGTGTGTCTGGTGGAGTAGATTCGGCTCTCACTTCTACACTGTGTGCCAATACGGGAAAACCAACACTTTGCCTAGAAATGCCAATACACCAAGAGAGCAATCAAGTAAATCGGGCAAATAGACACACAAGCTGGCTTACAGAAAACTTTAGCAATGTTCGTGTTAAAGTTTTGTCTTTAAATGCGCTGTATGATAGCTTTTTTCAGTTGGATGCCGCAGGAAATAAGAACACAAACACCCCTCTTTCTTTGGCAAATACGCGTTCTCGTTTACGAATGACAACTCTGTATTATTTTGCTTCAAAAGAACGGTTTCTCGTGGCTGGCACGGGCAACAAAGTTGAAGATTTTGGAGTAGGGTTTTATACCAAATACGGAGATGGTGGGGTGGACGTCAGTCCAATAGCGGATTTGATGAAAAGCGAAGTCAGAGAACTCGCTGCACACTTGGGCGTACATGATTCAATTGTTCATGCTGCTCCAACTGACGGCTTGTGGGATGATAATCGAACCGATGAAGACCAGCTCGGCGCAACCTATGATGAGCTTGAATGGGCAATGGAACAACAAAAAAATGGAAAAACAACAGCTGATTTTACAGGTCGTGAAAAGGCTATTTTTTCAACCTACGAAAATCACCACAAAATGAATAAACACAAAATGGTTCCCATCCCCATTTGTGTGATACCACAGCAGCTAAAGTAATTTTTTTGTTAAATTTTTTAAGAATTTACTTACATTCTTTGTAGTTTGTTTCATTTATTGTTTCTTTAAGCAATAAACGCAAATAACGATCTTATTTTAGACCTGTGATAAAAGTTGTAGTTGCTGATTCTCATCCGATTATCCATAAAGGGATTAAGGCTTGTTTTAAAAATTCCACAGAGATTTCAATCACTGGAAAAGCCCTAGTTCATGATGATCTTTTTGATATTCTTGACCGGAAGATGGTTGATATTATCATACTGGAACTCGATTTGCAAAAATCAGATGGATTAGCAGTCCTGCGACGCATCAAAAATGAGTACCCAGGAGTTCGTGTTTTGATATTTTCAAATCAGCCCGAGGAAGTTTATGCAATTTCTTCACTAAAAGCAGGTGCTTCTGGCTATTTAAACAAAAAAGCAAACCCTACCGCAATTCGACATGCCATTTTGAAAATTGCTTCAGGGGGTGTATTCATCACCAATGAACTTGCTCAAACGATTGCATTTGACGAATCGACAGGAAGACCGAGAAGAATGTTCAAAAAACTTTCTATGCGTGAGGTCGAAGTCCTGAAAATGCTTTGTGACGGAAAGAGAAACAAAGAGATCGCTTTGGAATTAAAACTAAACGAAAAAACCGTCAGTACATATCGCAGTCGTATTATGAAAAAATTACGTGTTCGAAATCTTGTCGAGCTCGTCCGAAAAGCCCAATCAATTCAGATAGAGTCCTTTTAAAAGATCACACGGTCCAAGCGATTACTCAAGTTCTTTTTGAGCCCCACATAATCGTTAACTTCCTCCAAAATTTCACGATGTGTTTCGACATGACTCTCCGCTGTTTTACTTTGTAATTCTCCAATTTTTTCTTGAATCAGCAAGCATCTGAGATTTAGAATGGTTTGTTGTAACCACCTTCCAATTTCAGTTTTTTTGTCCTTGATTACGATGTTTTTTCTCTCCCAATCGTGCAGAACATTGTTTTCATCATTCATGATAATACTACTCACCATTTGGGACTGCTCTGGACTGATCTCTTGTAGAAAAGTCTCCATCACAAGTGGTTTTTGGGCGTTGTAAATCGACAGTAAAGAATGGTATAGTTCCCGAAAACTTTGGGTTGATAATTCGACTTCGTCCTGTTGAAGATCAAGATAAATTTTTTCGTACACCTTGGCGCTAATTTCGGTTGGCGTAAGTACAATTTTACCTTCTTGGTCGGACTGCATCACGACATCTTCAAACGAAACTTCTTCCTCTCCGTAGAGTAAAAGTAGAGAGATGATATTTCGTTCGAGCTCAAAGCGCGGATCAACTTTCTGTTTCGCAACGTTAACCACCTGCATCTCGTTAAATTTTCGAGCTTTTGGAGCTTGCTGATCCTTTTTTTGAAGCAACTGAGAGAGGGTTGAAAACAATACATCTTCACTGATATTCATCAAAGAAGCACAACTCTGTATGTAGACTTCTCGGCGAATGGCATCTGGAATTATGGAGATGCTTTGTACAATTTCACGTATGGTTTCGGCTTTTCGAATCGGCTCATTTTTGCCCTCCTCAGCAAGTAATTTTGCTTTGAATTGAATGAAATCGACTGTATTGTTTTCCAAAAATTGTTTGACTTCGGTGAGTTGATGATTTCTGGCAAAACTATCTGGATCTTCGCCTTCGGGGAATGTACAAATGGAGACTTGCATTCCTGCCTCCAAGATGATATCGACCCCACGCATGGCTGCGCGTAGCCCTGCTGCATCTCCATCAAACAATAAGGTTATGGTGTTGGTCAATCGTCGAACCAAACGAACTTGATCTGAAGTCAAAGCAGTTCCTGAAGATGAGACTACATTTTGAATTCCTGCCTGATGCATCTGAATCACATCTGTATATCCTTCTACAAGATAACAGTTACTTTCCTTAGCGATATGCTGTTTTGCCTGATAAAGCCCATAAAGTACTTTACTTTTTTGATAGACTTCACTTTCGGGAGAATTGACATATTTTGCCGACTGTTTGTCTTGTTTTAAGATTCGTCCTCCAAATCCCATAACACGGCCGGACATACTGTGGATGGGAAACATGACTCGGCCTTTAAAACGATCAAACAGTTTTTCCCCTTTTTGGATCGTCAAGCCACTCGAGATCAAAAATTCTTCTTGAAATCCAGCGTTCAATGCTGCTTTGGTAAGCGCATCCCATTGGTCAAGCGAATAACCCAAATGGAATTTATCAATCGATTCTGCAGTGAATCCTCTTTCCTGAAAATAAGCCAACCCGATATTTTTACCCTCTTGACTTTCATTGAGCATTTTTGAAAAGAAAGATTGAGCATAATCTGTAACGGCATACATGCTTTCGCGAAGAGATGCTGCTTCTTTTTGCTCATTGGTTTGTTGGGTTTCCTCAACTTCGATATTGTATTTCTTTGCGAGGAATTTAATGGCTTCTGGAAACGTAAAGTGTTCGTGCTCCATCAAAAAGGAGACAACGTTACCCCCTTTTCCACTACTAAAATCTTTCCAAATTTGTTTGGCAGGAGAAACCATAAAACTCGGTGTTTTTTCATTGGAAAATGGACTTAACCCTTTGAAATTAGAACCCGACTTTTTGAGCTGAACAAAGTCTCCGATAACTTCTTCCAGACGTGCGGTTTCAAAAACGAGATCTACGGTAGACTTACTGATCAAAATTGGATAATTGTAAAGATTAAAAATAGCAAAAAAAGGAATTAAAACTCCCGATCAATTACATAAGAGACTAGTTTTTGTAAACTGTCCTTGGCATCGGAAGGTGGAAATGAATCCAAAATCAGATTTGCCTCATGTTGGAATTCATGCATTTTTCGAATTGCATAATCCAAACCGCCTTTAGACTTCACAAAAGTGATTACCTCTTTCACTTTCTTTTTGTTAGTATTGTGTTTTTTTATATTTCGCTTTAGCCACCTCCGCTCAGAAAGACTTGCCTGTCCCATGGCATAAATCAAAGGCAAAGTCATTTTACGTTCACGGATATCAATTCCTGTTGGCTTTCCAATTCGCTGTTTGCCATAGTCAAACAAGTCATCTTTAATCTGGAATGCCATTCCAATTTTTTCACCGAAGATTCGCATTTTTTCCACCTCCGCTTCAGAGCTCGCAACGGAACATGCACCCAAAGCGCAACAGGACGCAATAAGCGTAGCGGTTTTTTTTCGAATGACTTCATAATAGACCTCCTCTGTAATATCAAGACTTCTAGCTTTTTCGATTTGCAACAACTCCCCCTCACTCATTTCGCGCACTGCAGTTGAAATAATCTCAAGCAAATCGAAGTCCTTATTGTCGATACAAAGCAAGAGGCCTTTGGACAGCAAATAGTCTCCGACTAAAACAGCAATTTTATTTTTCCAAAGGGCATTTATTGAAAAAAAACCTCGTCGCTTATTACTGTCATCGACCACATCATCGTGAACCAATGTCGCTGTGTGGATAAGCTCGATGACGGATGCCGCTCGATAGGTCCGTTCATTAGTTTTGCCAAGTAGCTTAGCTGTTAGAAAAACAAACATTGGACGCATCTGTTTTCCTTTACGATTGACAATATAATGCGTAATTCGATTCAATAAAGCAACTTTGGAGGACATCGCATTGGAAAACCTTCCTTCAAAGAGTTCCATTTCCTCGCGTATGGGGCGCTTGAGTTGCTCAGTGATTTTCATTCGTTTTAAATATACAATTTCACTCGGTACTGTCAAACATATTGATAATGTGCGAATTAATGATTCTTATTTGCCAGCTGACCACAGGCTGCATCGATATCCTTTCCCCTTGACCGTCGTACGGTAACCGAAATTCGATTGTCTTTCAATGCAGTCGTATATGCCGATATCGCCATTGGTGTTGCTTGTACAAACTGGTCATCTCCGATTGCATTGTATTCAATTAAGTTTACCTTAGAAGGTACTTGCTTACAATAGAAAACCAGTGCATCAATATCTGCTTGTTTATCATTAATCCCTTTCCACACTACCACTTCAAAAGTGATTTTGCTTTTTGTTTTATCATACCAATACTTAAGTGCTTCCAATAACTGATCGAGTGGAAAAGATTTAGTAAATGGCATCAGTCGATTTCTTGTTTCTTCGATTGCAGAATGCAAAGAAACTGCCAATTTAAACTTTGGATTCTGTTCTGAAATTTCTCGAATAATCTTTGTGATTCCAGAAGTTGATACTGTGATTCGTTTGGGTGACATTCCTAACCCATCAGGTGAAGTGATTTTATCAATAGCAGCCAAAGTGTTTTTGTAATTCATCAAAGGTTCGCCCATTCCCATAAAAACAATATTGGTCAGTGGACGATTGTAATACAATTGACTTTGTTTGTCGATTTCCACAACCTGATCATAAATCTCATCTGGGTTGAGATTCCGCATTCGTTTGAGTTTGGCAGTCGCACAAAAATGACAGTCCAAGCTACATCCAACCTGACTCGACACACAAGCCGTAGAACGTGTGTCAGTAGGAATCAAAACAGATTCTACAAGATACCCGTCATGAAGGCGAATGGCATTTTTGATCGTCCCGTCATCGCTTCTCTGTAGTTGGTCAACCGCAATATGATGAATCACAAAATATTCTTCTAAAAGAGAGCGATGCGACTTTGACAAATTGGTCATTCCCAAAAAATTGTGAGCTCCCTTTCTCCAGAGCCACTCGTAAACCTGATCTCCTTTAAAAGCAGGAGCTGAATGAGAGGTAAAAAAATGACGTAACTCGTCCAAGGATAAGGCACGAATATCACGACGTGCTTTCTCCATGATTAGAGAATTAGCATCGCATCACCATAGGAGTAGAAACGGTATTTTTTCTTGACGGCTTCTTCATAAGCTTTTTTTACAAAATCGTGCCCAGCAAAAGCAGAAACCATCATCAGTAAGGTTGATTTAGGCAAATGAAAATTGGTAACCATGCTATCAGCAATGCTAAACTCGTGAGGTGGAAAAATAAACTTATGCGTCCAACCCCGATAGGTGTTGAGTGTTTTGCTTGAAGATACCGCACTTTCAAGTGCACGCATCGATGTTGTCCCAATGGAGCATACCCGCTTTTTATTACTCTTCGCATTGTTTACCATATCGGCAGCAATCTGATCGATATGAAGTTCTTCTGAATCCATTTTATGTTTGGACAAGTCCTCCACTTCTACTGGATTGAAGGTCCCAAGTCCAACATGAAGAGTGATATCAGCCATATCAATCCCTTTAATTTCGAGTCTTTTCAACACGTGCTTTGAAAAATGAAGTCCAGCAGTTGGTGCTGCAACGGCACCTTCGTGTTTGGCATAGATTGTCTGGTAGCGCTCACGATCAAACTCCTCTTCATCGCGTTTGATGTATTTGGGAAGTGGGGTTTGACCCATCTCATATAGCTTTTCACGGAAGGCCTCATAAGGACCATCGTATAAAAATCGAAGCGTACGACCACGGGAAGTTGTATTATCAATAACTTCAGCAACGAGATCTTCACCCCCTCCAAAATAAAGCTTATTTCCAATTCTTATTTTTCTTGCAGGATCTACAAGAACATCCCAAAGTCGTTGTGACTGGTTCAGTTCGCGAAGTAAAAAAACTTCTATTTTGGCTCCTGTCTTTTCCTTATTTCCAATCAAACGAGCTGGAAATACTTTGGTATTGTTTCGAACCATGATGTCCCCTTCATCAAAATAATCAACAATGTCTTTAAAGTATTTATGCTCGATAGTTTCGGATTCTCTGTGTAAAACCATAAGTTTTGACTCGTCTCGGTGATCGGTAGGGTATTCAGCTAATAGGCTGTCTGGAAGATCAAAATTAAAGTGCGAAAGTTTCATTCTGTACATTGAGGCGGCAAATATACATTCTTGACAGGGGGGTTGTCAAGTTATTGGGCATGTTTTTACACTATGACCCCGATAAAAACCCATTCTGATCTAAATCTTTCCAAAATCCAGGGTAGGATTTTGTGACAACATCCGCATCTTGTATTCGAATCGGAACCAACAAACCTAAAGGAGCAAATGCCATCGCCATACGATGGTCATGATAGGTTTCGATCAAAACGTTAGGACGAATTGGATTTGTACGTTTATGCAAATGCAAGCTCTTATCTGTGATTTCGATTGTTGCCCCTAACTTTGACAATTCGTTTTGCAAGGCAACCAATCGATCCGTTTCTTTGATTTTCAGTGTGTGTAAGCCCGTCAAACTACAGGATAAACCTAATCCGTAACAAGTAACTGCTATGGTTTGAGCAATATCTGGTGCGTCAGAAAGGTCTAATTGTACGTGTGTGGAACCAATTGTTTGCTTCTTCAAAGCAAGGGTGTTGTTTTCGATTGAAGACTTGACTCCGAACTGCTGATATACATCCATTAAAACCCTATCTCCTTGTAAGCTGTCTTTTTTATACGTCGACAGAGATACGTCTGCTTCATTGGCAAGAGCAACCATACTAAAATAATATGAGGCCGAGCTCCAATCCGACTCTACAGCATGGGTTATTTGGGTAATGTCCTTTTTTGGAAAAACTTGAATGTGCTGTCCAGAAAAAATAGCGTCAACGCCGATTTTATGCAATAAAGATAGCGTCATTTCGATATATGGGATTGAGGTTATCTTTCCCTCAAGGTAAATACGCAATCCATCAGGCAAGCTAGGCGCAATCAGCATCAATGCTGTGATATATTGGCTACTGATGTTCGCTGAAAGGCGGACCTCACTAGCAGTAAGCCGTTTTCCTTTGATCAACAAGGGAGGGTAGCCTTCATTTTTGAGATAGCTAATGTCTGCTCCAAGCTGACGAAGCGCATCGACCAATATGCCTATCGGACGCTCTTGCATGCGCGATGAACCCGTCAAGATTTTTTCTTGATTTTCTAAAGTAGAATAGTAAGCTGATAAAAACCGCATGCTGGTACCTGCATGTCCAATATCCACCATATTTTTATCACTTTCCAATCCAGACTTCATCGCAACGGTATCATCGGAATTTGATAGGTTGTCAAGCGTAATCTGAGGATAAAGTGCTTGTAAGAGCAACATCCGGTTGGACTCACTTTTTGATCCGGTAATCTGAATTCTTCCGTGTAAATTCCCCGATTGATGACGAAGTGTCAAATCTTTCATTGATTGATTTTAGGGTTGTTATGATGGCGATCGTGATCACGTTTGGTTTTAAGGTCGAGTTTTTTTGCAAATGCATTTGATAAGTCTACTCCAGTCTGATTGGCCAAACAGAGTACAACAAAAAGAACATCGGCGAGTTCCTCGCCCAAGTCTTTTTCTTTGTCACTTTCTTTTTCGGATTGCTCTCCGTAACGTCGTGCAATGATCCGCGCAACTTCTCCAACCTCCTCAGTCAATTGCGCCATATTAGTCAGCTCGTCAAAATAGCGAACTCCGTGGTTTTTGATCCATTGATCAACCGCTTGTTGTGCATTGTCTATATTCATTATGCTTTATTTTTTGAGTCTATCAAAATTGTGACCGGGCCATCATTGTGAAGCTCTACATCCATCATTGCGCCAAAAACACCAGTAGCCACTGGTCTTCCTAATGCCTCTTCGCACTGTTCCACAAAGCTTCGATACAAAGGTAAGGCAGTTTCAGGCTTAGCCGCTTCTATGTAAGACGGTCGATTTCCTTTTTTGGTCAGTGCGTGAAGGGTAAACTGACTCACAACTAACATATCTCCATCAACATCGAGTAATGATAAATTCATCACGTCATTAGTATCGCTAAAAATACGCAGTCCGAGTGTTTTTTTTGCCAACCATGAAACGTCCTCGATTTGGTCATCGTGTGTGATTCCCAAAAAAACCAAAAGTCCCTTGGAAATCGAGGCCACTATCTCACCATCGACTCGAACACTTGCTTTGCCAACACGTTGAATAACCACCCTCATGATTCCCAAAAATCGGTTCGAAAGTGTTGATCATCCCCATCAAGAATTTGGGTGTAGCTTTTGTACCGCGAACTTGCAATATCGCCCGACTCAACTGCCAATTTTACGGCACATTTTGGCTCATCTATATGCAAACAATCATTGAATTTACACTGACTTTTTCGCTCAAAAAATTCGATAAAATAGTCTCCCAACTCTTGTGGGGAAAATGCAATCATTCCAAACCCACGAATCCCAGGCGTATCAATGATCTTGGCCCCAAAATCCAATTCGTGCAATTCAGCGTGGGTGGTCGTGTGCTGACCTTGCTGATGCTGATCCGAAATGGCTTTGGTTTTGATGTTTAGCATAGGGGCTAAAGTGTTCACTAGAGTTGATTTTCCAACGCCACTATGCCCAGAAAGCATACAGATTTTAGATGTCATAAGAGATTTTACCTCATCGATATTGGTTCCCTTTAAAGCTGAAATCTCTACACAATCATAGCCAATGGCTTGATAAACTGCCTTGAGTTGACGGAGCTCATCCATTTCTTGAATGCTATATGTGTCTTCCTTGTTGAATAATAAAACAACCTCAATTCCAAAGGCTTTGGCTGTTGCCAAAAACCGATCGATAAAGGCAGGATAAGTCACAGGATTGTTCAGTGTGACCAACAAAAATGCAATATCAATGTTCGCTGCAAGGATATGGATTTGCTTGGAAAGGTTTACCGATTTACGAACGATATAGTTTTTTCGATCATGGATATCATCAATCACTCCTTCTCCACAGTCTTCTGTCAATGAGATGGTCACTCGATCTCCTACCGCCACGGGGTTTGTACTCGAGATCTCATCATTTCGAAATTTACCTTTTATCCGACACGAAACAAGCATACCTGCATCTGTCTTTACAGTATACCAACTACCTGTCGATTTATAAACCGTTCCTTCCACAGCTTACAAGGTAAGACTTTTCAATCTTAAGTATTAATTACTTGGTTTTGATGATTGATCGATTCTTGATGAATTGCCTTAAACATCCGCAACACAAACTCTTCACTTAATTTATGCCCCTCACCTTCGAGAATCATTTTTCCTAAAATCTCATTCCAGCGCTTGGACTGTAGAACAGCTACATTGTGCTCTTTCTTCAAAGCCCCGATCTCAACAGAGATATTCATCCGCTTTCCTAGCGTTTCAAGTAAACTGTGGTCAATCACATCAATTTGTGCACGAAGATTGTCGAGTTTACTCACATAGCTTTCCGCGTCGGCTGTTGTTTTTCGAATGCGAAGATCTTCCATCATTTGAACGAGTGTGTCAGGGGTGATTTGCTGTGCAGCATCACTCCATGCATTGTCTGGATCGCGATGGGTTTCAATCATCAAACCATCAAAGTTCAAATCTAGTGCTGTTTGTGAGACATCTTGTAGAATATCACGACGCCCACAAATATGAGATGGGTCACAAATCAATGGCAAGTCAGGGAATCGATTTTGCAATTCTATCGCCAATTGCCATTCTGGGTTATTGCGATATTTGGTTTTTGCATAGCTCGAAAATCCACGGTGAATCACACCCAAATTTTTGATGTCAGCCGTATATAAACGCTCGATCCCTCCAAGCCAAAGTGCCAAATCAGGGTTTACTGGGTTTTTTACAAGTACGATTTTATCTGTGCCTTGAAGCGCATCAGCAATTTCCTGTACAATAAACGGGCTTACCGTTGATCGAGCGCCAATCCAAAGCACATCAATATCTGCTTCAAGAGCAAGTTTTACATGATCTTTATTGGCTACTTCCGTGGCAGTCATCATTCCCGTTTCTTCTTTGACACGCTGCAACCACTTCAATCCGATGGCTCCAACTCCTTCAAAGTTTCCAGGTCGTGTTCTTGGCTTCCAAATCCCTGCTCTATAAATCGTGGCATCCGTATCCTTGAGTTGATGTGCGATGTCCATTACTTGTTCCTCGGTCTCTGCACTACAAGGTCCGGCAATCACCAGGGGATGAGGAAGGTTAAAGGCGTGTAGCCATTCACCCATTGCTTTATTATTTTCCATTTGTTTTTGTTTCAGGTTTTAAAATATGTGTGATTGTATTAATTTTCTTCATTTCTTCCACTAACGTGGTGTAATCATCATTTGCCAAAAGGGATTTAAAGTATTCCATATTGGAAATGTATTCGTCAAGTGTCTCGATGACATTGTGCTTGTTTTGCTTAAAGATTGGCATCCACATTTCTGGGGAGCTTTTTGCTAAACGAACAGTTGATGAGAATCCACTTCCCGCCATGTCGAATATGTTTTGCTCATCTTCCTCTTTTTCCATGACAGTTTTCCCAAGCATAAATGAGGTGATGTGCGATAGATGCGATACATAAGCAATATGCCGATCATGCGCAATCGGTTCTATCTCACGAAGCTGCATTCCCAAATTGGTAAAAATAGAGCGTGCACGCTCCAATAATTCAGGTCTTGTTTTATGTGTTTCACAAAGCATATTCACTTTGTCTTTGTACAAGTTGCGAATGGCAGCTTGGGGACCTGAGAACTCCGTTCCAGCGATTGGGTGACATGCCAAAAATTGTTCGCGTTTAGGATGTTGAGCGACCGACTCACAGATCGCCGTTTTGGTCGATCCCATGTCGATAACCAAGGTGTTTGGACCTACTGCATCAAGAATCTTTGGTAAAAGAAATGCTGTGGCCTCAACTGGAATGGCAACAGAAACCAAGTCCATATCTTTCAACTCATCAATCGTGGCGCGATGATCGATTAAGCCCAATTCCATTGCATTTGACAACGTGGTTTCCGTCCGACTAACCCCATATATCAACACACTGGGGTGCGCACTTTTTAGATCCAATGCCAAAGACCCATTCATCAAACCAACGCCAATCAAACCTACTTTCATTTATTTAACCGATTTAAAGCTTCTACAATCTGACTCTTGTCAACACATAGCGAAAAGCGAATGTAGCCTTGACCCGCGCTTCCAAAAATGGTGCCTGGTGCCAAAAAAATATGTTTATCATGAAGGAGTTGATCTATAAAACTTTCGCTGTCATTGTGCCCTTCAGGGAGCTTTGCCCACACAAACATTCCGCTATTGTTCTTATCAAACGAGCAACCCATGGCTTCTGCCAGTTTCCAAACCTGTTTTCTTCGCTCACTGTATATGGCGTTTATGTGGTCAAACCAAGACTGTGGTTGCTGCAAGGCAGCAATTGCACCTTGTTGGATTCCATAAAACATTCCCGAATCCATATTGCTTTTAACCTTAAGAACATGATTGATGTTCTCCTTGGATCCGCTCAGCATTCCCATTCGCCAACCAGCCATATTGAACGTCTTACTCAGTGAATTCAACTCCATGACTTGGGATTTATCATCGATGTTTTGGAAAATGCTCTTTGGTTGATCTGTGAGTACAAAACTATAGGGGTTGTCATTGACCAACAAAATATCATTTTCTTTAGCCCATTCGATGAGCTCAGTCAAATTTTGGGGGTCAATTGTTGTTCCAGTTGGCATGTGTGGACTATTAATCCACATCAAACGAACCTTTGTACAGTCGATGCTCTTAAGCTCTTCAAGGTTTGGTTGCCAATAGTGATCTTCCTCGAGATTGTAAAATACAGCTTCGGCTTCTACCAATCGCGTGACAGAAGTATAAGTTGGGTAGCCTGGATTGGGTACCAAGACTTGATCGCCTGGATTGAGGAAGGCCATCGAAATATGCATGATCCCTTCTTTGGATCCCAACAAGGGTAGGATTTCGTTTTCTGGATTTAGGGTTACACCATACTGTTTTTTATAAAAGGCTGCGATGGCCTCACGCAAGGCAGGGATGCCTTGATAGCTTTGATATTTATGTGCAGTCGGATGCGACAAACTGTTTTGAAGGGCATCGATTACCTCTTGGGGAGGTCGTAGGTCTGGGCTCCCTATACCCATGTTAATCACGGGCTGACCCGACGAAATCATAGTACGCACCTCGCGTAACTTTTTGGAGAAATAGTACTCCTGAACATGAGTTAACCTTGTTGCTGTCATTGCGTTTTAGATTGGTATTCACCTAGAATTTTGAATGATGTTGCCATAATTTCCAATAGGGATTTGGCTTTTAGATAGTCGGTAGGGTCATCAAATGTAACATCGACAAAAAAGGCATACTTTCCTGGTGTTTCAATCACCGGTAAGGATTGAATTTTCGTAAGATTCAATTTACAATCACTCATCACATTAAGGGCTGTCGCCAAGCTTCCACGCTTGTGATCCAAGGCAAATTTCCATGCTGCTTTTGAAATGTCTGTAATCGTTTGGTCTACTGATTTTTGAATAATCACAAAACGGGTGACGTTATTTTTAATCGTTTGAATCGACTCCTTCATCACCTGAAGACCATATAAGTCTGCTGCAAGCTGACTGGCAATAGCCCCTTTTGCTATTTGTTTGTTGTCGCTGATTTCTTTGGCAACAGCTGCTGTATCTGAACTTTCTACAAGCTTGATATGTGGGTGCGCTTGAAAAAATTGTTTACACTGCAGCAGCGCCATTGGATGCGAGTGGACTTCTTGAATATCTAAAATGCTTTGCCCTGACATGGCCATCAAATTGTGAGTAATGCTCAGGAAGTGCTCACCAACAATGGATAAATCATACTGATCAAGCAATGCGTAATTGGGTAAAATCGAGCCAGCAATCGAGTTTTCTATGGCCATGACTGCTTGGTGACATTTACCATCTACAACCGACTGTACCAATTGGTCAAAAGAGTCACACGGTATTATCTCTACCTGATTTCCAAAATATTGCTGTGCCACCTCATCGTGAAACGACCCTTTGATTCCTTGAATTGCAACTGTTCTCTTCATATCAAAAAAAAAGTCCTGATGTTGTTGTCAGGACTCTCTTGTATTTGTTTGGTTGTGTTGTACTACAAATCGCCCTGCTCCGTTTGAGAAGTATAAAAAGCGTTGTAATAGTAAAACGTATTATTCATAACGAATGCAAATGTAAGTGCATCTCTCGAAAAAACAAATGTTTATATGATTTTTTTGTAGGTTTATTACAACCTTATATCCATTTTCATAATGCCCAGTTGTATAGAACACCCTGATTTATCACACTTGTTGCTTGTTATGTTTTGCACATGCCTATTGCTTGGCTGCCAATCTGGTCAACTGAGGCAAAAAAACGCTTCCGAAGAAGAAAACACAATCGATATTCCAAACAAAATCATGCCGCTTGGTGCTTCTCGAGTGCAAGGGTTTTCGCCATGGTTCGAAAGTTATCGATACGAACTGTGGAAAGACCTAATTGACGGGGGCTGGGAATTTGACTATATCGGAACAGAAACCGAAACGGGCTCTTATCCCAATTATGAGGGCCTCGCTTTTGATCCTGATCACCAAGGGCATGGCGGATGGACGTCTGGGCAGATTCACGATAATTTAGAATTGGCTTTAAACGAAGCTGGTACGCCTGATATTGTTTTGTTTAGTTCACCTGGTGGAAATGATATTTTGGATGGCCTTCTTTACAAAAACATCGTCGAAAATATAAATGATATTATTGATCTCTTCCAAGATCGCAATCCTGAAATCGTGATCCTTATTGAACAGCTTGCCCCCGGTAAAACAAGCTTTATGACTCCAGAGTTAACTGCTATTTTTGATCAAGCTGTTTTGGATGTAGAAACGATTGCACAGGAACAATCCAACGATGACTCTCAAGTAATCCCCGTGAATATGTATGATGGATTTCAAGATCGCTACCTTTCCGATGATATTCATTATAGCGAAGAAGGAGCAAAATTTATCGCCGAACGCTATTACGAAGTCTTACAAACCGTCCTTGAATAGCTCAAATCAAATCTTTGGCATCCTTGATTTCAATTAAAAAACTTCATTGGCAATGGCGTGGATATTATCGGTTTTCTCCCTTCGAATAGTAGTGCAGAAACGGTGCCTTAAAGTCAATCAGTTCTTTACTTTTCTTGTTCATATGGGGTGTTATTTACGGTTACAGAAAACGTGATAGTGGCAGTATGCTCTAATGTTTTTGAAACTGAGCAATACTTCTCAAATGACAATTGGGCTGCGCGATACAAACGATCCGCAGGCACATCTCCTGTGGCAATCACTTTAGCGTGTATATCCGTAAATAAAGAAGGTACTTGTCCTTTAATCCGATCTCCCTCGACCTGGATATGAAGACTGTCAGGTTTGATTTTTTGTTTGTTTAAAATAGATACAATATCGATACTGCTACAGCCAGCAACGCCCATGAGCAAGAGCTCCATGGGACTTGGCCCTTGTGGATCCTCGCTAGACGTTGTGTCAATTGAAATGCGATGACCACGGTCATTTGATATTACCGAATGAAATCCGTTTTGATGTTTGAGTTCTACTTTCATGATTGGGTGTGTATGTTCGTAAACAAAGGTGACAACATACGATTGAGTTGGTCATATTCGATCAAAAAGGCATCATGCCCATGAACAGAAGATATGGTATGGTAATGAAGATTTGCTTTTTTCTCCATCAATTTCTTGTAGGTTTCGCGATTCTCGGCATCGGTAAAAAACAAGTCCGTATCAATGGAAATCAAATGAACCGACCCTTTGATTTGTGAAGCAACCTCTTCAAATGACCCCCTTCCTTCTGTGATGTCAATCGTTCGCAGCAAGTGATTCATCAACTTATATGCTTGTAGGAGAAATCGATTGTCGAGCTTTTCGCCATGGTAAAGCAACCAGCTGTCGATGTTAAATATCCCTTTTTCTTCGTGTTTTGATCTTCCAAACCTTGTTTTAAAAGATTCGGGTGTGCGATAGCACATCATTGCATGGATACGTGCATCATACAGCGGATTTTTTGAATTGTGCAATATCCGATCTTGCAACAGCGTATTTGCCAAGACCCAATCGGAGGTTTTCCAGTCGCAAGCGATAGGGATTAAGTTTTCGATGAGGTCTGGAAAGCTAGCTCCCATTTCCCAAATCAGGGCACCGCCAATTGAACCGCCAATTGCAGCGTAAAGTCTGTCTACACCCAAGTGGTCAAGAGCTTCTTTGAAAAGATTGGCTACATCACGAAGTACGAGTTGATCATAATGCTCAATGACATCGTTATCCACTCCGTTTCCAGGAAAATTGAAGGCTATAATGGTGTGTTGCTGGGTATCGATAACTTTGCCATCGCCAATGAGTTCGGACCACCAGCCATTTTCACCAGTCACATCAGCATTTCCCGTAAGCGAATGATTGACCAACACAACAGGGGCACTCCCCAATGGGAGACCAAATGACTTGTAGGATAATTTCAAGTCCATTCGCTCTCCCGTCAGAGTCGTGTATTGATCAAAAGTGATGTAGGCGAGTTGAGGCACTTTAAACCTTGTCAAATGCTTGTTGGAGGTCTGCCTTGAGGTCTTCAACATTTTCTAGCCCGACTGAAAGACGAATCAAGTCAGGTGTAACACCTGTTGATGCTTGCTCTTCAGGTGTCAATTGTTGATGTGTTGTGCTCGCTGGATGAATCACCAAGGATTTTGAGTCTCCAAAATTGGCAACGAGTGCAAACAATTTGGTTTCATCAGCTACGGTCTTTCCTGCATCAAACCCCCCTTTAAGTCCAAAAGCAAGAAGTCCACTTTGTCCTTCGGGAAGATATTTTTTAGCCAATTCATTGTATTTACTTGATTTGAGTCCTGGATAATTAACCCATGCAACATCCTCATGTGCTTCAAGCCATTCTGCCAATGCCAGTGCATTTTCACTGTGCTTTTTCATGCGGATTTCCAAGGTTTCAAGTCCTTGAATAATTTGAAACGCATTGAATGGGCTAATCGCTGCTCCCAAATCTCTAAGACCTTCAATTCGAACCTTAGCAATATAAGCGGCTGGGCCTAATACATCATGAAGTACCAACCCATGGTAGCCGTCGGATGGGGTGGTGAACTCTGGAAACTTCCCGCTTGACCAATCAAAATTACCAGCGTCAACAATGACACCACCCATCGTAGAGCCATTTCCATTGGCATATTTTGTGAGGGAGTGAATCACGATATTCACTCCATATGCAATAGGATTTTGCAAAGCAGGAGTAGCGAGTGTGCTATCAACCATAAAAGGTACTTTTGCTGCTTTGGCTTCTCTGGAAATTCCCTTGAGATCAAGAACGTCTAGTTTTGGGTTTCCAAGGGATTCCGCAAAGAAGAGACGTGTGTTTTCTTGTACAGCATCTGTAAAATTCTTCGGATCGTCTGGGTCTACAAAAGTTGTTGTGATACCCAATCGTGGTAACAATACTTTTAACATATTATAAGATCCGCCATATAAACTGTTCGATGCAACGATGTGATCTCCCGCTTTAAGCAAAACCAAAATAGCTGTACTCAATGCAGATGTTCCCGATGCGGTAGCAACTGCAGCAAGTCCACCCTCAAGAGCAGCAATTCGTTGCTCCAATACATCAACCGTAGGGTTGTTCAAACGGGTATAGATATATCCTGGCTCGGCCAAAGAAAACAGCTTAGCAGCGTGATCGCTATCTTTAAATACGTAAGCTGTGGATTGAAAAATAGGAACTGATCTTGTTCCTTGTGTTGCAGCTACATCATGGCCTTGATGCAATGCGTTTGTTGAGAGTTGTTGTGTACTCATGATATTAAATTATTTGATAGTGAATGATGATTGTAATAAAGAAACGGCATCGAGTTTTTCCCAGGTGAAGAGCTCGACTTCGTGAACGATTTTTCCATTGTATGGAGACTCAAAAACTTTTTTGACTGTTTTTGGTGTGCGACCCATGTGCCCATAAGCCGCTGTCTCTGCATAAATCGGGGTTCGTAATTTGAGGCGTTGTTCGATACCATAAGGCGTCAAATCAAAAAGCGTTTCTAATTTTTTTGCAATTTCGCTGTCGGATAAGTCAACATGTGATGTTTGGTAGGTATCCACAAAAATCGAGGTGGGCACAGCGATACCAATTGCATAACTCAATTGGACAAGGATTTCGTCGGCGATTCCTGCAGCTACTGCATTTTTAGCAATATGCCGAGCCGCATAAGCTGCACTTCTGTCAACTTTACTCGGGTCTTTACCACTAAAGGCACCTCCGCCATGTGCTCCCTTGCCACCATAGGTATCGACGATGATTTTTCTTCCTGTGAGTCCAGTATCCCCATGAGGTCCTCCAATAACAAATTTTCCGGTTGGATTAATGTGATATATCACTTCATTGGAAAACAAGGACTGTATCTCTGGCGAAAATGAGGCAATGACCTCCGGCATAACCTTTTTAATAATGTCTTGACGAATTTGGGCAGCCATGTTTTCGTCAGTATCGAAATCGTCATGCTGTGTAGATACAACCACCGTTTCGATACGTATGGGCTTGTGATCTTCGCTGTACTCGACTGTGACTTGGGACTTGGCATCAGGACGCAAATAGGCGATGTCCGATTTTGAACGGCGAAAGTCGGCCAAAACCGCTAATATTTTGTGAGAAACAGCAAGCGCTAGAGGCATGTAGGTCTCAGTTTCATTGCTCGCATAACCAAACATGATTCCTTGGTCTCCGGCACCCTGCTCCTCTTTTTTCTCACGCTCAACACCCTGATTTATATCTGATGATTGTTCGTGAATCAAAGAAATCACCCCACACGAATTTCCAGAAAATTGGTAGGCATCATCGGTATAACCAATATCATTAATGGTTTGCCTTGCAATCTGTTGGACATCTAAATAGGTTTTACTTTTTACCTCCCCTGAAAGAATAACCTGTCCTGTAGTAACGAGTGTTTCACATGCGACTTTACTCTGTGGATCAAAGGCAATGAAATGGTCAAGTAGGGCATCGCTGATTTGATCAGCAACTTTGTCAGGATGACCCTCACTTACAGACTCGGATGTAAAAAAATATGACATTATATTTACTTTTTAGCGAAGAAGAAATACGATAAATCTCTAAAAAGTAAAGCTGTTTTAGCACTTTTTTTGAGAGGTTGCAATCAGTCAAATCCTTCCTCTTTTGCGCGGCAAATATACAACGCAATTATAAATTCCAAAACATTTTTTTTTAATTAGCGAAAATTAAAGGAAATCCCCGCTGTCAAGGTGTTGTACTCTTGAATTGTATAGTTAGCAAAAATCTTTAGGAACATTAGATTTAGTCGAGCCCCAACAATCCCCATTACACCTGAAGCATCAGAAGCGATACTTATTGGGTCTTTAAG
>MDTD01082199.1_pt1 | contig 61295 bp, 57 predicted proteins | sample 811221 | NCBI WGS metagenome assembly MDTD01 (sample SAMN05326646, study PRJNA326480) | marine metagenome | isolation source: seawater | place: Pacific Ocean: South West | collected 2011
AACAACGCCCTTGCCATTCGGATTATCTTCCCCTCAGTCAGGGTGATTCAGGTTTCTTTCAACCTGACGGGTTTGCCAGCTTCGCTGGGCAAACAAAAATGGCAGCCCTTCGGCTGCCTTTTTAGTTTCCTGTCTGGACAATAATGATAAAAAGCGGAATAACGACAATGAAAAAAACAACGATAGCGCTGCTAAGTACTGCACTTATCGCTGGGTTGAGTGCCCAAGCAGCAGCCACCCCATCTGACGACAACACCACTGTGGATACCCTCGCAGAAACATCTAAGTATGATGTAGAAAATTGGCAAGTCACCCAGCCGCCATTCAAACTCAACGAGGTTGCCATTTCTACCAATGAAACCACTTGGTCGAGCCTTGACGTGTCCCCCAATGGCAAGTTCATGATTTTCGATATGTTGGGTGACTTATACAAAGTGGATATAAAAGGTGGCAACGCCACCCCACTCATTCAGGATTTCGCGTGGAATATTCACCCCGCAATTTCTCCTGACGGCAAGCAAGTTGCCTTTGTTTCAGACCGTGATGGGCTAAGCAATGTCTGGGTTATGGATATTGACGGTACTCATCTAAAACAAATTACCCGTGAAAAGAAAGATATTATTCATGCGCCTAAATGGAGCCCAGATGGCGAATATTTGGTAGTGACTAAAGGCATAATGTCTAGCCGCAGCATTCCAGCGGGCGAGATTTGGATGTATCACAAGTCGGGTGGAGATGGCCTTCAAATAAAAGCAAGAAACAGTGGGAAACGGGATCAGCAAAATATTGCCGACCCTGCCTTTTCTCATGATGGTCGCTACATTTACTTCACTGAAAACACCGTTCCGGGCAGCCGATTCGAATACAACCGTGACCCTCTTGAGGGCATTTTTGCCATCACCCGATACGACCGCGAAAGTGGCGACGAACGCCGATATATTAGCGGTACCGGCGGCGCCGTAGTTCCTACACCCTCGCCAGATGGCAAATACGTCGCGTTTGTTCGCAGAGTGAAAGATAAAACAGCGCTTTTTCTAAAAGACATTAAAACCGGCACTGAAACACCACTGACTTTCGCCTTAGAGCGTGACATGCAGGAAGGATTTGGTTCAGAAGGTTACTTCACTTATTTTGATTGGACGCCAGACGCATCGGCCATTGTTTATTGGAGCCGTGGTAAATTTCACATCATTAACGTCGATTCGAAAGAAACCGAAACCCTTAATGTGCATATTGATACCACAGTAAAATTTGCAGATGCACTGCGTTTCCCTGTCGATGTAGCACCGGATAACGTTGAGGTCAAAATGACCCGCTGGTCGCAGATGTCACCCAATGGAAAAAGCATTCTATTTCAAGCGCTAGGTAAGTTGTACGTACGAGATGTGAAGTCAGGTAAAGTAAAGCGTCTGACCAAACAGAACGACCACGATGAATATTACCCTCGCTATTCAAATGATGGAAAGTCTATCGTTTATACTACGTGGAACGACCAAGATTTAGGTACCGTTCGCGTGGTGTCTGCCCGTGGCGGCAAAGGCAAAGTCATTAGCGTGCAACCTGGACACTACATTGAACCGTCTTTTTCAACTGATGGTAAAAAGGTGGTTTTTCGTAAGTTTACTGGCGGCAGCTTACTTGATCCTAAGTATTCAGTGGACCCAGGAATTTATGTGGCAAACCTGAAAAATGACACAGTAGAAAAAGTGGCTGACAGCGGGTACAACGCGCACTTTGCCGGTGATAATGAACGCATATTTTTCACCGAATCGGCCGGCGGAAAAGCCTATTATGAAACGCAACTTTCAAGCGTAAATTTAAAAGGCAATGACAAACGCACTCACTTATATGGCGCAGATAAAGTAAGTGAGTACAAACTTTCACATGATAAAAAGTGGGTAGCGTTTGTGTATCAATTTAAAACTTACGTAACGCCCTTTGTGGAAAATGGTAAGACAATCACGGTAGGGCCAAACATGACTTCGTTACCCGTGACGCAGTTGTCGAGTCGTGCGGGTGAGTATTTAACCTGGTCTGCTGACAACAGCACAGTAAGCTGGTTTAACGGCCCAACCTTATTTACGCGCTCTCTTGATGAGGCATTCGCCTTTGTTGATGGCGCGCCTGAAACGCTGCCTGACCCCGTAGCTGAAGGAATTGATTTATCCTTTACCACCAAGGCCGATAAACCTACAGGTTACACCGCCTTGATGGGGGGCAAGATAGTGACCATGCGTGATGCGGATAGCACGCAAGAAGTTATTGAAGATGGTGTGGTCCTGATAAAAGACAATCGCATTGCGGCTGTGGGCAAACGAGGCGAAGTAGACATCCCCGATAACACGTTGCAAATTGACACTCAGGGGAAAACCATCATTCCTGGTTTAATTGATGCTCACGCCCATGGCTCACAAGGGCGCAACGAGATTATTCCTCAACAAAACTGGAAACAGTACTCCAATGTGTCGTTTGGGGTGACCACCATTCACGACCCTTCCAACGACACCACAGAAATAATGGCGGCCGCCGAACTACAACGTACTGGCCATATTGTAGCGCCACGCATCTATTCTACCGGCACCATTCTGTATGGCGCTGAAGGTTTAGGTTACAAAGCCATTATTAATAATTATGAAGATGCTTACTTCCACGTAGAACGTCTTAAAGAGGCCGGTGCCATTTCTGTAAAAAGTTACAACCAACCTCGTCGCGACCAGCGCCAACAGGTTCTGTGGGCAGCGAAGAATCAAGAAATGATGGTGGTACCTGAAGGGGGCGGGAAGTTACAGCAAAACTTAACCATGTTGGTAGATGGTCACACAGGTTTAGAACACAGCCTTCCTATTGAAAAGGGGTACAGTGACGTAACCCAATTGTGGAAAGCCACGAAGTTTGGTTACACACCGACCTTCGTGGTGTCGTACGGCGGCATGATGGGAGAAGAATATTGGTATGATAAAACAGAAGTGTGGAAAAACCCTCGCCTTCTCCGTTATACCCCCAGCACGGTGTTAGATAAGCGTGCTATTCGCCGGCCCACTGCACCGGAAAGTCAATACAACCACCAAAACGTGGCCCGTTACGCAAAAACCTTACGAGATAATGGTGTAAGTGTGCACATTGGTGCTCATGGACAGCGTGAAGGCTTAGCCGCACACTGGGAGTTGTGGATAATGCAACAAGGTGGCTTCACTCCTTGGGAGGCCCTACGCGGCGGCACCATTGATGGTGCAAAACACCTTGGGATGAGCAAAGACATTGGTAGCATTGAAACGGGCAAGCTCGCTGACTTGGTGGTTATTGATGGCGACGTACTTAGCGACATTAGAAAAAGTGAATTTGTTGAATATACGGTGCTTAATGGCCGAGTTTATGAGTCTGCAACCATGAACGAGGTAGGCAGTAAGAAAAAACGTAAGCCATTTTTCTTTGAACAAGACAACGCCACTTTTATGCCACAACAAACTGCCGATGAAGTTGAAGCAAAAGCCCATCATTATCACTAGGAACACTAACCCCCTAACCCCAGTGAAAGCTGTTTATAAATTAGAGGTTAACCCCTAATAGCCGAAAAGCCAGCGCGCAAAGGAAAACGCTCTTTTGAACGCTGGCTTTTTTTATTGGCTTATCTGTTGCGGCCATACTGTTCGTGTGACGATACCCAATCGGAAGAACTAATGGCGGAGGCGAGAGAGATTTCACCTGCTAGCACAACAGAGGCCACTATTTCTGCAAGCTTATGCACCTTTCCTTTGCCATAGCAATCGATAAGTTCAAGGCATTCTCTTTGCGTCCCTATACCTGTGCCGCCTCCGTAGGTGGCAACAATTAATGAGGGAATGGTAATAGACACATAGAGGTCGCCTTCATCAGTAAGCTCGGAATACATCATGGACGCTGATGACTCACTGACATTCGCCACGTCCTGACCCGTGGCAATAAACATCGCTGTAATGCCATTCGGGGAGTGTAAACCAGTATTGTTGACACCAGAAAGGAACGATCCCACGCCAGCAACCCGTCCGTGATAATCAATTTGTTTAGGGTCTACCCGCATAACTTGCAACAAATGCTCACGTTTAATCGTGGCTTCTGCCGTGACTCGCTTGCCTCGAGTTCGCATGATGTTAATTTGTGACGCTTTTTTATCAGTGGCGAAATTAGATTCTAAGTAAAAATTTTTAATCCCTTCGTAATTATCTAAAATCCATCCACAGGCAGCAAAGGTTGCTCGGCCTACCATGTTTTGCCCTGCGGCATCACCGGTTTTATAGTTAAACCGTAAAAAGGCAAATATATTTGATAGGAAGTGGTCAACATAAGTGAGTTTGGCAATGCTGGATGTTGCTTCAGCTTCCTCTCTTATTTTATCCATGTTCTGTTTAACCCAAGCGACAAAATCTCTCGCGCCTCGGGCATTTTCAAAAATAAAAACCGGGGCTCGTTGCATGGCATCATCCACCACGGTTGCGGTTACGCCACCACTCATATTAAGCAACTTCATTCCGCGGTTATACGACGCCACCAGCGTACCTTCCGTTGTAGCCAAAGGAACAACGAAGTCTCCTTTGGCATGTTCGCCGTGAATAGTTAACGGCCCAGCAATCCCGATAGGCACTTGAGCCACGCCAATGAAGTGCTCGATATTCCCCTTTAATTCATTAGGATCGATGGAGTATTTAGCCACATGATTGAGTTTATTACCGGTAGCGCTCTCAAAATAGGCTTGACGAGCCTGAATCATGGCGCTGCCATAATCATCTAAGTCATCTCGTGGAATGTGGCCACCGCGCTTGGTGGCTTCAGTAATGTTATCTTCAACTTCAAATTTAAGCTTGCCAAACGGTGACGCTGAAAAACAAATACCTAATTTCCTTTCTTCAGGGCTAACTGCTTGGTCGAGAGCCACATGCACCGTGATGGTTTGCCGCAGCGAAAAAGGCATGCCTTTATTCTTGTGCAATTCCTCCACCGAAATGTGGCTGTCTTTCGACGTTTGTAAGGTTATTTTATGGGTTGCTACTTTTTCACCATCCAACGATATCCATTTTAATTCTTTTAACGTGGCATCTTTCAACCGATTTTTTAAAGCAAACGAAATTCCCTTTTCTGTTTTAGTAAGACTGCCATGGGTATACAACTGTTTTAATAAAATACTCGGTACAAACATGTGAATTCCTATTTCAAAAGTCGGTGGGTAATATTTTTATCAGTGTGCTTAATTTTTTATAGCACAAACTTCGTACAGTACCGTTGCACTTTTTCAATTTCATTGCACTTCCTCAACATTTAAATTTGGGACGAAGCATTAAAAAATGCGCCAACGCCAGGCTATACCTCCCCTCCAAAGACGCTGACTTAAGTTAGGTCACCCGCTATTTTCACATCCATTATGCTTTTCAACGTCAACGAAAAACCTGACCACTTTGGATATTCAGTTCAACAACAAGTAAGCAACGCCCACCGGCTCGCTATGGTTCATTGGCCACTAAGGAAGTGGCAGCTGAATATCACTTTTTTAGGAGCAACGCATGAGAAAAGGTTTATTCCGCCAGCAAGCTTTACGTTATCAAAGGTCGCCGATTGAAGGTACCTTATTGATGACACCAAAGCCTGCCTATGTTTGGTTTACCTTTTTCCTGATTTTTTGGTTGCTCGCGATTGGCGTTTTCTTGAGTACCAGCAGTTACGCGAGAAAAACCACAGTGTCAGGTTGGCTGTCTCCTTCAGAGGGTGTTGAAAAAATTTATGCCGAGCCAAGAAAAGGGCGAGTGTCGGCGGTATTTGTTGAAGAAGGTCAACAGGTGCAACAAGGCAATGCACTATTAAGCATCGATTATGGCGTGCAACACACACAGGGGAAAAGCATAGAAGGGAAACAGCAAGAAGAACTAGATAAAAAGCTGTCTCGATTATCGGAAAGTTTACGCTTGCGCACCCAACAATTCAGCCGTGAAAATGCGCAGTTAGTTCAAGCATTAGAACATGCGAACATTGATAAGCGAGCATTAAGCAGCTTAAGTGACTTAGCGTATCAAGGCTATCAACTTGCCTCCCATCAATTAGAAGCCCAAACCGCGCTGATTGCTAGTGCCAGCATAAGCCGTGCTGAATACCAACAAGCCAAGCTTGCGGTTATTCAGGCCAAACAGCAGTGGCAACAGGCCATTCGCGAAGTCAAACTTAAACAAGCCGACATTCATCGCTTAGAGTATCAATTAGCGGAACTGCCACAAGCCTATAGCAGGGACATTGTGGTAATTGAAAACCAAATAAGCGACCTTAATAGTCAGCGCTTAACCTTAACAAAGGCTGCTTCTCACACCCTTTACGCCAGTCGAGATGGCGTGGTGTCTGCACTTCAGGCCTACCCTGGTCTGAATATACAACAAGGGTATCCACTACTTAGTATTACGCCTCTCCATGCTCAGATTGAAGCCACTTTACTGGTGCCGGTGAGCGCGGCGGGCTTTATTGAAGAAGGCCAAGCATTAGCCATTCGTTACGACGCCTTTCCCCATCAAAAATTTGGTATTCAAGAAGGCAGCATATTAAGCGTGTCCCAAGCCTTAGTATTGCCTGGCGAATGGAGCCATGCTCCGGTGCCAATGAAAGAGCCTGCCTATTTAGTAAAAGCAGCGATTGCCCGCTCTACCATAGAAGCGTATGGCAGGTCTGTACCTTTACGCACAGGCATGACATTTTCGGCGGATGTGTCCCTAAGCCAACGTAGCTTACTCGAGTGGTTACTGGAACCTGTTTACAGCATAACAGGGAGACTGTAGCCGTGCATTTAAATACCCTGCGTTTCTCCACCCGAAAATCTACGCCCTTGGTTCTGCAATCAGAAGCCGCGGAATGTGGACTGGCCTGCATTGCAATGATAGCGCAGCACTACGGTGACAGCCGAGACATGACCCAGCTTCGGCAACATACCTCTGTGTCGCTGCGGGGGGTGACTCTCATGGACGTAATGCACATTGCCGATGATTTAGGCTTGCAAAGTCGGGCACTAAAAATTGAGTTGAACGAGCTGACTCAGTTACGCTGCCCCGCCATTTTACATTGGGATATGCAGCATTTTGTGGTGCTCACACGCTGCACCAATACTACCATTACCATTCACGACCCCGCTTACGGCAAACGCACGCTTTCCATAAAAGAAGCTAGCGATCACGTAACAGGGGTTGCATTAGAAGTGACCCCCAGCGACACCTTTAAACCCGTAACGTCCGCACCGACATTATCGCTAAGGGATTTTTTCTCGCGCACCCTGGGATTTAAGCGAAACTTGCTCACTTTATTGGCCCTGTCCATTGTCATACAAGTGTTTTCTCTTGCCTCTCCCTATTACATGCAAACCGTTATAGATGACGTTTTGTTGCGCAACAATACCGCCTTGTTGGTTGCACTTGCAGTAGGGTTTGGCCTGCTTTTGTTGATGGACGTAATCACCAATATTGTCCGTCGTTTTCTCATACTGACCCTTTCAACCCGCTTGCAATTGCAACTCACTGCCTCAGTGTTTAAGCATTTGCTGTCTCTGCCCCTTGATTATTTCGCCAAACGTCACGTAGGTGACCTAGTGTCTCGATTTGGATCGCTTGCCAATATTCGCGAGTTTCTTACCACCAGCTTAGTCACTGCCCTTTTAGATGGATTAATGGCCGTTATCACCCTAGCAGTTATGGCAGTGTATTCAACTACGCTGACCTGGGTAGTACTGGGCGTCATGACCATTTATTTAACCTTACGCATTGCCTTGTTGCCTTTAATGCAGCGCTTAACGACGGAACGAATCTCATTGGCGGCCACCGAGCAAAGTCACTTTATGGAAAGCATGCGTGGCATCTTACCTATTCGTGTTTACCAACAAGAAGTTAAACGCCATGGCCAATGGCAGAATAAGCTGGTAGCCACCTTGAACAAAGATGTGAACTTAGGAAAAGTAGGAGTGGGTAACGCGGCGGCAAATCAACTCTTATTTGGAATAGAAAATATTGTGGTGGTGTATATTGCCGCGTCCATGGTCATGGACAATGCCATGACCATTGGCATGATGCTCGCCTTTATCGCTTACAAAACTCGCTTTAGCAGTGCCCTGGACAACTTAGTCAATACCTTTATTGAGCTCAATATGCTTGGTGTTCACCTTTCTCGATTGAGTGACATTGTCTTTACCGCACCAGACAAGCGCCCTTTGGTTCACGATACGCCAACTGCCCCCCATTCAGACACCACTCACAGCGCCACCTCTAATAAACACGTGATAACAGAAAATCTTGCGTATCGATATGGGGATCATTGCCCCACAGTGTTTGAAAACATAAACCTAACCGTAAATAGGGGAGAGTTTATTGCCATTGTGGGCGCGAGTGGGAGCGGCAAAAGTACCTTTTTGAAATGTTTAATGGGGCTTTATGCACCGTCATCGGGCGCAGTAGAGCATATTGGTTCGCCCCGTCGCCCAAGGGTGGCATCCGTTTTACAAGAAGACATGTGTTTAAGTGGCACCATTGCAGACAACATAAGTTGCTTTGATGAAAACGTGGATCATAAGCGACTGTTTGACGTGGCGCAGCTCGCTTGCATCCACAATGAAATTACTGCGATGCCTATGCAATACCACACCCTTGTTGGTGATATGGGTAGTAGTTTAAGCGGCGGTCAAAAGCAACGTTTGTTACTTGCCAGAGCCCTTTACCAGCAGCCAGACATTCTTTTTTTAGATGAAGCGAGTAGCCACCTTGACGTAGAGAACGAGCGCCACATAAACCGCCACCTCAAAGCGTTAAATATCACTCGGATAATGGTTGCCCATCGTCCCCAAACGATTGCGCAAGCCGATACCGTTTACCAATTATCCCAAGGAAATTTACACCGATTAGAACCAACCCCCACCACAAATACAGTCGCCAACAATGCACTACAAAACAGCACCGGAGAAACACGATGAAGGAAGTAAGAGAACCCAGAAAAGCCATTATTAATGCTATGCCTATCTACACGATGGCTCACACAAACCCTGCGCTGACACACGCAATCAGCTCTTTATCTCGCCGCGAGATTGAAGTGGCCACCAAGCTTTTAGAAGGCTTACCCAACAAAAAAATTGCCGTTGAATTATTTATTAGCGAGCGAACGGTTAAATTTCACTGCGCCAATATATACAAAAAGCTCAACATCAATAGCCGTACTGCGCTTATCGCAGCTTGCTTTAAAACGTTTTATCAACTTGGCGAGGCCTAAACCCTAGCCTATTTACTTTTAACACTCACTAATAAGGAGACAATCATGAACCATTCAAACACAACGGGCATGCAAGTGCTTAACGAAGCCAGCATTCAACAAGTGAGCGGAGGATATACCCGCGCGGTAGGCGTAGCTAACGTCAACCCTCCCCTTTTTGTGGTTACCTACCCGGTAACCCACATTTATGACAGGGATTCCCGCCATGGCAGTGGCTACTTTTTTGACAAAAACCTGTGAGCTGAAGGAGGTTAAGTTGTCCTCCATGTTATATTTTACCTAGGAATCTCTATGCAAATTGCATTACTTGGAAGTGAAAACGAGCCACAGGTAATCCATGTGGCTAGTGCATTAAAATCAGAAGGACATGAGCCTATCATCGTCAATACTCAATATTTTGGAAAACATTGGCAGCTTACCTACGACCCCGATTTCCATGACGGTCTACTGCATTTTTTAGACAGTTATCCCCTTGATAATAACCGCATGACCTTATCAGAAGTGCATGCAGTTTACTGGCATCAATACCTCCCGCCGGCAATGCCCCATGAAGATCCTAAACAAGCACAATGGATTGATCAGGAAGTTACCAGCGCTTTGCTATGCTGGTTTAACTTTAGCGACATTAAGTGGGTAAACGGCATCTCAGCCATTCGTGCACACCAATGCAAACCGTCTCAAATGCAGGTGGCTGCGCACTTAGGTGCCCATTTGCCCTATACCTTTGTGGGCAACTCTGAAATTGCCGCCTTTCAATTTTGCAACAACATGGGAGAGGTCATTTACAAACCCATTAGAGGGGGGGAAACCACACACTTTTTACACAAAGGGACACAACTTAGACATCAGTTGTCGCAACTTTTACTCTCTCGCCCTGTTATGTTGCAAGCGTATGTACCGGGAATAAATATACGCAGTTATGTCTTTGGCGATGAAGTGTTAAGTGTGCAAATAGAAAGTCATGATACGCAAACTGCTGAAAGCCAGCACCATAAGCCCCTTATCGTCATCACGCCGGCAGATATTCAACGGCTATGCGTGGCTATTTGTAAAGGCTTAGATATGCATTGGTGCACTATCAACTGGCGTAAAACAGCCAAAGGAGACTACTTCTTTTTAGATGCTGATCCCTGCCCTGACTTTCTCACGATTGAGAATCAAACCGGCATGGATATGACAGGGCGACTTATTAAGGTACTGACTCAATAAGCCCCCCTGCTAGAGGCCGCTTGTTGCGGTTTATCTTGTTACTACAAGATAAAGCGGGATAAATCTTCGTTATCAACCAAGCTTTCTAAATGACTATTTACATAGTCAGCGTCGATAACGAATGACTCTCCGCTTTTTTCTGATGCATCAAAAGAAATGTCTTCCATGAGGCGCTCTAATACAGTGTGTAAACGACGTGCACCAATGTTTTCGGTGCGCTCGTTCACCTGCCATGCCGCTTCAGCAATGCGCTGAATACCTGATTCAGCGAATTCTACATCTACCCCTTCTGTCTTCATCAGCGCCTTGTACTGGGCCGTTAGCGACGCATTAGGTTCGGTAAGAATACGGGTGAAATCTCCAACCTTCAGCGCAGATAACTCCACGCGAATGGGCAAGCGCCCCTGCAGTTCAGGAATAAGATCTGATGGCTTGCTCATTTGGAATGCACCAGAAGCAATAAACAAAATGTGGTCTGTTTTAACCATTCCATGCTTCGTTGAAACCGTTGAGCCCTCGACTAAAGGCAGTAAGTCGCGCTGCACACCTTCGCGAGAAACATCACCCGAGGTATTGCCTTCTCGCTTACAGATTTTATCGATTTCATCCACAAACACAATGCCGTGTTGCTCTACTGATTCAATGGCTTTTTCTTTCAAGTCTTCTTGATTCACAAGGCGAGCAGCTTCTTCTTCAATCAGAAGCTTGAACGCATCCTTAATCTTCAGCTTTTTCTTTTTGCTTTGTGAGCCTGACAGGTTTTGGAACATGCCTTGAAGCTGGTTGGTCATTTCTTCCATGCCCGGCGGCGCCATAATTTCTACGCCTACTTGAGGCAAAGCAATATCAATTTCAATTTCTTTGTCGTCGAGTTCGCCCTGACGTAGCTTCTTGCGAAACGCTTGGCGTGTGCCGCGATCTTCCACTTCCTCTTTTTTGCCCCATGCATCTTCAGGCGGGGGGATCAACACATCAAGAATGCGATCTTCCGCGGCTTCTTCGGCGCGAAACTTCACTTTTTTCATTTCGTTTTCTTTGGTCATCTTAACGGCAATATCAGCAAGATCACGAATGATGGTTTCTACTTCTTTCCCTACATAGCCTACTTCGGTGAACTTCGTGGCTTCAACCTTAATGAAAGGCGCATTCGCGAGTTTTGCTAATCGACGAGCTATCTCGGTTTTACCCACACCAGTGGGGCCAATCATCAATATGTTTTTAGGCGTCACTTCTTGACGAAGCTCTGGCTCAAGTTGCATACGACGCCACCGGTTTCGCAGCGCGATAGAGACCGCACGTTTGGCATCTTGCTGACCGATTATATGACGGTCCAGTTCATGAACAATTTCTCTTGGTGTCATTTCAGACATGCATAAACCCTTTTCATTTGGTGTTTGTGTTACACAAACATAGGTGAAGGCGTTGGTTCGCTTTCACTTAGTAATCAAGTACATCTATCGTTTGGCTGTGATTGGTGAATACACAGATGTCGCCCGCAATGGTCAAACTTTTCTCGGCAATGTCTTTTGCACTTAGTTCAGTATTGTCTAATAGTGCGGTTGCGGCCGCTTGGGCATAGTTTCCACCAGAACCAATCGCTATCAAGTCTTGCTCCGGTTGCACTACATCACCATTACCCGTAATGATGAAAGAAGCCGTTTCGTCTGCCACGGCAAGTAGGGCTTCAAGTTTCCTTAGCATTCGGTCAGTTCGCCAATCTTTCGCTAATTCTACCGCTGCCTTGGTTAAATGCCCTTGGTGTGCTTCAAGCTTAGCCTCAAAACGCTCAAAAAGCGTAAAGGCGTCTGCTGTACCACCCGCAAAGCCCGCTAATATTTTATCGTGGTATAAGCGACGCACTTTTCGGGCGTTACCTTTCATCACTGTATTACCCAGTGACACCTGGCCATCACCAGCCATCACTACTTGATTTCCACGTCGTACAGATACAATCGTTGTCACGTTTATTCCCCGTTTCTCTGGGTGCGCCAGCCTAGAAAAGATTCAAATTGGCTAACACGTATAAATCCAATAATTCATAAGTGGGGGATGGCTGGGTAATTTCAAGGGGGAAAGACACGAGGATTAAACCCAGGCTTGTGGCCGAATTCGGTCACAAGCCTTGGCAGTAAGAAGGGTTATAAATTCCAGTACCAGATTTGACAGGTCGCAATATTGACTTTGCGTAAGCTGTGTTTGGCTTTTTCAGCGTCGCGTTTTGACTCGTATGGCCCCAAGATAACGCGGAACCAATCACCGTTACTACCACTACTGTGTCGAATGAGTGCTTCAAGCCCTTGAAACGCAATTTTCGCTTTCATTTCTTCCGCCTGTGCTCGTGTTCTAAATGACGCGCATTGCATTAAATAGCGTTTGTCCGATTTTTCTTGTGCTTCCACGTCAACTTCAACTTCATACCCTGGCAAAGTACGAATATATTCCCATTCTTCTTCTGGCAGTTCAGGTAAGGCTTCTTCGGTTGGCGCAACGGGACGCGCTATTTCTGTATCAACTTCAGTGCTAGCGTTGTCTTTAATTGACCATAAGAACACGCCAAACCCTATAAGCAGCACCACCACAATAACGAGGCGTACGATAGGAAACGAGGCGACAGCACCTTGTTTAGATTGTTTAACCTGCTTGCGCTGGTTATTTTTATTGTTGGGTTTCTTCTTTTGTGGCGGTCGGCCACGAGAGACATAATCGCGTTGAGCCATGGGTGGCAGATTTCCTACTTCTTATGGTTTTATCGTTATCGTAAAAGGGTGATGCACGCAACACGGCCGGGCTAAGGGTTACGTGTGTACCTTTGCACACGAAGTTTATCGCAAACACCACTTGGGTGCTAACTGAAATCGGTAGGATCAATATCCACCGACCAACGCACTTTAGCCGCATCAGGTAGTGCCTGCATATAAGGCAGTGCCACCCGTAAGCCATGATGAAGCGGGCCGCGCTTTTCATTGCTACACACTAACATAAACCGGTAACGCCCTTGTCGCTTTTCCATTAAACAAGGAAATGGACCCGCCACACTGGGGCTGGTAGACCCTGACGGCATGAGAATGTGCTTACATTGCTGTAAAAAACGAAAGACTAACGCGCTGTCTGTGGCTTCCGCACGAATGACAATTTGACTAATATAAGGCGGCAAACCTGCTGCCTTTCTTTCCATTAATGCATGGCGAGCAAAGTGGGCATAGCCATTGTTGACCAAATCTTGCAACAACGGATGATGAGGGTTGTGGGTTTGTAACCACATTTCTCCGGGTTTACTGGCTCTTCCCGCTCGCCCCGCTAACTGGGTAACCAATTGCGCTAACTTTTCTGCGGCTCTAAAATCAGCACTGAACAAGGCCCCGTCACAATCGAGAACCACCACCAGTGTCACGTGAGGAAAATGGTGGCCTTTCGATAAAATTTGAGTGCCAACGAGTAACTGGTATTCACGATTATTAATAGCATCCAGGGTGGTGTGTAATTTGTCTTTCCCCCTTATGGTATCGCTGTCTATTCGCACTTGTTTGGCGTCGGGGAAAAGCGTTTCAAGGCCCTTTTCTACTTGCTCTGTGCCGGTGCCTGCTGTGACTAATTCCGTACTGTGACACGCTTCACAATGACGTGGAATGGCTCTGGTTGCTGCACAGTGGTGACATTGCAATCGATTTTGCGATTTATGCACCGTATAGGGTTTATCGCAACGCTTACAGGTAACGGTTTCCCCGCAGTGATGGCATAACATGGCAGGCGCATAACCTCGACGATTAACAAAAACCAGAATTTGGTTTCCTGCATTAACGTGTTGGCGCATCAGTGTCAGCATGCCTTCGGTAATGCCATAATGAACAGGTTGGTCTCGGGCATCGAGTAAATGTTGTTGCGTACGTTGAGCGCCACCCGCGCGTTGGGTGAGTTGCAGGTGAGTATAACGGCCAGAAAGGGCATTATTGAGGGTTTCCAGTGCCGGTGTGGCACTTCCCAGCAGTAAGGGAATGTTTTCTTCTTTCGCCCTGACGGCGGCTAAATCTCGGGCGTGATACCGTAATCCATCTTGCTGTTTAAAAGATTCATCATGCTCTTCGTCGACAATAATCATGCCCAAGGCTTTAAACGGTGTAAAAATAGCAGAGCGGGTGCCAATAATAATGCCTAGCTCACCGGCTTTCGCCCGCTGCCATACTAACAACCTTGCCGAATCTGTGAGTTGAGAATGAAGTACCCCCACGGCAATGGAAAAACGTTTTTCAAAACGCGCCACCGTTTGTGGTGTCAGCCCAATTTCGGGCACCAAAATAAGCACTTGCTGCTTTGCGGCCAATAAGGGCGCAATAGCCTGTAAATACACTTCGGTTTTGCCACTGCCGGTGACACCTTCTAGCAAACTAATCACAAAACGATGGTGTTGTTGGTTTAGTGCAGCAATGGCTACCGCTTGTTCCTTGTCAGGTACCGGTGTCGCACTTACCTTTAAATGAGACACATAATCAAAGGGTGTAAACGAAGGCATTACCTCTTTCATTTCCACCAACCCTTTTTCGATTAGGGCTTTTACCCCAGTGGGCGAAAACGCTTTTCTCGCTTCTGTGGCTATCATGGGTGATTTTTTCAGCGCGTCTAAACAGGCAAGTTGTTTTGGTGCCCGCTGCAACTTCGCCTGTTCACACATGTACCCGTCTTCTGTTGCAAAGAGGTAAGCCTGTTTGGATGGCTGCGCCGATTCGCCTTTGCGCAGCAACACGGGCAGCATGGCATGCAGTACTTCGCCCGGGGCATGATGATAATATTGCCAAAGCCACTGCGCCATTTTCATCAGTACACCATCAATCACCGGCGTGTCGTCTATGACCTTCTCGATGGGCTTAATTTTGTTGATATTCTCAACGTCGGCCTCGTTTTGCTTTGCTACCACTACGCCAATTAACGACCGCGGCCCAAAGGGAACAGCCACACGAACACCACTAGGCAATGCAACCGCGTGTTGATAGGTGAACAATTGGCGAATGGGTACAGGTACCGCGACCTGAATAAATACCATGAAGACTAAGCCTTACTAATGTGAATACAGAGAAGTAACCCTGTGTATGATCTGGTATTTCTGGAGAATGTCAAACGTACTAGCTTGTCATGTCGCATGTTAGCTTCTGTTGCTATCCATAGGCTAATTGCCTACTGAATAAACAAAAATAGCTTGATTGCGCAGCCCTCTTCCTTTAATATGCGCCGCTCTTTTTACGGCTGCCTGCACTTATGCGGTCGGTCATTTGAATATTAAGTTACGTATGGTGTGCAACTTCGGGTTGTATAGCGATACGGCCTTTTACGTGAGGTAATCCCATGAAACAAGGTATCCACCCAGAATACACTGAAATTAAAGCGTCTTGCTCTTGTGGTAACGTGATGAACATCCGTTCTACACTTGGTAAAGACATCAACCTAGACGTTTGTTCTTCTTGCCACCCTTTCTACACTGGTAAGCAGCGTAACGTTGACACAGGTGGTCGTGTTGATCGCTTTAAGAAGCGTTTTGGTGCATTGGGCAAAAAGTAAGTCTGATACCCTTTTCGCAAAAAAGCGCCTTTATGGCGCTTTTTTTATACATTAAATATACTATTTAAAAAAAGACGTGCGATTAATGCACACTCCCTTTTTGTAAATGCTTCGCCCAATTGCCGCCACTTCGTTCATTGCACGCTTGTTCACTTTCAAATCGAAAACTTTTGGCTTCCCCTTTTACGGCTTCGCAGGCGAATTCCGCAGCTTCTACAAATGCGCTGTACCAACCATTAGAAAGTGCCCTTGCTTTATGTGCCTCGGTTTCAAACACCGCAACAATCTCAGGTCGACGCCAATGCCCTATGTGGGTTAACCACACAAACCCTTCCTGCTTTTGCTTTGCCCATTCACACACATCGGTTAACTGCTCTACCAATCGTTCTTCAGACATCACTTTCTCCTTAACACCGCCAGCATATAGATACTGCTTCATAGAAAATAGAAAAAACGTATAACTTGTAAGGACATCATAAATAATGTGAATAACTAATATTCGACAAGGTGACTGGTCTTAGGAGCCCTCCTCCCCTACATTGAGTTATGTAAAAAGCTGATCAGATATGTACCACTTAATGGCGTGTGATACAGTTGCCGCGTGAGAATACGTCAGCAAACTTGCATGCTATCTGGTTCTCATTTAGGCAATTTTTTGATTCTAATTAATATAAACCATAGCAAAAACTGGGCAATGACAAAGATAAAAATAACCCCCTTTATCGCTAACTGGTAAACACGTTGCAATAACCCTACATCTAAGGATACGTTTACTCATGTCAGATTTTAGACAACGCGCACTCGATTACCACGCAAAGCCTACACCAGGAAAAATTCGTGTCGAGCTTTCGAAGCCGGCGGAGGGTGTAGATGACTTAGCGCTTGCCTACAGCCCCGGCGTTGCCGAGCCGGTGAGAGAAATTGCTGAAGACCCCGACAACGCTTATAAATACACAGCTAAAGGCAATATGGTGGCGGTCATCAGTAACGGGACTGCCATTCTAGGATTAGGCAATTTAGGCCCTCTGGCGTCAAAACCCGTGATGGAAGGTAAGGCGCTGTTGTTCAAACGCTTTGCAGGCTTAGATGCTATCGACATTGAAGTAAAACACCGCACCACTGAAGAGTTCATCAACACGGTGGCCAATATTGCAGATACTTTTGGCGGTATTAATTTAGAAGACATTAAAGCGCCAGAATGCTTTGAAATTGAGCAAGAATTGATAAAGCGCTGTAAAATTCCGGTGTTTCACGACGACCAGCACGGCACGGCTATTGTGACTGCTGCGGGTATGTTAAATGCGCTGGAAATTCAGGGCAAAAATATCGAAAGTGCCAAAATTGTCTGTATGGGTGCAGGGGCCGCGGCCGTTGCGTGTATGGAATTGCTGATTAAATGTGGCGCGCAGCGTGAGCGCATTTACATGCTCGATCGCAAAGGTGTTATTCATACACGCCGGGAAGATTTAACCGAACACAAAAAGCTGTTTGCCAACAATACAGATAAACGCACATTAGAAGACGTCATGGCAGGTGCTGATATTTTCGTTGGAGTATCTGGCCCCGACGTGCTTCCCCCAGAAGCATTGGCACTGATGGCGGAAAACCCAGTGGTGTTTGCGTGCTCTAACCCCGACCCTGAAATTAAGCCAGAACTCGCCCACGAAGTGAGGCAAGACCTTATTATGGCAACGGGACGCTCTGATTACCCCAATCAAGTGAATAACGTGTTGTGTTTTCCGTTTATTTTTCGCGGCGCATTAGATGTGCGTGCGAGCGCGATAAACGACGAAATGAAAGTGGCGGCGGTAGAAGCGTTGCGCAGTATTACAAAAGAGTCGGTTCCTGAAGAGGTGCTTAAAGCCAGCAATAGTGAAAGTTTGGCGTTCGGAAAAGAGTACATTATTCCTAAACCGATGGATCCACGATTATGTGAACGTATCGCAGGCGCTGTGGCTCAAGCGGCGATTGATTCTGGTGTGGCCAGAATACCGGGTACCTCTACGGACTAACTTGCTGCCGAGTTAGTCACTTATCTCAACCCATCTAACCCACACGGTTAGATGGGGCTCTTTATTAGGCTTGCGGGCGGCTAAGATTCTTTTTCATTTTCTACACTGGGGTCTATCCCCATCTCTTCCATAATCCGGCGCGCCTCTGCCGGAATACGATTCGGGTTGTCTTTTTTCAAGTCGTCATCATTGGGCAATGGCTGACCTGTAAATGCGTGTAGAAAAGCTTCACACAACAATTCTGAATTAGTCGCGTGTCGAAGGTTATTAATTTGGCGACGTGTGCGTTCATCCGTTAGCGCTTTAAGTACATTAATTGGAATAGACACAGTGACTTTCTTTACTTGTTCACTTTTTTTGCCATGCTCTGCGTAGGGGTGAATATAGTTACCGTTCCACTCTGCCATTATACTAACTCAGTCCACTTTTATTTTATGTTATGAACCGAAATTCTAAACAAGTTCACGAAAAGGTCAATTGAGCAGTGTAAACCTCTTGACGTCTAGACATATATTCATTAATTTAGACGTCTAAACGTCTATAAAAGAGTAATAAGTCATGGTTTCTTACGCACAAGGTGTGGATGCACTCAATCAGTCTCTGTCAGAGCTGCGTGATATTGATGTGTCATTCGAATTTTTCCCTCCCAAATCTGAAAAGATGGAGCAAACCTTGTGGAAGTCAGTAGAACGCTTGGCACCACTAAACCCCAGTTATATGTCGGTTACTTATGGTGCGAACAGCGGTGAACGTGATCGTACCCACGACGTAGTAAAGCGCATTCAACAACAAACGGGCGTTGCCGCCGTACCTCACTTAACCTGTGTGGATGCCAGTCGCGATGAACTTAAGCAAATTGCAAAAGACTATTGGGATTCCGGTATTCGCCGCATTGTGGCGTTGCGTGGCGACCTTCCTCCCGGCGTCCAAAAAACGGAGATGTACGCCTCTGATCTCGTGGCATTGCTAAAGGACGTCGCTGACTTTGATATTTCTGTCGCCGCTTACCCCGAAAAGCACCCAGAAGCCCCTAACGCCCAGTTTGATTTGCTCAATCTTAAGCGCAAAGCTGAAGCCGGTGCCAGCGAAGCCATTACCCAGTTTTTCTTTGATACTAGTGTGTTTCTTCGTTTTAGAGACCGCGCCGCGGCGGCCGGTATTGATTTGGACCTCGTGCCAGGTATTTTACCCGTCACCAACTATCAAACTCTGGTGAAATTTGCGGGCTTTACCAACGTTCACGTACCAGGCTTTTTACACAAAATGTTTGATGGCCTTGATGACGATGACCAAGCCACACGTAACCTAATTGGCGCAAATATCGCGATGGACCAAGTGAAAGTACTAGCAAAAGAAGGGGTGAAACACTTCCACTTTTACACCCTCAACAGAAGCGAGTTGAGCTACGCTATTTGTCACATGTTGGGTGTACGTGGCAACGCGGCAAAATAGATTTAAACGCTTTAAGATGAAACCCTTTGCTAGTCATGGGGCACGCGTTATACCATTTACCTTAATTTATAAAAATGCATACAAATAATGCAAGGTACTTAGGAGTGCTCTAGTGGACTGGGAAAGGGTTTCAAGCGTTTATCAAAAGGTATCTCCCCCCCTTAGGGATCTCTTTCGTATTTTCATTAAACGCTGTAGAGAAGATAATATCACTATCTCTGCCGGCCATCTTGCTTACGTGACCCTCTTATCATTAGTGCCGTTTATCATGGTGACATTCACCATTATGTCGGCATTTCCTGCCTTTGCCTCCGTGCGCAGTAAGCTAGAACATTTCGTGTTTAGCAATTTTGTCCCTACCGCCAGTGATGTGGTACACAAATACATGACTGACTTTGTAGGTAACGCATCACAAATGAGCGCCATCGGCATTTTGTCGTTATTGGTGGTAGCACTCATGTTGATTTCTAATGTGGACAAAACCCTTAATCGTATCTGGCGTACGCAAAGTGACAGGCCTATTGTGTACACCTTTGCCATTTATTGGATGGTGATTACCTTGGGCCCTATGTTAATTGGCTCAAGTGTGGTGGTCAGTTCTTATTTAACTGGCCTTGCAACCTTCACAGAAGAATATACCCCCGGATTGGGTACTTTCCTACTAAGCCTGGTGCCAAGTTTCGCCGCGCTTCTCGCCTTCAGTATTTTATACATGGTGGTACCCAACCGCAGAGTTTACGCTCGTCACGCATTTGGCGGCGCCTTTGTGGCTACAGTGGCATTTGAAATAACCAAGAAAGGGTTCGCCCTTTATGTGACCAACTTTCCATCCTACGAACTCATTTATGGCGCTTTGGCTGTTATCCCTATTCTGTTTTTGTGGGTCTATATGTCGTGGGTGATTGTGCTGTTTGGCGCTGAATTTACGTGTAGCTTGGGTGAAGCGCTTGACCATAGAAAAGCGGAAAATGAACCTCGTAAGGTGCCTAAAGAATAGCGTCGAAATCAGTTCAATAACGGCAGCGAGTCAGCCTGACAGACATAAAAAAAGCGCGATGTTAGTCGCGCTTTTTTCATTTAAAGCAGACGCTAGTTATTCATAGCTGAAATAAACGCATCTGATTCTGCAATGGCGGCATTCATTTGACGAATAAGCTGACTAACATTGGTTTCAATGCTAGATAGCTCACCCTGCAATGCGCCAATCGCGTTGGCATTTAAGTTATGCTTTAAGTACAACACATTATCTTGCAATGCCTCTAACACTGGCGGCATTTTGCTTTCAGCCTTACGCATTGCAGCCATTAAACTGCTGTATCTACGCTTAGTGTCACGAAGCTTAGCGGCACTGTCTCGTTTAAGCGCACCGCTTTGGTACTCTTCCAGCTCAGCTTCCCACTCGTCAAACAAGGCCTCGGCCACACTTTCAACTTTATCGATACGCGCCGATACATCTTCAGCTGCAGCGACACTGTCTTCGTATTGGCCATTGAGGTCGTTATAGACTTCTTCTAGTTCGCCACCGTCAAAAGCCACCGCTGCACTGAACGCTTCTAGTGCAGAGCTAAATTGCTCCTGTGCATCTTCTTGCGACTCTTTTGCGTTTTCCACCCTATCGACCAGGATATCACGCTTCTCTACCCCTACCTTTTCCCAGGCGGCGTAATATGCCGATTGACAGCCGGTGAGGGCAACAATAGTAAACACGGCGAGTATTGCGCGCATCATAATGCTGATCTTCCGCTATAGCGCGCTGCGCTTATAATAGAAATAATGTGCAAAATGACACCTAGGGGCCAGAAAATGATGGCCAATACCACAGTTGCAGCAAGGGCATAGCTCACACCCACAGCAATAAAGTAAAACAGTGCGCCTAATATACGCCCTTGTACTAAATGGCCCAACCCTGGAATAAAAAAGTTACAAATGGCGGCAATGACATTGCCTCCCGATCCTTGACCTGACATACAAACTTCCTCGCAATTGCTCTTAGAATATGATTATGTAGATTTATGTAAGCATAAACTAAACTAAAACTGGCACCCGCACAACGCGTTGAAATAAAATGAAACGACTTTACCCAGATGTAACCTGCTATCAAAGTGGATTTGTGGATGTAGGAAATGGGCACTCGCTCTACTACGAGCAAAGCGGCAACCCCGACGGTATCCCCGTACTCTTTGTACATGGTGGGCCAGGCGCAGGCCTGCCACCAAACTATAAATGCTTTTTTGATAGCCAACGTTATCGCATTGTTGGATACGAACAAAGGGGGTGTGGCCGCTCTCAATTCCACCACGCCACTCACCATAATGACACTTGGCTAAACGTAGATGACATCAATACCCTACGCGAACACCTCTCTATTGATAAATGGCTCCTTTTTGGTGGTTCATGGGGGTCTACCTTAGCGTTACTCTCGGCACTTAAGTATCCTAGTCACACCCATGGATTGATACTTAGAGGCGTATTTCTCGCGCGGCAAACCGACAGAGACTGGTTTCTTTCTCCCCAGGGGTGCGCAGCACAGCTATTTCCTGAACATTACCGAAAATTTACCAAAGACATAGATCCTCCTCTGACTAGCGAGTCAATCTGCTCCCATTACAATCAGGTGCTTAGTGAGCACAACGAAGTTCGCCGACACAGTGCACTTAAACGATGGTATCAATGGGAAGAGCGACTATCACGCCTTGCTTTACCCCCAGGAACGGGAGAATCTATAGGTCAATACCCGCTCTCGCTAGTGACAAGCCTAGCCACGCTAGAATGTCACTTTTTGCTTAACAAATGCTTTCTGGAAGAAAACTATATTCTTGATAATATAAGTAAAATTAAAGATATCCCCGGAACCATCGTTCACGGCAGATACGATATGATATGTAAAACCGAGGCAGCAGAGAGCTTACATCGGGCATGGCCGGCCAGTCAGTTACAGATAATTCCTGATGCTGGGCATAGCACTTCAGAACCCAGTATTGCCTATGCGTTATGTAGAGCGACCCGAGATATGTCTCGATTTATTCAGGAAAGCAAAAAATGATTGGATTGATTCAACGCGTGTCACGGGCTAGCGTGACGGTTGAGAGCAAGGTTATTGGTGAAATAGACCAAGGTATTCTGTTACTACTTGGCGTTGAAAAAAGTGACGGTGACGATGAAATTGAGAAGCTTGCCAATAAGGTGAGTCGATACCGCATGTTTGCTGACAGCGACGGTAAAATGAACCTAAATGTAGAGCAAGTTGGCGGAAAGATTCTCGTGGTATCCCAATTTACACTCGTCGCGGATACGCAAAAAGGTAACCGACCCGGCTTTTCTCGGGGCGCAACCCCAGAACACGGCAAAGCGGTTTACTTAAAGTTTGTTGAAGCCCTTGAGGCGAAAGGGCTGGCCGTGGAAACCGGAGAGTTCGGTGCTGATATGCAAGTTGCTTTAGTTAACGATGGCCCCGTTACCTTTCATTTTAAGGTATAATACTCGCCTAAATTCGTGTGTACCCACATATTTTGGGAAAAACAATTTTGATTTTCTCGTACTTCATATAAGGCGTATTACCGTGTATAAGGTTGTCACACCAACAAGCAATACAGACTTTGACGCGTACTTTCAGTTTCGCTGGGCTCACTTACGCCAGCCGTGGAATTTCCCTCCGGGATCGGAAAAAGACGAGTACGAGCAAGTCGCAGAGCATCGCATGATTGTTGATGGTAAAGGCAACATCGTGGCATGTGGTCGCGTTCACCTTAACACCGCAGAAGAAGCGCAAATACGTCACATTGCGGTAGACACTCATCACCAGCGTAAAGGCTTAGGCCAAATGATGATGAGTGCACTTGAAAATGTCGCCAAAGAGCTTGGTGCAGAGCGTGCGGTTACCAATAGCCGAGAAATATCTATCGACTTTTTTACCTCGTGTGGTTTTTATGTGGAAAGAGAAGCCCCAAACGAATTAGGCATGCTTAAACGCCAGCAAATGGTGAAAAAGCTCACCGAAAATAACTCGTTAGTGATGCACCCTAAATGGTGTAAGTCATTACAACAAACATGGTCGGACACCATACCCATTACTGAGCATATGGGGATTAAGTTATATCAGTACACGGGGCGCACGCTTGAAACCCGTGCATCGTTAAACAAAAATATCAATATTCATGGCACTATGTTCGCGGGCAGTATTTTTTCTTTGGCCACCCTCACAGGGTGGGGGCTAATTTACTTACAACTAAAAGAGCGCGGACTGGAAGGGGATATTGTCTTAGGTGATGGAGACATTCATTATCATAAACCCATTACCATGAAACCTCGGGCCATCTGCAACATAGAATCTTTGTCCGGCAAGTACTCTCCGTTGGAAAAACAACAAAAAGCGCGATTTGAGTTGAGTGTGAATATACTCGATGGCGATACCGCGGTAGCAGAGTTTGAAGGGGTATTTTGGGTTTTACCTGCCACGGAGAACGAAAACGACGACCACTAGTCCCCGTGTCACCGCTAACCTATCACGACGTATGACTACATGGCTGCGTCAACCTAGTGGCAACGTAAACTAAGCTCTCATTTTTTTAAGACAATAAAAAAGCGCCATTATAAGGCGCTTTTTCGGAATGTGATTACCCTGCTGGGTAACGAGACCTGACTAGGTTTAGCTATGTGATGTCTATTACGCCACCATAGCCGCTTGAAGTTTTTTCATCGCGTTCTTTTCTATTTGACGAACACGCTCGGCAGATACTTCATATTTATCGGCCAAATCTTGCAAAGTAATTTTACTGTCTGCCAACCAACGGGTTTCAATAATGTCCTGACTACGCTCGTCGAGGGTTTTGATTGCAGAGTAAAGACGCTTACTTGCGTTGGCATCCCAGTCACTGTTGATAACATCAGTTTCAACATCTGACGATTTATCTTCTAAAAACTGTACAGGTGCAAAATTGCCGGTTTCATCTTCATCAGCCGACAAATCGAAAGCTTGATCTTGGCTGCTCATTCGCGCTTCCATTTGAAGCACTTCTTTTGTACTTACACCGAGCTCGTTAGCCACAGTTTGTACTTCTTCATGAGTAAACCAACCCAAACGCTTTTTCGCTTTACGTAGGTTAAAGAAAAGCTTTCTTTGTGCTTTTGTGGTGGCGACTTTCACAATACGCCAGTTTTTAAGCACAAACTCATGAATTTCGGCTTTAATCCAGTGCACCGCAAAAGACACTAGGCGTACACCCACAGTAGGGTCGAAACGCTTCACGGCTTTCATCAAGCCAATATTACCTTCTTGAATCAAGTCGGCTTGTGGCAAGCCATAGCCAGAATAAGACTTTGCAATATGCACAACAAAACGCAGATGCGACATAACCAGCTTACGTGCAGCTTGGAGATCTTCATCTTCGCGAAGACGGACAGCGAGCTCACGCTCTTCTTCCGCACTTAACATATCAATGCTGCTCACAGCTTGAATGTAGCCTTCGATGCTACCATTGTGAGGCACTGACAGTGCCATTGATTGTAAGTTGTTGCTCATTATTCACCTCATTCGTTGCCGCTTCATATTAGCAAACTAATATAAGCCGCGCGAGACCTAATTGTGATCAGAAACCTAACCAATATACGGATATAGTACTCATCTGCTAGAGATCAAGACCAAATCACAAAAAAAAAGTTCATTTTACTCATACGTGGATAGACAGATAGGTGCGACACCTGCGATTAGCAGCACACTGCTACCTGCATATACCTGCATACTTGAATCTACGAACTAAAAAATATCACTGTCCCATTATAATTTAATGACAGAAAAAACCCAATCCGTTCATCCTATCATACTGACATCAGCCGCTTTTCAGGCGGTTGGACACCGACTTCTTCTGGCTGTTCTAGGCCACGAATATGACTATAGTGCTTTTACTCGACATTTGCGACATCAACAATTAGATTAATAGCGTCGCTTTTTTCGATAGAAGACTATCTACCTGAAGTACGCCCCCCATCGCGTAGATAAAAATAATGATAAATAATGAACGCTGAGAGATAAGAGGTCCTTAATGTTCGCGTACGTGGCCAGACAACCCATTTTTGATGCACAGCAGCAGGTATATGCCTACGAGTTGTTGTTTAGAATGGGAGAAGACAATTGCTTTCCCGATATTTCCCCTGACGAAGCCACTTCCAAAATATTGACTTCTACCCATCTAAGCTTAGGTATTGAAGAAATTACAGGAGATAAAAAGGCGTTTATCAATTTTCATCGCGACACCTTGATGAATCATTTCCCTACCTCGCTAGATCCCAGCAAAGTGGTGATCGAGGTTGTTGAAACGGTGGACGTCGACGACGCGCTTGTCTGTGCCTGCAAGCACATTAAGGAAATGGGGTACCCTATTGCCCTAGATGACTATGACATGAAAGGAAAGTGGGAAGCCTTTATCCCCTTTACCAGTGTTATTAAAATAGACATTACCGACATTCCCCATGACGAGATCCCGGCACTGGTTGAACGGTTTAAAGCGCATAACATAAAACTGGTGGCTGAAAGAATTGAAACCCACGAAGAATTTCAAACGTTTAAACATATGGGGTTCGACTACTTTCAAGGTTACTTTTTAGCGAAACCTGAAGTCGTCAGGCATAGGAAACTTGGGCCAAGTAGTTTAACCATGATGGAGTTACTTACCCTAAGTAGCCGCCCTCAACTCGATTTGACGCAAGTCAATACCATCATAGAGCGAGATCCTTCCTTAACCTACCTTTTGCTTCGCTTCATCAATAATCCGCTTATTAATAAAAGGCACAAGATCACGTCATTGAAGCATGCCTTAAACTTCATGGGCGAAGTGGAAGTTAAAAAGTTTATCGCGTTACTTGCGCTCGCTAATCTCAGCGAGAGTAAACCTACTGAACTTATGTCTATGGCCTTAGTTAGAGCAAAATTTTGTGAACTCGCCTTTGCCGATATGAACACACACAACGACCCCATGAAGGGGTTTCTCACAGGCTTACTGTCGTTGCTAGACGCCATGATGGAGCAACCCATAGAAGATCTTATTCGTAAAATACCTATTAGCGACGATGTAAAATCGGCGCTATGTGCCGAACGGGGTCATCTAAGAGACACTCTTTTACTCGCCCAATGTTTTGAACGGGCAAATTGGGGAGGGGTTAAAAAGTTAGCGTCTAAACATGCCTTAAAGCAAACCAAACTGCATGATTACTTCAATGAAGCCATAAAGTGGGCACATCACGTTCAAGCATCAACCACGAAAACGTAAAGAGGCTCGTCATTTTTTATACAATAATAACGAAATTCTGCATTTAATGTAAAAACCCTGTAATTAGTTGACGTGACACATCTTTAGGTCGATGATATAGATTCACGCCGCTACATTGCCGTCATGTAAGAAGGTTGAATTTTCAGGAAATTTTATGTTTGCGTTTATCGCTCGAGAACCCATTTTAGACAAAAGCAAAAGCGTTTTTGCCTATGAACTTATCTTTAGAGATGGAAAAGGCGGTGCGTACCCAGAACACTCTCCTGAAAAAGCACAATACATCGAAGCGCAGTTTCACCCCTTAGGTTTAGACGATATTAGCGGCGAAAAAAGTTCGTTCATCAACTTTTCATCGGAAACCCTTATTTCACGCTTCCCCACCACTCTGGATCCGGCATCGGTGGTGGTTGAATTGGCTGATAACCCGTTTACAGAAACGGGGCTACTTGAAGCCTGTCAACATATCAAGCAATTAGGTTATCGGCTGGCAATTGATGATCCTATGATGTTGAGCGCTAGGCACGATATTCTGCCTCTTATCGACATTGTGAAAGTAGACGTGTCCCGTACTCGTTTTGAAACCATTGAAAAACATATTCCTCGTTATTTAGATGCCAATGTCAAATTGGTAGCTGAACAAGTGAATACACCGGATCATTTCGCCACGTGTTCAGATTTAGGCTTCGACCTCTTTCAAGGCTACTTCTTTGCCCAGCCTGAAGCCCGAATTGTGCGACAACTGCCCGCCTCTAAAATGAACATTGTCGATTTGATGGGAGAAGTTTCTGGCGATAGCTTTGATATTAACCGCATAAGTCATGTGATTGAGCGGGATGCGGCGTTAAGCTATTTGCTTCTGAAGTTCATTAATAATCCAGCCATTAATAAACGCTATAAAATCACTTCCTTAAAGCACGCCCTTAATTACATGGGCGAAGTCGAAATTAAGAAATTTATTGCGCTACTAAGCCTGACTAACCTGGGTGATGAAAAGCCATTAGAAATTATTCACATGTCTTTGGTGAGGGCAAAGTTCTTTGACTTACTCTCACAACAAAGAGGGTTAAAGGCCAACCCACCTATTGGCTTCCTAGTCGGGTTATTTTCGTTGCTAGAAGGGCTATTAGACCAGTCAATGTCTGACATTGTGAAGCAGCTGCCACTTTCCGACGCTCTTAACAATGCGCTGTTAGGCAAAAATGCCGAGTTTGTTCAATACATGACGTTAGTTAAGGCGTTTGAAAGTGCGTTATGGATGAACGTTATTAAGGTTGCCAAGAACCTAGATATTGATCAGAAGCAGCTACACACCCTCTATAACCAAGCTATTGTTTGGGGCAATGGCGTAAGAAGTGTGATTACGGCCCATTATCCACAAGCCCAAGTACGAGCAAACTAAGCCAAAAGAAGTAGGCAAAGTAAGTTGCCCCGGTGCTGTCTTGTTTAGCTGCTAGCTTGGCTCAATCTGCCTACCTTAGTTCAATCTGCCTACCTTGGTTCGATCTGACTAACGTGGCGCTGCACTGATATACGTGAACCCAATAGGCCAAGCGCCACTGACAAGCCTAGCATGGTCAGTAGTGCCGTGCCTGTAAGCCCTGTAATATTAAATTCTTTTTGATACATAGCGGCAAATGTTTGAATGCTACTGTCCATCCACCACAGAATAATAATCACAGCGAACCACGCCATTAAGCCACCTAGCAAACCATACCAAAACCCGGTATACAGAAACGGACGATGAATAAATGCGTCTGTGGCGCCCACCAGTTTCATTACCACAATTTCATCATGTTTATTAAGTATATTGAGGCGAATAGTATTGCCAATAATCAGCACCACAGCCACAAACAGAAGCAGACCGATAAGGGTGACTAAATCACTGGCAATGTCCACTAGCGCGTACAGGCGCTCTAACCACTCAATATCTAGCTTTCCGATATCCACTTCTCGCTGTTGCGTTAACTTATTCAGTAGCGCTTTTGCGGCTGTAGGCCCAGCGTGCTTATCAGTTGGGGTCACTAACACCACATCGGGTAAGGGGTTAGATTCTAAATACGCAATGGCATCACCTAAGCCAGACAAATGCTGGAATTCTTTTAGTGCATCATCCGCGGGTATGTAAACGACTGTGTCAATTTCTGACCAGGTGTTTAATCGTGCAACCAACTGCTGAGCACTGGTTGACGACGTAGACGATTTCAAAAAGAGCGATATTTCAGAAGCTTGCTCCCACCCCGCGGTAATCTTTTCTGTATTTTTTACCATGATATAAAGTGTACTAGGCAAGGTTATGCTTAACCCCAGCACACCAATAGTCATTAACGAGGCTACCGGTTGACGCCATAGCTCACCAAGACTAGACAATGCTTGCCTAACATGGCTAACAAAAAACATCACCAAAGATTGAATAACCCCAATTTTGACACGCGACGCCCCCGCTTTTCGATTTGAAAAAAGAATACTCATGATTGCCAACCTTCATCCAAACTGTCGTTGAGGCCGTCAGTGATCATTTGCCCATTTTTCAATGTCAATGTACGGTATTTCATACGTGCTATTAGCCCCAAATCATGGGTGGCAATGAAGACAGAAACCCCCGCTTGATTGAAATCTTCAAATAAGCGGATAATTTCCATAGACAGTTTTGGATCTAAATTACCGGTAGGCTCGTCGGCAAGAAGCAAAGGCGGTTTGTTCACCACTGCACGGGCAATGCCCACACGCTGTTGTTCACCACCAGATAGCATAATAGGCAGGCTTCGGCTCTTATCCCTTAACCCAACCATTTCTAACGCGGCGTCTACGCGCTTACTGATTTCTTTGTGGGTGTAACCTTCAATCACTAAGGGTAATGCCACGTTGTCAAACACCGACTTATCCATAAGCAGCTGATGACTCTGGAATATCATGCCTATATCACGTCTTATATAGGCAACATCTCGCCGTTTGATGGCGTTAAGATCGTGGCCGTTAATTAAAACGCGCCCTACGGTAGGGCGCTCCATAATACTGATGAGTTTAAGCAACGTACTTTTTCCCGCGCCAGAATGGCCGGTTAAAAACGCCATTTCCCCTGGGGCAATATGAAAGTTAACCTTACTCAGTGCACGTTGGCCGCCTGGGTAGGTTTTGCTTACCTGCTCAAACTTAATCATGAATGTTCCCTACAAAATGCCAGTGAAATTTATTTTGCGACGTCGCCACTCTCTATTTCACTAAACAGCGCATCGATGAACTCTTGGCCATCAAATTGGCGGAGATCGTCTATGCCCTCGCCCACTCCGATATATCGAATAGGTATACCAAATTGATCAGCAATAGAGAAGATGACCCCACCCTTAGCCGTGCCATCCAACTTCGTTAAGGTAATACCTGTTAGCCCTACGGCTTCATTAAAGAGCTTCGCCTGGCTTACTGCATTTTGGCCTGTGCCGGCATCTAGCGTCAGCATGACCTCGTGGGGGGCATTTGGGTTAAGTTTTTTCATCACCCTAACCACTTTTTTCAGCTCTTCCATAAGATTATTTTTGTTCTGTAAGCGACCCGCTGTATCCGCAATAAGTACATCGCATTTACGGGACTTAGCCGCTTCTAAAGCGTCATACAATACAGATGCACTGTCTGCACCTGTGTGTTGTGCGATAACCGGTATATTGTTGCGTTCGCCCCACACTTGTAGTTGCTCAACGGCCGCCGCACGGAAAGTATCACCCGCCGCTAACATGACCTTTTTACCTTGCTGCTCAAATTGCTTAGCTAACTTGCCTATGGTGGTGGTTTTACCTACGCCATTAACGCCTACCATCAAAATAACAAAAGGCCCATCTTGCGCGTCGTGGCTTTGCATAACGTCTGGTAAGGGTTGATTTACCTTGGCGAGCATATCTGACATTTGCTGTTTTAAAATATCGAGCAAGGCTTCGGCATCTTTCAAATCTTTTCGAGATGCACTGTCTGTTAAATGGGTAATAATTTTTTGTGTGGTATCCATCCCCACATCGGCGACAAGCAATTGCGTTTCTAAATCTTCGTATAGCTCATCATCTATGGTTTTTCCCTTAAATAAGCTAACAAACCCGCTGCCTAAATTAGCCTTTGTTCTCGATAAGCTATCTTTTAAACGTGAGAAAAGTGATTTCTTTTCTTTTTTCTCTTGCGCTGTTGGCGTGGCGCTTTCTTGTTTTAAGCGCGCAACAGCTTCCTCGGTTTGCGCTGTATCAACGACCCTTTCCGTGGCAGGCACAGCCTCACTGACACTAGCGGTATCGACACTGACATCGTCTTTTGCGGTAGGCGTATCTACAATGGCATCAGCCTCTACGGGCACACCTTCGTCTCTTGTCGCCTCTGGCGCTTGATCGGACATCAAGTTTTCAGTTTCTGAAGGTGTAATAGGTGATTGCGTCGTTAGCACATCATCTTCGGCGTCACTGCCTGGAACTTCTAATGGTGTGACATTTTCTTCAGCAAGCGCTTGCGGTACTTCCTGCGTATCGTCACTGACGGTGACGTCAGGTATGTCAGATGAACCTTGCGGCTGCGTACTGATTTCGTTGCTATTGTCTGTATTCGACTCAGAAAGCGTGGAATGCTCTGTTTCGTTTTGAGTCGTTTTTTGTTTATCTGCTTTTTTGTTCTTGCTGAACCAGCCAAAAAGTTTCGACATAGTGAGGACAAATCCTTATAAATTCTGCGCAAATTCGGCTACACTGGCCGGATATTGTATGAACCAATGATACCACTGTCAGCTACCATGAAGCGAGTTTCTCGCCCTGCTAGGGCATCATCAAACACAAATCGTAGAAATACTACGCATAAAGCCGGAAAATCAGGTCATATTCGGATTATCGGCGGTCAGTGGCGAGGTAGAAAACTCCCCGTTATCGACGCAGAAGGTTTACGCCCTACCACCGACCGAAATAAAGAAACCTTGTTTAACTGGCTAATGCAATATACGCAAAATGCCCGTTGTTTAGATGTGTTTGCTGGCGCAGGCAGTTTAGGTTTAGAAGCGCTTTCACGCTACGCGGCAAGCTGTGACTTTATTGAACTTGATAAACAAGCAAGAGAGCAATTAGTCGATAACCTTCGTACACTTGCGGTTTCAAAAGAGAGCAGTGCGTCGGTTCACCCAGGTGACGCTCTTGCCGTTTTACCTCAACTAAACACACTTCCCTACGATATTGTGTTTGTGGACCCGCCATTCAATAAGGGATTGGTCGAGCCAACGTTAATTGCCCTCGACGCATTGGCCTTAGTGCATCAAGGCAGCCACATTTACGTGGAACACGAAGCCGCCTTACCGCCTCTTTCGTTACCTGACCATTGGCAGGTCATTAAGGAAAAACACACCAGTGCACTGCGCTATTTTTTAATAGCAGTCAGTTAGAGCGCCAGCCCTATATTGGATATACCCTCTTCTAACGCAATAGCTTTTAATTGCTGAGCGGCTTCCTTTGGCGTGCTTGATTGCTCTACGCATGCCAGCAACGCATCTTGCACCGCAATTTCAAATTCCATTAAAGGATGAGACTTCACGGTGTCATCATCGGCTTCATCACTGGCAAGTAAATAGGCTTCTACACTGCCCTGTGACAGCTTGCTCACAACCACGGCACCTTGTGGATCATCACCGGCTAATAAATTAAGTACCGCAGCCACACCAATAGCGGCATCGATTGCTGGGTATACGCCGTAGGTATCAAAGTCTTGCGTGTCTGGCGTGCCGACTTCCACTTTCTCCAGTTGCACCCCAATATTAAATTTACTCTTAGGGGAAGTTATGGCCTCCCATACTAAATCGAGACAGCTTCGTAGGTTGGCTGGCTCTTCGTACTCTGAAACTTCGCAAAAAAGTGCGTAGTTAGGGATCATACGCTCTAAAAGAGAAGCGCTAAATGCAACGGCTTTCCAGCCTTCTAACGCGCGAACCCGTGCGAATGTATTAAGTTTTTGCTTTGCCATTTAATTTGCTCCGGTGGCATGCATAAAGTATTGGGTGGCACCATCAAGTAACATCTGGATTGCGATCATAACCAAAATCATGCCCATTAATCGTTCCATTGCCACCAAGCCTTTTTCGCCTAGTAGTTTATGAAACACCCCTGAAAACATCAAAATAATAGCGCTCACCGACCAAGCTGCGGCCAAGGCTATTGACCAGTCTGTCATGCGGTCTGGATTCTGATTTGCTAACAAAATGAGCGCGGCCAACGTGGAGGGACCCGCAATCATTGGAATGGCCAATGGAACCAGGAAGGGTTCTTCTCCTACTGCCAGCCCACTTTGGTGACCGGCGGAGGGAAATATCATTTTTAGTGCGATAAGAAAGAGAATAATACCACCAGCAATGCTGACCGTTTCTTGTCCCACGTTGAGGAAGTTTAACACTGACTGACCGCTAAATAGAAAAATAAACAAAATGACAAGCGCGAACACAAGTTCTCTTATCAAAATAATTTGTCTTCGTCGGGGTTCAATTGATTTTAGTACCGACATGAATATAGGTAGATTGCCCAGGGGGTCCATGATCAAAAATAACATGACTGCGGCAGACCAAGTGTCCATGGGTGTTTATTCTCCAATAGATTCCTGCGTGTACGCAGAAAAAATGGTGCTATTTGTACGTGATGAACAAAAAGCACTCGAAAAAAATGAGATTTAGGCTTAACTATAAAGATTACGTCCTAAGAATACACCTTAAGATTACGCCTTAAGATTACGCCTTAAGAACAATGCCATATCTGTACTACTTTTGGTGTAATAGCGAATCGGTTCTCTTGTTTCGCTGTGAAACGAATGTATTCACTGAGTACGGTTAAGGTGATTGGCGTAAAGTGTAACCAAAATTAGAAAGAAACCCAATAAAATACAACAACGTGTGGAATCAGCAGAATGAGTTTAATGACGGTAAAAGAAGTGGCTGCCTATCTGGGTGTGAAAGAAGTTCGTGTGGAAAGGCTAGAGCGTGAAAGCTTATTAGTATCTAAAGAAAAAGACACTGACGGTAATCCCCTTTTCGACAGCGGTGATGTGGATCGTTACAAGCAATTAGCCGAGCGTTTGGGCGGAATTTAATTTTCCTCCTTCACTCATTTCCCCCTATACGTGCCACACGGGAATGTGACACGCAAAGGGGGAACATGTGTAGTTAGGCTTTGAAATCGTGAAGCATACGAGCAATAGCTCGGATGCCTTTTGCTGTTGCCCCAACAGGCATTTCTGCCGTTGCACCACCATGATACGCTGCAGCTAAATCTAAATGCACCCACCCCTTGCCTTGTGGATTAACAAAACGAGACAAGAATCCAGCCGCATTCGATGCGCCGCCGCCTCCGCCCCCTTTCATAGGGCGACTATTCGCCGTATCGGCAAATGCCGATGGACAACGATCGGCGTGAAACGCCTCTAAAGGTAACGGCCAAAAACGTTCATTTTCAAGTTTAGCGGCATTCAGCATTTGCTCGCGAGCACTGTCGTCTTTTGAAAATACGGCATGATAGTCAGAACCTAGTGCCACCATTGCTGCCCCCGTTAAGGTAGCAGCATCTATAATCAGTGGCGCACCCGTTTCCGTTGCCGCCATTAAGCCATCAGCTAATACTAAACGACCTTCGGCATCAGTATTCACCACTTCTACTGTCACCCCATTTTTATAGGTGAGCACATCACCAAGCTTGTAAGCGTGGCCGCTAATCAGGTTTTCCGCACAGCATAAAATAAGTTTGATACGCTTATTAATGCCTTGGGTAATGGCCAATCCCAATGCGCCTGTCACTGTTGCTGCGCCGCCCATATCGCATTTCATGTCTAGCATGCCTTCGCTCGATTTGATGCTGTAGCCACCGCTATCAAAGGTTATGCCTTTTCCCACGAGGACGGCATCAACAGGCGCGTCAGCATTGCCAGTAGGGTTGTAATCTAGCTCTAACATAGCAGGTGGCCGTTCACTGCCACGCCCCACATTGTAAATACCCACCCAACCTGCGTCTCTTAATGCTTCGCCTACGGTCATCGTGAAGCTAACTTTGTCTTGCCCCAAGCTTTTTAACCATTGCGCGGCGCGCTGAGCCAAGGTTTCAGGGCTTAAATCTTCTGGGGTGTCGTTTACTAATTGGCGGGTAAACACAAGTGCGGCATATTCCTGCGCCAATTGCGCTTGGTCATCGTTGTCGGCCCAAGTAATAGCAGCAGGATGGCGAGCACGGGTAAAGCTTAACGCAAACGCCCATTGCTGTTCTTTTTGCCAATCACCCGTTAAAGTAACCGCCGGTAAATTTAGACCGTCTAACTTTCGGGCCGCTTGGGCAATCGCACGCTCACTGTCGCTGTCTTGTGCAAGATGAATCAGCGCGCCGGTTTCAGTAAATGAAAGCCGTGCATTTTCGCCCCAAGGCGCGCCAGCCTTTTTGTCACTCAAGCTAACGGTAAAATCTGCCATGGCAAGTTTATCCTTATATCATTATCAATTTATGTTTCGGTGCTGCTTCAATGTAACCGCACCATCAAACGTGCTAGGAGGCTGAAAGCATGCAATATTCAACACCCTTAATTCGCGGCACATTAGTGAAACGCTATAAGCGCTTCTTAGCTGACGTGACCTTAGAAAATGGTGAAGTTGTCACTGCACACTGCCCAAATACCGGCACCATGACCGGTTGTGCTGAACCTGGCTTCACCGTTTATTTAAGTGAATCAAACAACCCAAAACGAAAACTCAAATACACTTGGGAGCTAGCACAAACCTTTCATGGCGACTTCATTGGCATTAACACGCACAATGCTAATAAACTGGTGGCAGAAGCACTAAATAACAAGGCCATACCCGCTTTTTCTCATATAGAAAGCGTAAAAGCGGAAGTCACACCACCTGGCGCTGATAGCCGTTTTGATTTTGCCTGCATCGCGAATGATAAAACCCAATACATTGAAGTGAAGTCATTAACCTTGGCTCGCGGCGAGCAGGGATTCTTCCCCGATGCGGTTACCGCGAGAGGAGCCAAGCACTGCCACTCTCTTGCCGCACTTGCGCAACAGGGTATACACACCACGCTTATTTTCTGCGTGCAACACACCGGAGTAACCTCAGTTCAAATTGCGCAAGATATTGATCCCCTTTATGGCGAGGCCGTAAAGATTGCCGCCCGTGCTGGCGTCAACATCATGGCATTATCGTGTTTCATTGATGAACAAAAAATTTATATAAATCAACCACTCCCTTTAAACTTGTAAAAAAGAGGTTGATTTTTTTTAATTCGCCTTCATATTTGCGCCTTGTTTTACCAGAAGGACGACTATTTGCGTTGACTGGTAACTGTGTTAATGAATTCACGAATTCCCATTAGCATACTAATTACATAGACACGAGTCATTGCCTGAAATGCGCGATTCTGCTATAGATATGCGATTCTTTCGGGACAAAATGGATGTCGTAGTGTAGGAGATGTGGCATATGCCAACAGGAAAAGAAACAAAATCCCTGGGACTTTTAGCCCTTGCAGGTTTACAGCCTTACGAAGCAAAAGCTGACGAAGAATATATGGGCGAACCGCAAATGGAACATTTCCGTTTGCTACTTAAAGCATGGCGTAATCAACTTCGTGAAGAAGTTGACCGCACAGTAACCCACATGAAAGACGAAGCGGCCAACTTCCCCGATCCCGTCGATCGTGCAGCGCAAGAAGAAGAGTTCAGTCTTGAATTACGTACCCGTGACCGTGAACGTAAGCTCATCAAAAAGATTGAAAAAACACTTAAGCGTATTGAAGAAGACGATTTTGGTTTTTGCGACCAATGCGGTATCGAAATTGGTATTCGTCGTCTAGAAGCCCGCCCTACAGCCGATTTATGTATCGATTGTAAGACAATGGCGGAAATTAAAGAAAAGCAGTTACAAGGATAATTTACTTGTAATGAGCAGACTGCCAAGCGAATACTCGTTTGGCAGTGTGTTGCTATTGCGCTTACCACTAGCGCTATATAACTGCGCCAATAGCTAATGTTAAGTGCCTATGACCCACACAGCTATATCCCCGCATAGTCAACATTCTGCTTATGTCGGTCGCTTCGCGCCCTCGCCTTCGGGTTCACTCCATTTCGGTTCCTTAGTCACAGCCTTAGCCAGTTACCTTGATGCAAAACATCACAAAGGGTCTTGGTTAGTACGCATGGAAGATATCGATGAACCAAGGTGTGTAAAAGGCGCTGACGCTGCCATTCTCACTACCCTTGAGCGTCATCATTTGCAGTGGGACGGAGATGTGCTCTATCAAAGCCGGCAGCACCCCAGATACCAAGAGAAAGTGAATCAACTTTTACAGCAAGGTGCTGCGTATTATTGTGGGTGTACCCGTAAGCAAATAAAAGCCATGGGCGGGCGCTATAATGGCGAATGTCGCACGCAAAACATAGTGGACGATGGTCATGTCGCAGTGCGAATGAAGCTACCCAATCCACTCATGTCGTTTGACGATGGAATGATTGGGCACGTCGACGCAGAGGGTGAACCAGAAGACTGTGTTATCAAACGCCGTGATGGCTTGTTTTCTTATCACTTAGTCGTGGCCCTTGATGATGCTTACCAAGGGGTAACACATATTGTTCGTGGCCGTGATTTACTTGATGTAACCCCGCTTCACAAAACCCTTTATGCCGCCTTAGGTTGCCCACCGGTAACCTATTGTCACGTACCTGTAGCCGCTGTCGCTGCTGGACGAAAGCTCAGCAAACAAAATCATGCAAAGCCAGTAAATAACAAACAAGTGATGACAAACTTGCTTCAATGCCTGCAATTTTTAGGTTTGGCCAAGGTTATGCCGCTAGATTCACAGCATTATTCCAACCCAGAATCTTTAATTTCTGCCGCAATAAGCCATTGGGATAGGAAATTAGTACCAAATACTGCTGAAATTATTGTCGATAGCAACGAATCCACTTATTATAGCCAACCTTTATAGCCTTCGGAGACTCCGTCATCATTCATCGTGTTTTCAATTCTGTTAAGCGTGCCTTTACCAAGGAAAACACTGCTGACACCGCACTAACCCCTCGCACTATGACGCGAGGAGAACATGGTATATCTCGCGAAGATGTGAGTCCTAACGCGTTAAAAGTGATGTATCGCTTAAATGGTGCGGGCTTTGAATCCTACTTAGTTGGCGGTTGTGTACGCGATATTTTGATGGGGCATGAGCCCAAAGACTTCGATGTGGTTACCAATGCGACTCCCGAGCAAATTAAAGGCTTATTTAGAAATTGTCGTTTAATCGGTCGACGTTTTCGTCTAGCTCACATTGTTTTTGGCCGCGAAATCATTGAAGTCGCCACCTTCCGAGGCCATCACAGTGAGCCTGATAATAACGATGAGGCTGCTGGCGATAGTAAAACTGCAAAAGCCAAGGTTACGGCCAAACAAGACGCCCACGGACAACTGGTTCGCGACAACGTATTTGGCACCATTGAAGAAGATGCTGAACGTCGCGATTTTACCTTCAATGCCATGTACTACAGTGTGGCAGACTTTACAGTAAAAGACTTTGCTGGAGGCTTAGAGGCCATAGAAAAACGCGAAGTTAGGCTGATTGGCGACCCCGAAGTGAGATACCGTGAAGATCCGGTGAGAATGCTTCGTGCCGTACGGTTTGCCGCTAAGCTGTCTATGTCAATTCACCCGGATACCGCGGCACCTATAAAGAAACTCGCAAGCTTACTGACGAATATTCCACCGGCCCGTTTATTTGAAGAGACCCTTAAGCTCTTTCTTTCGGGAAAAGGGGAAGCGACCTTCTTGATGCTGCGCAAATACGGCCTGATTGCGCCATTGTTTCCGCAAATTGAACCCTTTTTAGCCGACGAAAGCTGTCGCGAAATGCAATTTATCCTCAAGGTATTACGTAACACCGACGATAGAATTAACAATGATCAACGGGTGACCCCTGCCTTCTTGTATGCGGCGCTACTGTGGTATCCACTAGAAGAAAAGAGCCAAATTTTACAAGCTGAGTCTGGGTTAAATGCTCACGATGCTTTTAATATTGCGTCAGGAGAAGTCATTACCAAGCAAACTCAGCGGATCATGATCCCGAAGCGTTTCTCAACGGTAATGCGCGATATCTGGATTTTGCAGCAACGCTTACCCAAACGATTTGGCCGTCGAGCTTTTCAGTTACTTACCCATCCTAAATTTCGAGCGGGCTACGACTTCCTATTGGTGCGCGGCCAAATTGAAGGGGGTGAATTGTTGGAGTTAGCTCAGTGGTGGACACAATTTCAACACGCTGATGCAGCAAAGCAAAAAGGTATGCTAAACGCACTACGCAAAAGTGAAAACGGGCCTAGACCGCGTAAACGTAAACGTCGACCAGCAAAGAGGCCTCCTGATGCATAAAGAGCATGTATACCTTGGCGTCGGCAGTAACCTGGAAAACCCTATTAAACGCGTCACAGACGCTTTCTCTGCCTTGCACACCATTGAAGATACACGGGTATTAAAAACCTCGTCGCTTTATAGTAGCAAGCCTATGGGGCCGCAAGATCAACCGGATTACATTAATGCTGTTTGCTTAATCGAAACGGCACTTAAGCCCCATAGCCTGCTAAAACAACTCCAACAGGTGGAGCTCGACTTTGGCCGAGAACGTAAAGGCGAAAGGTGGGGAGCAAGAACCCTTGATCTGGACATATTACTTTACGGTAGCCAACAAATAAAAACCGCCGACCTCACTATTCCACACATAGGCATGGCGGAACGCGAGTTTGTGACGGTTCCCTTGTTTGAAATTGCACCAAGTATGATAATGCCAGATGGAAAACCCATTTCTCATTGGGTGGCTAACTGCGCTCTTGATGGGCTAAAACGCCTACGCTCTTCCAATTAGCCGCAAAATCCGTATAGTTCGCCACACGATATCAACATCCGGATGGTTACCATGAAAAAAGTTACCGTTTCTGGTTTGCTTAAGAAGAAGCAAGCCGGAGAAAAAATCACCTCCTTGACCGCTTACGACGCCAGCTTCGCTAAGATGTTTGACGAACAAGGTATTGACGCGTTGTTGATTGGTGACTCCTTAGGCATGGTACTTCAAGGCGAAGACGATACCTTACCTGTAACTATCGATGATATTGCCTATCATACACGTAGCGTTAGAGCGGGAACGCAACGGGCGTTTGTGTTAGCTGACATGCCATTTATGTCATACGCCACACCAGAGCAAACCTATGCAAACGCAGCAAAACTAATGGCTGCAGGCGCAAGCATGGTGAAAATGGAAGGTGGACGCTGGTTATGCGAAACCATTCAGGGGTTAAATTTGCGTGGTGTCCCTGTGTGTGGTCACCTAGGGCTAACGCCTCAGTCTGTTCACGTGTTTGGCGGCTTCAAAGTTCAAGGAAGAGATGCAGATAAAGCGCAACAACTTATTGAAGAAGCCAAAGCCCTAGAAGCAGCAGGTATTCAATTATTGGTGCTTGAATGCGTACCTTCGTCACTGGGTAAAGCGGTGAGTGAAGCGCTCACTATACCGGTTATCGGGATAGGTGCGGGCAAAGATACCGACGGTCAAATACTAGTTATGCACGATATGTTCGGAATAAGCGCCAATTATATGCCTAAATTTTCAAAGAACTACTTGAGTGAAACCGGAGATTTGCGCAAAGCAGTTCAACAATACATTTTAGAAGTGCAAAACGGTGAATTCCCGTCAGCGGAACACAGTTTTGAGTAAAGAGGTTTTTATGCAAGTTGTCGATAATATCGCGGCGTTACGTGCGCTTACTCGCGAATGGAAGCGCGATGGCAACACAGTAGGTTTTGTTCCCACCATGGGAAACTTACACCAAGGGCACCTTAAACTCGTGAAACGTGCGAAAGCACATAATAGCAAGGTGGTGGTAAGTATCTTTGTAAACCCATTACAATTTGGGCAAAACGAAGACTTAGATGCCTATCCTCGTACCATTGAAGAAGATAAGCAGAAGTTAATCGAGGCGGGTGTAGACGCAGTTTTCATGCCCTCTGTAAGGGACATGTACCCACGAGGGCTAGATCACCAAACCTTTGTAGAAGTGCCTGACATCTCGAACATCTTGTGTGGTGCAAGCCGTCCTGGCCACTTCAGAGGCGTAGCCACTGTGGTGTCCAAGCTGTTCAATATGGTTCATCCTGACGACGCTTTTTTCGGTGAAAAAGACTTTCAACAGCTTCAAGTCATACGGTTAATGGCGCAAGATTTGTCTACCGGCATTGTTATACACGGTGTGGAGACTGAACGAGACGCAACCGGCTTAGCGCTTAGCTCGCGTAACGGTTATTTATCGGCAGAACAAAAGCATACAGCGGCATCTATTTACAAACAAATGCATATTGCCAAAGCCCGAATCCTTGATGGCGAGCGAGACTTTATCACTGTGGCAAACGACCTCGCAGATGCGTTAGAAAATGTCGGCTTTAAAAAAGACTATGTGCATGTAGTTAATGCCCATACGCTTAAGCCAGCCACCCAAGAAGATACCCATTTAGTGATTCTTGTGGCTGCGTTTTTAGGCACTACTCGTCTTATCGATAACTTACAAATTAACCTGTAACGTTTAAACGCCACATAACGACAAACGAAAATGCCCCCGCACTTCATGCAGGGGCATTTTTTATTGTGCGTGTCCGGTAAATCCGGCCACTAAACTTAAGGATGCTTAGCCGTTATGCTGGGTCTTGCGCAGCCAACTGACTGAGTGATTGCCATAATGGCGTACTGGTGGCAAGGAGGTGTTGCTCTGCCAAAATGGCGGCTAAATCATTGTGACTGGTTAATGGGTTAGCCAAAACCACCCTGAAAACCGTTATGCACTTTGCTGGGTAGTCTGGCGCTTCTAAACGGGTACGTGACACGAAAGATTTGCCCGCCTCACGTTGTTGCTTCTGCACACTCACCACCAGCGTATCAATTTTTTCATTAATTTCATCACGGGTACTGTCGTCTACCTGCTTTAAGGTGTGTTGCAAGGCTTGTGGGCAAACGCGATAGGTAAGCAACGACAAGGTAGGTGACGTGGTTAGTTCAAAATCAGGGTGTTTATCTATCATGTCAGCAAAAGCTTTGGCTTTTTGAATACTTCTATCAATAAGCAATTCATAGCCTCTGCGCCCAAAAATATGTAGCGCTGAGTAGACCATCATGGCCATACCGTTTCTTGAACCTTCAAGGGTAGTGGCTCCTAAGTCCTTCGAGCCTGCGCGCAGAATGTATTGTGCATGATGACGTACGGCATTGGCGTTTTCGGGGTCTTTAAAGAGCGCCATACCTGCCCCCATAGGCACATACATTTGCTTATGCGCATCTATGGTCACTGAATCAGCACGTTCAATCCCTTTCAGTCTATCTCGGTATTGTGAAGAGAAAAGCGTAGCTCCCCCCCACGCAGCGTCGACGTGAAACCAGCAACCTAATTGCTCAGCAACATCCGCCAACTCGTCTAGCGGGTCTACGTGACCGGTTTCAGTGGTTCCACCTACGCCCACAATAGCCAGTAACTTGTTTCCTTCCTCTTGATAACGTTTACCTGCGCGTAAGGCTTTTTCAGGATCTAGCGTTTGTTGAGGCGCTGGTAAGGCAATTAACTGCTCGCGGCCTAATCCTAAAGCGTCGACAGCTTTAGACAGAGAATAATGCCCTCGTTTACTGCACATCACCCCTAAATGATTGATGTTGTGAAAACGGTAGGCGGCGGCCAGACCCGCTTTAGCCACGCCAGCAAACCCTGGCTGTGGCCCTAGCAGTTTGTTTCGCGCTACCCAAAGGGCAGTGATATTTGCAATAGTACCGCCTGAACAGAATGCGCCAAGTGCATGTTGCGCGCTGTGTAAGTGTTGCTCGTAGAAGGCCTCTGAACGGTCGTATACTAGATTGTGCAACATCCCCAAGACTTGACGCTCTAGCGGCGTGAAAGCTTTCGAGGTTTCTATTTTCACCAGGTTTTGGTTTAAACCAACCATGAGCTTTGAGAGGGGTAAATGAAAATAGGGTAACGCAGAGGTCATATGCCCAATAAAGGTAGGCGAGTATGTGTTCACCGAGTGCGCTACCAGTTTATCTAACAAGGTTTCCGCATGGGTAGAGACAAACTCTGGCGATTCAGGCACTTTCGCGTTGGCAAAGTCTTTTTCAACCTCTTCAAGGGAGGTTTTTTTAGTGACCACGTGCTGCGACAAAAAATCTAAAATATTGTCGGACAAATGCTGTTCTATTTGCGCCAGCTTTGAGTCTTTGTGTTCAGGCTTGGTAAAGACCCTAAACAAGTGCTCCAGACTAACTTGAGCTTCACCCACTAAACACACCTCGCTAAACGATAAAACTTATGTACATCGACAATACTTGTTGGTCAATGCTCATCACCTTGGACTGATTGGTTATTCCCTATGAAAACTTATCACAACACTTTCAGGGTGACGAACTTTACCCTAGATTGACGAACTCGCCAAGAGGTAACATAAGGCATTTGTTTGCCCTACACGATAGCTGACAAGGGTGCTATCGTGACTCTTCCTGCCCACAAAGAAGCTGCCAGCATACTTGGCCGCTAGCGCGATATTTGCGTTCAAACGGCGTCATGCTCTTATCTCCAGTAATTTCAATAATATCTGACTGAATACCATATTGCTGCGCCGCTTGCGCAAATTCCAGCAAATACACTAACCAATTACTGCGAACCTCAATATGCGGGGTAATGGCCATCAAGTCCACCATCGCAGCACTTGCATGCCAGCGTTTTTGCACTTGTGTTTTTTTAGGATAGGGGTTCGGGTATAGCAAAAAGTGCTTATGGACCTGCCACTGATGGCGGCGCACTAAACGCCAAAAATCGTTAACATCCGCACGTATAACGCGATAATTATCTTGCCCAGCTGCATAGTGCCCGTGCTTATCCACACGCTGTGCGGATTTATCTAGGCCTATGACCCTATGTGTCGGGTACGCGTTCGCGATATTCGCAGTACTTTCTCCGACCCCACAACACGAATCTAAAATGATGTTGGAAAAGTCTCCATTTAGCCATTCACACACGTGGTTAAAAGCCGCTTGTGTATGCTCCCCGATAGGGCGCAAATTTTCTGACGTTTTGTACTTTTTCACCACATCATCAAGCTTCTCATGCACGCCTTGTTGATTAGTGGAGATAGCACGGGAGTTGCCAGTGGTCATTAACTACGGATCCCTTTTCCAGTTTTAAGTAAATAATAGGCAATGCCAAAAAGCACGACATTAAATATCACTAATAAACTCAGGGAAAAGGTGACTGGAACATCAGAAACACCCAAAAAGCCATATCTAAAGCCGTTTACCATATAAACAACAGGGTTGGCTTTACTCACCCATTGCCAAAATTCAGGCAATAAGGTTAGCGAGTAAAAGACGCCCCCTAAGTACGTTAATGGGGTTAATACAAACGTTGGTACCACGCTGATGTCATCGAAGGTTTTCGCAAACACCGCATTGATTAACCCTGCGGTGGCAAAAAGCGTTGCCGTTAATACTAGGGTAAGGGCGATGATGCCCAAGTGATGAATTTGCACATCAACAAAAAATAACGACACCAAAGTAACAATAATACCAATCAAAATGGCCCGGGCCACACCGCCGCCTACATACCCTAAAATAATCACCGAGGTGGGCACGGGGGAAACCAGTAACTCTTCAATGTTGCGCTGAAATTTCGCGCTAAAGAAAGAGGAAGATACGTTCGCATAGGAGTTGGTTATTACCGACATCATAATGAGGCCTGGAACAATAAACTCCATGTAAGTAAAGCCACCCATTTCACCAATGCGGTTACCAATTAAGTTGCCAAATATGACGAAATATAGGCTCATGGTAATGGCGGGTGGCACGAGGGTTTGTACCCAAATTCGTAAAAAACGTGTGCACTCTTTTATCCAAATAGTGGTCAGTGCCACGTAGTTTTGTTTAAACCAACTTACTTTTTTGTCTTGATTCATTAAGCTACTTTCTTGCTTCATTCTTTTACCCTGCCTGCTTCGCAGTTTCCACTAGGCGAACAAACAGCTCTTCTAGCCTGTTTGATTTATTACGCATACTCATCACTTGAACACCCTGTTCACTTAACTGACTAAACACGGGGTTTAATCCCTCGGTTTTCTCAACATCAACTTCTAACGTGTGATCATCGATTAAGCGGTACTCAAACCCTGTTAAGCTGGGCGCTTGCGCCGTGGTTTTAATATCCAACACAAAAGTTTCAATACTCAGTTTGGAGAGTAATGATTTCATACTGGTATTTTCTACAATAATCCCCTTGTTAATAATGGCGATATTGCGGCACAACATTTCAGCCTCTTCAAGGTAGTGAGTGGTTAAAATAATAGTGATGCCTTGGCGGTTAATCTCTTCTAAAAAGCCCCACATAGAGCGGCGAATTTCAATATCACCCCCCGCCGTAGGTTCGTCAAGAATCAGTAGTTTTGGCTCATGCATCAGGGCACGCGCTATCATTAATCTGCGTTTCATACCGCCAGAGAGCTCACGGGCACGGGCATCTCGCTTTTCCCACAAATCCAGCTGGGCTAAGTATTTTTGTGCTCGTTCTTTGGCCACGGAACGAGGCACACCATAGTATCCGGCTTGATTCAGCACAATCTGCATGACAGTTTCAAACTGATTAAAGTTGAATTCCTGTGGCACTAAGCCAATACAGGCTTTGGCTTGTTCCATTTGGCTATTCAAATCGAAACCAAATACAGACACCTTGCCATTGGTTTGATTAACCAACGAACTAATGATGCCAATGGTGGTGGACTTTCCCGCCCCATTCGGCCCCAGTAGTGCGAAGAAATCGCCTTGCTCAACCGTGAGATCTACGCCTTTTAACGCTTGCACGCCGCCTTTATAGGTCTTTGTTAACCCTTGAATATCTAACGCTTTCATGAAATGCCCGTGTGTTGAATGCTACTGTTTATTCACGTTGGTGAGAGGTGCCTGCCAAAAAAACATGTAGGGTATTAAATTGCTTCTCGCCCTAGTGTACCCTAATCCATTGATTAAGTTGATCTCACTCAGCAATTCCTTGACCCAACACATGTGAATAAGAGGGCAAACGCCTACCTTGTGCCGTTGTTGATTAATAATAGTGAAATTCCATATTTCAACCCTAAGCGCCACTGATTGGGCAACATGAATGACATAAAATAGAAAGCTGATAACGGCAATAAAAAAGCGCTGTGCTTCGGTTGGGGACAAAACACAGCGCAAAGGGTAGGTGACCCAAGTTGGGGTGTGCATGAAGGCATACATGATTTCAAGCACCTGATAAGTAAAACATCACGATGAGGCATTGTTGGGGAACGAAAGGGGAAAAGTTCCGACGATTACGGGCAATTATGTCAGCATTGTGGCCAAGTTATGCTTTTTTTGCCGAACTCAGGCAATTGTGAAACTTGCACGGTATAGTACACACAATATCCATGTTCCTCTGTAAATGAAGAGTGATTTTTATGCCTAAAACCATTGCTTTGGTTGAAGATGATGCCGCGATTAGAGAAAACTATTTGGCGGTTTTACGCGCTCAGGGTTACCACGTAGATGCCTATGAAGATAGACCCAGCGCGTCACGCGCATTTAATGCAAACCTACCTGACCTTGCCATCATTGATATCGGCTTAAAAGAAGAGATGGAAGGCGGTTTTTTACTGTGCCAGCAACTACGCAACTTGTCGCCAACCTTACCGATAATCTTTTTCACTGCCCGTGACAACGATGTGGATACTATCAGCGGGCTTAGAATGGGCGCAGACGACTACCTCACCAAAGACATTAGTATGGCGCATTTGTTGGCCAGGATTGCGGCTTTGTTTCGCCGTATAGACTTGATGCGAGCGCCAAAGGCACAAAATGATGAAACTGTGATTGGAGAATTACGTGTTGATGCATCGAGAATGACAGTGAGCTGGAAGAATGAACCCGTGGCGCTAACTGTGACCGAATTTTGGATGCTACATGCTTTAATTAAACATCCCGGACACGTTAAAAGTCGCCAACAATTAATGGATGAGTCTCGTATGGTGGTTGACGATACCACCATTACCTCACACATAAAGCGGATGCGTAAAAAGTTTATTCAGCTTGATGCTCAATTTGATCATATCGATACCGTATACGGTATGGGTTATCGCTGGCAGCTATAGGGCATTCACCTAATGCGGTTTCGTTTTTCCATACGTCTACAGCTTCTGGTGCTGTCACTGTTTTTATTTGCTATTCCGTATTTAGGATACAAATACGTATGGGAATTAGAACAGTATTTGCGCATTGGCCAAGAACAAACCATGATTGGTACGGCAAGAGCCGTGGCCACTGCCCTACACGAACGCCCTGCGCTGTTTGACAGTCAATCTGCGTATCTCAAGAATGTACGCCCAGGCACAGATCTTTACGCACCGCCTATACAATACCCTATTCAGCTTGATGGCGAACTTAATGATTGGCAGCGAATTGATCACTTGGTGGCAAGTTATGGCAGCGATGAAGTCGTCGAAACCTACACAAAGACACTGGCTAACCCCAACCCCACTTTACGCTTCAAACACATGGTGGGACGTTACGGCCAGTTTTTGTATGCTATGTTTGACGTTACCGATGATGTGTTGCTTTGGCGTCAACCCAATAGCTTAAGCGTTGAAAGAGGCGATCATTTGCTGATTGGGTTAAAAACGCCACAAGGCGACCTCGCACGCTATGTTATCGCCCCTTTTGAGAGCGGATGGGTAAACGCGTATAAGTTGTCAGATAACCCCAACACCTATCGTGCGGTTAAGAATGCCCTACAGATACAAGGACGCTGGCAGCAAACCGCCACCGGCTACAATATAGAGCTTCGTTTTCCTTTATCGATGACAACAGATGCTTTGGGCTTCGCCATTGTAGATGTTGATGATGATAGGACTAGAGAGAAACGACACGCCATTGGCACTGCTAACCCCAATCATATTGAGGAGCTAGGCACCGTAGTTACGCCGTCACCGGAAATTGAACGAATTTTGGCGGGATTGAAATACGCAGACTCACGGGTTTGGGTGATAGATAAACACAAACGTGTGCTTGCTCGGGCCGGCGATATTCAAACCGCCCCAGGTATTGCAATAAAAGATGCCAGGCGCGAATCGCAAGGTGTGTGGGGATGGATAGAATCCCGTTGGCTACTGCCCCTTTATTACCATATTCTCACAAAACCACCGGCAGATTTCGTAGACGAACTAGAAGACGCCTATGCCCTTGCCGGTCAAGATCTCGGCAAGGCCCTTGCTGGTCAACCCGATTCTTTATGGCGTCTTAGTCCAGACAATAAAGCGGTGATTTTATCCGCCTCTTACCCTATTTTTATTGAAGGTAACGTGATGGGCGCGGTAGTGGTAGAGCAAACCACAAATGGTATTCGTTCTTTGCGTAACCGCGCCTTAGAGCAACTTTTCCACGTAATACTGGCAGTCATGCTACTTGGTACAGTAGGTTTACTATTATTTGCAAACCGCATCTCTGGCCGCATTCGCCATTTACGGGACAGCACCGAGCGTATCATCGACAACAACGGAAAAATTGTGGGCACCTTACCTGTGAGTAAAAATCAGGATGAAATTGGTGATTTATCTCGTGCGTTTTCAGATGTGCTTCAACGTTTGCAGCAATATAACTCGTACCTGGAAAATATGGCGGCGCGATTGTCTCATGAGCTGCGAACGCCCATTGCCATCGTTAAATCTTCGCTAGACACCTTTTCGCAAATCGATGATGAGTCTCAAAAAGATATTTTTATACAGCGAGCGCAAAGTGGAATTCATCGACTCAGTACCATTTTAAATAGCATGAGCGAAGCCACAAGATTAGAGCAAGCCCTTGTGGATGAAGAACGCGTAACCTTTCAACTCGCTAACGTAGTTGAAGGATGTGTTGGCGGGTACGTGCATGCCTACACGCAACGTAAATTCAGCTTTGCTTGTCATACCGACAACAGTAAATTGCATGGCTCACCAGACTTAATCGCACAAATGTTGGATAAAGTGGTAGCAAATGCCGTTGACTTCAGCCAAAACAATGATGAAATAAGCCTCTCCATTTCGCAAAAAGATAAACAAATTCAGCTTATTATCTACAACCCTGGTCCATTACTGCCCGATGGTATGAAGTCGCAACTCGTCAATTCTATGGTCTCCGTGCGTGCCGATGCCACACGCCATGAAAAGAGTGATACCCCCCACTTAGGCCTAGGTTTGTTTATTGCCGACCTTATTGCTAACTTTCACCGCGGCACCCTTAATATTAGCAACGCCCCTGATTTTAGTGGCGTAGAAGTGATTTTTACCTTCCCCACCTTAAAGTAACACTTAAAACTTTTTTAAAATAACATCAATATGATAATTATTATCATTTGTATTTACAAATATTTTGACTTTCTTTACACTTCTGATCACACACATACAGATACTTCAAAGAAGACACTAGGAAACACAATGAAAAATAAAAGCTTATCGATGGGTGCATCTACCATTGCTGCGGCCTTAGCATTTGGACACAGTGCCGCATTTGCGCAAGATACCGATGTTGATTGTAAAGACTTAACGGCTGCAGAGTGCGCCAAACAAAGCGACGAGGCCATTGAGCTCATTCGAATTCATGGCGTTCAGCAGTCGATATACCGTTATAGCAAGTCTGGCGATCCTCGCCGTGTCGCGGATTTAGTTGATACACCACAAACCATTAGCGTTCTTACTCAAGACCAAATTCAAGAGAGCGGAAAAACCGACCTTAAAGATATTCTTTCAGCGCAGGCCGGTGTAACGCTGGGTACTGGTGAGAATGGTAATGCTTTTGGTGATCGCTATATTATTCGAGGCCACGAAGCCCGCAGCGATGTTTTTGTTGATGGACTGCGTGACCCAGGCATGACCACGCGTGAAAGCTTTGCTACCGAACGTGTTGAAATTACGAAAGGCCCAAGCTCTACATTTGCCGGTCGTGGTTCATCAGGCGGTGCGGTTAACTCTATTACTAAAAAGGCGTCAACCAGCTACAACTTTGGCCGTGTAGATGCAGCCATCGGTACCGATGAACATACTCGTTTTACTCTCGATTTAAATAAGACACTTACCGAAAACAGCGCCGTTCGTTTAAACGCCCTGACGTCGTCAGAAGACAAGCCAGGTCGCGAAGGTATTGAACGGGATCGTAATGGCCTTCAGCTTTCTTATGTAAACCAACCTACCGATCGCTTGTCGTTTACTGGTGATATTTACTATCTTGATGCGGAAGATAAGCCTGACCTTGGCAGCTACTTCGACCGCGATGCCGGCTATCCTCTTGAAGATATTCCAGTATACGCACAAGATGAAGACTTCATGAACTCAGAAGTGACGACCTTTACACTGCGTACCGAGTATGAAATTAGTGACAACGTGCGTTTTTATAACGCGACCCGCGTCGGCAAAACAGAAAATGAATATGTCACTACCGGTATGCGAGGAACAAACCGAGACGCAACCGACCCTGATGCCCCTGGTGCCTACACGCTCTCGCTAAGCAATCACCAAGGCTGGCAAGATGTTGACTATGTCACTACTCAGTTTAACCTATTCTGGGACACGCAATTTGCCGGATTCGAGCATAAATTTGTGTTCGGTTTTGAGTACACCGACGAGTCAGTGGACAACGGTGTATTCAGTGTAGAATACGGAAATGAGTCAAACTGCTTAACCGGTGGTCGTCGTGGTGTATCTGAAAGCTACTGCCTGCTCGATGGTGATGGCAACATGGTAGACAACATCAACAGCCTAATGGGTAAACAAATCACCCGTGGTGATGCTGACGCGCTTTACGATATTGAAACCTACTCATTGTACGCAATGGATACCTTCGAGCTAACTGAAGCCCTTGATGTATTTTTCGGCTTACGTATAGATAGCTACGACTATAGCAACCAAACATCTTCTGAACTCTATGAATTCTCTGATGAACTTTATAACGGCCACGCCGGCCTTGTTTATGAAGTATCAGAGCACGGTAATATTTATGCCTCTTACAGTACAGCCACTAACATTAATGGCGGCGAGTCTGACCTAGGTGCTAACTGTGGCTATGGCGGCCTTTGCGGTACACCTGAGCAAGCGGCGCAAGCCGATCCTGAACAAGTAGAAAATATTGAACTTGGTACTAAATGGCTATTGTTTGATGAGAAACTCAGCGCTAATGCCGCTATTTTCCGCATCACCAAAAGCGATGTACACGAAAGCGTAGGCGATGCATATTCTACGCTAGGCACACTAAACACCGGTGAGAACCGCGTTGAAGGTGTAGAATTTGGTGTGAGTGGTGACGTGACTGAGAAGTTTAGCATTCAAGCGTCTGCGGCCGTTATGGACTCTGAAGTACTAGACTCTTATTCTGACGATAACATTGGCCTTGCACTGAGTAACTTTGCTGATAAGAGCTTCTACCTACAAATGCGTTATCAACCCAACGAGAAGTTCGCGTTCGGTGGTGATTACAGCTATCAATCTGAAATGTATGGTGGCCAACCCGATACGGCGGCGGGTTACGATGCTGATGCGGGTGAATACAGTATTCGCGTACCTGACTATCAAGTTATCAACCTCTTTGCTAACTACTATCACTCAGAATCATTGACATTCCGTGTTAATATCGGCAATGCCCTTGATGAAGAGTACTGGACAGCGGCATACCGTTCTGGCGCCTTCATGTACATAGGTGATGGCCGTAATATTACCGGCACCGTGAACTACGAGTTCTAATTAGCCACGACAAAGAGATACGTTGAACCATGATCGTTATTGATAACCTGCTAAGTGCTAACGAAGTTGAACAATTTGTTGAAGCACTAGCGCTTGTGCCCTTTAATGATGGTAAAGAAACCGCCATGGGCATGGCCGCTGGGGTTAAAAATAACGGTCAGGCAGACGCACAAAATAAGCAAGTTCAGCAACTGGCTAATCATTTGCTATCGACATTGGGAAGCCACCCTAAGGTGGTTTCTGCTGCGCTTCCTCAACGTATCTTCCCGCCTTGCTTTAATCGCTACAGCGAATCACAAACCTATGGTTATCATGTTGATGCGGCCATTATGCGCATCCCCAATACGGCGGACGTATTAAGAAGTGATATGTCGATGACGGTGTTCTTATCTGACCCTGATAGCTATGAAGGAGGAGAACTCGTTATTCAAACAGGGTTTGGCGAGCAGAGTATCAAGTGTGCCGCTGGCAGTGCTATTTTATACCCATCTTCAAGTTTACATAAAGTGACCCCCGTTACCAAAGGTGAACGAATGGCGGCCATCACGTGGATGCAAAGCATGGTCAGTGATCAGCACATTCGCGAGACGCTTTATCAATTGGATCAAAGCATTCAGTCACTTATTGCTAATGAGTCGGCCACGCGAGAAGAACTTGACCAATTGCATCATGTTTATCACAACCTGATTCGCAAATTTACCCAATTGTAAAAACCTACCAACTGGCAATGAAAGTAAAACCTGACTTGTCGGGTCTCTATATCGGGTATAGGCTATATATCACTCACCATTTGAGAAACCTGCATGAGAACAACACCTGTCCAGTTCATTTATTTGCTACTTTTCACCTTCTCGTGTTTATTTGTTAATGCGCAAGAATCGGTATCGGTGCAGGTTAATCTAAATGATGCCGAAAGCCATGCCGTGGAAAATGCCGTTATTATTTTTACGCCAACCTTTTCTGCCCCTGCAGTCTCAGAGCAGAACCAAACACCGGCAATCATGAATCAAATTGATAAACAATTTGCACCTCATGTTTTAGTGGTTCAAGCCGGCAGGTTTATTGCCTTTCCAAATGCCGACAACCTCTTTCATCACGTCTATTCTTTCTCGCCCGCAAAGCAATTTGAATTAAAGCTGTATAAGGAATTTACTGCTGAACCTTTGCGCTTCGACGAGCCGGGAATAGTGGACATAGGCTGTAACATTCACGATTGGATGTTAGGCTATATTGTGGTTACAGAGTCGCCCTATTTTATTAAGACAGACACCCATGGCAAAGCACAGATTGACCTACCAGCGGGTGAGTACGCGTTATCATTCTGGCACCCCCGCGCTAAGGATGCGACACCATTTAGCCAGAACACCATGGTATTTGACACCTCAAAGACGCTGTCTTTGCAACTCGATACAGTGATTGAAAACGACCTGGGGTTTGATGATGGGTTTGGCGAATACTAGCCGTACGCCTTTAACTAGCGCAGCCGTTTTCCTACTGACGCTTTTAGTCAGTGGTCAACTTTATGCAGACACCACCTTACTATTGCGTGGTGAATTGGTTAGCCAAGATGCAGACACCAGTTTTCAACAGCAAGGCATTAGTCATCAACGCTTCGACGATAATGAATTACAGCTGTCGCAAGCCATTTTAAGTACCCGCTTACAGCTAAACAGTGATTGGAAACTTCATGGTGTCTTCAACGTTTACAGTGATGGCGAGAAAACAGTGGGGGTCTCGCAGTTATTCGCCCAGTATCGTCCGTTGGTACGCCACACCATTAAACCCGAAGTCAAAGTCGGTGCTTTTTACCCCGCGCTTTCTGTCGAAAATACGGATATGGCTTGGCTATCTCCTCACTTTCTCTCGAACTCAGCCATTAATAGTTGGATTGGCGAGGAGCTTCGCATTGGAGGGGTAGAAGCCAGTTTACGGCAAAACGGCCGTCAGGTAAGACGTTCATGGTCGTGGAAAGCCTTAGCTGGCCTGTTTAAAGGCAATGACACCACAGGCACCTTATTATCTTGGCGTGGCTTCGCGTTACACGATCGCCAATCATTGTTTGACGATAGGGTTAATTTCTACCCGTTGCCTTGGATAGTGAATGATGATGAGTTAAATGCCCCTGCTTGGACAGAGCCCTTTAGAGAAATAGATAACCGAATAGGGTTTTACTTAGGCGGTCACCTCGCTTACCAGCGGCAATCGGAGCTACGTTATTATTACTACGACAATAGAGCAAATCCGATAAAAGTAGACCCAGATAGGCTTTATGCATGGCGAACTAAATTTCACTCTTTGTCTGTTCGACACCGCCTATCCTCTAAGCTAACTTTATTCAGCCAAGCGCTAGCGGGAAGCACATTAATGGGGGAAGATATTGTCAGCAACCACTTCTATAGTGCGTATGTTGCTGCTAGCTATCAACTTGACAACGCGGTGCTGTCTACTCGCTTAGACTGGTATCATGTGATTGATGATGACTCTACATGGCGGGATCCCAACCGAAGCATCGGCCAAGCCATGACGTTAAATTACTCCCGCCCCCTTTCCGAGTTGTTAACCCTGTCAGCGGAATGGCAACTGAATAAGGGTCAGCAGGCAAACCGCGTTGAAGCCCAGTACAGTGAATCTTTCAGTGAACATAGTGCCAAGCTAGCGATAACCCTTCGTTATTAACACCGAAGCGGCTACTGATCTTTACCATTTTTGTCTAACGCTGCATCGGGTACGTTTTTCACTAACATTCGCTCTTTACGCTTTATCATCATTTTAGCCAAGCGGCGCATGCTTACCGTGGTGTCTTTTTCATCGACAATATCTACACCGAGTAATCGCTCTAACAAATCTTCCAAGGTAAGCACACCTTCTAAGCCGCCGTATTCATCCACCACCAGCAACATATGAACGTGCTTATTAATGAAGTGTTCGAAGGTTACCGACAACGGCATAGTATTGAGCACGGTAACCATATCTTTAGCGTACTCAGACAAAGGCTTATCAGTATTTCCCCTTGCTTGCGCCACCAATAAATCGGAACGCATAACAAAACCGGTTATATTTTCCGAGTCCTTTTCTTCGTAGACTGGAATTCTGGAATATTCAATATTGGCGTATTTGTGGAAAAACGCCTCTACTGTGGTTTGCTCAGACACCGAAAACAACACGGTTCTGTGAGTAATCGCATCTTTGACTTTGAGTTCATGTAGGCTGAGCAGGCTCTTTAATACTGTGGCTTCGTGATTGGCCAACTGGCCTTCTTCACCCGATAACTCCGCCATGGCATGTAATTCACTTCGGCTTAACCCTCTTAGCGGACTGTCTTCTTTAAAGCCTCGGGTTAGTAGCGCAGACATTTTCACAAACGGCAATAAGATGAGCGATAAATACTTCAAAAAATACGCAGTGGCGGGGGCAAGGCCGCGCCAATAGGTGGCGCCTAATGTTTTAGGAATAATTTCTGAAAATACTAAGATAAGCAAAGTCAGTACGGCCGATATAACGCCTAAGTAGGCCTCACCAAATACCGCAGCGGCTTGCGCGCCTGCGCCTGCTGCTCCCATTGTATGAGCGATAGTATTTAAAGTCAGTATGGCCGATAGAGGGGTATTGATATTGTCTGTTTGCTTTCGTAGTAGCGCCCCGCTAGGACGCCCTTCTTTCTCTAATACAGAGATGTAAGCAGAGGACACACTAAGTATGACAGCTTCAGCAATGGAACATAAAAAAGAAAAGCCCAGTGCAATAACGACATAAAAAATTAATAACAGCATGTGTCCTTTCCGTGAAAACGGATCCTAAACTCAAACCCCTATTATGCTGTCATAGACGCCACTTACAAGAGCAGTTCCTAATTTTTCTTTTGCTGCTTCCGTTGATGTGGATTTACGCACCCGCCTTTGGCGCCGTCTTACCCACAACAATGGCTACTTTCGTGCTTTACTCTATTCAACGCTGACATCTTTTTAATGTATAGGCGCACTATCAACCCAGCTAAAACCACCGCGCAAAGTGCGTAAATGGCTTGAACATCGGCACCATGCTGATGCAATGCCCCTTCAGTTTTAATGAGGCCTTGTAGTGAAAATGCGGACACCGCCCAGTTAACTAAATAGCCAAATGCGATACTGGCAGACACCACACTAAAAAGGTACGTCACTAGGGTTTTGCTGCCCATTTCTTGCTTTATCATACCCATAGTAGAAACGTTCGTGGCTGGCCCCGCCATTAAAAATACCAACACAGCACCGGGAGATAATCCGGCGGCTAAAAATCCCACCGCGAGTGGGGTAGAAGCCGTTGCGCAAATATACATAGGAATACCAATCACTGCCATAACCAACATCGCGATAACACCGTCGCCCCATTGGGTGAGAAAATCGGTGGGCACCCAGGTTTTGATGGCGGCAGCTAAGGCTAAACCAATGAGCAGCCACTTAACGATATCATCTAATAATTTTCCACTGGCATAACTCACCACTTGGCCTAATTTTGCCACACCAGTAGAAAAAACACCGGCGTGAGCAGGGGCGTCTGCTTTGGCTTCACCAGAACAACAGGTGTCTTCTTTAACCGGCGAGGCGTTCACAGTTGTACTGTCACAGCAGCTATGTTGATTAGTCTCGACTTTAATAACCTCTGCTTTTGAACTGCAGCATGTACTTTGCGAGGTAGAAGAACGATGCCCGTGACCGTCATCATGAGTAGACACCTTAGCTACAGGCGCGTGATTAAATAAGCGCACCATGAGACCCGCATAGATAGCACTCACAATAGCGGCAATGGGCCTGACAATGGCATACAACGGGCCTAACAATGCATATGAAACAGAAACACTGTCTACCCCAGTTTCGGGAGTAGAAACTAAAAAGGAAATAGTCGAAGGCGTAGAAGCGCCACTTCGGCGTAAACCGAGTGCAGCAGGAATGACGCCACAGGAACACAAAGGCAAAGGCGCGCCTATAACGGCTGCTTTCGTAATAGCACCCACAGAGTTATTCCCCATGTGGCGCTCTAAAAATGTCACGGGTACTAATTCATGCATGATGCCCGCAACCAATAAGCCCAATAGTAGCCAAGGCGCAGACTCTAAGAACAGTGCAACGAAGTTTTGACCCAGCATTAAAATATCGGACATGTACCCTCTCTGCCGTGTTAGGGGTTAGCTGATCCGTGTTGACACTTAGGTATCTCCAGAGCCATTTAGCCTCATTGTGCACCAATGCCCTTGATAACCCGCGTGACTAAGCACCCAAAGAATTCTATTTCATAGTAACAGAAGTCTCTCACCACAGAAAATGGCGAAAAACGATTAGTTTAATTTGTTTAGCGCAAACAAAATAAGGCCAGCATGTTAGGCTGGCCTTATTTCATGATTGACGCGTTATCGACAATAACGATACTACAAGGTGCCTTTTAACCTTCAGACTCTAGGCTTTCGCGCTTTTCATCCTTTTTCAGTTTGGACACCACGGAGAACGCTTCAAGCATAACCAGCACAGAGACCACCAACACGACTGCATCAAGGAACACCAATAGGTAGTTTTCAGCCAGATAGTATTCTTTTAGCTTAATTAGCCCGGCGAAAAACGCCATTACGAGTACAAACACCATAGGGATGAGGGTGTATTTGGCGGGGCGTCCTAGCTTTATCAACATCACAGAGATAACCAACAAGGTGAGGCTGGCAAGTATCTGGTTGGTTGAACCAAACAGTGGCCAAATGATCATACCGCCACTTCCAGACGCGCCGCCTGCGCCAAAGGCTAATAGTAGGCAACATCCCACGGCAAGCAAGGTAGCAACCACACCGTTTTTCAATAGGTTAATGGCGTAAATATCCCCCCATTCTTGAATAATGTAACGCTGAAGGCGTACACCAGAGTCCATGGTGGTACCGGCAAACAACACCACCATGACAGCCAGAATAGTGGATGAGAAATCTACAGGTAGCCCCCACCCTTGTTGAATGAGATTTGCGCCGCCGGTAATAAAGGCCCCTACGCTGCCCGCTCCAAGATGACTATAGACTTCATGCCACTCTTCCGGCGATGCTGCAAACGCTACACCACTGACGGCCACAATGGTAATGAGTGCCAGAGAGCCTTCCCCAATAGCGCCTAAGTAGCCTACAAAACGCGCATCGGTTTCTTTATCTAGCTGTTTAGAGCTTGTACCTGAAGCCACAATACCGTGGAAACCGGATACAGCGCCACACGCAATCGTCACGAACAGCAAAGGAATCAGGCTAGGCGAATCAATGGCGGTTTGGGTATTAAACGCTGGTGCGGTAATGTCTGGTAGTGAAAAGAAAACCGCGCCATACAGTAAGAACAGCCCCACTAATAACTGCATACCATTAATGAAGTCACGGGGTTGCAATAACATCCATACCGGAAGTAAGGACGCAATGGCTGCGTAAACAAACAAGATAATGATCCAGTTTGCTTTGTCTGCTAAACCGAACATGGTTTCCGGCAAACTAATCGGAATATAACTGCCAAAATAAACAGATGCATACAGTACAGCAATACCGACTAAGCAAAGCGGCACCAATGCAAAATTACGTTTTAACAATTGCCCAATAACTAAGGCAACGGCTATGGCCATCCATGCAGGAAATACAGCATTGGGCTGTGAAACGAAGGAATTGGCGATCACCACACCAAATACCGCATTCACCATAAGCAATACCAGGAAGATGACAATCATAAACAACGAGCGTGAGCGCTTACCTATCACACTTTCAGATAACGCCCCCATTGATTTGCCTTTATGGCGTGAACTGGCCCACAAGGCGCCCATATCGTGCACCCCGGCAAACAATATTGTACCAAACACAACCCATAACACCGCGGGAACCCAGCCCCAATACACCGCAATAGCGGGTCCAACAATGGGGGCAGCACCGGCTACCGAGGTGAAATGGTGCCCCCACAATACCACTTTGTTAGTAGGAACAAAGTCCACACCGTCTTGTTCGGTGTGTGCGGGGGTAACGAAACTATCATCCAATTTAAATATGCGGCTTGCGATAAATTTTGAATACACAAACCAACCAAACATCATTCCGATGATGCCCAGTATAACGATGGCAATAGACTGCATGTTATTATCCTACTGTCGCATTAGTACACGCCGTAAGGGCGCTACGGTAACTAAAAGTGGGTAAAAGCATTACCCAATACGTAATTAGAACATTAATGTGGCGTTAACAAACGGGATGTTAGACTAAAGTCTCATTAACGAGAAGTTTTTTGCTACTCGTCGTACCATTTTTACGACAATTTTCATGTTTTTCCGGCAAATTTCTTAAAATTCCGCCATTTATCCCCGTGCCACTTCAAATAATACTTATTCTCGTTTATAACTATAGCCCCTAATCATCATACAAACTTGAAAACATCTATGGCTTCACCAAAATTACACATGGCATTTCGTAAATATCACCGCTGGCTGGGATTTTTCCTTGCTGGGATAATGGCTGTGTATGCCATTAGTGGGATTTTATTGATTTTCCGTCCCACCGACTTCTTAAAGTTTGAGCAAACTGAGATAAGACAATTAGACAGCGGGCTTACTGCCAAACAACTTCCTAATGTGCTTAAAATAAAGGGAAGTCGCGTTGTGGATGAAACCGATACCCACATCACCTTAAACGTGGGTGAGTATAGTAAAGCATCGGGTGAAGCGACTATTACCCGCAAGAACTACCCGTTGGTGCTTAATAAAATGGTTAAGCTACACAAAGCCACCAACAATAGCCCGCTATTTTGGCTGAATATTTTCTTTGGTATTAGCTTACTATTTTTCGTTATTTCTGCATTTTTGATGTTTATTCCCAAACTGCCCATGTATAAAAATGGATTGAAAATAGCGGGAATAGGTGCGGTGGTTACTGTACTCGTTGTCGTATTCGGCTCTTAAGCTCGCAACACCTAAAGCACCCACAGGGGCATGCTGCACAAAAGGAATACTTCACTGCAGCACGCCCAACTACCGTCAACCGTCTAATTCGTAAAGCCCACCAAAAAACGTTTCAGCTGTCGATATACAGACTGAGATTCAGGGGTTTGATGCGACACCAAATAGTCGGCATGGGACAGACCTTCATAAACGTCTAGTACGGTAGTGACACCCGCATCACGCATTTTACGGTTTACCCTTACCGTATCGCTTAAAAACATATCCCGCGTCCCTGTAACTAAAAAGGTAGGCGGAAAATCGGTAAAGTCACCATAGATGGGCGACAATTTCGGATGGGTGAGAGGGGTATTACCCGCATATAAGCGCGCCGATGCGCCGAGTGTTCCATCGTAGGTAATCAGAATCCTATCGATGCCTTCATTGGTATACAGAGAGTCACCCGTTTTCGTTAAATCAGCCCAAGGCGTACCTGCATAAATGGCCCTTGGCGTTGCCACACCATTTTCAATTAGCCCTTGAACAAACGCGAGCAGTAAGCCCCCGCCTGCTGAAGTGCCCCCCATAAAAATATGATTAGCATCGTATTGCTGAGATAAAACACGATAAACATGTTTAACATCATCAAGCGCTGCAGGAAACGGGTAGGCAGGTGGCATTCTATAGTCGACACTGTACACCACGATCCCCAACCTGTGGGCAATCAAAATACCCTCTTCAATAGAAGGCAAGCCGGCGAATAACACATAAGCCCCACCGTGAATATCAATATACACATGGTCTTTGAATTCGGGAGACAGAGACTTCGGCGTTATCTTACGAACCGTTACACCCTTTATATCGAGCAACTCAACCGTCACCCCATAATGCTTACGCATGTTTTTAATTTTGGTTTTTTGCATTTTGTTTGTGGCTTGCACATAGTCACGCCACTGCGCGGCTGTCGTAGGAACAAATGACCTGGCTTCCTCCACTGAAGGCGTAGGATATTGCGCAAGCGCCGCTTTAAACTCAGCACTAATAGACTGAGGTATGGGCACCTCTTTAGCCTGTTCCCCCGCCACCGCTTTATTAACACCTTGAACCATTAAAATCACCAAACTACAAAAAACAAGAAGACCATAGCGATGCATAGTATAAACACCATCGAAGTAAACCTGCGACTACCATAGCAAACCTCCACGAAAAACACGCTGTTATAAAGGCAATCACGTACTAATAGGATCACTCTGCATCCCCTCCCCCAGACTTTCTACTATGCCGTGCAAAGGAAGTGAGTGTTGTGCCCTCTGAAACCCTACACCGCAGGGACGCGGTGTCGGAGCTCTTACTTAAAAGCTGGGATGGGTTTACGGCGTGCTCCCCTCTCCCATAATGTTTCGTTTTACGCAGAGTAAAGGGAGTGAGTGCTGTGCCCTCTGAAACCCTACACCGCAGGGAAGCAGTGTCGGAGCCGCCATGGATGACTTTACGGCGTGCTCCCCTCTTCCAGAATGTTTCGTTTTACGCAGAGTAAAGGGAGTGAGTGCTGTGCCCTCTGAAACCCTACACCGCAGGGATGCGGTGTCGGAGCCCCCATGGATGGGTTTACGGCGTGTTTCGGAGGGCATACACTCACTTCCTTTCCTAAAGGCATAAAAAAAGCGCACCTAAGTGCGCTTTTTTGCTTGTGTTGCTAAGTCTAGATTAGTCTAGGATCTTAGATACAACACCAGCACCTACTGTACGACCACCTTCACGGATTGCGAAACGAAGACCTTCTTCCATCGCAATCGGAGCAATTAGCTCAACTTTAAATTTAAGGTTGTCACCAGGCATTACCATTTCTACGCCTTCTGG
>MDTD01030555.1_pt1 | contig 61279 bp, 45 predicted proteins | sample 811221 | NCBI WGS metagenome assembly MDTD01 (sample SAMN05326646, study PRJNA326480) | marine metagenome | isolation source: seawater | place: Pacific Ocean: South West | collected 2011
CAGCCTTTCCCAGCGCTCGAAGAGCGCAACACAGACGATGCGTGAGCATCGTGGGGTCTGGGGTGAAAACCCCAGGTTGTTCTATCAACCAAAGCCCGTCTGAGGGGGTTCTGTTCCTTCCTGCATCGCTCCTTTTGCACATGAATATACGGGTGATGTCTCTTTTCAGAAAATTTCGCTTTTGCTTTGGGACATCTTGTTGTATGATCCCAACACAATGACAAAACACGGAGTTGACTCTGATGGAACGGCTTCCAACATATCAAACCCCACATCTGCTCGCGATGTTCGTACTGATCTTGCTCTTTGGACAGAGCCTTGGTGTCTCTTGTGTCGGCATGATCATCGCGCCTGAAAAACCCTTCACCGAACAAACCATTGAGCGTCCTGCCCCCGATCAACACACACTCCCCGAACCACACATCACCGAACAGCACCCCACTGACATCCAAACAAACGACAAGCCACCTGCTGATAAACCTATCCTTCCTGAGCCTGAGCCACAACCGGAAACACAATTGGACACACAACCACCACAAGATATAGCGCCTGACAAACCGGCCTGTGTACCAACGACATGTGCTGCGTGGGGGGCCAACTGTGGAACAATTCAGGACGGCTGTGGTAAGACGCTCTCATGTGGAAAGTGTACGGTGCCCCAGACATGCGGTGGCGGTGGTCAGCCCAAAGTCTGCGGTGCACCTGCCTGTACACCCAAAACCTGTCAGCAGCTCGGCGCAAATTGCGGTTCATTGGATGATGGTTGTGGAAAACAGATCTCATGTGGAAAGTGCACAGCGCCCCAAACGTGCGGTGGTAGTGGAACACCTAACACATGTGGTAATCCAAGCTGTCCGGCGTTCACACAACGGATCGAAAAGAAGACACTCGCGACAACAGCCTCGATTGCGTCCTCACGGGCGATTATGCTCGACACACTCCCTGACAAGACCGTGAGGATCGCTTGGGCCGATACCGCCAAGAAGATCCACATCACGTCTATCAGGGCCAACGGGCAATCGATGGGAGCGGATGTTCTCGTTGATGGTGAGTTTGTCAATGGGTTCGTCGCCCATACAGATGGATATGCTTTGTTGGTTCGTCGCGCCGAGACGATGGTGTTTGTGCGTACTGACAAGACCGGGAAGACCACAAAAGAGGTCGTCCTCGTTGGTAACAACAACCACACGAAGGTGAACGACAAGTGGGTGGATTCATGGGGGCATCGTGGGCGGTTGTTGTGGTCGGACAAAGACAAGAAGTACGCCGCATATTTTGGTCACAATATGCTCTGGAGCAATGGCAAACATCAAGGTGACATCTTGATGTATCTCGACGCGACCGGCAAAAAGGTCAGCGGCGGGTGGGGCTGGGGATGTAGTCACAGTATCGATGTGAGGATCGCCCACAACGGCGCGCGGTTTGGTCCGGTCTGTGCCTCCGACTGTTACCCAAAGAAGAGCATCTCCTTTAACCATCGCACACTGCTTCGAGAGGAGAGCGGCAATTGTTCGGGGAATGTCTCCGCAACGCTAGGTGGTCTTGTTCCCTTATCTGGAAATGGCTTTGCGTTGTCCTTTGCGTCGACGTATCGCAATAAGAAGCAAGAGAAACAAAACGAGATTGGACTCCTTCACATCACCAGCGCCGGAAAACTAGGGCACGTCAAATGGCTGACGAATGCACCCACAGTGGCCAAACATTCTCCCCAAATGGCGGCCTATGGAAGCAACTTTTTAGTGGGCTGGCTGGAAGGAAGCGCGACGAAACTCGCGGTGGTTGATTTACAAGGCGCGAGTGTGATCAAGGCGATGACCGCGAGCGTGCCTTTGGCCGCGAGCTGTCCGGCGAGTCGCTTTAGTTGTGCGGATCGTGGCGATTTTGAGAACACACCTGATGGTGATGTGATCTGGGCGACACGTACGGCGACAAAAGAGTTGACGTATGTGCGTGTCCGGTATTGTCAGTGAAACCTTCGGCTTGATGCCGTGTTAAAGAACTGTGAAATGTTTCACACTCACGCTGTGGGGTGTTTCACTGTGCTGAAGAGGAAAAAGATGTAGTGTCATAAGCAGACAGGGACGAGACACCAAGGATGATGTCTCCGGGAAACATGGATGTTTTCCAGAAGTGAAGTGCCATATCCTGGATAGGATGGCCTTCAGATGACAGGCATGTCATTTCCCAGTCAACGAGCAAGGTGTCGATCTATGGGAGTGGATTGGCCCTTGCAAGTGTGGACCTCCTTCCTCTTCTTTTTGATTCAAAGGAGTCGGCATCGCTCGCCGACTCCTTTTTTTTGTGCCTGCGACACGAAAAAGGCGAGGCCCCAACACCTCTACCTCGTGGTCAATGTATCAACGCCTTCGTTAATTTGGATGTGTTGATTGGCCTGGACGTTCTCGAAGACTTGGCGCCCACGGCTACTATTTGCCCATCTCACCATGATCTTCTCGATCGTGCAATGTTTCCCAAGTCCAAAATGGGCGACGAGACCGTGTTGTTGTCCTGAGACGCCATAGCCGCCAGAGATCTCCTTCATCTGTGTAACGCCTCCTGCAGTCACCCATATCGTCGAACCAATCCCCATCTTGTTGGTCCCACCTTTGCCTTTCCCTCGTAGTGATATTTTGAGCCAGTTTGTATCCTGTCCCACGAGATTTTCGTAGACACGGACTTCGTTGACCTTCCAGGGACAACCCTCTGCGGCTTTGCAGCGTGCGCGACTCGAACCAATGACAAGGTCGAGGTCTCCGTCATTGTCGATGTCAATCGCCGTGACACCAACTGCGCGGGCGTGGTCTACGCCGGCTTTTTTGGCGATGTCCGTGAATGTCGGCGTCCCATCGGCTTTGGGTGTCTGTTGGTGAAAGAGGTGACCATATGTAAAGGGATAATCGGAATTACAAAGATAGATATCTTCGCGGCCGTCGTTGTCGAAGTCCAAAAATGCCGCCATCAAATCACCCTGGTTCCACGAGCCTGTCTTGGGACGGGACATCCCAACCGTTTGAGGAGCCATGCGTTTGAATTTGATCGTGCTTCCGCTCGTGATATTGAGCAGCAATTGAGTGGGGTCAGAAGAGGTCCCGATGTGCCAGTGCCGAATCTCCGTATTGTACAGGTCGTTTTTACCGTCACGATTGATGTCTCCACAGACCGTCGTAAAGGTGTTCCCATTGAGCCTGAATGGATGACTATCAAGAGTATTGTTCCAGGGGGGAGGGTTGGAACATTGAATGCGGGGTTTGGGGACACCTGCGGGACATTGAATGGGATAAGCTGCGCAAAAACAGCGATAAAATTCGTTATCTTTGGGGTCACGTTGTTCGTCACCTGCGAAGCCACTTGGGCGGCCTAACTCCGTAAATGAACCACGTCCATTGTTGAGGTAGAGCATGTTATATTGTCGACCATACGCAGAGACGAGAAGGTCTGTATAACCGTCGTCGTTCACATCACAGGAGGTGACACCATAGGTCGGTTTGTGGTTGGTTCCATTTTTATAACCTTGCTGAAAGGGGAGCGTTGTTAGACCTGTTTTGGCTGTGACATCCTCGAAGGTTCCATCTCCACGTCCTTTATAAAGTCGATCTTGAAGAGCTTCATAGGAGCGGCCGTAATTTTTATACCAGAAGCCGACAAATATATCGATGATGCCATCTCTATCATAATCTAAGAACGTCGCTGAGGTTGTCGACCAGAGTTGACTCGCAGAGGGGGTGATGTCTGTTGCGCCTGTCGCAAAGGAGAACGTTCCTTTTTCATCTTGTAAGAGGACGCGAGAGCGGTCTGTGTGGTCTTCGTTGGGTTTGTTGGCGTCGCTCTTTGCGGCGCTAAAGATATCGAGGTGTCCATCGTTGTTGACATCTGCATAGAGCGCGAAGTGGCTGGCGCGACCGAGGACTTTGGGATCGCGTGTTTGTGCATAGCCGCTCTCTTTGGTTTGATCGACGAAGATACGTTTGTCTTTGATACTTGGGTGTGGTCGATTGTAGAGGACCCAGCGGTAACGGACAGGAGGGGAGGCGGTCCAATCATCGCGCTTGGCTTCATTTCCGTGAATGATCAGGTCGGGGTAGCCATCTTGGTCGAGGTCAGCGGAGGTGATCTTGGTGCCATAGGCTTTGATGCCGTCTTCGCCGAGTCCGACCTCTTTGGTGATATCCTTGAAGTATGGCCCCGCACCGAGCGCTTTGGGAGTGAGGCAGCGCGTGGTCTTTTCTGGTGTGGGTTCAGGTTGTGGTTCTGGTGGGCGCTCGACCTTTATGTCTTTTGTTGCGGCGTCTGTATGTTTTTCGGTGACGTGCTCCGTGTGCTGTTCTTGTGAAGATTCCGTCTGTGGACCTGTTTGTGTGCAGGCGACAAAGGACATCGCCGCGAGAAAGGATGTAAAGATGATGATTTGAATGAACCGGGTCATAGGTAATTCTCCCTACTCTTGAGGCTTTTTTCCATCCAAGGGCTTTGGGATGAGCCTGATGGTTTTGTGTGAGTGTTGGATATCTTTTGCGATCTGTCAAGCGAGTGAAAAATGAAGAAAGCCTGTGCATTTTTTGGAGGCTTTTCGACTTTATGATTGGTCGGATGACCATACACTTTGACTGGCTTTGAACATTTGGAGAATGACTTATGAAGCGATTTTTCTTGCTGACTCTTTTGTTGATTCCGTTGTTTTGTGCGCCCAAAGTAGCGGACGCGGGTTCATTTTTTGGGTATCAATCGTTTGGTTTTACGACCAACGTGTGGTTGGAACACGATAACCCTGAGGTCGCAGATGGGGCGTTTACATCGCTCTCGATACCTGTCGCGCGGTGGGAGATTGGGACAGATACATTTCGTGTCTCTGTCGATATTATGGCGACCTGGGGACTCTCCGTTCTCTATATTGAGGGAGAAGTGGGGCTGGGTGTGGTGTGGATGCCGACAGGGAAATATTTTGGTTTGATTGGAGGCGGGAGTATTGGTGGTCTCTCCTTGAACAGCTTTTCCTTTCGGGCGTATGCGGGGGCCTTTTTTGATATCCCGCTCGCGTTTGAGGAGTTCAGCCGTGTGATGTTCGATAAGAAGGAGCGCAAGTTACCGGCGATAGGGATTCGGATTCACGGTGGATATGCAGCGAGGACGGCTGTGGCGGCGCTGGATTATATCCGCAATCCGGCGTATTTGATGAGCGGTCATGGTTTCTTTGCGGGGGCGTCTTTCTTCTTCTATCTTCGTTAGGCCGTCGGATAGAAAAAAGAATACGGAAAATGAGACGAAGACAGAAGGTTGTTGCTGAAGCCACAGGCGTTGTGATTCGTCGTCGGCGTAGCGATGCTATGCCTTCTCCTCATGCCTTGCCTGAGGCTCCATCCACTGCCCTCTTGTCTTCGCTTTTTTCCATCCGACGGCCTTAGTTTGGTTGAGAAGGACAAATAGAATATCTTTTCGGCGCGATTTGTTTGGGGTTGTGGTATGATGGGCCTTCGAGCTAGACAGAGATAACGTCGAAAAGGAAGAAATACATGCAAAATGAATTGTTTGCAGAACTTCGTGGTATCATACAAGGGGCCGAGAAAGCCTACGAAGAGGGGACCTCTTACCGTTGGAGGACATCACTTTGTCAGCTCTTGAAGAGAGCCTATGAAGAAGAGAAGCATACATACGAAGAGATCTGGCTTCCTTATCTCACGGAGCATGGTGCGTTGTGGAAGGCTCCGATCAAGATGGTCGAGTCCATCGAAGATTTTGAGCTATGGACGACGATCGCACCATTTGCATCTTTTCATTTGCGTTTGCCCATCGAGGGGATCGATGTCAAAGGTGCCAAGGCATTGGCGAGAACACCGCAGCTCGCGCAGGTCCGTGTCCTCTCAATTATGAACAACAGGATTGGGGACAAAGGCATCGAGGCGCTCGTCAACTCGCCGTATATCTCCAACGTCGAGGCGCTCGAATTCACCGAAGTTGGGATGAGTCACAAAGGGGCGAAGGCGCTCGCTGCGTCCTCTCAACTCTCCAATCTCCAATCACTCACCTTGAATGATGCAGGCTTTGACAGTATCGGGGCGATGGCGATCGCGATGTCCTCATCACTCTCGCAGCTCTGTACACTTGATGCTTCGTTTAGTTATGTGGGGGATGAGGGCGTCGAGGCCATCGCACAATCGCCTCTGATGAAGCGGCTCACATCTCTGACACTCGCGAGTTGTATGCTCGGTGATGGGGCGTTTGTTGCGATCGCTGAGAGCGCGCCTCTCCAACTCGATTTGCTCAACGTCCCTTTTAACGCCGTCGGTGATGCTGGCGTCATCGCGCTCTCGAAAAGCGAGAATCGATTGAGCTCGTTGCTGCTCTCCGGTAATCAGGTCGGCAACGAGGGGGCGAAGGCGCTCGCGTCTACCAAACATATGACAGCGCTTCGGTCTTTGGATCTCTACGGAAACCGGGTCGGAGATGAAGGCGCGAGGGCGCTCATCTCATCTCCTCACCTGTCCAAACTTTCAAGCCTCAGCCTTGGAGGGAACCCCATCCAAAGTTCGTTTCTGAAGACAATACCTCCGTCTGCGCAGCCCCGAAAGCAAACGATCGATCTATCCAATAACGATATCGATGATCAGGGCGCGATACGCTTCGCTACGTCATCAATTGTGGAGAGAGTGGAGGCGATTGATCTTTCGGACAACCAGATTGGTGCGGAGGCTGCGGGGGGAGGCAATCGCTATCCAACACAGCAGCTACAGACATTTGAGATGTCATTGCGTTCAGCTGATAAGTCCGAAGAAAAAGAGACTGAGGTCATCAGCCTTTCATTAAATGATGCGACCTCGGACTTTGTCGAGCAGCTCGTAGATGCCGCGTACTTTTCACATGTCACGAGCCTCGATCTGTCGAGAAATCGTGTGGGTCTCAAAGGGCTCCTTGCGTTGATGAGCAGCGCGCTTCCGTGTCTACGTACTATCGATCTGTCTGATAACAATATCGCAGATGACATGCTCGCTCAGTTTGTCGAGACACCTGCGGCCAGCCAGATCGAGACGTTGAAACTGCGGGATAACAAGATCTCCGCCAAAGGGGTTGTGTATTTGACACAAGCTCTTCCTGCTTTGCGTGTGCTTAGTCTTTCGGGTAATCGGCTCGGTGACGAAGGCGCGAAGGTCCTCGGACAGGCAAGCTCTTTTGAGCGTTTGGAGCTGCTTGATATTTCGAGCTGTGGGATGGGTGATGAGGGGGCGAAGATGCTGATGGAGACATCGGCTTTTCCTGCCTTACAGACCCTTCGGTGTGATGGAAACAATATGAGCCCTGAAGTGATCGAGCAATTGATGCAGACATTGCGGGCCAAAGGAGCCAAGACATCGGCGACAGGGAATAAGAGCGGTGCGGTCTCACTCGCCAACTTTACAGAGCGGATACAAGGGGGGAGTGACTCGATGGACTTCTCTGGCGCAGAGCGTATCTTCGTGGTGTTGGTGTCACATGAAGAGGGAGGGCGCACTGTTCGCGCTGAGCTCTCGGCGCCTGAGACGGTCGCGCAGATCGTCACTATGCTCGGGCAATTACCGAAGGAGGGGGAGATCATGAAGTCCTTCATCCCTCGCGAGGTGTTGACTGTCGCAGCCGTCAAGGGCGAGCACTTGTTTGCGTGGACAAATTGGTACGACGGGCGCTTAAAGACGGAAAATACAGCTTTTTACGCAGGTAGTCATGAACTCGAACGTGCGCTCTACAAGTTGTTTTTGGAGGCTTTCCCCACATAAGGCTACTGCAAGAAAAAAGAAGATGGGTTTTCGGAGGAGAGGGGGTTATTGGCAGAGTGAGTTGGTCGTAGTGGTCGTGGAAGTGCCACACTTGCCGTTGTTACAGGTCATGTTATCAGCACATTCACCGAATGAGCAATCCTCGCCATCTTTTTTGCGTGTCTTGCACTTTTTGTCTTGCAAGTCACAGTAAGTCGCGTTGTCACAGGGGGTTTCAGCGCCGCACGCTTCGCCTGTGGTGGCGAGCTTGGTGCACTTTTTGTTGACGCAGCTGAGGCCAGGCATACACTCAAAGCCTTCGGGACAATCTTCGCCTGCGGCCTTTTTGCCGATGATTACATCATCACAACCTGAGACAATGTTGGTGGGTGCGGAGGTGTTTTCACAGGACTGGTTGGCGAAACTTTCAACGCACTTGGCCGCGTTCTCCGTTTTGAAGTCGACATCTTCGCTGTTTGCGATCTTGTCGTACGTTTCTTTGAAGTTGATCTTGAAGAGCCCACCAAAATCGATGGTCTCACCGTACTTCTTGAGGCATTCGTCCATGCTCTCACCGAAGAGTTGCTTGGTCGCGTCTGCGAGGGTTTTTTCCTTACAGCACTTTTCGTGCACAAAAGAACAATACGTGTTCCACATCTGTTCGCCGAAATTTTCCCGCGTGATGGGGTTACACGCCATCCAGAGTGTCGCGCCCACAAAAAACAAAGAGAAGAACATCACTTTACGTGCTTTTTTCATCAGACTCAAACCTTTCGTTTTGATGAAGCGTGGAGACCCCATTCTCCGGAGGGGAGAGGTCGTTGACCAGGTCTTCCAGTTTGTGCGTTGTTTGCACTTTGAGATAATGGATTCCCCCACCGAATACAGTCCATCATGACATATGACGATATGAACATCGCTTTGTATCGGGGGAACATTGTTTTTTGGGCGGGCTTGGTTGATGAGATAGAGGATCAATTGTGGAATGTCAAGTTTCTTTTTGGGATTGTTGTGAAATATTTCACATGTGTCTTGTGAGGTCTTTCACTGTGTGAGGGGAGGAAGATGTGTAGGCTGAATAACAGACAGGGACGAGGCATCATGGAAGATGTCTCCAGGCAACACGGATGTTGCTTGCAAGTGAAGCGCTTCGTTCTGGACAGAATAGCCTTCAGGTGACAGGCATGTCATCTCTCAGTCAACAAGCAAGGATTCGATCTATGGGAGTGGATTGACCTTGCAAGTGTGGACCTCCTTCCTCTTCTTTTTGATTCAAAGGAGTCGGCATCGCTCGCCGACTCCTTTTTTTTGTGCCTATGACATGAGGAATGTGAGGGGGTCGATCAGGGGGTTTCGTTGATGCTTTCGAGGATTTGGTTGGCCACTTGTTCACATTTTTTGGGGATCCCTTTGCGTTCACATTCACAATTACCGGGACCGCCACATGAACCTTTGAGTTCTTTGTTTGAGAAGATCACACCGACAGCCATGATCGTCATGATGATCGCGATCAATCCGAGGGAGAGTAAAAAGACGGGGAGCATATTTATCTCCTTCACCTGGAACTTTCATCGCACCGAGGTTTTGAGTTCAAGACGTTGGGAATCACGATGTCCTGTGTATACGAGCGGACATCGTGTGTAACGTGGGCATGATAGTGGAAAAACGCAACGCGTCAAGGTTTACGTGTGGCAGGCTTTTTGTGTTGTGGTGAGGTGAGCGCTTGGAAGGTTTTCGAGGCACGCATGACAAAGCCTTTGCCCTTGGGGACGAGGAAGGCGACCGCGAGTTTGTGTGTCTCGGCGAGCGCCAGACCTTCTTTGGCGCCGAGGACAAAGAGGGCTGTCGCGAGGGCATCAGCCGTCGTGCAGTCCTTGTGGAAGACACTGACAGAGGCTAGGTCATGTGTGATCGGGTTGGCGGTCCGAGCGTCGATGATGTGGGATATGCGCTTTCCTTGGACGGTGATGTAATTGCGATAATTCCCAGACGTCGCCATCGACATGTTGTGGAGGGGGACGACTGTATGGATTTGCTGTTGTCCTTGTCCAGGTTTTTCAATCCCAATGCGCCACGCGATGCCGCGTGGGTTCTTTCCGCGAGCACGAACTTCACCACCAATCTCGACCATATAATCCCGAAACCCAGCTCGTTCGAGCTCACGTCCTACGACATCGACACCGTATCCCTTCGCGATCGCCGAGAGGTCGACGTACAAATCCGCGCGGGTCTTGCGGAGGGTGTGTGTGTTGTTGTCGTAGGTGAGTTTCGCCGCACCGACGCGCTGTTTGGCTTTGTCGAGGACATCTTGGGCGGGTGGTTTGATTCGCTTTTTGGGACCGAAGCCCCAGGCGTTGATCACTGGACCGATGGTCACATCAAACGCACCGCCTGTCATCTTCGTGATCTCGTGGGCTTTTGAGACAACCTGCACGAGCGCCGCGGAGACTTTGAAGGGCGTCGTCTGTTTGAAGGCGTTGAATCGGGAGAGTTCAGACTTTTTATTGTACGTCGACATCTGCTCATCGACTCGCTGAAGTGCGGCCTTGAGGCGCATATGAAGACCCTTTGGGAGCTTTGTCTTGTGGATGACTTTGATGTTATAGGTCGTCCCAAAGATGCGCCCTTGGACATGCCAGACACTGTGTGTTGTGGCTTGTTTGCGGGGCATTCTGTAGAAGAGGACACCAAAGAGGACGAGTACAAAGATCCCTGGAAGGATAAATCTTCGGGTTCCGCCTGGGATGGTTTCAGAGAGTGGAGGAGAAGAGGAGGAGGGGGAGGGTTGGTCAGTCATCGGGCTTGCTTATCCTCCGAAGTCATCGAGTGCGATGTTTTCGGGTTCGACGCCGAGGTCGAGCAGCATGTTGATGACCGCAGTGTTCATCATGGGGGGACCACAGAGGTAGTATTCACAGTCCTCTGGGGAGGGGTGATCTTTGAGGTAGTGTTCGTAGAGGACGTTGTGGATAAATCCGACGTAGCCTTCTTTACAGCCGAGTGGTTTTCGACTTTCGGCTTCGGGGTTGCCCCAATCGTCTTCTTCGGCGACATCAGAGAGGGCGAGGTGCCATACAAAGTTGTCGTTGTTCGCTTGGATCTCATCGAAGTCTTCGACGTAGAAGGCTTCGCGGTAGCTACGAGCGCCGTACCAGTATGAGACCTTGCGTTTGGTGCCGATACGTTTGAATTGGTCGAAGATGTGGGAGCGCATGGGCGCCATTCCCGCACCACCACCGATGAAGACCATCTCGTTGTCAGTCTCTTTTGCGAAGAATTCACCGAAGGGACCGGAGATGGTGACTTTGTCACCGGGTTTACAACCGAAGATATAGGAGGACATGATCCCTGGGGGAACGTCCATCCATTTGTTGTTTGCGCGGTCCCAAGGTGGGCTTGCGATCCGCACGTTGAGCATGATGATGCCCTTCTCTTCGGGGTAGTTTGCCATGGAGTATGCGCGCGTTGCGGTCTCTTTGACGTCGGAGACAAAGCCCCACATGCCAAATTTGTCCCAATCACCGCGGTACTCTTCTTCGATCTCAAAGTCTTCGTACTTGACGACGTGTGGGGGACATTCAATTTGGATGTACCCACCTGCGCGGAAGGGAACTTCTTCACCTTCGGGCAGCTCGATGACGAATTCTTTGATGAACGTCGCGACGTTTTCGTTGGAGCGGACAGTACATTCCCACTTGCGCACACCGAAGATCTCGGGCTCGAGCTCGATGTGCATGTCATTTTTGACTTTGACTTGACAAGAGAGACGACAACCTTCGCGCTCTTCGCCACGTGTAACGTGTGTGCGCTCGGTGGGGAGGATGGCACCACCACCGGACTCTACATTGACTTTACAGACACCACATGTCCCACCACCACCGCAAGCGGAGGGGATGAAGATTTTTTGTGCGGCGAGTGCGTTGAGCAGGGTGCTCCCTGCGGGTGTAACGATAGGATTTTCTTCGTCACCGTTGACGATGATCTTGACGTCAGCTGTGTTGACGAGTTGCCCACGAGCGACCATCAAGATGACGACGAGGGCCACGATGACAAAGACGAAGACAGCGACTCCGAGGACTGCTGTTGTCATGAATCAAACCTCCTGGAAAAAAAGCCTGCGGCCTTTGGGCCGTCAGGATTTTTTAGAGTTGGATACCTGCGAAGGCCATAAAACCAATTGCCATCAGTCCGGTCACCATGAAGGTGATACCGAGACCGCGCAAGCCCTTTGGAACATCGCTGTAACGCATTTTTTCGCGGATAGCAGCAAGCGCGACGATCGCGAGCATGAAGCCGATCCCTGAGCCGAGTCCAAAGACTGTACTCTCAGGGAGGTTGTAGTCGCGTTCCATCATGAACAAGGAAGAACCGAGGATGGCGCAGTTGACAGCGATCAGGGGCAAGAAGATCCCGAGCGTCGCGTAGAGTGCAGGCGCAAACTTGTCAATGGCCATCTCTACGACCTGTACGGTTGCTGCGATGGTTCCAATGAATGTAAGAAAGGACAAGAAGGAGAGGTCGACAGTGGCGAACTTGGGGCTCAGCCAAGCGAGAGCACCTTCCTTCAAGAGGTATGTGTATACGAGGTTGTTAAGTGGCGTACAGATCGCGAGGACGAAGACGACTGCGGCGCCGAGACCGATGGCGGTGTCGACCTTTTTGGAGACGGCGAGGAAGGAGCACATTCCCAAAAAGAAGGCGAGCGCCATGTTTTCTACGAAGATGGCTTTGATAGCCAGGCTCAGGTAGGCTTCTAGATTCGAAGCCAAGCCAGCTTTGGCAGCCAGTAGCAAAGTGAGTTCCATATCAATCTTCCTCTACTTGTTCGGGCTTCCAGGTGCGGAGCAACCAGATAAACACGCCAATCAAAAAGAACGCAGCGGGGGAGAGGACCATCAGGCCGTTGGGCATGTACCAGCCACCGTTGCTCGCGAGGGGCAGGATGGTGATACCGAAGAGTTTCCCTGCTCCGAACAGCTCGCGGAAGACACCGACAAAGAGCAGCACGAGGCCGTAGCCAAGACCGTTGCCGATACCGTCGATGAAGCTGAGGCGGGGACCATTTTGCATCGCGAAGGCTTCAGCGCGGCCCATGACGATACAGTTGGTGATGATCAATCCAACAAAGACGGAGAGCTGTTTGCTGATTTCAAACATGTACGCTTTGAGGATCTGGTCGGTGACGATAACGAGCGATGCGATGATCGTCAGCTGCACGATAATACGGATACTAGGTGGAATGTAGTTACGCAGGATACTGATCGACAGGTTGGACAACGCGAGGACCGCGGTCACCGCGATCGCCATAACGGTCGCAGTTTCGAGCTTTGTCGTGACCGCGAGCGCCGAACAAATCCCGAGGACTTGGAGGGCGATGGGGTTGTTGTCAAAGAGTGGATCAATCAGCGCTTCGTTTGCTTTACTCATCACTTCCCTCCTTTGCTGGCTTGTTTGAGACCAAGCTTGTGACGGATGAATGGTCCAAAACCGTTTTCACCGAGCCAGAATCTGACGAGGTGAGTGACACCATTACTTGTGATGGTCGCACCGGAGAGTCCATCCACTTTGTGTGGGTCTTTGGAGGGAGGTCCAGCCAAGCCCTTGACGACTTTGATCTTGGGTTTGCCCCAGGATTTGGGGCTGCTGCCTTTGGGGCCGTAAACTGTACGTCCGGGCCATTTGGCTTTCCAGCTGGGGTTTTCGACTTCACCACCGAGACCAGGGGTTTCAGCGTGATCGTAGAAGATAAGACCTCTGATCACGTTGAAGTTTGGAGCGAGGGCGATGAATCCGTAGAGTGTGGACCACAGCCCTTTTCCTTCGATGGGGAAGATGTATTTGTCGAGCGCAAAGCCTTTGCCATCTTCTTTGATATCCGTCTTGGAGACGAGATAGACGAGGGCGTGTTTGGGCAGACGCTTGACACCCGCTCTGTTTTTCGGAGCAGAGGTGCTACGTGCGGGATCTTTTTTGGCTTTTTGTTGGTCGAATGTTTTCGCCTTTTTGGTCATGGCCTTGTCCAAAGTGCCGCCTTTCAGGTCGACGATGATCGACTTGATGCGCTTTTTGAACAACTCTTGCACCTTTTTGGGTGTGACTGCCTCTGTTTCTTTGATGAGACCAGCGACAGTCAGGACCTTCTTTTGGCGATCGAGGATCTTGTTTTGTTCTTGCTTTTCCTTCAGGCCAACTGCGGCTGTCGATACAATGACCGAGCAAACCAAACAGATAGCCGTGCAAAAGCCTAGAATGTAGGGTACGCTATTACGCTGCATCGCGTGCTAATCTCCGTTTGATGTTCGCTTGAACGTAGAAGTGGTCGATGAAGGGGGCAAACATGTTCATAAACAAGATGGCGAGCATCATCCCTTCTGGGTAAGCAGGGTTTACGACGCGCACCAAGATGACCATGATCCCGATACAGAAGCCATAGATAAACTTGCCAGCCTCTGTAAATGCCGAAGACACAGGGTCAGTCGCCATGAAGACGAGGCCAAACGCCCAACCTCCTGTGACGATGTGCCAGTGGAAGGGCACGGAGAACATGTGGTTGGTTTCGGATTGGACATTGCCGAGGAGCAGACAGGTGAGGAAGGTCCCGAGGACCACGCCGAGCATCGTCCGCCAGGAGGCGACCTGTGTGGCGATCAAGATGACTGCACCGATCAGGCAGGCGAGCGCGGAGGTCTCACCCATAGACCCTGGGACAAAGCCCAAGAAGGCGTTCCACCACTCCGCACCGAAGATGTTGTGTCCTGCGAGGGCCATCTTGCTAGTCGCTGCTTTTCCGAGCCATGTCGCGCCACTGACTGCGTCTGGGAGCGTGCTGGAAGCTTTTGCGCCGAGCATGTTGGCCGCGATCCAGGGGCTGTCACCCGAGATCTGCGCGGGATAGGCAAAGAACAAAAACGCACGCCCTGTCAACGCTGGGTTGAGGACGTTCATCCCTGTACCGCCAAAGATTTCCTTTCCGATCAGGACGCCAAATGCTGCGCCCATCGCGACCTGCCACAGTGGGATCGTCGGAGGCAAGGTCAAAGGAAGCAAAAAGCCTGTGACGAGGAAGCCTTCGTTGACTTCGTGTCCACGAACGATCGCGTTCGTGACTTCGATGATACCACCGACCGCAAAGGTTGTGATCAGGACAGGCAAAAAGAATAACCCGCCATACACGAAGTTGGCGAGGATATTTGTGGGATCGTGTGTGAGGCCCAACCACTTGGCGTACACTGTGGTTTGCCAGATCGCGAGGGGCTTGGCGCCGAGGTTTGCGATCGCGTGGTTTGCTTGATAGCCGGTGTTGTAAAACGCCATCAAGATACATGGAATCAAGGCGACGACGACGGTGATCATCATGCGCTTGAGGTCGATAGAGTCTCGGACGTGCGTATTGCCTTTGTTGACATCAGACGGAGTAAAGAGAATCGTGTCATGCATCTCGTAGAGCGCATAAAACTTTTCGAGCTTCCCGCCTTTTTCAAAGTGCTTTTCTTGCTTGTCCAAAAAATCTCTGAGGAATTTCATCAAACAAGTCTCCAATCTTGCAAAAACAAATCAGCCATCACTCGATGCTCGCTGACCTGCGGTGGCGTCTATCCCCGATGTACGCTTCTCTTTTGAGAAGTAAGTCAAGAACAGAACGTATCATTCAGTTTTCCGCTCACCTCTAAGATGAGGGAGCCAGTCGGAGAGATCCTGTCTCAATCGTGGAAACCCGGTTGTGCCATCCTGTGCGCTCCAATCGAGCGCGTAGGCACAATGCAAACGGGTTATCCCTCTTGCCAGATCTCTGTGAGCACCTTGCGAAGGGCTTTTCCGTAGTCTTCTTTACCGGGGCTGACGAACGCACACAAGGCAAGATCTTCCTCGTGAAGTTCTAGGCATCCGAGCTGCTCGGCACGCTCAAGGTCTGTGACGAGCAGTGAACGCAGCAAGAAGGTCGGCATGATGTCCAAAGGCATCACACGCTCAAACATACCAATAGGTACCATCGCGCGGTGTGAACCGTTGGTTGTTGTTGTAAATGCGTAGTCTTTTTTGGGCAACCAAGAGGAGAGGAAGGCTTTGATCGTCGAAAACTTCCCAACACCCGGTTTCATCCAGCCCATAAACTCTCTTGTACGGCCTTCTTCGAGGAGGGAGAATTGTTGATCGTAGCGACCGAGGAATCCAAGGACGTCGTCCGTCGCATTGCTTCCGTGAAGGACGGAGCCAGAGACGATACGAACTTCTTTCTCTTCGTCGATTTTGTCTTTGAGCAGCTCTTGTGAAGACGCACCTACGCGCGTTTTCAGGAGCGTGGGCTCTTTACACGCTGGACCACCCACGGCGACGACGCGATCGACGTGGAGTTGACCTGTTGTGAACAGGTGTCCAATGGAGATAACATCCTGGTATCCGATATGCCAGACAGTCCGCTTGCGGCTCGCTGGCGCGAGTACGTGGATGTGGGTTCCGACGAGGCCTGCGGGGTGTGGCCCGATGAAGACCTCTTTTTGGACTCTGTCGATGTCTTTGATCTCTGTTTCCCACTTCTCTCCGACACACAAGAAGATTTTGCCTTCTGTGAGCGTGGAGAGGACCTTCATTCCGTTTTCAAAGGCTTTCTCTTGGCCTTTGATCACGGTTTCGACGGAAGGTGCGAGGGGGTTGGTGTCAATCGCGGTGACAAAGATGGAGTGGCACTGAGAATCAGTCGCGGGAACACGGCTGAAGGGGCGTGTGCGAAGAGCTGTCCATAGACCGGACTCGGAGAGCAGCGCGCGCGCTTTTTCGCCGTCGAGCTTCTTCAACATATCCTTCTTATAGTGTTCGAAGGTTTGGCAATCTGCGTCTTTGAGTTTGCCTTTCTTTTCGTTCTCGTTAAGCTCGATGACGAGAGACAAAAAGCGTCGCTTTTCACCTCTGTTGATCGCGACAATTTTACCTGCTCCCGGTGCCGTAAAGTGGACACCTTCGCTTTTTCTGTCTTCAAACAACAGCTGTCCGCGTTTGACCTCATCGCCTTCGTTGGCGTGCATACGGGGTTTCATCGTTGGGTAATCGCTACCCAAGAGGGCGACGTGGGAGACGGAGGAAGATTTTGATATTTCCTGGGCTGGTTTCCCTTTGATGGGAAGATCCAATCCTTTTGTGATTCGGTGGAATGCCATGTATCCCTCACTGGAGATGTGTTGATTCGCGAAAAGGAAAAATATTCACACAACATTTGGCGGTTTTTTTGACAGGAAAACTATTGTTAAAATAGGCGTTTGTGTGCACTTTTGCCTGTCATGGCCGCCTTTTTTCGTCTGGAAGATTACTCGGACTTGCATCGCAAGTCAAGATGAAGTCTCAAAATGATATCATGTAATGAATGGAGTCTGGAGGGGGAGAACTTAATCGTCCTTGGAGGTGTCGTCTCGGTTCGTTCGGTGTCGTGCTCTTTTCGATGCTTGTTGAAGTGCGCTTGTGATCTGTGGCGTGGCCTCCTCTTGGGGGGTTGATTCTTTTGTCACAGACGTTGAGGCATCACCTCTTTGTGTGATCGGGTGTTTGGCCGTCGTGGGGACGGTCATCACTGACCCATCTTGTGTCTTTTGCCTGCTCGGCCATCGACTTGAGAGCAGGCTAGAGCGGCGTTCGAGGATCTCAAATAACAACAACATCATCGCAGCAGACAGTAGCCATGGGGTCAGTGGCCATTTTCGTGGGTTTTTGGGAATGTCTTTCCACATGTTGGAGACCTCCAACCGTTCTTTGCCTCCCGTGACGTTGGCGAGGCGTTGTTGGACGTCTCTTTTGCGTGTGATCGACTGTGGGTTGTATTCAGGTGAGTACATCAGCCTGACTGGAGCGAGCGTATAGGGGCGACGGCGTTCGAGTTTGACCGTCGCCATGGAGACTTGATCGCCACTGACTGCGAGCGATGCGCTGAGTTGATCGGGTGTCTCCCAACGCAATTGCATCGTATGGACTTGAGGAGAGCTGCCAAGGCGACCTTGCAAAAACCGAACGCGAGGACGCTTTTGAAAGGGGTTTCCTTTGCGCTCTGGATCGAGGAAAAGTGTGACTTTGTGGACGCCATTCTTCAGGCTTTGTTGGAGCATCATGTTGTTTGGCAGATTGTCTCGACCACCTGCGACCCAACGAGTAAGACTTGTCACAAAGGAGCCGAGCTTGTCCCACTTCGCGAATGGTCCTGTGTACTTTCCATCGATCTCGCCTGTGTAAGCGACAGCGCGTCCTAAGCCGACCTGCCATGAGGAGACAAAAGGAGCGTTGTACTCATCGACCGTTTGGCTCACGAGGCTGGCTTTGGGGCGTTGGTAGCAAAGGTTGTAACCTCCGATAGGGGGCGGTTGTGCGAAGGTGAGCTGTGTGATCTGATGAAGTCCTGCGCCCCACTGTACTTTGGTGATCTCGTCGAGAAACGCGCTACGTGCGACGATAAAGGTGTCTTGGGCAAACAGCCGTGGAAGATCGTCAGCTCTGTTGGTGATGAGCAGTCGTCCTTTCCCGCGTTTGGCGACATCTGTGAGGAAGGGGACATCTTTGTCCATTTTGTCCCCGAGGCCAATCACCGTGACGGTAATGCCAAGCGTTTCGCACTCCTTGAGCAGCGTTTTGTACTTGCCTGGCTGCTCTGCGTCCGCAGTGTCCGCAAATAAAATGATGTGCTTGGTTTTGGCGCGTGCGCCTCGCAGCATGTCAACGCTGCGCTTGAGCGCTTCGTATACATAAATACCACCACCACTCGAACCGATAGACAGGAGCCTTGAGCGTATGGCGGCCTTGTCTTTGACGGGCATCAGTGAGACGATTGTGTGTGGTGCACTGTCTACGGCGATAGCACCAAACTCGTCGATTGCGCTGAGCATTTGAACGGATTGTGCAGCGGCGATATTTGCGAGCTGCATCTTGGTCTCGCCTGTAGACGTTACTGCACCCATACTGCACGAACGGTCGAGGGCCACGACGATCGCGAGGGAGAGCTTTCTGTGTTCTTTTCGCAGCTCCATGGAGACTGGCAGGACAGGTTCCAGTGGAGAGCGGTAATAACCACCCGGACCGTATGACGAGCGACCTCCTGTCATCATCAGCCCTGCGCCTGTGTTTTTGACCCACGCGGCGAGATGTTCCATCCCCGCACGACCAATCTTGTTGGCAGGCACGTTCTCCAGGATCACGGAGGAGAATGAAGAGAGCCCTGAGAGGGACCAGTTGACCTCATTTGGTGCGAGCGAGGTCACCTTCATGTTGGCTTTTTGCAGGAGGAGAGGCAGCCCGGACATCTTGTGAGGGCCGACGTGTAGGATGGGTTTGTTCCCTTGTACGCTGACGATAAATTCGGCGCTGTTGTTTTCCGGGACAGGATCTTTGCCAGAGGGTTTGATACGCAGGGTGTAATTGTGCATCCCTGTTATCGATGATTTATCGCGAAAGAGCAAGCGGTTGGAGCCACTTTTTAGCAGTCGTGTCCCCTGGGCGATGACTGTATTTCCTCTTGAAAGGGTGTACGTCACTTTTTGTTTGATCGGTGCGTAGAGCCATGAGGTGAAGATGAAAGACTCACCTGGTTGCACCTGTTTGGGGGCGTCAACACGCATGATGGCTGTATCGCCTGCGTTGGAGCGTTTCATCGTCTGATAATCAATTGGGAGCGCACGTGAGGAGGCCTTCGCAGCGAGACTGAAGGGATGTTTGCCCGTCCATTTGCCGTCCGTGAGCAAGAGCAGTCGACCTGGATGTTCGAGTGGGATGAGTGAGAGTCCCATGTCGATCGCACCGGCGAGATCTGAACCATCTTTTGGAACGCGGCTGACAAAACCCGAAAATTGACCTGTTCGTGGTGTTTGTTCGAGAGCTGGATGGCGCCCAAAGGACACCACCGCGAGGCGATCGTTGGGGCCCATGCTCTTTTGTAGTGCTTCGATGATTTCTTTTTGGTGGGCCTTGCTGTCTGAAGGCATCGAATCACTTCTATCTGCGACGACGACGATGGTTCCAGCACGGCTGTTAAGTGTCAGCGCGAATCCACTGAGCGCGAGGACGATGAGCAGAAGGCTCATGACCCGCAAGCTGAGGAGTGTCTTGTTAGGGAGTGGCCACGCCCAACATGTCGCGAGCATCGGGATGAGAAGGAGCAGCCAGATGGGATGCGTGAGACTCATGAGTGTGCGCCCTCCGTCTTCGGTTGTCTGCGGCTAAAGAAGGTGTGTAACGCGATGCCAACCAGGGCGAGCAGCAAAAACAACCAGGTGACGTCGTGGTGTTCGCGCTTTGCTTCTGCATCTCGGGCCCAATCTCCCCAACGTTTTGTGATCTGCTCTGTGAGCTTCGATTCTGTATAGGAGAGCGGGTTGACGACAAATGTGTCGATCACATTGGCGAGCTGGACACGATAGACACCTGGTTCGTCGGCCTGGATGTACATCTTGTTTTCGGCGGCCATGTGCGTGGAGCGCTTCCCAGAGGGGGATGTCAGGCTCACCTGTCGTATGGTCTCGGGGACTTGGATCGTGACTTTACTGTGAAGGTGGACATGTTTGTTTCGGACCCCCGGTCGTTTATGAATACGTTCTTTGATGATGTTCCACAACAGGATGGGCCAGTTCGGGGTCTTTTGTAGCGTCGAGCGCTGCGCGTCTATTGTCAGCTCCAAGAGTCGACCAGCTTCGCCATCAGGTTGGGTTGTGAGCAGAGGTTGCTCACCGACCATGAGGATGGGGAGTCCTTGCAGCTTGGGTTCTGCTGGGGCAGACCAGAGGACGCCTTTGAGCGCAAGTCCTTGGGTGAGTGGGTGCGAGCGATTGGTCACATAGGGACCGATATATGGCTTTGAAGGAGCGCGATGGTAGAGCTGTAGTCGCCACAGGTCAGGTCGCTTTTGTTCTGCTGTTGAGCCTTGCTGGTCTGTGATCAGGAGCTCTTCGCCTTTGGAGACAAATTGGACTTGCTGTGTAGAGCGAAGCCCTCTCTTGAACAAGCCTTGAAGTGTCGGCTGTGTGATAGAGAGCTTCACGCGCAGAGGAGGGGTTTTGTCTGGGAGGAGGATGACGCGGTTGTCGAAGGTCAGCGCATCGTCTTGTAATTGCGCGGTGAGTTCTTTGATTCCACTGGGGAGCGTGATGCTCAAGCGCTGACTTTTTCCGGCTTGCAGACGCAAGGTAAAGCGTTTAAGTGTTCGCTTTGAGCCCTTGTCTGAGAGTGTCAATGTCGTGCTTTGTTTGGTCTTGGAGAGGTTGCTGACAGTGAGCAGGACGCGATCTTGATCGACGTGTGTTGAGCGTGTGGCTTCTGTGATGGCGAGATTGGCCTGTGGTGTGCCAAAGGCCATCCATTGTACACGCCTCATACGTGTTTTGTGCTGAGGGGCTTTGTCCGTCAGGACGAGGACGCGAGCATGTTGTCCGCCGAGCTGTCGAGCGAGTATCGTCGCTTGCGAGAGAGCGCTCTGTGATGCCTGACAATCCCATCGTTTCAACGCTTGGATGAGGTCACGTCGTGTACGCAGGAAACCTCCGAGCAATGTCGGTGTGGGGCCCGCTTTGATCAGGCGAATATAAGGGTATTGTTCGCCTCGTGTGAGGGAGAAGAGTTTCTTTTTGGCACGAGCTTGTGGAGATGTTGGCGCGTTGGCTCTCATCGAATAGGAATCATCCAGTACGACAAACAGGGGCGCACGTTGTTGCCAAAGTGGCCAGCGTGGTCCGGCCGCGGCGATCACGAGACAGAGCAATATGAGCAGCTCCAAAAAGAAGAGCAAGGGCGTATGGATGCGTTGTAGACGCACGCCGCCGTCTTTTGATTTGGCTGCAAAACCCCATAATGCGAGCGAGGAGACGACCTTTCTCTTTCGGTACCGTTGTTGAAGCCAGTAGATGGTCACCAACGCGGGCAGTGAGAGCAGGCCGAGCAGGGCGATTGGGTTCGCGAGTAGTTGGATCATTGGTATGCCAAGGTCTCCGTGGCTACGAGTTCATCTAGCTGCCAGTGTTCGACAAAGGGTTCGGCGACGATCGTCTGCATGATCGCGCCGACCTGACGACTTGCGCGGTGCCAGTTGTCGAGGTGCCTGTGAAATCCTTCGAGATATTGTCGACGGATTGTTGCGTCGATATAAATTTCGCGCTCTTCGCCGGTCTCGCTGTCGACAAGGCGTAGCTGTCCAGAAGTGGGTGGATCGACATCTTGTTTCGCGAGGACTTGTAAGATGAGGACTCTCGTCGCTTTGTGGGATAGGTAGCCGAGCATGGTCATCGGATCGCCCATCCAGAGCAAATCGCTGACAAAGACGCGAACTCCGTGAGGACGAAGAGTTGGCGGACGTTTCGCGAACGCTTCGTGGGGCGATATCGTTTGATCGAAGGAGAAGCCATCCCATGAGGAGGGGCGCGCCGAGCCGTTGAGGATGGGGTGGCATCCTTCTCCTGTCCACCAGCTTTTGCACGAGTAGCCGGCGTTGCTCGCAGCCGTCGCGAGGACGGCTGCGAGGCCGGCGGTGGCTTCTGCTTTGGCTGTCCCCTCTAGTGCCATTGAGAGGGATGTATCGACGATAAGATCGAGGTGTGGGTGGACTTCTTTTTGGTAAAGTTTGACGCTGAGTTTGTCACTTCTCGCGTAGACCCCCCAATCGATCCGCCTTAAGTCATCGCCAGGTTGGTACTCTCTGTGTTCGCGGAACTCCAGGGAAGAGCCGGCGTGTTGACTGATATGTGAGCCTGAGAGCCCACGTGGTGGTGTCTGTGGTGTGACGAGTTTGTCCCGCGAGCCGATCTGTTCACCCTTTTGCAGGGCCGCGAGGATATCATTCTCCATCGACCTGCTCACTTTCCTTCTCCGAAGGTTTCTCCGACTCTTCTCCACTCTCTACTTGTGCGTCCTCTGCCGTCTCAGGCGCCTGTGCTTGTTCTTGTGAGACGACTTTTTTGGGGGGTGTCGACACTTTCTCTGAGCGTTTGAAGGAGCGAAATTGCTTGAGCCAGCCGGGGAGACTCCAGAAGATCGCTAGTGTACCCCAGATTCCTCCTGCAATCGCGCCTGCGGCGACGTATTTCTTTTCAAAGAAGATAAAGGGGGTCATCAAAAAGAGATAGCCGTCGGCTTGTTTGATGAAGCCAAGGAGAAGTCCGACGATCGGGGGAATCACAAGCGCGATGACCGCGACGAGCAATGCCAACAACCACGTTAGATGTTCTCTGAGTTTGGGAAAGAGCATCTTTTTGAGCACCTGCCCTGTGAGTCCATAGGCAAACGCGAAGCCGGCAAGACCGATACAAACTAAGATGAGCGTTTCTGCGTCAGAGTGGTTTTTGGCATAAGGCATCATTTTGAGAGTGAGCCCCATCATTCCTGCTGTGAGTAGGTAAAGGCAGAGGGTCCAGGACAAGCCACCAGCGCTGCCACTGTAAAAGAGGAACGCAAAGGTTCGTTTGAGTGGACTTTGGGGGATGGTACGAAGGACTCGATGTGTGTGCTTCTTACGCTCACTTACACTGACGAAGGCGCTGATAAAGAGGAGCATCGACATACTCACTCCCCACGCCGCGACAGGGAGCATGTCATTCAAGAGGAATGAGCTCGTGATCGTGAAAGCAGCTGTGAGCACGTATGAGATGGTCGAGAAGACGCGGATCGGATAAGCTCTGTTGGCGGTTGAGGGAGTGAGCGCTGTGATGGAGAGCGCAAAGAGTAACCCTACGATCATCAAAGTGATAAGCATGGTCGAGATGGCTGGGAGCCAAAATTGCCAACTCCTCCAATAGGAACCTATACCAAAGTACATCATCGAGAAACTCGTCGTGAGCGTCGAGATGAAGATCATCCCCGAAGAGCCAAGGATGAAAATGTTTGCACCGAGCCGCGCGGCGCGATTGAGGGGGAGGGAGCCCAAAAAGATCGCCCACTGCACGGCTAGTAAAATCGAGAGGAATGAGAACGACGCCATCGAGAAGATCGTGGGTAGGTCAATCCCACGCAAAAGAAAGGAGATGGTCATAAATGGAAAGGCTGCGCTGTACACAAGTAAAACCAGTAGCAGCGAAGAGGTGAGCTTTCCTGTGATCACGGCTCTCGGTGAGAGCGTCGTGATGAAGAGCAAGTCAGCGCGATGATCCGTACGCTCTGAGCCCATACGAAAACCTGTGTAGGCAGGGATAAACAGCAAACACGTCCCGAGCAAGATGAACAGGAGCGCGGAGAAGTAATCTCGGCCTTCTGTGAAGTTTGTGTTGTGCGAAAAGGAAAACGAGACAAGCGTTACGCCGAGTGTGACGATCTGGATGAGAAGGAACAAAATCAACACGCCCGAAAGAAAGCGACCTCTCACTGCCTGACGCAATTCTTTGATCACGATGGGGTTGATGTGATCATCCACCCAGCCCTGAAATGCTTGCAGTACGCTCACTGGACCTCTCCTTTTGTCATATTCATGAAGATCTCTTCGAGATTGCTGCGCTGTTGTTGGAACTCGACGATCGGGATATCGTTGGCGAGCATGCTGCGCAAGAGCTGGTGACAGACTTCATCTCCGCCATCCACGCGAACTGCGACGTGTTTTCCTTGTATCTTCACATCTTCGACATGAGGTTGTTGGAGCAGCATCGTGTGGAGTCCTTCAGGTGAGTGCATCGAGCGAATGAGCAGCGTTGTATGTTGTTGTTTGTTCTCCGAGAGAGTCTCAAGTGAGTCCGCCGAGAGCAGCCGACCTTGTTCGATGATGACAGCTGTATCGCAAATCTCGGCGAGCTCTGTGAGGATGTGGGAGCTGAGAAAGATCGCTTTTCCCTGGTCTGCGAGGATCTTGAGCAGCTCTCGGAGCTCGATACGTGCGCGTGGATCAAGTCCTGCTGCAGGTTCGTCCATGATCAAGATGCTAGGGTCGTGCAGGAGCGCGCGGGCGAGGCTCACACGTTGCTTCATCCCTTTGGAGAGGGTTTTTAAGAGTTTATCTCTGATCCCTTTGAGATTGGTGAATTCTTCGACCTGTTCAACGACAAGAGCACGTTGTTTCCCTTGGATGCCGTAAGCCCTTGCGAAGAAGTCGAGGTATTCATGGACATCGATATCGTTATGGGTGGGCAGTGAGTCGGGCATGTAGCCGATAAGTTTACGGACCTTTTCGGGTTCTTCGACGACGGAGACACCATCGTAAAAGATATCGCCAGAGGTTGGCTCGTTGAGCGTCGACATCATTTTGATAGTGGTGGTCTTTCCTGCCCCGTTTGGACCGACAAACCCGACGATTTGTCCCGATGAGAAGGAGAACGAGATATCATCGACGGCTTTGGTCTTCCCAAAGTACTTTTTCAAATTGACAATTTCAACGTCCATGTTTTGTGCTCCTCATGATACCGTAGACGATTGTGTGACCTTCGAACTTCCTGACGTGCTTGAGGTTATGCTTTGCGAATGGGGAGCCTGAGAGGACAGCGATGTAGGAGTTTTTTTGCAGGTATGAGCCTGGGTCTTTGAGGATGGGGTTGACGTCTGTGCTTGCGTCGTATTTTTCGAAGAGATGGATGTTTCTCTTTGTGTATAGTCCTCGTAAGGTGCGTGGTTTTGGAAGAATGTTGTACGGTTTTTTCGAGAGGGTGGATTTGCCGCCTGGGGCGATTTCTCCGGCGACATAGATATAACCGTCTTGATCGGCAACCCATAGTTTTTCGATGTTGGCGCCGAGGCCGTTGAGTGCGGTGACTGTGTTTCCTTTGTTGGAGACGACAAGTCGTTCTCTTCGCAGCGCACTGCTACGAAAACTCAGGTGAATGGGGACACGTGAGATGATCCAGTTTTGGGAGAGGTGCTGTTGTTGATCCCAGCTCATGCCGAGTTCACGACCTCCACGACCCCACCGAAACCTTAGCTGTGGGATAAGCTCCATGTCACTCGGGAAACGCAATCCTCCAGCTGGTGTGATGGGGGCGTAAAACCCGTGTATACCAACCGTTGAAGCGTGTTTGTTTGGCTGATCCAGGAAAACAAACGCGTTTGTTTTTATTGATGTATCCAATCCTTCTGAGAGGAGGGAGTAGGAGAGGACCAGCAAACACATCGCCAGGGAGAACAGGGGGACGGTCCACAACAACCACAGGCGTTTCTTCTTTTTGGCGAGGTAGTAGATGTTGACGGGACCGAGGAGGATGCTGAAGAGCAACATCAAGAAAAAGAGACTTCGAACGGGGACGCTGACATTTTTGGTGACAGGGAGGAATTTATTTGCCTGGCCGATAGTCTCGATTTTTCTTTGGAATTTAGGTGTTTGTGTCCATTTGGTGAATAAGTACACACCCTCTTTGATGGTGATAAGTGGTAGAGATGTATCCCACGAAGCCTTGGGGATGATGTCGAGGAGGACACATTCACCAAAGCCGGGGCTGACGGTGAGGAGTCGTTTGGATACTTTGGGGTGGTACTTGGGAGCATGTGCCCAGCGAGTAGGCACTTTTGTTGGGCCGAGCAAGTAGAGAAGTCCACCAAGTTCGACATATTGCTGGAGCGCTCGTTGGACCCCTTTGGGGGCTTTCTCGAATTGCGCTCGTTTCATCATCACAGCGCCATATGAACTGTAGGCGAGCCAATCTGTGGGCCAGTCTTTGATGGTCTGTGGACTCTGTGTCGTGCGGATACTGTAACCAAGGATAGGAGGGCGAGGGGTTCTTTTTCCGCGAGGGACTTTGTTCTTGTATTCGATATGTTGAATGTTTCTGTAGTGCTCTTGGGCGCGTTTGATGAACGTCTTGATCTCATCGCGTATGTGCTCGGGAAAGGTCATATCGACGAGCGCGATCCCATGGCTCCAACCTCTCCATGAGCTTCCTGCGCGACGGATCCTGGTGAGCGCCATCGACTTAGATTGCGCTCCATCGTCAAGGGTGACTGTGTACGATTCGAGGGAGTGTGCGAGCGCAGGGGCGAGGATGGTGAGCTTGGCCTTTCCACCTTTTCCCAACACGACGCTCTTCTTGATATTTGTCAGTGTATTCGAGCGTCCACTTCGTCCTGACAGGGCGAAGGTCACTTTGTGGTTGCGTTGGTAATCTGTGTTGGTGACGGAGAAGGTATAGGGTACATATCCAAATCCCCCTGATGTTGGAGATAAGGGGACATCTTGCTTGAAGAGAACTTTCCCAATGCTGTATTGTGCGGCGGCTTCGTGTATTGGCAGTACAAGTATAAAGAGAACAAGTGGGAGCCACTTGAAGTGGTTTCTTTTGGCCCGAAGGGTCGTCATGTCGTTGGCGTACACGTCAGGCCTCCTCTTTGCGCATTGAGAAATCTTTGGGCATGGAGATGCCAGACTCTTCGAGCTCTGCGATAAGTTTATCGAGGAGTGTGTACGTGTCGAGCTGTTCAAAACGCGCTTTGTAGTTGAGCAAGATCCTGTGGTTGAGTACGTGTGGGGCGACGGCTTTGACATCCTCGAAGCCTGCAGTGGGGCGTCCTTGGATCAGGGCGTGTGCTCGCGAGGCTTCTGCCATGGCGATGGCCGCGCGTGGTGAGGCGCCGTAGGTGACGTAGTCGTTGACCTGCTCATTGGCCTCGGGGTTGCCTGGATGTGTTGCAGCGACGAGACGGGAGATATAGCGCGCGACTGGTTTGGGGAGGAAGATCTTTTTGACGAGCGCAAAGAGCTCTTGAAGCTTGTCCGCTTCGAGGGTCCAGTCCGGTGTTGGTGGGGTGCCGTGGCGTCTTGTGGTGATGATCTCTTCGAGGACATCAACATCGACGTGTCGGACGGCGAGCTTAAACAGGAAGCGGTCGAGTTGTGCTTCTGGGAGAGGGTAGGTACCTTCGAGCTCGATGGGGTTTTGTGATGCGAGGACGAAAAACGGTTTAGGGAGCGCGCGTGTCGTGCCCATGAGTGTGACGTTGCGCTCTTGCATGGCTTCGAGCATGGCGGATTGTGTTTTGGGGGAGGCGCGGTTGATCTCGTCTGCGAGCAGGAGGTTGGTAAAGACAGGACCTTCTTGGAAGGTCATCTCGCGACGGCCATCTTCGGTGGGTTGGAGGATGTGCGTCCCCAAGATGTCGCTGGGCATCAAGTCAGGTGTAAATTGGAGCCGCTTGAATTCCAGATTCATGATCTGACCGAGGGCTTTGACCAGGGCTGTTTTTCCGAGACCTGGAAGGCCTTCCAACAGGATGTGTCCCTGGCTGAGGATGCCCACGAGGACCATTCGGTGAAGCTCGCTACGTCCGAGTAAGATTCGGTCGAGTTGTGCCTGTGTTTTCTGAAGGATCTCTGTCGCTGGTTTGAGTTCTTCTGGTTGGAGAATGTCTTGTTTTTCAGCTGTATCACCCATCGATGGCTCCGTATTTCTATGTGGTTTTTGTCTTGTCTTTATGGTGTCTTTGGTTTGTCAAAAAAGCGTTGGATGGTGCCTCTGTATCGCGGCAAGATTTTGTGGGTATGTGCCTGGTTTTGATCGACATGGGCATGTTTGAGTTGTCCTGTAGATGGGACATACGAGGAGTTTGTTTTTTGGTGTTTGCCTGTAGAGAGCTTGATCAGATTGCTCTGTGTGAGCGCGTTGAGTTGGGCTTTGGGGAGGACCTTTTCTTTGAATTTGACGCCTTTTTTGGCCGTAAAGTGTCGCCATGACAGAGCTGCATGACCGGGACCTCGTGAGATAAAAGGACCTTTTCCGAGTCGTGCGTGGGTCTTGAGTGTGCTTTTGGAGAGCATCCCTGCCATGAAGAGTTTTGCGAGCTTTCCACCACCTGCTTTTTTACACATCTTCGCTGATTTGGTGGTCTTTTTCATCTTCATCTTCATCAACATTTTGAGCTGTTTTGCGCTGAGTTTGATGGTGCGTGAGGGCATTTTTTTGAGGGACTTTAGTAGTGATTTTGGCCAGTGCTTGGCCATTGATGGGTTGGCTTTTAAAGCCTTTTGGATCATCTTCGCGAGCTTTCGCATTTGTTTTTGCAATGCTTTGCGTTGCGCTGCGGACATCTGGTGTTGGCTTTTTTGAGCAGACTGTTTACTCGTCGGTTGGGAGGTTGAGCTGTTTTGTTTTTTCGACGCAGATTGTTGTTGCGCCATCTTTTCGAGTGAGCGCTTGAGCTGCTCGGCCATTTTTTGGACTTGGTTCCATTTTTCAGCCTCTGAGAGGGTTTTTTGTGCTGCTTTTTCGGCCTGTTGTTTGTGCTTTTGCGCCATCTTGTCGAGCGCTTGCCAGGTCTTTGTAGGTTCGCGTCCAGAGGCTTCTTTTTGGATCTGTGAGAGTTGTTTTTTGGCGCGCTGTGCTTCTTGTTGATTGATGATCTGCTCCTGTGCGAGCACTTTGATTTGTTTACCGAGTTGTTCGACTTGATCGTTGATCATCAGTGTGTGTTTGGTGGTGTTGCTTTTGACGGGGGTGGGGATCAGCGCGCCTGCTGTAAGAAAGGCCAAGGCAAGCGCAAACATCCCCCAGGCAGGTCCACTTCTCCATGCGATATGGGGTCGTTTGATGTTTTTGGTGTGGCGTGTCCACGCGCCGATGTTGGCCTCGTGTTGAACCATCAACAACCCGCCCATCTCGTTGTAACGATCCAGGATGGCCCGTACTTGTTGCTGTGGTGGTTGTTCGTGGGTCGCCTTGCGGAAGGCATAAAGCAGCGCAGCGATGTAGCCCAAAGCTCCCCAGAGCAGCTGAGTGGCGGGGATATCCCAGGTCAGTCGGAGCATGACAACACTGCTACCCCAGAGAAACGTCCAAAGTGTTGAGGCGGCGAGCGCGTACTTTGCAAGCAGCAACCCAAAAAACTGTCCACGAAACTGGTTGATTTCGCGATCTGATGGGCCTTGACTGATTCCCTTTGCGAGCGTTGATGGATCCTTCATATCGTTAGGCTCCTGTGGGGAGAAAATGGTTTGGTCTACTGTTGGTTGTCCATTGTGCAGAGGATATCGACAAAAGCAAGGAAGTGAGATGAAGATTTCGTGAAAAACAGGTGAACGAGTACAATTTTGTGCTGTTTCCGTATTCTTTTTTTACCCGATGGCCAGTCTTTGCAGATGAATTTGTCGACTGTCTTGCTCTCCGACTTTCTCAATGTCTACGCAACAAAGCGCTGACTCGATCTATTTCCCGGTACGATAAAACGTGTATTCTCCGCTTGACACGGTTCTATTGGGGATATACGATGTGATATCTTTACTTGGGTTACAATTTCTTACACCCAAAGGGAACAGAAGTATCGTTTTTTTTCGTTGTATTTCTTGTGCCTTTGGGTTGTGAGGTCATCTGCGTACGATGGACATTGTATCACCGCTTGGCGTTGGTTGAGGAGATGTGGCGATGTATGGTTTGGTGAATCAAGGGGTCAAAGATCTCGTTCTCAACAAGTTTGGGGAGGAGACTTGGCAATCGATTTGTGATGAGGCTGGATTAAAGTCCGATCGTTTCTTGAGGATGAAGTCATATCCTGATGATGTGACATATTCGCTGGTTGGAGCAGCCTCGAAGGTCTTGGAGCTCTCACCTGAGGACATCCTGATCGCCTTTGGTCGCCATTGGGTCCTGTTTACAGCGCAAGGGGGATACGGTGATCTCTTCGATATGGCAGGGGATAACCTGTTTGATTTTCTACATCAACTCGACGAATTGCACACTCGTGTCAAGCTCAACTTTCCAGAACTACGTACCCCTTCTTTTCGCTGCACGGACGTGAAAGCATCTTCACTGCGTCTTGAGTACCACAGCCATCGGGATGGACTTTCTGCGTTGGTTGTGGGATTGCTGCATGGTTTGAGTGATCGATTTCAGACGCCACTCGACGTCACACACGAGGTGAAGAGGGAGGATACAGGGACGCACGATATCTTCTTCGTCTCCTTGACAGAACCTCCAGGTGGAGCGAAATGAGCGACGAACAAGCCGTCACATTCTCGCTTGATTTGTTGCATCAAGTGTTTCCCTTCCATGTGATGTTTGATGGGCTGTTTTTGGTCACGCAGGTTGGTGCATCGTTGCGCAAACTGCTTCCTTCTTTGGAAGTTGGGGGTTGTTTGCTCGATGAATTCACGATCGACCGTCCCCCTCGTCTGCAGAGCTTTGGGGAGCTATGTGACCATCTTGATTCTACATTCTTACTACAAAATCGTCGCTCATCCTTGAGCCTTCGTGGTCAGATGCTTCGGGTCGGGGATGAGGCTGTTTTGTATTTGTGTGAGCCGTGGAGTCACGATCTCAACGCCCTCAAGAGCCACGGGGTGAATTTATATCATTTTCCGAAGCACAGCGCGACGCCCGATTTGTTGATGATGCTACAATCCCAAAAGATGGCCTTCGAAGATAACCAAGCGTTGCTAGAAGAATTGGAATCACGCACCCAATCACTACAAAAAGTGAATAGACAACTCTCCATCCAGTCGTCTATCGCGCCTGTTTTGACCTCAGCGCACTCTATCGAGAGCGCAAGTGAGCATGTCCTCCAGACCATCACCGAGACGTTCCGCTGGCGATTTGGGCGTTTATATCTCTACGAGGACGAGGTGTGGACATTGCTCGCTGACTTTTCTCCGGAAGAGGTCGACTCCAAGCTCTCGAATGGCTGTAAATTCGTGTTGAGTAACATGTTAGAGGAGCCAAGACAGGTCGCTGTACACGTCGTGTCTCCGCCAGATGGAGAGACCACTGATTGTGGGAGTAAGTCCAGGCGCTTGCTCGCGGTGAAGGTCATTGGGACGAAGGCGTGGTGTGGTCTCATGGTGTTCGACATCGAAGATTCCCAGCCTGAAGATGATATCCTCGAAATGCTCGCTGCCATTGGTGATCAAGTCGCACAGCTTATCTTGCGTATCAGAGTCGAGGAGGAGCTCTACCGGTCAAAAAATGAAGCTGAGTTTGCGAACGCATCGAAGAGTCGTTTTTTGGCGAATATGAGCCATGAGCTTCGAACACCACTCAATATTGTGATTGGATACTCTGAGCTTTTGCTTGAAGAGTCATTCCCCTCGGATTTTGATTTTCTGACTCAGGATCTTGAGCGGATCAACCACGCAGGGAGCTACTTGTTGTCGCTTGTGAACAACATTTTGGACTTGAGCAAGATCGAGACCGGAAAGGTTGAGGTGTTGCCCGATACATTTGAGGTCGAGGAGTTTCTTGAGTCTCTGCGTTGGTTGAGTGAGCCCTTGGTACAACAACAACGTAATCAATTACGGCTCGAAGTGGACGAGGTGTTGGGGAGTGTGCACACTGATCAACTCAAGCTTAAACAGGTGCTATTCAATCTGCTCTCCAACGCGTCCAAGTTTACAAAAGATGGCACGATTTCCCTTCATGTTAGGCGGTTCACAAAGTCAAATGAGCCGTGGGTGCGGTTTGCTGTGAAAGACAACGGCATTGGAATCGCTGCGGATCAATTGAAGGTCATCTTTGAGGCCTACTCCCAGATCAACCTCGCCGCTAAGGATACTGTTGGTTCAGGCCTTGGTCTCGCGATCTGCAAGCACTTTTGTCGGCTCCTTGGTGGAGATATCTGGGCCTCAAGTGAACCCAACAAAGGTTCGTGTTTTACTGTGGAGCTTCCTGCTGAATGGCAGGGGTGAACCTGCTATATCGCGTTTCAGACATTATATTTTTGGGGGTGAGAGGGCGCTCTTTCGTCGTTCGTATTTCTGTTCCGATTGCTTGTCCTTTTTTGATGGCATGTTATGCTTCCTCACACGTCGTTGTTGGTGGGAGATTCGTAAGTGTCTCATCCTCACTTCAGAAACATGTAGAGAAAAGGTGGATCAATGATCGAGTTGCGAGCGTTAAGGAAGGTCTTCTCTGGACCCCAGGGAGAAGATGTCGTCGCCGTGGATGATGTGGACCTTGTGGTCTCAGAGGGAGAAACGGTATGTCTGATTGGGACGAGTGGTTCGGGGAAAACAACAACGATGAAGATGATCAATCGGTTGATCGAGCCGACCTCTGGTGAGGTGAGAGTCGGAGGGACAAAGGTCACTGAGTTGGATGTGATTCGGCTGCGTAGGCAGATCGGCTATGTGATTCAAAAAGGGGGGCTTTTTCCGCATATGACGGTCGCGGAGAATATTGGTTTGATGAACAAGCTCGAAGGTTGGGAGGCGCAAAAGACCAAGCAACGTGTGGAGGAGTTGATGCACTTGGTCAATCTGCCGCCAGAGGAGTTTTTCCACCGCTATCCAGATGAAATCTCTGGTGGGCAGCGTCAACGTGTGGGGGTCGCCCGCTCTTTGGCGCTCGATCCTGCGTATATCTTGATGGATGAGCCGTTTGGTGCGCTCGATCCAATTACTCGCGAGCAGATCCACGATGAGTTTGCGCAGCTCAAGCGCGAGGTCAAAAAAACCATCGTGTTGGTGACACATGACCTCTCTGAGGCTGTGAAACTTGGCGATAAGATCGCGCTTATGGATTTTGGAAAGCTCATCCAATTTGGTCCCCCTGAGGATTTTTTGGAGCGCCCTGCCAACGATTTTGTACGAGACTTCTTCCGCAGCCATCTCGAAGGAGGCGCACATGTTTAGACCGATTGTATTGTTGATGGTCTCGCTGCTTGGGGTGCCTTCGTTGTGTGAGGCGAAGGAGGACAAACAGATCGCGATTGGTAGCAAAAACTTTACGGAGAACCGTCTGCTCGCCGAGATCATGGCACAGCTCATCGAAGCGCATACGGATATCAAAGTAAAGCGCAAGCCAAACCTTGGTGGTACGCTCGTTGTGTTCAAAGCTCTGCGTTCCAAGCACATCGATATCTACCCTGAGTACACAGGGACAGGCTGGAGCATTCAGCTCAGAAAGAAGACGAAAGTTCGCGATGGATTGCAGGCATACAGCACGGTGTCCTTTGCCTTTCGGAGAAAGTTTGGGCTGCGTTGGCTCTCGCCGTTTGGGTTTAACAACAGTTACGCTCTCGCGATGAGCGAGAAGAAAGCCAACAAGCTGAACATCAAAAGCATCTCTGATCTGCTTCCACATGCCAAAACATTGCGAGTGGGTGTCAGTCACGAGTTCTTAAAGCGCGAAGATGGGTACATTGGTTTGTCGAAGTTCTATGGACTCAAACTGTCGAATATTCGTGGCATGGAGCATGGTTTGGCATACGAAGCGCTGCGTAGTGGGCGTATCGATGTGGTCGACACTTGGACCACTGATGGCAAATTGTCCAAGTTCAAGGTGCGTATGTTACGGGATGATCGTCACTTCTTTCCGCCCTATGACGCAGCTCCTCTCGTAAGAGAAGACACACTGAAGAAGTATCCAAAGCTCTCGCCGCTGTTGAATAAACTAGCCTTTCGGCTGCCAGACAAGAAGATGCAGCAGCTCAACGCGAAGGTGGAGAATGGCGGGTCTTTTGCGAAGGTCGCGCAGGATTTTCTACGTAGCGAAAAGCTCTTGGGAAAAGGTGTCAAGGTGATCGTCGATAACGGTGCTCGTAAGAAGGGTTTTCTTACGTTCATTGTCGCGCGTCGTGCCGAGACGATGAAACTCGTCGGACAGCATCTCTATCTGACGTTTGTTGCCGTATTGTTGGCGATCTTGTTCTCTGTTCCGCTTGGAATCTTTTTGACGCGTTACGAGTCGTTGTCCTCTCTGATCATGAATGTTGTCGGTGTGATCCAGACCATCCCGAGTTTGGCGTTGTTGGCGTTTATGATCCCCATTCCTGGCCTGGGTTTGGGGGCGCGTTCGGCGATCATGGCGTTGTTTCTGTACGCGCTATTGCCGATCGTCAGGAACACCTACACAGGGATCAAGAGCATCGACCCCAACCTGATCGAGGCGGCGAGGGCGATTGGTTTAAAGGACATGCAGATCTTGTGGTTGGTAGAATTGCCATTGGCGACACGTACGATCATGGCGGGCATCAGGACGGCCACTGTGATCAGTATTGGCGTCGCAACGCTGGCGGCGTTTGTGGGCGCTGGTGGGTTGGGGGATCCTATCGTGACAGGTTTGCAACTCAACGATACAAACTTGATCTTGTCTGGCGCCGTGCCGGCTGCGTGTCTGGCGATCATCGGGGACGCTTTGTTTGGTTTGTTGGAGAAGAAGCTCGCGCCAAGGGGATCTTCTTGAGTGTTGGAAAGATCTTTGTGTTTGTTGTCACAAATAGGGGAGCTGTGGTGTTTGGATGGCGCAAGGATGATGGTGTTGCTTCTTGAAACAGGCGAAGTGAGACCGTCTATCATCCACGATGTCCGTCTCTTCGCTGCTTTGAGACTCGTCATTTCCGGCGCGTGAATATGACTCCACGTGTTGCGGGTTTGGACCGGCCTTACGGACATCTTTCTATTGAAGTTCGGAGGATGTGATGTTGAGAAGAGGTCTTTGTTTGTTTTTGTTGTCTTGGTGTCTTGTTGGAGGGTGTGCCATCGTCGGCAGTGATGATACTGGTCAGAGCTGTCTGCTCTCTGAGTCGGAAGGTGGAGGGGTTGAGTCGACAGGGGAGAGTAAGTTGATTCGTACGTCTTTTACTTGCTCATTTCCTTACTGCATCCTGAAGACAAGCGAGAATCCTGCCCCATCAAAGGGACATTGTACAAAATTGTGTGAACAAGCGGAGGATTGCCCAAAGGGCTTTGTGTGTGAGGTGTTCTTGAAGGCTCCTCAGTTTATCCCTGAGGAGCAAAAAGCGGCGTACGCAGCCGTCGCAGACAAGAAGCTGTGTGTCAAAGAGTTGTAAGGGGTTGTGTTTGAGTGGGAAGAAGGAGAGAGGACGGGATTCGAACCCGCGACCCTTAGTGCCCAATATGTGATGGTTGCTGAGGTGTTTTCTACAAAACACACAAATACAAACTAATGCTCTACCAACTGAGCTACCTCTCTCATGATACCCACATCCCGCGGGCACCTTTGACTCTACGCATCAACACATAGCAAGGTTCAGTTCTTTTCGAAAGAAATATTTTCACTGACATGTGCCGTTGACACAAGCCTGGGCTGGGTTGCAGTCCGCATCTGTCGTACAAGGCGCGCAACCTTCGTCTACTTGGCCATCACAGTCGTTGTCAATTCGATCACAAATCTCCGTTGTCACGACACACGACGGCGCAGTACATAATCTCCTGTTCATCGAACAAGTTTGGCCGAATGAGCAGTCAGCGTTTGATGTACATGTCAGCACGCTGTAGCAGGCTTGCTTGCTACACAATTGGTTGGGACCACAATCTTGATCCGAACCACATGCCCCGCCCTGGATCACCACACTCCATGAAGAGAAGTGGTTGGTCTTTCCACGCACTTCTTTTTTGACGTTGTCATTGGTGGTTGGGACGGTCTTCCATAGACCGTTGTCGATGAACGCGACTTGCACATCGTCATAGGTCTTTCCATTTGGGAGAGCGATGTCCGCGTGCTTAAAGACGATCTCTACGTCAGCAGAAGGTTTCCAATCATCAGGTCCAACCTCTATGACTGGGGCGATGTTTCCTGACAGTGAACTTGTGACTGGATGAAAGTGGATATGTGCGTCTTTGTCCGATGGTAACGCTGACTTTGGAGCATCCACACAGATGGAATCACCACAAACCCGACCTCCTTCTTTTGGGAAGATCTTTGTATCTTTTGTGTTCGTTTCTTCCTTTGTGGGGGTTTCCTGTGTTGATGCGTCTTGCACCTGTTCTTCGTGCTGCTCGTGTTGTGGTTCTAATGTTGGCTTGGTGCTACAGCACATGAGTAGCAACACAAAGCAACATGTGAGCAGACTCCACAGCGCTCTCGTGATGTGTCTATTTGGTTCCTTCGCAGAATATCTCATAACTGTTCCCACTTTCATCAGGCCCACCACATGTGAGCACGCGTCTTTGTATACCAAAAGTTCGCCTTGGTGGCGAATAGAATGATGCTTTCCTTGTATTCGCAGTACTCACTTTAACGTCAAACACCCCAGGGTCTCTGTCCAAACGGACAGAGACCCTGGGGTCGTAGGAGAGCTGTCTTACCTCAAGACTTGTTAGCGACACACGCCGTTGTTTGTGCATGTTTGTGAAGGCGCACAATCCGCGTCCGATCGACAACCCATTGGATTGGTTCTTGTTTGACATGTACCATTGAGACACACCTTGTTTTGGATGCAATCTGCGTCTGATGAACACCCGCCGGGGTTGGTGTTGCAACCTTCGTCGACGATTCCATCGCAATCGTTATCGATGCGGTCTCCACAGACTTCTTTTGTCGGTGTACAACCACCATTTTGTACTTTACAAGTCCGAGTCGTTGCGTCGCAGACTTCGCCGCGAGCACAGTCTGCGTCGGATGTGCAGGTGTTAGGGGCTGGTCTTGTTTGACAAGTTCCATTGAGGCACATTTTGTTTTGGATGCAGTCTGCGTCTGATGAGCATCCACCAGGGTTGGTGTTCGTTTGACATGTGCCGTTTTGGCAGACTTCGCCGCGAGCACAGTCTGCGTTGGATGTGCAGGTATTAGGAGCTGGCCTTGTTTGGCATGTTCCTCTGACACAGATTTTGTTTTGGATACAGTCTGCATCGGACGTGCAACCTGCTGGGGGGGTTCTTGCTTGGCATGTTCCTCTGACACAGACTTTGTTTTGGATGCAGTCTGCGTCTGACGAGCATCCGCCGGGGTTGGTGTTGCAGCCTTCGTCGACGATCCCATCGCAATCGTTATCGATGCGGTCTCCACAGACTTCTTTTGTCGGTGTGCAACCACCATTTTGTACTTTACAAGTCCGAGTCATTGGGTTGCAGATCTCACCGCGAGCGCAATCTGCGTCGGATGTGCAAGTGTTGGGGTTGGTTCTTGTTTGACAAGTTCCGTTGAGACAGACTTTGTTTTGGATACAATCTGCGTCAGATGAGCATCCGTTGGGGTTGGTGTTTGGGCCTGCTTTGCACGCTCCATTGTCACAGATCTCACCACGAGCACAATCTGCATGAGCTTTGCACGCCTTGCTGTTTGTGGGAGGTTTACGGCGGACAGTCCACTTACTGAAGTGGTTGGAGAGTCCAATGCGGGTCATCCCATCGGTACTTTTCGTTGTGGGCACTGCGACCCATTCGCCATCCTTATAGAAGGCGACTTCGAGCTCTTCGTCCTTTGCCGAGGCAGGGACTGGCAACTCGATCTTGATCTCCTTTTTAAAGGTCTCATTTGTTGTGACAAATTCGTAAACAGGACCGAGTGATTGGTCGTTTTGTTCTTCGAGGATGCGCGCTTTGATGTCCATTTTGGCGTCCACTGCGCCCTCTGGAAAGTCAAGGCAGGTCCCAAGTCCACAGACTTTTGCACCTTTCGCGTCGACAGCTCCAAGGTTTTGGAGTTGATCCGTGCTGGGGACTGTACTTGAACAAGCGACAAATAAAACAAGTAACATGGAAGAGAGAGTGAAGAAGATTCCTTTTTTGACAAACATGACTGACTCCTTGGTATGTTTTGTCTTCGAGATTGTGATGCTCGCTCCTTAAGCAGCCTTTGTTCCATGTCTCTCTGGTTTGTTTTTTGTTATTTGATTGCAGTGGTTTATGTGTTTTGGGGAGTCGGTTTGTGGTAACAATGTATGCATACAAAGTATTCAATTTTTCAGAAGTGTAAAGAAAGTATACATGTGAAGCTGGAGGGAGCTGTCTGTCTGCTAGAGACCGTAGCGATCGAGTTTGAGTTGGAGTCCTCGTCTGGAGAGGCCCAGTTGTTTCGCGGCTTTTGATTTGTTGCCATTGGCTTGTTGAAGAGCGATTGTAATGGCCTGTCTTTCGACTTCACCGACGAGCTCTTTGAGGGTATTTTGGCCTTGCAGGAGTGGCAACGAGTGCTGAGAAGGGGTGCGCAGTTTTTTGCTCAAGGCAGTTGGTTTGATCGGACCTTCTTCTGCGATCACGAGCGCGCGTCGAAGCTCATTTTCAAGCTCTCGAATGTTACCAGGCCAGGGATATCGTTGTAGGATATCCATAGTGTCTTCTGCGACTTCTCTTTGCGCACCCCACTCACGCAAAAAGGTTTTGATCAGCGAAGGGATATCTTCTGGGCGCTGTCGCAGCGCGGGAACCTCCAGATCAAAGACGATGAGTCTATAGTAGAGGTCTTCTCGGAATGTGCCTTGTTCGACGCGAGCTTTGAGGTCTTCGTGTGTCGCGGAGATAATCCTGGCATCGAATGGGTACTCTGTGGTGTCTCCTACTGGACGGACGGAACGATTTTGCAACGCGCGGAGTAATTTGACCTGTGAGTCCAGTGATAGCTCCGCGACCTCATCGAGGAAGAGCGTCCCCATGTGGGCTTCTCGAAACAAGCCCTTGTGGTTGTCGTTGGCACCTGTAAAAGCACCTTTGACATGTCCAAACAACTCACTCTCGACGAGATTATCGGGGATTGCACCACAGTTGACTGCGACAAATGGACCCTCTTTTCTCGGTCCGTTGAGGTGGATTGTCCGTGCGACTCGTTCTTTTCCGACACCACTCTCACCTTGTACGAGGACATTGATATCAGAAGAGACAACACGATCAAGTGTTCGAAAGAGTCTCTGCATCGCCTTACTGCGTCCATCAAGTAGCGGGTAATGCTCGTTGAGGTAGGTTTCAGGTGCGAGACTCGCGAAGGCCTCTCTTACGATCGTGAGCTGTTTTTGTGCGTGCTGTGCCTTGTGTTGTGCTTGTTGTTCCCTTTGTTCCGCGTGTTGTCGTTCATATCGTTGCTGTAAAACATGTTGAATGGCAGGAAGCAAAGTGTCCTTCAGGTGCTTGGGGAGGGGGTGCTCTTTGGGGAGGGCGAGGAGTGTCAGTGGATCTTCATAGCAGGTATAGAGGACCGCTGGGAGTTCTGTATCTATAGGTGTCTTTTGGATGGATGCGGTCAACAGCGCCTGGATGTGGTCGGGGGGTTGGCCTGCTGTCGCGAGTGGGATGTCTTCTGTGCTTGAGAGGATGGTTGACCAAGCTGCGCCGTGGTTGGTTGCGATCAAAGCGAGCTGTGCAAAGGCTGCTTGTTCATCACGTTGCGAGAGGGCTCTCCAAAAAGAAGGTGAGGAGAGGCCTTCTTGTGCAGTTGAGGGAGTGAGTGTTTGTGGTGTTGAGCCTTGGGGGATGTGGACGTATCGACGTTTTTGTGGGGCAGGTGTGCTGTAGCCTTGGTGGTATGCACAGCGGGGAGCGTCCATCGCGATGCGAAACCCCAGCCCCGACGCAAGCTGTGAACGTTGCAAGTGCCAACGATGCGCCGCACGGCATGCCAACTCCGAGCCTGACCAGCTACTCCCGATGGCGATTGCGCCTTGAGGGTCGTCGACCTTATCACTGCACCATTCTCTAATGGTACCGGCAAGATCGTGAACGCCATAGATAGAACAATCGATCGGATATGTCCCCACAGCTTCGGGTTTGGGGGGGCCTTGTTTGCTCGTCCCCATCTTACAAAATGTGGGGTCAAATCCATCGCCCCAAGGGTGATAGCGACCATCCACGCCCCTTGCGGCTTTCTCAAGCTCGATGGAGCGTGGGAGTCTGATCGGCATGACGCTACGCTGTGCGCGCCATTTTGCGTACGCTTCTGCGTCGTAGTATGAGATCGAAAAAGTCGGCCAGTCTGGGTCCCACGTATCACCTTCTTCGTCAAGCTCAGGTAGGTTCCAAACACCATCAGGTGAACACTCCAGATAGTAGCCTCCGTCAGGTGTTCTTCTGGGGACGTGTTTTTGTGCATCTTGTGGTTTGTCAAAGTCGTTGAGAAACGCCAGATACTCTCTGATGGTGACTGGGTATGTGGAGACGAACAGATCTTCTAATGCAGGCGTCTTGATCTGTCCAGCGCTCGCTGTCATCGGATCTCCACCCATGATGAATCGCCCCTTGGGGACATAGCAAAATCCTTCGGGAAGGTCTTCTTCTTTGTACAGACGTCCGTGGTAGATATGGCAGGTGTCATTTTCCACGTAGACAGGAACCTTCGTCTCGACAAAGCCCTCTTTGAAAAATGTCGCGAGATAGCTACCAGCAGGGAGGACATGTGTCTCAAGTGGTGTTGTGCCGAGCTGTTGTCCTTCTTGTGGGATGAGCCTTCGATCAATCTCCTGAAGAGGATGAAGAGTCACCGTCGCGCCTGGAGGGTCGGAGAGCAGCTGAATCTCTCCCTGGTTTTTCAGGGCATCGACGAAGCGACCGTCGTCGTAACGTTTCACCATCGCTTCGTTATACGCGACCTGGACAAGATCTTTCTTTTCGGCTGCTTCGTGTCTTCGTTCGAGATAGAGGCCTGCGAGTTGTTGCCGGGCCTCTTTGTTGTCGGGATCGAGCGCGAGCGCCTGGTTGAATGCGCTGACAGCTTCTCCAAGCCACAGGACAGCTTCTCTTTGCAGGTGCTTGAGTTGGTGCTCTTTGCTCCAAATAGGGCGCTTCTTTTCGAGCGATTCATAGGGACGTAGACGGGCTTGTTCTTTGCGGACTTCTCGCAGAAGTTGCTGTGCCTGTTGTTCGTTTGCTTTGATCTGCTGTTTGGCGCGCAGCCCTTCTGCGATCTTTGAAGCAGCTCTTTGTGTACGAAGCTGCCTCATCTTCGTACCTTCCATGTAGGCGATCAACTCAAGGCTGAGCTCCTTGACGGAGGAGAAGCGCTTATCAGGATCAATAGAGAGACACATCATCGCGATGTCATCGAGCTGGGGATCGATTCCCTTCACATGTTCACTTGGGCGGTGGAGTGGGTGTTGTGTGAGCGCCTGTAGATAGCTCTCTGGCTGTGTTCCCGGAAAGGGCAGGCGCCCTGTCAGCATCTCGTAAAAAATAACGCCCAACGAAAAGATGTCTGTGCGCGCATCGAGCGTCTCTCCCTTGGCCTGTTCAGGCGACATGTATCCGGGTGTGCCGATGATCTCACCGAGCTGTGTTCCAGTTGTTGGAGAGGATGCTTGTTGGGATATGTCTGTCTCTTCGTCCTCTTCGCGATGGAGGTCTTTGGCGATCCCCCAATCCATCACCTGGATCTCACCAAGCTCACCGACCATCACATTGGAAGGTTTGAGGTCTCTGTGGAGAATCCCCATGTTGTGAGAGTATGTCATGGCCGCACAAAGCTCCAAGAACATCCTCATCAGCGCGCCTCGGCTCATCGTCTCTTGCTCATGGGCTTCTCGGATGACATCCCTCAACGTGCGGCCTGCCAAAAGCCTCATGACATAAAAGGGACCAATTTCATCTATGTAGTCGGCGTCGTGGACGGAGATGATATTTGGGTGCTCCAGACGTGCGGTGATCTTGTATTCATTTTCGAAGCGTTTGCGTGCGTCTTCTCGGCGCTGTGGTTGCAAGCACTTGATCGCGACATGCCGCTGCATGACCTCGTCAAAGGCGCGGTATATTTGTCCGATGCCACCTTGCTTTAAGAGATCTTCGAGGACGTATCGTTGTGTGACAGAGCGAGGTGCCTCAGGGGACGCTGTCTCTTCAAATGTCGGGAGTGATGGAAGCCGCGCGTTGAGTGTTTTGATTTGAAACGGCGTGAGCAGATATTGTTGCTTGAGATGTTCGGCAAAGGTTTGGGGGGATGTCTCTTCTTGCTCTATATATTCGAAGAGTTGTGACGCAAAATCCTCTGGGGAGAGGAACCCATCCTGGACAGCCTGTCTACCAAACCAAACTGTGTAAAAAAGGGATTGGATGTTTTTCTTTGTCACCTGTGCTCTCCTGTTTTGGACTGGGCGACCATACCAAAAAACGGAGCAAACAGCAATCTCGTCGCGAGGTCATTTATTGCGAACAGGATCTGAGCGACCACGTCGCCACGACCGGAATCGAAGCCTTTTGGTGCGCGAGCTCCCATTGGATACTCATGAGAAAGGAGACCATTGGGACCGAGTAGGTGCCGCAGCTTCTGCCTGAGCGGTGGCGGATGGTGATGTAGCCGGCTTTACCTCCTCCACCTCCCGGCATCATAGGGATCAAAGAGAGATACAGTGGGTGTTGCGCAATTGCTGTGTACACCCCATTCGGGCTCTTCATTTTGGCGTAGAGAACAGGACGTGTGAGCAGCCATGAGACACTCATCACCAACAACACAGACGCGACAAATAATCGTTTAAGTAAGGTTTTCATCAGATGCCTTTCAGTGTGTAAGAGACCAAATGCTTGATGTTGAGTAGTGTACAGATGGGTGTGGGGAGGATGAGAAAGAGACGTGATTTTTTGGTGAATGCTGATCCAGGTCAAGGTCTGTGTTGTATGCTCTTTGTATGATCCGTGGTAGATTGAGGTCATTGGTTTGTCTAGTCAGGCGAGAGCCTGCGTGAGAAGGAGTGATGAGTGTGAGAAGTTCAGTATTAACGATGTGGTTGGTGTCCATGTGTGCGTTGAGCGTTGGTGTTGGAAGTGTGAGCGCCAAAGAGACCAAGAAGCAAACACTCCCTGTCTGGCGAGTGTCTTCACAAGTGAAGTTCAATACTTGGCTACAAGATTGGGTGCTCGATTGTTCGACGTTGAAAGGGACGCTTCGTGAGGATAAAGTGATCCAGGGCGTCGCGGCCAAAAAGGGGACGAAAGTGACCTTTTTTGTTCACCGTCAGGTGGGGCTGTGGACGGGAGGTCGTTGTCAAGGAACGTCCAAGAAGGCAAGCTGCAAGCAATGTGATCGTTGTGCTGTACGTTGTCTGAAGAAACGTCAACGCATGTATCCCATCGCGAAGTTGAGTCTCAGGGGAGTGACACTCGCGAAGAGCCGTCAGGTCGATGGGATTTGGTTTACAAAGGGAACAAGGCTTGTCTTTTTTGCGGACGGGACGCTTGATCGTGTCATCCTCACAAGAAGCCAGCCGTTGCGTGCGAAAAAGACAGGGGTGAGTTTGCCTTTTCCTCGAGATATCGTGATCGATTTTCAGCAGGAACCCCCTCTCGATACAAGTCAACGTTTGAAGATCCCAACATATCGTATTTTTCGTCTTGGTAAATTTACCTGCTTTTACGAAGACGGGAATTTTGGTGTCATCTGTCGCTTCTAGTATCACCTCTCAAGCCCTCGACACTCCCCGCCTGTTTTTTTTCGATAAATATCAGCGAGACTCCAGACTCTATAACTTGAAGCCCCTTCTAAGACGGTCCGGTGAGCATTTTGATTGTGCTCTTTGTGGTTGTCGAGACAAGTGAGATCTGGAGATCATATACATGATATGTTTGCACCGAATGTTGCTGAGAGTATGTTGTATTGTTGCGCTTTCTTGGGTTGCGTTGTTTTGTGGGGATGTTCAAGCGAAGAGTGCGATGTACACGCTTCGTCATCCATTACAAACGAAACTCGCAAAGCAGTCCTTCAAGAAGATCGCGCCCAGGCTGATTAAGCACGTGAGTGAGGTGTTGTGGTTGGGGCTCACAAAGAGGAAGACCGTGCTCAGTACGCTTCGTATTTACGGTATCCTCGAAGCGACCCATCCTTTGAGTAAGGATGAACTTGCGCGTTTGGAGGCTTTGGGTGTGAGCCTCTCACCGCATCACACCTTTGGACATTTCTATCCTGCGACTATTTCAAGGGTCGATTTGTTCGATAAGATCGATGCGTTGCCTTTTGTCAAGCGCCTTGAGAGTGGGGGGGCACATAAGCCTGTCCACCATCCACTTGCACAAACGACCGATAACATCGAAGCGCCAGCTGTACACCAAACGTTTTACAAGGACGTCCCTGTTCGAGGAAAGGGTGTCATTATCGGGAGTTTGGACTCAGGTATCGACTTGTTTCACCCTGTATTTTTTCGCGCAGATGGTGGATTGTTTTCATGGATTGACGTCAACAAAGATGGAGTGTTCACGCCCTGTACGGATGCGGTCGATCTAAACAAGGATGGGAGCGCACAGGACGACGAGACACTTTGTTGCCTGCAGGCGAGAAAGTACAACCGCTCATCTTTCAACCCAATCGATCCGACACCCGGTCCCAACGAGTGCCGTGCTGGGACAGATTGGTTGTTCCACGATCAAAACAAAAACAACCAGAGGGATTTTGGTGCGCCAGCGTTTCGGGAATCTGATCCTACATTTGGTGAGCAATTCTTTATCATTGATGACATTAACAAAAATGGAAAGCTCGATGTTGGCGAGAAGATCATTGGTCTTAAAACGTCCAAAATCAAGGCTACGTTTATCGATGGTGTCGAGCGCGTTCGTGGGAAAGACTTGATCCTGACAAAGGTCAAGATTGACGCGTCCGGATCAAACGCCATGCACGGCACTGGGAGCTCTTCTGTGATGGTCGGGGGACACCCTGGTTTGACGAAGCTAACAGGGATCGCACCGGACGCCGAGCTCGTCATCAGTAACTCTCGGGCACCCGACGCACAAGGACGACTTGTCGCTGCACAGGCACAGGCAATGGCCTTTTTGAAGAAGCACGGCGCACAAGTCGCGATCCACGAGTACTCGCTGTGGTTTGGTCGCTTTCTCGACGGCAGCTCTGCGCTTGAAAAAATTATCGCACAGGCCGGAAAAGACGGAATGATACAAGTCTGTCCCACTGGGAATTTACGCGGCTCCAAGAAGCACTTTCTGAAACAAATCCCCGCAAAGAGCACCATCACTTTGCCCATCCATGTCGAACCAAACACCGCGTATCGCATCAATGAATATCGCACGATGTTGTTGACTTTGCTCTGGAATAAGCAGCCTGGTGCGGCGCTCAAATTTACGCTCACGACCCCACAAGGTAAGGCCATTCCGCTGTCTGATACAAACAAAACCGGACGTTTTCTCGAAGGGGGGACGGGTCTGTATCTGCTCGACTACAAAAACACATCTGATCGAGGAACGGTGATGCAGGATGTGACGCTTTACAATTACCAAACGTCCACGCAGCAATTTGGCTCCATCCCCAACGGCAAGTGGACCCTGACGATCGAGGGAGATCCAAACGTCGACGTTCTGTTGCACGGTTATATCGCAGATGAGGCATCTTCATGGGTGCAGGGGATATACTTTTCTTCCGATGTCGTCGAGGATTATCTCGCCGCCTGGCCGAGCACTGCGGACCATTGTATTGGTGTTGGTGCATACACTGGCCGGGATGACAAGCCTCACTCTCCTGGACCTGAAGTGCAAGGGCAGCTTCGTGGCTATTCTAGTGGTGGTCCTCGTATTGATGGTGAACCTATTGTTTGGATTACCGCGCCTGATAACCCTGAAACAGCAGTTTCGCGTCTCAACGTGCAGGGACGATCCTGGATTGGTCATGGACACACGACGATTTACGGTGGGACGAGCGGGGCAAGCCCACACGTTGCCGCTGCGATGGGGCTATTGAAGCAGCTCCACCCTGATTGGGATCAACAACAAGCGCTCTCTGCGCTCAAAAAGAACGCTTACATCGACTCTTTTGTGAAAGGTGATGTGCAAAACTTGCCCGATAAACGTTGGGGATATGGAAAACTTCGTATCTACAAGCTACTTTATGAAAAAGATCGACCTGAAAACACCGCCCCACAGATCAGCTACGAACACACCGGGCTCCCCAACAAGGACGGTGGAGCGTATCAGTTTGTACTTGGACATCTGCCGGACACTCTCACTGTCAAGGTGAGCGACAAAGAGGACAAAACAGAGACCTTAAAGGTGAGCTGGGACCCCGAGTATGACGGTGTATGGAATATCACAAATACAAAGCATCAGTTCCCCTTCCCGCTCAAAGGCAAAGGCGACACAGCTTCGATAAAAGTCCGTGTTGTTGACTCTGCAGGAGCAAGTTCATCAACTCTTTTATCTATTGAAGTGGTTGCATGTCAGGATGACACGATGTGCCAAGAGGGGTTTATGTGCAAAGAAGGAAGCTGTGTGGAGAAACCTAAGCCAGAGCCTACCCAAGCAGAGCCCACCCAAACAGAGCCTACTCAAACAGAGCCTACAGTCGATGGTGGTGTGAAGGAGACTGCAACTGGAGGGGATACAGGGGGTCCAAATAAAGGTTGTGGTTGTCAGGCTACATCGAACTCTGTGCCTGTGTCGATGGTCTCACTTTGTTTGCTCGCGTTTGTGTTTGTGTCCCGTCGTAAACGTCCCTAAACGCTTTTAAAACGTCCAAAAAACACCAGAGTGAGCTTGCCAGTAAGGAGACCAACTGAGACCGCCGGCTGTTGGGGTGATGTCTGCACCTGCACTCACACCCAGGCGTACCCCCCATCTGTCGATGTGTATGGAGGCTTGAGCCAGCCCTCCAAAGACACCGTGAGCGTTGATCGCCCCACCTTGTTCCTGATGTTGTAGGATCAATCCCCCTCTAACAAAACCCCCAACAAAAGCACTCAACTCCCACCGCGCGAGCTGAAAGGTGAGTGGTAGTCCCAGCGCAAGCTGTCCGTATATCCGAGATAAAGAGAAACTTGACAAGCCCGTAAAGCCATGTGAAAAGCCGAGCTCAGTCTGAAGCCATTTCCACTGAAAGGACAACCCAACAGAGGGTTGAAAGCGCTGCAGTGAAGCCGCTCCTTGAGAAGTCATCCCAAGGGAGAGTGCGATATTGCGTTCATTTGTGAGAGGAGCTGTCGCGGTGACGTGTGCGGGGATCGTGAGATACCCTTTTTGTCGAAGCGCGACTTGTTTCGCACAAGGTGCTTTTTTCCATTGGTTCCCAAGGCTCGCCATACCACCTTTGGGGAGCTTGATCGCTTGTTGCCAACATTGTTTGGCGCGTTTGAGCCTCACGACGCCTTTTCCGTGTACGAGGGAGAGGGTCAGTGGGCGTTGGGTTATTTTTTGATGGGACCACAAGAAGTTGGCGACGGAGATCTGAAGAGTGCCCGTTACCTTCGAGCCTATACGTAGTCGGCTGTGGTAAGCTGGCGCGAGCGCGTAAGGGCGTTCTCGTCTCATCACGACAAGCTGTTGGGGCTTTTGTCCTGTTACTTGTTTGACCTCTCTGCTCGTGTAGTCGAACAACTCATCAACAGAGATCTTCCCATCTTTGTCGAGGTCTGCCTGTCCACGAATCCCCTTTAACAGGTGGTAGGTGAAGACGGAGGCTTTGTATCGGTTGAGTTCCCAAGACATCTGTAGACTTGATGTGATGATGCGAATACCTCGCTCATTTCCCTGATTCGGGAAGCTCAATTTGCTGATGTTGAGCGCGTTACGACGGCGGACACCTTTGAGTCGACCTTCTTTGAGGAGCGCTTTGTATCGTTTTAAGCTCCCAAAGAGGCGAATGATCTCACCGCTAAAACACGCATCGAAGATCGCAAATCTTCGATGTGCTGGAAGCTTTTGGAAGAAGTCTAAAAACTCTTTGTACGTAAAAGGGTGTGTCTGTGTTGGACCCATGTGGAGCTGCAAGCGATCAGCGTGTCCTGAGTAGTAAAACATAAACGTGATGTCTTTCTTTTGGCCCTTGAGATGCTTTTCCAGTCGCTTGAGAACACCTCTTAATTTGCTTGGTGATTGATTCACGACCTGTACAACGCGAAAACCGAGTCTCTTGAGTTCTTTGGAGAGAGGGTTCAGATCTCCTTTGATTGCGAACTTCAGGTGGGGGTCATTTTTCCACCCTTGCTGGTTGACGACCATCAACGCGAGTCGCAATTCTTCTGCCTGGACCACGCCAGGTTGCATGAAACATCCTAAAAAGACGCAGACAAGGAGGGTTCGATTCTTCATGGTGAATATCCACATACAAAAGACATACTTGTGTTTAGACTGGCAAACATGTTGAGCATTGGATGGTCTACTTTTTTTCGACGACAATTCTGCGCACATTCCAAGGTCCTTTGGGCGACTGGGATGTTGCAAGTGCTTGCTTTATCTGTGAAAGGGTAAACGGTTTGGGAGCGTATATCAAGAAGAACACTTCTTCACCTTTGTTGTCATCAAGCTCCAATGAGCCTGTTGAGGGGAGGTGACCTTTTCCCGGTGATACCGCGACGCTGTGTCGTTTGCCTAACGGGACGAAGACGGATACTTCACCCTTTTGATTGGTGCTCAGCATCATCACGTGTGTCTTTTGTTTGAAGTTGTACTGTAGTTGAACGAGATCCCCTTCTGAGAGAATGGTCCCATCGTGTGTCAGTTGTTTGTGTGCGAATCCAAACTCCGTCTTACGAGCGTGGAGAAGTTGAATGGAGACATCTCCCTTGGCTGTGAGGCCTTGAAGTCCTTGGACACGTGGTGCGACGATGTTTGTCTGCGCTGGTTTTGTCTTGGACGACCACATCGGGACAAACCAAAACAGTGAGAGGGCACAGGCTGCCGACGCGAAGGTGAAGAACGAGGTGGATGTAAACATCGAAAACCACGTCGCTTTAGAACCCTCTGCTTCAGGAATGTCCGCAAAAATCCGGTCCATCAGATCATCGGAAGGCTGTGTATGGGCTTTGTACTCCGCGAAATAATCGTGGAGCGTGTGGGTGTCCTGTGTCGGACTTGGATTTGATGGGTTCGATTGGAGTGTTTGTTTGGCCATCTTAAAACCCTATTGCCAGTGTGAATCGAGTTGCTTTTTGAGATGATGAATGCCACGGTGTATACGAGATTTGACAGTTCCTTCTTTGAGGTCGAGTACCAGCGCGACCTCTTTGATGGTGAGCTCTTCCATGTAGTGCAGCAACAAAACCTCTTTAAAGCGTTCATCCAATGTCTGCATGCTTTGGGTGAGAACAGAGTGTTGTTCTTGTTTCCAAAGCAATTCGTCTTGTAGTGCTTCATGACCTTCTGTTTGGTGGTGTTCTTCAGTCTCGGAGGAGAACTCTTGACGTGGACGTTTTTTGCGTTGTTTCCATGCGACTCTTCGTCCAATCAGAAAGATCCACGTCTTGAGAGAGCTCTCACCTCGAAAAGAGGACAGTGACTTCCAAAACTCCAAAAAGGTCTCTTGCGCGAGGTCCTCAGCGATCTCTTTGGGCTCGCCCATGCCTCGAAAAAACGCAAACAAGGAAGGGAGATACTGCTGGACAAACAACTGACAGCTTTTGCGCTCGCCGCGTCTGAGTGAGGCGAGCAACTTTTGCTCTTGCTTGTTCAACATGTTTGTTTTGGCCTTCCTTGTTTGTTGTGCGATCAAGTGTCTGGTAGGGGTAGTGTCATCTTGCCAAAAAAGTGTTCCCCTCAGCATGAAAAAAATCAGGAAAGACACATCAGCCTGTCAGAAGACTGCTCAGTGTTGACAGTGCCAAAAGTAGATGTTGGTACTTGTAAAGGTTGCGAAGTAGCCTTTGTCCCTCGCTGAAGCGAAGTCCTGGGTGGGGATCGCTTTGTAGTTGTGTTTATCATCAAGTCGAAGGAGAGAGCCCGCGATTTTGAAGGTGCGCTTCCCTTGGGCATCTGGATTGGTGATTGTGAACCCACGTTTGACAAGATCGTACGTTGATGAGCTTCCTAGCAGGACAATATAGCCGCCTTTTTCGTATTTCACTTTTGAGAGTGAGCCTTTCAACGCAACCTCAACCTCTCCATCGACTTTTTTGAGGACTGGTGTGCTTGGTGTACTCAAATCAATGGAGAAGGCAAAGGTTTTTGATTCTTGTGTCGTCGCGAGGATAAATTGTGTGGTGTGGTTTGTGTTACCAAAGAAGGTCGTCCCAAGCACTGACGCTGGATATGTTGAATTTGTCCGCGTAAATGTATGAATGAGGGTTCCGGCGTTGAGCTTGTCGAGTGGCCACAACCACAACTGTCCTTGATCATCGCCTGAGACCAGAAACTCATTTTTCCCTTGGAAACCCATTGAGAGGACTTTCCCTTTGTGTGAAGTGAAGGTTGCTTTTTTGGTATATGAGCCGTCGGCGATTTTGTTCCAAATATGAATCGTATCATCGATACTGAAGGCAATGTAGCTGCCATCTTCCGAAGATGTCATCGCGTGTTTGTTTTTGTACGTAATACCAAGCCCTTGCTGGAGGATTTGTGCTTTTTTAACGGTCAACTTCCCGCCCCCTACAGGGAGCGTCCAGAGCGTGACAGCATCGGGCTTGGCGACCAACAGGGTTTTTCCATCTGCGAGTAAATTCATGTGCAGAATGTTGCTTGGTTGTTTGGGGTCGGCGTTGGTCGACCAACGGTAGATTTCGCTGCCGTCTTTCGTCGAAATCGCTTTGATGAATCCCTGATATGAGCCTCCATAGACAATGCCTTGTTTGGTGTCCATCGCAAACTTTGTGACGGAAGCATCGATGAGTACAGGTTCAACAGGAGTTGTTCCTGAAGGCTTAGTCCATTTGTATACATAAGATGAATAACCTGTTCCGTACAGCTCACCTGTTTGTGCATCAAATCCCCATACAGAGGGGAGGGATGAGAGTGAAGCTGCGTACTGCTTCTTATCCACGGTCCCTTTGGGTTTGCCGCTGGCGTCGAGTGTCATATCGATGGAGACGATGGACGCGTAGTTGACTGGAGCGATCAAAAAGAGTGGTTTTGTCGGGTGAAAAACAACCTTTCGTTCCTCCGGGTCAACGGGGGAGCCTAAGTCGATTTGGGCAAGAAGTTCGAGTGAGGGGAGGCTATAGGCGAGCACTGTGTTGTACGAGTGCAAGACGACGTATTTTCCACTTGGGTGAAGCGCGATATGTCCGGAGTTCTGAAAAAAGTAGTAATCAGGCTTGGCTGTAAGGGTTGTCTTGTGGAGTGCGAGTGTGAGTTGTCCTGTGTTCTCGACTTTGAGATCCCAAGTTGTGACAATGGAGGTCGTTTTTTTGGTCTGGCTGTCATAGCTTTGTTGGTATGTGACGAGCAATTTTCCGTCTTTGTGGACGCCAATGAGGTACACATTTTTGATAGGATAGACACCGTACTGTGTGACTTTGGGTTGGTTGTTGCTGTCGTATTCAAGCAGCCAGACAAAGACATGTTTTGATGTCGAAGCCGCAACACGTGTACCGTCCGCGTTGATATGGTATGACACGAGATGATCCCCTAGTGGAGGGAACTCAAACATCTTCTTCTTTTTGTGATTCGTCGTATCGACTTGGTAGAGTGACATGCTGCCAACGGTTCCGCCCTTTTGGAGGAGGATCTTACGTTGCGCGCTATATGCTAAGCCGGAGAGAAAGGCTGGATGGAGCAGCCATTCTTCATAGGATTTTGTGTGAGGAACATGTCGATTTTTATAGCAGTCCGTACGAAAGGGTTCATAACAGCCTTCATCATCCTGACCATTGCAGTTGTTGTCGATACCGTCGCCACAGATCTCACCCTTTCGGCTCTCTGATGTAAACCAATCGTAGTACACCTGTGCATCTGTTTTGCAGTCGGACCATGAACCGTCAAACAAGCATGTTTGCAGTCCTTGTTTGCAGGCTTTGGCGTCTTGGCTGCCCGATTTATACATGCACACACGTGTTGAGCCCTGAAGGCAACCTGACAAAGGACCGTTTGGGGAGGTGTGTGTTTCGTCTCGTGTGATGACTTCGGGAAGGCTCTCTCCGGGCTCTTTCTCCGCCACGACACCACCATCCGTTGTGGTTGAGTGCTCTGGACTTGTCGGTCTCTCTGGTGATTGTGACTCTTCACCCGCGTCGGCCTTATTGATATGTTCCGTCGAGGTCCCTGGCTCTTGGGATGGCGTGGGCGTGCACTTTTGTGCGATACAATCCTCGTCCTTTGCGCAGTCTGCTTTGACAGAACATTGAGCTTCAGGGAGAGCTTTTTTGCAGACACTTTGTACACATCGTTGGTTGTTAGGACAATCGGTAGGTGTTGAACACTGAATGAGTGGAGTCCATCGATAATCACCACAACCAAGTAGTACAAGCGAAGAGAGAAAACAACTCAACAAAAACGAAAGGATAGACTTCTTCATGGATATTCCTTTGGATGACGTAAAGCTCCCATAGCATACCACTACGTCGGTGGTTTGTGAATGGGAAGATGGGTGATAGAGATGATTGTCTAGTGTGTAAAATATATCGTTCAAAAAGGTGGCGTGAGCACCTTTTGTTCAGAGCTCAAGTGTTTGGCAAGGGTAGTGTCAATCACACCAAAAAGTGTTCCCCACAAAATGAAAAAAATGGTCATAAAAAATAGATCTGTATGATTTTGAATTGCTTTTTTTTTTGAGGGGGAGTCTTGATGCGCTCAGTGGCGAGTGGTAGAAGAGGTCAATGTTGGTTGGTCTTGTGTGGTCTTTGGAAGGAGAGCACCTCTGAAGTGTATCCAAAGCTCGTCGAGTTGCTGGTATCGGTCATTGGGGTGGTAAGCTGTTGCCTTCTCAAGGAACGCATCAATGGCCTTTGGAAGGTTTGGTCGAAGCTCTGAGATACGTGGGGGGTGCATTCCTAGAGGGAGCTTTCCAACGAACAGTTCGTAAATCAAGATTCCGACAGCGTAGACGTCAATGCGCTGATCGATCTGTTTGCTCTGGTGGACTTGTTCTGGGGCCATGTAGTAGGGCGTCCCAAGCGGAAGGCGAAGTGTCTCAAGGGGACGTTCGCCCGCACCAAACATCCTGGCAGTGTCCATATCGAAGAGTTGGATATTTCCGTCCACATAGAAGATATTCTCTGGTTTGATATCACCGTGGTACCAGTGCAGCGCGTGCATCGCTGAGAGCGTCGTTTTGAGCTGTCGTACGATGTTTGTGATCTCCTCCGTCGAGAAAGGGCGCTGGCTCCGACGTCTATTTTGCATGTGTCTGAACAATGTCTCATGTGCCATCCAAGGTAGCGTAAAACAAGGTTCATCTGGGTACGATTCGAGTGGCTTGAGGATGCCTGTCCCTGCGCAGTCGGAAAGTCCCTTCATCTCCCGAAGCAGTGCACCTTTGAGCACTTCTTCTTGTGTACTGGCGTATTTGAGGGCTTTCTTTTGCCCATCAACAGTATCGAAGACCTGGAAGACGCTGGAGACTTCGCCTTCTGAGACTGTCTTGAGATAGGTATATCGCTCACGCAAAGGCACCGAGAGCCGCAAAAACGAAGGTGGGATGCTCTCCGGTGTTTGTCCTTGCCTGTCTATCGGTTGAGCTTGGGAGGACTGGATTGCGTCTGGTGTTTCGTAGAAGCCGTGAAAGGCGATAGGAGCTTTGGGTGGTTCTGGTGTTGTTGGACGCAGGTCTGAGAGCACTGACGTGTTGAATTCGACCTTTCGCTCCTGTGAGAGTGTCGAGCCTGGACTGGAGAGTGTACAGGTCGTCTCTTCTTCTCGTGCCCAGTCGTCTTCGGTCAGCGTCGAGGGAGTGTATCCATTCGCAAGCAGCGGAGAAGGCGTTGAGGGGACCGTATCCTTTATGGAGTGAGAGGTTGTTTGGAGGGTCTTATCTGATATCACTTGTTTTGGAAATGCACGAGGAGGGCGCTGCGCGTTCATGTTTTCATAGACTGTGACACCTGCAGCGGTCGTACACATGCGACGCAGCTCCAACTCTTCATTCTCGGGGTGTTCGAATCGATCAAGGTATCGTTGTGGGCAACGGTGATACGTCTCCGTAGCCATTGAAGATATCTCCGGAGAGTTGTGCTGTTGGCATGATGTTATGAACGCGAGGGTCTCGTTGCTGTGTGGGAGGTGGGGGTCTTTCTCTTTTGCGTATGACTCTGCGAGTACGCTCCAAATATGGATAAGATCTGCAAAAGACTGTAGAGCGGTTAAGCGAAGGGACATCGGGGCATCTTTATTTTCGACGATTTGGCGGAGCGTTTCGTTGGTTTTGAAGTCTGTCATTGAGGGACGTAACGTCGCGATCTGTTTGAACCAGTCGAAAGTCATTGGCTCTTTACTGAGTGTATACGCGAGAACACTGAGCTTTTGGATGATCTCTTCCCGGTGTGCAGGTTCTCGTTCTTCGTAGAGTTGCTTGCACAGGGTTGGGTATTCTTCGAGCGTTGGGAGGTGTTCGAGCTGGAGTGCTGCATATGCAGGAGCTGTCTCTTGTTGTGCTTTGTCCGGTCGTGTCGTGTTAGATGGCTGTTCAAAGCTCTCTTTGAAGAGGTCTGGACATCGCTTGTAGGTGTCTCGTGCGACGTCAATGATCTGTGGGTCGGGGTGACGTTGGCATTGTTTTAGAAACGAAAGAGTCTCGTGTGCTGTTGGGCACATTGCTTGTTCAGGTGGCGAGGCTTGTTCACGTAGGAGGACCCAAAGCCCTATAAAGTCTGCGAAGGCTTGGAGCGCTGTGATGCGGACAAAAATGGAGCACTCTTCGTCGAAAACCAGCGCGCGAAATGTCTGGTAGAGTCGATGCTCTGCTGTGGGATGGAGTGTGTTGGCGATATGTTGTTTGCGAACTTCTGCGGGAAGGTCTTGTGTCGTGAGGGTGTACGCGATCGCTGCGAGTGCCTGAATGATGTAGACCATCGCGTGGGGATCTTCTTCACTGTGCAATCGTTGTGTGAGCACTTCGTAGCTCTCTGGATCTGGGATGCCTTCAAGCACAATGCCTGCGAAGCGCCTGTTATCTGGAAACGATGAGTGGACGAGCGCGTCGTGAAGTTTTTCGCGAAAATCTGTTGTGATGGTGTTGATGTGGAGGATAGCGTCTTTGGCCGCGAAGCGCTCTTCTTTGCTGTAGTGGCCACCAAACATCACCTCTTGGAGCAGCGGGATGGCTTCGACTGAGCCTGATTGTCCAAGCGCCGCGAGCCCAACACTCTTGATCTCCACATCGTGATGATTTCGTGCGATATCGTCGAGCTCTTTGAGGCAAGAGGTGGTCTTCCATTGCGCGAGTGTCGCGCAGTATTGTGCCATCCACGCTTTGCTCTGTGATGCCGTTCGTTTTTCGACAAGTATGGGGAGGATGGTCTCGACGGGCGGAGGTGAGAGCGCTGCGAGTCCCTTCATCGCGGCGATCTGGATCCTGTCGTCTTCGACCTCTTGGATAGGTTGACAGAGCGCATCAAGGCTCAATGAAGGCTCTGTTGTACCGAGCACTTCGAGGATCGCCTCTCGACTCTCCGTCTTTGGCTTCCACTTGGGAGCGTGTACCCATCGGCATAGTCGAGCTGTTTGCGTTGGGTATTGTTCTAATATCATCGCCAGTCGTTGTTTGGAGAGCGCCATGTTGACCTCTGCCATACTCGCTGTCCTGTCGAGCAGTTGGATAAGTTCTCGCCAGCGCAGGAGCGCAGTGACGAGCAGGGCGAGGATAATGAAGCGGGTCGCAAAGACGATGGTGCTTCCCCAAAAACCGACGTGTTTGATCTGGATGAGATTGAGCTGATAGATCTCTGGAATGTCAAAGAGAGTGGCTTTCAAGAGTAAATCGAGGGTGTACAGAGTCCAGACTTTTAGAGATGTCGAGGCTGGTGTAAAGAAGCGTTCGCCTGTAAATTTGGCGCTCAACCATAACATCGCGATGATCGAGAGAAACAAGAAGACGTGCGCGACGAGGTTACTACCTTGTGTCAGGTGCTTGTCATCTTTAAGCCACTTTGTTTCGTCTTGGTGGAGCTGTCCTTCGATGAGCTGTTTTTTTTCTTTGTGGATGTTCAGGTTGAGCCAGCAGATCCCGAGGCACAAGACAAAGAGCCCCGTTCCCACACCAAATAACAATGTTTGTGAAGCGATTTGTGTCCAGGTGAGCGCAAAGAGTCCGGACAGATAGAGAGAGAAGAAGAGGAAGCTCGCCGCTCCTGTGGTCATCCGAAGATAGGGGGTGAGGGTGGAGAGGAACCTCATAAGAAGTGTGCCTGGCATCAAAATGAGCGTTTGCACGACTTGGAGCAGTGTGTTGAGTGGTCTCATAATGGTATCCATGATGCAGCTGTGAAGACAACGTGTGTTCGCGTTGTTTTCTTCCAGCGACCAAACCGAACGCGCTCTGTGTATTCGAGGTGTCGGTGTATATGATGTTTTGTGTTGTTTTACGTGTGTGTTTGTCGTCACATGTAAGTGCCAACGTGATCAAAACACATGGAGTGGTTTGGGTATTCCCGAAAGAATACAGGGAGGTTTAAAAATCTTTCGGACGTGTGAAGGCGAGGAGGGCTGGTTGTCGATTCTTTGGTTGGTTGATGCGTGCGCGTGCGTTGTTGTCAAAGATCAAGTAGATGTTCGCTTGGGTCACCACGATGCCCTCCGCGAAGCCATACGGTTTGTCTCGTGTATACAGGTTCTTCACGGTCTTGGCGAAGCTTTGTGTCGCGACTGTTTTGAAGGTCTTCAGATCGACCTTTTGGATGGCGCGAGCGTTTCGGTATAGGACGTATAAAAAGTCGCCAAAGACCGCTGCACCGCCAAAGTCCGGAGGGCAAGTCCTGCCTGCAACTTTCTGGGGCAAGCCGAGGTGAGGCGTGTCAAAGTGTGTTTTGATCGTCAGGGGAGAGTGTGTTGTCCCCGTCGGCATGTTGGTCACGAGGATGAAGCGAGGACCACGCTCTTTGATCAGATAGAGCGCCTGATGTTTCTGTGAGCAGGCGATGCCTTCGAATCCTGCGTTGGCGAATCGGTCGAGCGCTTTCCACTTCTTTGTTTGTTTGGGATGTTGCGCTCTGTAGGTCTTGTAGGCGAGCAGGTGATGTGTTGTTTTGCCGGTCTTTGCGTGGACTCTGTACACGAGGCTTTTGCGTTCAGACATCATGTAAAAGTACGCTCCGCAGCGAGCGATCCCCTCTGTGTCGAGGGTGCTATGCCAAGAACCTTTTCCTTTGTGTGGATAAGTGTCTTTGCCGCGCAGCGCACGTTTGAGAGAGGCCGGGTAGTCAAACGCACCCTTTTTCTTGCCAAGTGTGATCGAAAAAATATCGAGATGGTCGAGCTTGTCGTTGATCGTGAACAATCTTTTTGTGCGTGTGTCGTAAGCCAGGCCAGACGCGTCAAAGCGTTTTCCTGGCGGAGTGTTGAGTGAGTATGTCGCGCTGTGGGTCAGCTCTGGGAAGCTCGGAACTTTTGGAAAGTAAGCGTCGAGAGAGCGGGCGTGAGTGAACGTCGAGAGATAGATCGCAAAGAGGGCTGCGATCACCAAAGTCACATACAATAGAGGCTTTCTATGTATCGGTAATTCCATGGTTTGATCCTTGTTTGAAGTTGAGTACAAACGACCATGTGTGAATAGTATATGTATAGCCTTAGAGTGTGGAAACTGCAATAGCCTTGGACCGTTGGAGGCAAGAAAGAGTTCGGAGGGTTGAACGTCTACAAGCGCTTGTTGCGAGACCTTGTTGCGTCGTGAGTCGTCGGCATAGTCTGTGTCGGAGGATTTGACCTGGATGTTTCGCCTATACCGAATGGAGCCTAGCCGCGTTTGGCCTTGACATAGTGGCGCCAGGGGGCGGGGTAGCCTTCGACTGTTTTGGTGATATCTTTGATGTCGAGAAAGTCCCGCAGACTTTCGATATCAGCCCATTTCGTTCTGCGTTGTTCTTCGATGGACAGCGGCTCTGAGAAGAAGGTCTCGACATTTGCGTAGCCGGAGCGGACGATCCAATGTTCGAGGCAGGACTGTGTTGGAAGATTCCAGATCCCTCGTGCTTTAGCGTATCGTTTGCGTGGGACGAGTGAGACGGGTTGATCACCTGGAATGCCTTGGCAGTCGACGATCAAGGTGCCCCCTGGCGCGAGCGCATAGCGCATCTTTCTCAACAGGCCGACAGGATCGGTATGATGGTATAAAATTCCCAAGCAGTAGATCACATCAAAGCATCCTTCAAAGAGATCCATGTGTTCGACGCCGAGAAGATCAAAGTGGATGTTGTCCAATTGTAGCCACTGTTGGAAGAGTTGGAACATCCATTGGTTTTTGGGATATGGTTCGATGCCGACGACAAATTGTGGGTTATGTGCGGCCATACGGAACATAAAGTATCCATTGTGGCAGCCGATGTCTGCGATGCGTTTGCCCTCAAGAGGCGGAGAGTGTGCAAAGACACGATCCCACTTCCAATCTGAGCGCCACTCCGCGTCTATATCGACTCCAAAGCACGAAAAGGGACCTTTTTTCCAGGGACAGAAGACATCGAGGGTCTCATCAAGTCGCCGTTTTTGGTCATCTGATAGATCTTCTGCGCGGCCTATCTGGAGCGAAGCCGTGTCGAGATCGACGACAGAAGGCCGCAGATCGGAGACGTTCTTGACTGCGTCTTTGTAACACGCGAAGCGTTCAGCGAAGAGATTGGCCTGACGTTCGGCCCGAAGTGTACGGATCTGCTCGGCTTCTTGAAGCTCACATTGTTCGAGATAGTCAGGTGCGATGTAGCCTAAATCTTCGAGTGGCAGAGGTGCATTCATGGGGGGGTCCTTTGATCTTCAGTCTTATTTGAGCGCGATAAAGCTCACGAAGTTATGCATCTTGAGCAGGATGTCCACTTGTGAGAAGCCCGCTTTGTAGAGCAGCTCTGTGAGTTGTCTTTGTGTGTATGGTACGAGAACGTGCTCGAGAGCTTCTTTTTTGCGCTCGATCTCGGTCCGTGCGTAACCATTGAACTCCTTAAAGGCCTCGTAGTGGTGGGTGATGGTCTCTTGGAACCTTGGGCAGGGGGATTTGACTTTTTCACTGAGGAATAACAAACCACCGGGGCGAAGACCTTCTGCGATCGATTGGAGCAGTGAGGGGCGTTGATCCATGGGGAGGAATTGTAAGGTGTAATTCATGATCACAACGCTGCTGTCCGAGAAGTCCGTTTCGCTGGCGTCTTGGCAATGTAGGCTGACAGTGTGACGTTGCGCGATATCCTTGAGCTTCTCCTCTGCTTTCTCCAGCATCGATGCTGAGTTGTCGACACCGACGAGATGTGTGGGGGCCTTCAGGAAACGGCCAAGCAGCTCCATGTACGTCCCTGTCGAGCAGCCCAGGTCGATCACCTTTGTATCAGGTTGCACGTAGGAACGAGTCCAGTGGGCCGCTGCTGTCAGGACTTCGTGGTAGAGGGGGACAGAGCGCGAGACCATGTCGTCAAAGACACGGGCTACTTCCTGGTTAAACGCGAACGGTTTGGGCCATGGGCCACGCTCGAACAGCTCATCTTTTTCGGAGTCGAGATAGAGCTTGGGGGATTCTGTCGAAGACATCGGTGTTTCCTTCTAAAAGCGTAGATAAAAGTCTCGTGTCAGCGCACGGTAGGCAGGAGTGTAGTCGTGTCGTTCGTGATTTTCAATGATCAAGGTCTCTTCATGGCATTCGCTGTCTCTTGCATCTGGTGTGAGGCTCCACTGCGAGAGGACACGTTTGACGGGTTTGTAATCGCGTCCTTTGACGTGAAGTGTCCGTCTACACACAAAACCGTGTTGTGCGGCAAGAGAAGCAAAGTCCGCGTACTCTTGTGTGGGGTAGATCGCAGAAAGCTGCCCATTGGCTCGCAGCAATTGACTCGCATGCTGTACGAGTTCTGCTGGTGTTAGGGAGTCCTGATGGCGGGCTGTGCGACGTTGTTGTTTGGTGTTGCTTTGTGTGGGTTGGAAGAAAGGGGGATTGGAGACGATCAGATCGTAACTGTGTTGTTGTGCATAATCCTGAAGGCTTTGTTCCAACACGTCCACCTGTGTGGGCCAAGGTGAACGTTGGACGTTCTCGCGAGCTTGCTGGACGGCATCTGTGTCGACCTCGATAGCGTCGATGTGTGCTTCACTTCGTTGGGCGAGCATGAGCGCGATCAGCCCAGAGCCTGTGCCAACGTCGAGGATGCGCTGACATCCATGGAGGTCGACCCATGCGCCGAGCAGGACACCGTCCGTACCGACCTTCATCGCGCATCTGTCGTGGTGGATCGTGAATTGCTTGAATTGGAATGTTGGACTGGGCATGAGACTCCTGACGCTCGCTGGACATGATCGTGTTCTGGTCTTTGGACGACAATGTCCCGGAGTCGGTTCGCTGAAGGGGGGAAAGAGAAGTGGTTTTGTGTGGGTCAGAGGTTTGAGAGGAAGAGATTGATCGCGTCAGCGTGCTTTTCTTTTCCGGAGATACCCGAACTATACACCTCCATCAGAGGTACCGAGCGGTCGTGAAGTCGTATTGCCACTCTGTAGGTGTCGCCGTCGCTGTCCGCGTTGATTTCGACGAAAGCGTTTAGGATGGATTGAAGAGGGATATGTTCGGTCTTTTTACCAGTGAGTCCCCAAGAGCGAATGGTGCATCGACCTCTTGCGCGGTCAAAGCGGACACTGATGACTCGTGCGAACATGAGAATCCCCACACCTGCGAAGAAGAACAGCCACACGAGGTGAGAGAGCAGGCTCGGTGATTGTGTAAACGAGAAGGTGGGTTCGCGGCCTTTTTCCAGCCACTCGTCAAAGTGGTTGATGGTTCTTTTTTTGGGAACCTCGCCTGAAGTGTAGAGGCTGTTGATCTCTTTACGTCCTTTTTTGGTAAGGAGCGTGATGTTGTAAGTGAAGGTGTTGTCTTCACTGTCCCTCTTCATTCTGAGACCGAGTGAGTAGACCTGCTTGATTTCTCTTTCATCGATCGTGAGCCCTAGCAGGATCCCTTTGATACTGCATGTGGCGGACTTCGCGGATGATGATTCTTTTTTACAGGTGGTTGTGTATGTCGAGAGAGTGTAGTAGACCGCAGCGCCACCTGCCAGTGCGAAGATCAAACCAAATATGGTGAGCATGATGGGGATGTGGAAGAGGTAGAGTTTGCTTGGGTTCTTCTTTGTAATGAACATGATAGTATCCTCTCATGTGCGCTTTGAGAAGGGCGATGGAATGAGAGCCATTGAGTGAAATTGGATAACTTTGGCCATTGAACGAGATCAAGCCCACGCAGTCTCGCTTCTTCAGGGGCGAGTTAGTGGGCAACTTTTTGTTTTTGTTTGTGTTGTTGTATTACTCTTCGAGAGCG